>Ga0209342_10005930_pt1 | contig 12461 bp, 10 predicted proteins | sample RifCSP16_2_FD_184023 | JGI IMG/M metagenome (GOLD analysis project Ga0209342, IMG submission 184023) | Soil microbial communities from Rifle, Colorado - Rifle CSP2_sed 16_2 (SPAdes) (version 2) | ecosystem: Environmental > Terrestrial > Deep subsurface > Rock core/Sediment | place: Rifle... | reverse complement strand
AAAGAACATCGACCGCTACCGCAAGCAGATCATCCTCCGCCCGCAGGAGATCTCGAACCACTGCGAGGTCATCCGCCGCATGGGCTGCATCGCCATGAACGGGTTCGTCGAGGCCGACATCTACGGCCACGTGAACTCGACCCACATCGTCGGGAAGGGCATCGAGAACGGCATCGGCGGGTCGGCCGACTTCGCCCGCAACTCGGCCTACACCATCTTCATGTCCCCGGCGACCGCGAAGGACGGGAAGATCTCGGCCATCGTCCCCTTCGCGACGCACATCGACCACACCGAGCACGACGTGCACGCGATCGTGACCGAGTTCGGCTTCGCCGACCTGCGCGGGAAGAGCCCCAAGCAGAAGGCGAAGGAGGTCATCGAGAAGTGCGCGGCCCCCGAGTTCAGGCCTCTGCTCACCGACTACTTCAAGCGCGCCTACGCCAACCCCAGCGCCGGCCGCCAGTCGCCGCACATGTTCGACGAGGCCTTCTCGTTCCACACCCGGTACCTCAAGACGGGTGACATGCGGCTCAAGAAGTAGGCAACGGAAGAGCTCCGAGCCGACACGGCGGCCGTCCGCGAGGGCGGCCGCCGTCTTGTTTTCGCCTCCGATTGACATCGAGTTCACGACCGCGCTCGAGCGGCTCTACAAGACGGGGCCGCCAAGGAGCATCTGGCCGCTTGCCCTGCTCGAGCTCCCGGTCTCTGTCGCGCGCTTGGCTCGCGCGCTGTATTCGATGCACGCGAGCAGACCGCTGGCTCCGGACATGCCCATCGTGCTCGGGCTTGGTGTGTTCCAGATCGGGGGGTGGACCCTCGCGCCCGGCTCACGTCGCGCGAGGCGAGCCGGTCCGGTAAGCTCCCCGGATGCCCCTCGATCTCGACCTCGACCTCGCCCTCGCCACCGCACGCCGGGCGGTGGAGGCCGCCTCGGCCGCCGCGCTCCGCCACTTCCGCAAGGGCGTCCGCGTCGAGCTGAAGCCCGACAGGACGCCGGTCACGGCGGCCGACCGGGAGTCCGAATCGGCCATACTGGCGGTCGTCCGCGAGGCATTCCCGGACCACGCCTTCCTCGGCGAGGAGACGGGGACCCACGCGGGCTCGGCCGCAACGCGGTGGATCGTCGACCCCCTCGACGGCACGCGCGGGTTCACTCGAGGCGAGTGCTTCTGGGGACCCCTGGTCGGGCTCGAGCACGAGGGCGAGGTCGTGGCGGGCGCGATGGCCCTGCCCGCCCTGGGCGAGACCTACTTCGCAGCCCGCGGCCGCGGCTGCTGGCTGACCGTCGCCGGGGCCCCTCCGCTCCGCCTTCAGGTCTCTGGCATCTCTCGCTGGGAAGACGCGACCCTCTCCCTGGGCGAGCCGCTCGTCCTCCTCGCGCCTCCGCTGGAGGGTGCGGTCGCGCTCCTCGCCACCACGGCGGCCCGGGTCCGGTGCTACGGCGATCTCGCCGGCCTGGCGATGGTCCTCGCGGGGCGCGCCGAGGCATGGATCGAGGCCGGGGTCCAGATCTGGGACCTGGCGCCGATGAAGGTGCTCGTGGAAGAAGCGGGGGGGCGGTTCACCGACCTCGCCGGCCGGCCGACGATCGCCAGCGGCGACGCCATCGCGTCGAACGTGCTCGTGCACGAGCACGTGCTCTCTTCGCTCGGCCGACCGGCTCCTTGACGATGAGTGCTCGCCCTGACCCGTCCTGAGCCGGTGGCAGGATGGGTAGTCGATACTCGTGGGCGGTGGTGCAGGTCGAGGTCACACGTCGCCCGGTTCCAGGGCGATTCCGGCCACGGCGATCTCGCTGCCGCCGAGGGTGCTCAGCGCCCGAAGAGCCGGTCGAGCGAGAGGGTGAACCCGGGCAGGACCTCGTCGCCGCCGAGCACGTCCCCACGGCAGAGCACGGCGGGCGGCCCCGCGGGCCGGTAGACCGTCACGGTGGCCGTGTCCGGGTCGGCGATCCACACCAGGCGCGCCGCGGCAGCGAAGTACTCGCCGATCTTGGTCTGCACCTCGGCGGCCCGGTCGCCAGGGGAGAGCACCTCGATCGCGAGGTCGGGGGCGCCCTCGAAGAAGCCGTGGTCGACGTCGCGGCCGGCGAGACGGGCGGCGGCGACGAAGGCGACGTCCGGCACCCTGACCCGGTCGGGGTTACGGCGGGTGACGAAGCCGACCTCGGCGGTCACGACCTCTCCCGCGCCGGTGCGCTCGACGTGATCCCGCAACGCATGGTCAAAGCGGCTGGCGACCTTCCCGTGCCGGAAGAAAGCCGGGGTCATCGGGACGATCTCCCCATCGACCAGTTCCTTCGCCTCCGGGTCGGCGAGCCAGAAGAACTCCTCCGCCGTCAACGCCCTGTGGGTCTCTGGCCTCATCGATGAACAGTCTAACATCCACCACCGGCCGAGACCACTCGATGCGGTTGCCGTTGATCCTGATGGAGGCCCGGAAGCGCCGAGCGCGATGACACTGGAGGAGGCCCAGCAGCCGCGCGCTACCCCATCTCCCCGAGCATCAGCGGCGCGGCGTGCAGGTACTCGGCCGCCCGTCGCTTCCGATCGATGTCCTCATACACCCGCTGTACGTGCTCGGCGGAGAGGTCCACCGCCGGCGCCGCCTCGGCGGGCGCGACGCCGTGGTCCTTCGCCCAGAGCAGGAGATCCAGCCGGCGGTAGTCGATCGAGAAGTAGAACTCCTCCTGCGACTGGTCGAGGCTGTAGGTGTCGGTCGTCGGCTCGCGGCGGAGGACCTCCTCCGGCACGCCCAGGTGGCCGGCGAGCGCGTACACCTGCGTCTTGTAGAGGTGGGCGATCGGCTTCACGTCGGCCGCGCCGTCGCCCAGCTTCACGAAGAAGCCCTGATCGTACTCGAGCCGGTTGGGCGTTCCACCCACGGCGTAGTTCAGGCGGTCGGCGTGGAAGTACTCCAGCATCTTGCGCGTGCGCTGCTTGAAGTTCGTGGCCGCGAGGATGCGCAGGTACGCCTCGGGCGTGAGGCGGAAGGCGCGCGTCTCCCCTCCAGGCGCCTCGACCACGACCTGCCAGAAGCTCAGGCGCCCCGCCTGGAGCCGATCACTCGCCAGCACCATCTTCCAGCGCATGGAGGGCTCGAAGCCGGGGAACACCGAGCGGACCGCCTCCTCCCGGTGCCGGTAGCACCCAGCGGCGACGAGGATGGGCGCGATGTCCTCGACCGTGCGTCCGATCCCGAGGGCGTCGCAGACGCTCGTGCCGAGCCGCAGGCTCTCCGGGCTCGAGTCGCGCTCGGGCAGGAGGAGGGCGTGGACGTGATCCTTCCCGAGCGCCCTCGCACCGATCGCCGCGACGCAGGCGGAGTCGATGCCGCCGGACACGGCGACCACCAGGCCCCTGCGCCGCAGGCCCTGCACCGCCCCCCGGAGCGCCCGGGAGAGCCGCTCCGCCTCCGCCTCGAGGTCGAGGTCGAGCACTGCCCGCGAAAGTTCTCTCATCCTTCGCCACCTTCATGTCGTGTGGTGCGCGCGCGCGCGGCGAGCTCCGACTTGAGCGGCTTGCCCGAGGCGTTCCTCGGGATGGCCTCCACGAACTCGACCCGGGCCGGCACCTTGTGCGCCGCCAGCCGGTCCCGGCAGAAGCGGCGCAGGTCGGACCCGGAGGCGCTCGCGCCCGCGCGCAGGGTCACGAACGCGACCGCGATCTCCCCCTGGACCGCGTCGGGAGCCCCCACCACCGCGACCTCCGCGACCGCGGGGTGCTCGGCGATGACGGTCTCGATCTCCACCGGGCCCACCCGGTGGCCGCCGATCTTCAAGATCTCCTTGGCCCGCCCGACGATGTACAGGAAGCCCTCCTCGTCGCGGCGCGCGAGATCTCCCGTCCACAGCCACCCATCGTGAAGGACGGCCGCCGTCTCCTCGGGCGCCTCCAGATATCCGGGCGTCACGTTCCCGCCGCGAGCCGCGAGGTGGCCAACCTCTCCCGGCGGGAGCTCGCGCCCGCCCTCGTCGAGCACCCGCAGCTCGACGCCGGGGATGGGCACGCCGATGGAGCCCATCTTCTCCTCTCCGCGCTCGGGCGGCAGGTACGCGAGGCGGGCGGTGGCCTCGGTCTGGCCGTACATGACGAAGAGGCGAGCCGAAGCGAACGCCTGGCGCGCCCAGCGGATGGTCTCGGGCCGCATCGGCCCACCCGCCTGCGTGACGTAGCGCAGGCACGGCATGGAGATCGAGCCGAGGGCGACCTCGCGCCGCAGGATCTCGAACGTGAGGGGGACGCCGGCGAAGCCCGTGCAGCCTTCGCTCCCGATCGCCTCCATCACCACGCGAGGATACATGAAGCGCGGGTCGAGGAAGCACGAACCACCGACGAAGAGGTGCGTCTGCAGGACGCTCCGGCCGTAGCAGTAGTGAAACGGCAGGATGAGCATGGCGCGATCGGACGGGCCGAGCGCCAGGTACTGCACGATCGAGCGCGTGTTCGCGAAGAGGTTGCCGAAGGTCTGGACGACGCCGCGCGGCTTCCCGGTGGAGCCGGAGGTGAAGAGGACGAGCGCGGGCGAGCCCTCCGGGATCTCCGGGCGCGGCGGGGGCACGAGCCCGCGCGCGCCTGGTGGCAGCGCCCCGTCGCCGAGGAGCTCGGTCGTCCCCGCCGACGGCGCCGCGCCCCTCCTCGCGGCGGCGAACGTCCATGCCCAGGCGAACTCCGCGCCACCGCTCGCCGCGGCCCAGTGAGCGCCGTCCTGGCTCGAGAGGAACGCGAACCGCGGCCGCGCCTGGCGCAGGACGCTCGCGAAGCCGGCGGGGCCCATCCCCCGGTCGATCTCGACCGCGCAGGCGCCGAGGGACTGGACCGCGAGCGCGGCCACCGCGGCCGCGGGCGACGTGGGGAGCGCCACCAGCACCCGGTCGCCGGCCGCGACCCCGCGGTCCGCGAGGTGGCCGGCCAGGTCACGCACCCGCGCGGCGAGTTCACCGTAGGTCACGCGATGCTGCGGGGAGTCGAGGGCGGGCGCCTCCGGGGCGCGGGCGGCGTGGAACGCGACCCAGTCGGGCAGGAACGGAGAGTTCATGCCGCCTCCACCAGCACGGCCGCCACCTGGCGCTCGGACGGGGCGCTCCGCGAGAGGACGTGGGGCAAGAGCTGCGCGGTGGCCACACCGGTGACGCCCATCGCGTCGACCTCGCTCACCGGCCCCGGGCGCTCGAGCTTCGCGAGCAGCCGGCGCACCTTGTCCGGGTCGAAGATCCCCACCTCGCGGATCGCCTCGGGCGCGAGAAGCTCCCGAGCCCACTGGGGCGCGGCGGCCCCGGCCCACGCGGGCGGCGCCCGGTAGGGGAACTTGTGGCGCGCGAGCACGTCCGGGGGCACGAGGCCCGTGGCGTAGCGCTTCAGCACCCACTTGCCGGCGAGGCCGCGCAGCTTCAGCCCGTCCGGCAGGCGCGCCGCGAGCTCGATGAGGCGGTGGTCGAGGAAGGGGAAGCGCCCCTCCACCGATCCCCCCATGAGCATGCGGTCGCCCTGCGGCCCGAGCAGGTTGCCCGCGAGGAGCGTGTGCATCTCGAGCCACTGGGCGCGCGCGAGCGGACGCCACCGCCGGGCCCGCTCCGGCATGGTGGCGAGGACCGTCGCGACCGGGTCCTCGTCCGCGACCGAGGCCGCGAACTCGGGCGAGAAGAGCCGCGAGAGGCGGGCGGTCGCGGCCCATCGCACGAGGTGCGAGAAGCCGGGCGCGTCCGGCTGGTCGAGGCCCACGCCGTACAGCTGCCGGAGCACGGCATCCCCCTGGGCCGCCAGGGGCAGGTACGGGTAGAGGCGGCGAAGGACCGCGGGACGGCAGCGCGACTCGGGACGCCGCGACCAGAACAGGCGCGCGCGCGTTTCCCGGTAGAGGTCGTACCCGAGGAGCACCTCGTCCGAGCCCTCGCCCGTGAGCACCACCTTGGTCCGCTTGCGCCGCACCTCGCGCGAGAGCGCCAGGAGCGGGGCCGGGGCGGAGCGGATGAGCACCTGCTCGCCGTGCAGGACCACCTCGGGGAGGAGGTCGCCCACGGTCTCCCCGGTCGCCGTCAGGCTGTGGTGGCGCGTCCCGAGGGAGCGCGCGACCTCCTCCTGGTAGCGGCGTTCGTCGAAGCGGGGATCGTCGAACGCGACCGAGAAGGTGGAGAGCGTGCCCCCGAGCTGCCGCTGGGCGATCGCACACAGAGTCGATGAGTCGAGCCCCCCGGACAGGTAGGCGGCCACGGGCACGTCGGCCCGCAGGCGCAGCCGCACGGCGTCCTCGAGCAACTCGCCCACCAGCTCGACCGCGCGCTCGTCCTCGATGGGCGCGACGCGCGCGTCGTCGAGGTCGAGGTCCCACCACCGGCGCACCTCCAGCCGGCCCCCGTCGTAGCGCCCCACCGAGCCAGCGGGCAGCGCATGCACGCCCTCGAGGCAGGTACGCGGGGGCACCGTCGACCAGAGCTGCAGGGCCTGCTTCACTCCGCGGCCGTCGAGCCGGACCTCCACCGCGTCACCCGCCACGAGCGCCTTCGCCTCGGAGGCGAAGGCGAGCCCGTCGGGCGTGAAGGCGTAGTAGAGCGGCAGGATGCCCACCCGGTCCCGCGCCAGGTGCAAGACGCCCGTCCGGGGATCGAACACCGCGAAGGCGAACTGCCCGTTGAAGCGATCAAGGCAATCCGTCCCCCAGCGCAGGAAGGCCGCGAGCAGGACCTCGGTGTCGGCGCGGGTCCGGAACTCGTAGTCGTCGAGCTCACGGCGCAGCTCGAGGTAGTTGAAGATCTCGCCGTTGAAGACGAGCGTGACCCCCGTCCGGGGATCGCGCATGGGCTGCGCCCCGCCCTCGAGGTCGACGATCGCCAGCCGGGTATGGCCCAGCGCCGCCCCGTCCAGCAGCAGGCCTTGCTGCGCGTCCGGCCCCCGATGCCAGAGGCTCGCTGTCATGCGGCGCAGCCGCTTCTCGTACCGCGACCGCCGCTGCTCGGGGGCGAGCCCCCTTGGCGTCGTGAAGCCGGCGATGCCACACATGGGTTTCAGGCGGCCCGGCGCAAGCGCTCGACGTAAGCGGCGACGCGTGCGACCGAGTCGAAGTTCTCCGGGACGAGATCGGTGTCGGCGACGCCCACGCCGTACTCCGACTCGATGAAGGTCACGAGCTGCATCACCCCCAGCGAGTCGATGATGCCGTTCGCCAGGAACGAGTCGTCGTCCCCAACCTCGTCCACCAGGAACGTGTCCTTGATGAACTGCCTGACCCGATCCTGCACCCGCATATTGTTCCCCCGTCGCGAGGACTCACACTGAAAGCTACCCGAACTTACTCGAGGTAGCACGCGAAGGTTCGTGACGGTAGTCCTATAAGGTAGGTCCACCGCCTCGAACCAGGCGCTGGTCCCCTCCGAAACCAGCGACGATTCACGCACTTGGCCGCGGCGTCCCCAGAACCGGGGGCGCCCTCACCGGGCCGCCCTACCCTCCCGCCTTTCGGAACAGGTCCACGACCGCCGATTCCCGCCCGGCGGTGCGGGCGCGGCCCCGCGCCCACTCGCGCAGACCCTTGATCTGCTCCTCGTACGTCCGGTAGAGCGGCACCAGATCCTGCCCCAGCCTCCTCAGGTCCTGGGTCTCGACGTCCCGCCCCAGCGCGTACGCTCGGTGGAGGGCACCGACGACCACCTGCTCCAGCTCGGCGCCGGAGTAGCCCTCGCACTGCTTGGCGAGCGCGGGGAGATCGAAGCGGCCGGGTTCGCGGCCGCGCCGAGCGAGGTGCAGCGTCAGGATCTCCTGCCGCGCTTCCAGGTCCGGCAAGTCCACGAAGAACAGCTCGTCGAAGCGCCCGCGCCGCAGGAGCTCCGGCGGCAGTCGGGTGACGTCGTTGGCCGTGGCCACCACGAACACCGCGCTCCGCCGCTCCTGCAGCCAGGTGGAGAAGGTGCCCAGGAGCCGGGCCGCACGCGCATCTCCGCCCTGGCCGGTCCCGCTGCCGGCGAACGCCTTTTCGATCTCGTCGACCCAGAGCGCGGCGGGCGCGATCGCCTCGGCCGCCTCCAGTGCGCGCGCCAGCCCCTCCTCCGCCGCGTCGGCCCCCGCCACGCGCCCGAGGTCGAGCCGCAAGAGCGGCGCGCCGAGGACCCCGGCCGCCACCTTGGCCGCGAGCGACTTCCCGCAGCCCTGGACTCCCAGCAGCATCACGCCCCGGGGCGCGGGCAGGCCGAAGCGCCGCGCGCCGGGCGCGAAGGCCAGCGACCGCTCGCCCAGCCACGCCTTGAGGCTCTGGAGGCCGCCCAGGTCGTCCGGGCCCTCCGCGACCTCGACCAGCTCCAGCCCCCGCCCGCCGGCGAGCAGGCGCTTCTTCTCCTCCAGGACGGCAGCCCCCGCGGCGGGCCCGAGCGCGCGGTCGACGTAGAACGCGCGGTTGAAGGCGCGCTGCGCCTGGGTGTAGGTGAGGCCGGTGGCCGCGCCCAGCACCGCGTGCGCAGCGGCCTCGTCCGGGCGGGCGCCCTTCGGCGTCATCGAGGCCAGCACCGCGGCCAGCTCCTCGCGGCTGGGGAGCGCCAGGCGGAGCACGGTCACCTCGCTGGCGAGCCCTTCCGGCAGGCGCAGGCGCGGGGCGACGATCACGGCACAGCGCCGCCTCGGATAGAACGAGGGCAGGAGGTCGCGCAGCTTGCGAGCCACGGTGCGGTCCTCCAGCTCGAGGTGGAAGTCGAGCAGGATCCCGGCCGTCGCCCGGTCATCGCCGCGGAAGAGGGCGTCCAGCGCCGCGCATCCGTCCCGGGCCGAGGGGTCGATCGGGTCGAGCCCCCGCGCGCGCGACCACACGGCGACAGCCGTCCTCCCCTGCCCCTCGCCATCCAGGGCGGCCCGGCAGAGCGCGACCGCCCTCTCCTCCTCCTCCGTGACGACGTAGGCGACGCGGACGCCCGTCCGGTACAGCTCGGAGAGCTGCTCGACGAAGCCGCTCACCGGAATGCCTCGCTGCGCTCGGCGAGCTCGTCGACGGCCGCGCCGCCGCAAGCTCCTCGCTCGCTTACGGCCCTTCGGCCTGCTCGCTGCGGGCCTGCAATGGGCGGCGCGGCCTGCTCGCTCATCTCGTCCCCTCGGCGTCGGCCGTGCTGCGCACGGCCTCCTCGAACGAGGTCGCGCCCGCCGCCACCTTCTTCACCGCGTGCTCTCGAAGCGAGCGCAGCCCGTCCTGGCGAGCGGTGCGCGCCAGGACCTCGGGCGTGGCTCCCTCCGCCACCAGATGGCGCAGCCGCGCGTTCAGCGGGAGCACCTCGAAGATGCCAGTCCGGCCGTAGTACCCGGTGTAGCGGCACTTCGCGCACCCGGACCCGCGCCGCGCGAGGAGCCGCCCGGCCCAGTCCTCGGGGTGCTTCACCCCGAGTTCGTCGACCTCGTCCGCGGTCAGCGGGACGTCCTCCACGCAGGCCGGGCAGACCTGGCGGACCAGCCGCTGCGCCACGACGCCGGTGAGGGTCGCCCCGATGAGGAACGAGGGCACGCCCAGGTCACGCAGCCGGGCGACGGCGCCCACCGTGTCGCTCGTGTGGATGGTGGTGAGCACCATGTGCCCGGTGAGCGCAGCCTGGACCGCCTGGGCGGCGGTCTCGGCGTCGCGCACCTCGCCCACCATGATGACGTCCGGGTCCTGCCTGAGCACGTGCCGGAGCGCGTCGGCGAACCCGGTGCCGGTCTTGGGGTTGGCGGCGATCTGGTTGAAGCTCTCGTGGACCATCTCGATCGGGTCCTCGATCGTCACCACGTTCACGTCGGGGGACGCCAGCGCCTGCAGCGCCGAGTAGAGCGTGGTGGTCTTGCCGCTGCCGGTCGGCCCGGTCACCACCACCAGCCCGTGCGGACGCAGCAGCCAGCGTTCGAACGTGTCGCGCTCGTCCTGCAGGAATCCCAGCTCCGAGAGGTCGCGCACGAGCACGTTCGGATCGAGGACCCGGATGACGATCTTGTCGCCGAAGGCGGTCGGGACCGTCGAGACGCGGAGCTCCATCTCCGTATCGCCCCGCGCCGTCCGGATGCGGCCGTCCTGGGGCCGCCTGGCCGCGATGTCGAGCCGGCTCATGATCTTGAACCGGTTGGCGATCGCGCCGTGCACCCCCTTGGGGATGCGATACACGGGGTGGAGCACACCGTCGATGCGCATGCGGATGATCGACTCCTCGCGCCGTGGCTCGACGTGGATGTCGCTCGCCCGCTGCTCGAACGCGTAGTGCAAGATGTACTCGACCGCCGCGATGACCGGCTCGGAGGAGGCCTCGAGCACGTCGAGCCCGGCCAGGTTGACGAACTGCTCGAGGTTCCCGACGTCGGGGCCGCCGCCCTGGAGCTGCGTCTCGGCGTCGCGGATCTGCTGGCGGAAGCCGTAGACCTCGGCGATGGCGCGGTGGATGTCCCTGGGCGCCGCCAGCACCGGCTTGATCTCGGCCCCGGTGAGGCCACGCAGGTTCTCGAACAGCTCCCGATCGAACGGGTTGGCGGTGGCCACCACCAGCGAGCCGTCGCGGCGCTCGAGTGGGAGCACCGCGTGCCTGCGCGCGAAGGGGCGAGAGAGCGTGCGCGTGATGAGCTGCGCGTCGAGCTTCAGGGGGTCGATCTTCCGGTAGGGGATGCCGGCGGCCTCTGCCACCGCCCGCGCCACCTTGTCCTCGTCGATGACCTCCCCTTCCCTGCGCACGTCACCGAAACCGAACGAGGCGACGAGCTCGATCGGGGAGAGCTCCGCCCGCCGAAGCGAGCGCCCCCGCGCATGGCTAGCCTGCTCTCGCAGGAGCCGAGCGCGCTGCGCGCCCTCGCGCGCGAACGCCGTCCGCCGCGCGTCGTCGGTGATGACCCCCGCCTGGACCAGGACGTTCGCTACGTATTCGAGGGTGAACTCGGTCGCGTACCGCTGTGGCTGACCCACGGGCGCGAGTCTAGCGCGGGCCGCCCGCCGGCCCAAGTTGGGCTACCTTCATCGCCGCTCGAGGCTCTGTTCGTCGCCGCGCGACCGCGCGGCGTCTAGACGCCTCAGCCAGTCGGGCCGCAAGCGCGCGGAGGACGCCGGCCACCTGGGGCCGAAGGCGGAGCCGCCGTGGGCGAGAGGATCCGCTCGACCTCCCGGCTCTGACACGAAGGGCAGGCGAGCTGCTCCTCGTCCGCCGGGCGCAGGATGAGCTCCTCGAAGGAGCGACCACAGTGGCGGCAGGCGTACTCGTAGATGGGCATGGCGCTCGGTGGGAGACGAGGAGCCCCCCAAAGGATTCACGTTCGCAGATCACCGGCCGGCGTGCAACGGCCTGGTCTCGGGGATGGAGCCGCGGCCAGCGCCCTCCATCTCCCTGCACTCGAGGAGGAGCGCGACGCGGGCCTGGTGGAGCGAGCGCATGACGTAGACGGACATCCCACAGAGCAAGACCACCCCCGCGCCGAACGGGAGGATCGCGAGCCCCCTGGCCACCGGCAACAGGCCGGAGGCGAGCTCGACCAAGGAGGTGAAGATGAACGCCAGCAGGGCCCCGTAGTCCAGCTGGAGGGCCCTGGTGAGGATCTGGTGCCGGGAGTCGAAGGCGATCACCTCGGAGTGGAGGAGCGCCCTGCGGGGATGCCCGGCGGGGAGCGCGCGGTGTTCGCGAGCCAGCTCGCGCAAGCGCATGGCCATGCGCGAGACCTGATTGTCGAGGCCCAGCGCGATCAGGGCGCAGGCGGAGACCATGACGGCTGGGGTCACGGCGGCGGCGATGCGCTGAATGGCATCGGGCTGAACGGGCATCGGGAGTGAATGTAGGGCGCCGCTGCCAGACTCTATGCCCATTCGGGGCCTACCGGCTATCATCCGAGATACTCAGGGGAAATCGGCGGAGACCTCCAGCGCGACCGATGGGGGGCTTTTGCCAGGACCTGTGAGCGTGGGAGGTTACGCGCTCCGAGGTGCACATGGACCTGCAGCACGCCGAGATCGCGCGGGGGACCGAGCCGGCATCTCCATGGCTCGTCCACGCGAAGCCGTCCGAGGCCCACCACGCGGGGCTGCTCCAGGGGGCTACCCTCATCGGAGAGGCTGCTCGCCATCTGCTGTCGGTGCGTGTCGGGCTCTGGCTCGACGACGCGGGCCGGGTACGGCAGGCGCGCTGGCGCGCCAGCGACGATGCCTCCCTGCGCGCCTGCGCAGAGGCGGCGTGCGCGGCGCTCGAGTCAGGCGCCGACCCCCTGCAGTTCGACGCGGGTTCCCTGGGCTCGGCAACCACTCATGGTGCTGGCGCAGCCGATGGACCCGAGCTGGTCCTCCTGGCCGTGCGCACGGCCGCGCTGCTCGGCGGGTGGCGCGAGGTCTAGCGACGTAGTCGTTCAGCGCGGACGCGCCCGGCGACTGTGCCACGGGTGCATCGCCGCTCAGATCCCGCCACCGTGCTGGAACCCCGACTCGCGCACCTCGGCCTGGGTGACGCGGCTCCCCGGCGGAACACCGTGGGTGAGCCACACGTTCCCGCCGAAGATCGG
>Ga0209342_10005928_pt1 | contig 12461 bp, 19 predicted proteins | sample RifCSP16_2_FD_184023 | JGI IMG/M metagenome (GOLD analysis project Ga0209342, IMG submission 184023) | Soil microbial communities from Rifle, Colorado - Rifle CSP2_sed 16_2 (SPAdes) (version 2) | ecosystem: Environmental > Terrestrial > Deep subsurface > Rock core/Sediment | place: Rifle... | reverse complement strand
CGCATCTGGACGACGCGCACCCCTCTCATGGCCAGCACAAAGCCTGCCGGCTTGTCGAGCGACACGCTCCCCGCGTAGGCATCCTGAAAATCGGCGTCTTCCGTGGCCCGGATGGCCATGTCGAGAATCGCACCGATTAGGTTGCAGTCGCGGAAGCTTACTTCCTCTTTTGCACACGCAGCCTGCACCTTGAGGGCGAACGCCCCGGCATCCAAGGGGATATCCGATGAGTACGCCAGCGCTTCGTCTGCGATCTGGTAGTCTTCGGGGGAAGGCAAAGAGTCTTCCTTTTCCTCGTCGGTCAGCCAGAACGCAGCATCCGCAGTGCCTTTCACGTTGGAACGCTTGTCCTCACGGATATAGCGCCCTTCGATCCGCACTAGGCGAGCCACTTGCGCGAGAAAGTCTCGCGTTTTCATATTATGTCTCCAGTATTTTAGTCACCTCATGTCAGCCTTCCTAGCACCCGCTAGGCGCACGACTCTGTTACCCGCCCTGGATAGGCGGAGTTATTGTGGAAAGGTATAATAGGCTATGAGCCTAAACTTGTGGTAATCACTAAAAAAACATCATGAAGATGTTTCCACGTGACATAATACTTGCGCGCTTGTTTCGCCTCGTTATTTAGCGCAAGGCTATCCTATAGTTGAGGCTGATAGCCTAGACTAGGCGCATTAGTCTACGTGACCTTGCTATATGGCAAGTCGTCGGCGTGCTAATAGAGCCTGGTTAGCCTGCAAGGCACAAGCTTTGCAGGCTAAGCGCGCACTACCAGCCGATGCAGGCGATTGCGCTACCGACCCCTAAGCCGATTAGTAGCCAGAACATGCGACGAATTTCTCGCATAATTCCTCCATTGATAGTGTTTAGTTAGCGCCCGATATGCGCCCTCGTGAGGTCACGCAATGCCTGTGGCATGCGCATCTGCGCTTGACGCAGGCATGGTTGAACGTGAATGTACTTGTAGGTGCGATTCTCGTACCTTTGGCGAAGACACGCAATCTCACCCTTCAAGGCTTTGATTGTTTTTTCCCGTTGAGCGCGAGCCCTTCTCAGGATCGGTGCAATCCCCGCTTTGCGGAGACACACCGAACAAGGTACGTCGTCAGGGAACTTCGCACAAAGGCTAATGCACTTGTCGAGCATACAGCCTCCGATACTCACGCTGGCACTTGCCATGCGTTTCGCCGCTATGTCAGTCGTCGCGGCATTGCAGTTACCGTGCCAGCCTGTTTTGCTGGCGTCGCGAGGATACAGCAAACGCCATGCCAAGTCGAGATTTCGCTGGCTTAGCTGGCCTAGTTGCTCATTCACCTACATAAACAGGCTTGGCCCGAAACTTGCTTCGAGTAACCTAAACTACACTCGGCAGGGTAAAAAAGGTGCTACAAGTGGCAAAAAAACTCGGCATGAAACTTGCAAGTGCAGGTTAGCTAGGCTAGTTGCTCATTCGGCTCACGTAAGAGCAAGTCGCATGCCAAGGTTTTGGCATGCTTCTTGATGGTCTATGTAACAGAGTTAGATAGGCGCAAGGCGCCTAAACCGAGCGATAGCGAGGGTTAGTTACCGCATAATGAGGGTTCATTGATAGATCAATTCAGCTTGATTATAGTATACTTTGCTGTCTCGGAAGGTATACATAGCGTCATGTGTCAATGAGTCACAAAAACTATGACATAGGTATGTGCAAGGTATTTCCCCGCATATAGCAATAAGCGCGAGAATGCTCAGGTATTACACGCACTTAGAGTGGACACATGCACATGAAATGCGCGAAAAAGTTGCATAGGGGGGGTGGGCCTTTTTCACGATGCCTGCGCCTGCATATATCCTCCCATACACCCAGGATGTTAAAAAGAGGGGATGTATGTAAAATCAAGTACTTACGTGATGTTTACGTCACACCATTACCTGTAATGGGTCCCTTTGTTGCCATACACTACTGGTTGTTATTACCAGTGGAGGCGTTCTGGGGGGCGATTTGCCCGTTCCGGGCGGCGCTTAACCGTTTTCTAAGTTGTCTACTTAGAGGGCCGTACTTATGATAAATTGTATATTGTTTCGTTTTTAACTATATCGTTCGGGTTCATTGGTGGACATAGGTTCTTTTTGTTCTACTAGGGTGTTCCGTAGAAAGAAAAGAGCATCTCGAAGGATGGTTTCGTCCTCAGTAGACAATATGTCGCCACATTTAGGGCAATGCCTGTTGTTCTCGCTTCCAGAAATGCCGGCATTGCAAGTTTCATGTTCACCCCAAAAGACTTCCTTGACGCCTGTTTCATCTGAAAAGGATCTGATCGACCATCCGTTATGTTTAAAAAGCACTTCTGAATTAAAACTTTTACTCTTTGAGAGAGAGCTTTTGCATCGATCATTCATTCCAATGCATCTCTCATGAAACCCATAGCGTCTGCCATGTTGACGTATACATCTGAAGGCATGACCTCTTCGCAGTGTTTGCAAAAGACTTTACCACTTGTTAGCATGATGATACCACGTAGGCCGCATGGTTTGTGAATACCCCATACAATGTGAGTAGTGATGCCAATAATTTCTTTGATCCATTTGCGTTTCTTGTCGTCCCACGCATCCACGTGTTTCGGCTGTTGCCACTCTCGCAAGGTCCAGCCCTTGTACTCATAGATATCGTAGTGGTCCTCTCCTGTGTTCTTTTTAATCATACTCATGATTTATCCTTTTGCGCAAGAGGCGTTTCGCCTTGCAACATTCCTCACCTTCAGGTATCATACCATTTGTAATGAGAAAGTTCAGCAGAACCAACCACTTCCCTGTACCTGTCTGGTCACGTGATTGTGATGTACCAGAGCATCGTATTTATGACGTACCATATCAGATCATTAAAAATTGCGCAAACTGCTCTATCTATAAAGAGCTTCAGCCGGCCAGTTTTATTAAAAAACTAGGTTATTATTGGGATTGGATGGACCTTCCAGAGATTGAAACAGAAGATTGAAAACGGTAAAATATGATATACCTTTTGCGGGTTAGTGGAGAAGTACCACGTCAGTCTCATAAGCTGAAGACCGGAGCGCGATTCTCCGGCCCGCTACCATTCTATAGTATCGAATTACGAATCTCAGCTATCACGAGAAATACAACCTAACATTGCGGAAACAAGCTATTAGACTACGACGTGCTTACAATGACTAGGCTAATTTAAATTTACTAAGCCGCTTGTTTAGCAAACCTGTAACAGGTTTCGAAGGAATTTTATTTCAGTGTGGTACCTCTAAGTTTTGAACTCATGACGAAGATTCGATTCCTTCTACGCTTCATCAAGAAAACATGTCAAAGAATCCTTATCCAGGACGACCATACCCGGTGGGTCAATTAGAATGGGCACTATCACCCGAGAGGGCCGCTAAGGTTACCCCACTAAAGACTAAGCGTTTCGCTCTCCTTGAGTACGGGGAAGCTGAGATCCTGTTTGATATGCCTCGCATTCTAAGCCTAGAAGGTAAATACCTTAACTTAGGCCACGGTGCTGGAGGCTCTGCTATGCTTCTAGCTGCTGGTCTAGAAGATCAGAACCTAAAAGGGATAGTGTATTCTATTGATCTGTTTAAACGTGGATCCTGGAGTGGAGGTTATGATGGTACCCTAAATCAGGCTTGGCAGATCGTGAAGGAGATGGGACTCCATCATCGAATGCAACTGTACCAAGGGCAGACTTCATTCTTTGTACAAAATTTTGATTTTCTATCTTTTTTGTTCATAGACGCAGATCACAGTTACGAAGGCGTCAAGTCCGACTTCTTGAACTACGCACATAAAGTGGTAAAAGGAGGGGCTGTTGCTTTCCATGATTGCAATCAAGATTACACCGTTCAAGTTCTCCGTGAATACGTTTTGGATAATAATACCTGGGAACAAATTTACCATATTAATCGTATAAGAGTTTTTAGAAAAAATGCATAAAAAAATCATTGATAGCAGGGATGGAGTTTAATACTAACAGTTTTAACTTATTCTCATTCTAAAAATGGTATGGTTTATTGGAATTGTCAATGTAAGGAGAAGCTTCACATGGTGCCAGAATGAGCATTAGACGCTTAAATATTGGGGATAAGGATTTCTCGGGAATCTATACCGAGGAAGAGTGGCTGACGATCGACGTGTCCCCACGGGGTAAAAGTAGCCATCTAGACAAGTTCATGGTCATGTCGGTGCTGGAAATGCCATCCGATTGGACCGATCGCTACAAAGAGATCCACATGATCCACTGCCTGGAGCACATCAACCGCAACGAAAGGCAGAGAGTGGTCAAAGAACTTCATCGGGTGCTAGCACCTGGTGGGACGGCATACGTTGAGGTACCTGATTTCCGACAGACGGTACACCTACTCAACAAAGCGTTTGAGCAGGACGACGCCAAGAGTGCCCACATTTGGACCACTTCCATCTATGGGAAGCAACGATTTCCAGGGGATCAACATTGCTGGGGGTTCACTCGGCATACACTAGAGGAACTGTTCGTCGAGGCAGGGTTCAAGTCGTACCAGATTGGTAGTGCTGGCCCGGATTACGCAATAGGAGAGGTCAATATGATCTCCTCACACTACAAACAAGAGCCAGTGTTACTGGTTAGAGGAGTGAAGTGATGGACGAAGACACCAGGGGTGAGCCTACTGAGGAAACACCGATCCTTGAGGATGCCGTCAGTGATGAACAGGTCGCCCGTCAGTTCATTAATGGTGGAGACGTTATAATGATGATGGCCGTGGAAGGCCAAGGATTAATTCCAGTGCCGATCACTGCCATTTTTCAGCAGTTATTTGGTGTTTTGAATCATATTGATTCTCGCCTTGTAAAGATTGAGGAAAAGTTAAAAATCGACCCAGAGGGGGATTCCCAAATCATCACTCTTAACTAGGCGTAGTTCATCTGGAATAGGGTAACATAAGGGTATGGGAAAAAAGAACCGCCATTTTGATACTCTAGATCAGGAAAACATTAGTGTTCTGATCGAGCTTATCGTTGATCCCAACACGACTGAATCCTTACGAGTAAAGATCCTAAACAAGCTGCTGGATACAACGGAGTCGGAAACCTTCTTTGAGACCATGGTAAAGGAGTTACTTACTCATGGTGCTTGTCCATGTTGTGGTCATGAAAACAATTGGTTGGTTCCCGAAGAAGATCTTAATCGCATGGGTGTAGTTACCCATCAACGTGATCCTCGCGTTAAACGTACTACTACTGAAAAAGATTGTGAAAAATGGAGAGAAGCTTGCGGCAAGAAGAAAATCAATATATAAACAAGACGTGTACAAAATGTCATGAAACCAAAAAAGTTCGTGGTCTTTTATATGATCGTTGCAATACTATTGCTTTTTATGAGAAGCTCAATAGTGAACCAGAATTGGTTGAGACCATTTGTAAGTATTTACATGCCAGATCCTGACGATTTCAAGAGCGTGCTCGATGAATTTGAGAAGGCTATGATGCAGTCTCAAGGCAAGAATCAAGTAGAACCTCCTCTATCTCCTAATATGCCAGTCGAGACTAAGGTACAACCGCCAGCCAAATCTGATCGTTCTTTTGATTACAGAAAGAGAGCAGAAGAAGATCTTCCAAGAATTCAGAGTCTTCGTTCAAAGATGCAAATGGCAGCAAAAAAACATGCTGTACCAGTAGAGTACCTAGAAGGTATCGCGAGTCGGGAATCCAGAGGTGGTAAGGTTTTGAACCCTGAAACTGGTTATGATGACGTAAAACAAGCATACGGTATCATGCAAATAGATGAGCGCTTCCATCAACGATTAGGCGAAACACCTGACGCACAAGAGCACATCGACCAGGCTGCTGGAATCCTTAAGGATAACAAGCGACACATGGATAAGAAGTTTCCTAAATGGTCGCAAGAAGAGAGATGGCGCGCGGCCATCGCGGCTTACAACATGGGAGTAGGCAACGTCAAAACGAAGAAGCATATCGATAAAGGTACTACTGACAATGATTATAGTCAGGATGTACTAATTCGATCGCGCATTTTCAAAGAGCGACTCCATATTCCAACCAAGAAGAGACGGTAATGCTTCCCGAACAAGAGAATCAATTATTCGAAGACATTGGCGAAATTAAAGCTAGCATCAAAAGCTTGAACCACCTATTGGACGCCCACACCACTCAGGACATGACTCAGTTCACTGCCATGACTGAAGCTGTTAATGTTGTGAATGTTAACGTATCAAAGATGATTACCGATCTGGCCGTATCAGACGCCGTTCGTGTAGCAAATGAAAAGCACGTCTCAACTATCACTAATCGCAGAGCTAGTATCGTAGGTTCAATGGCCGGCTTTTCGGCGTCAGCAGTACTATCGTGGATTCAATTTCACTTCTTTGGAGGACCTCAGTAATGTGTACAGTATCGATGATCTATGACAATTTTAGACAAATTCCAGATGTTCAGTGGACTACTTATCCGGGTTTGAGTACCAGCCCATTCCAACCTCTTGGGTTCAAAGCACCTCGAACCCCCCTGGAAATCTTTGAAAATCTAGTTGAAGTAGCAAAGGAACTAGATACGGCTCTAGGTCTTGCTGATTGTGAGGACCCAAAGAAGGGTGAATGGTTGGAGAAGATCCGAGAAATCGTCAAGCAACACGAAATCGAGAAGATTGAAGAGCGACTGAAGAAGTAATGTCTGAACAGCTAAAGAATAGTCTGGAGGATTTCCTTCGTGCTTCGATAAAATCAGAAAATAAAAAACCTACTCTAGAAGAGGTTTTTCAAAAAACCCTTGACTGTACTACTCCGTCTCAACCTGGCGATATTCGAAATCTACGAGAGCACGATAAACCTAAAGTTGAGGAATGGTTTTGACTCACGGAATGTCAAGAACTCATCCTATTTATAAAAGTTGGGGGGGACTAAAACAACGTTGTTTGAATCCAAACAACCCTAATTATTCTGACTATGGTGGTCGAGGGATTCAGGTTTGTAAGCGTTGGTTAGAATTTTTGAATTTCAAAGACGATATGTTGGCAACATGGCAACAAGGATTGTTTCTAGATAGAATCGACAACAATGGAAATTATGAGCCATCAAATTGTTGTTGGGTAACAAGATCAGAACAAGTTAAAAATCGTAGATGCAATATTGACCAGCAAAGCAAATTAAAGGGGGTGCATTGGAGCGGTCATCGTAAGAAGTGGATAGTTTCTTTTGCATTTGATTCAAAGGAAGAGGCAGAATCCTTTGCATTGTTAGCAGAAGAGATTCGATCATGCGAAAAGGCACACGCAGACCTCTAAGTAAGAAGGAGAAGGCTTTCGCGAAAGCTCTTTCTAATGGCACTGGCGCGATTAAAGCTGCCAGATTATTTTTAAAAATGAAATGTGGACATGGTAGTCCTGAAGCGCAACGCGCAAAAGACCTTGCTAGATCTCTAAGAATAAAAGAGGAAGTAGCTCGTCTTCGAGCCGCCGAAACGAGCGAAGCTGAAGCGGAGATGACGATTGACCAAACTCCTGACTTTCAACTAGAAGATCTACGTAAATTTGCGTACGATCGTCTAAAGATCATCGCCCAAGACTCTGGTACTGAGCCTATGGCGAGATGGAATGCGATTCAAGCTCTAGAAAAGTTGAACGACCCAGGTAAGGATATCAACCTTATCTATCGCTACATTGATATCATGTGGCGATATTACGAAGGTCACTGCCCGGCTTGTCATAACGATTTTCCATTGTGGAAAGTCAAAAATTTTAAGCTCGACTTGTATCGCGAAGATAATCAGCTTCCCCCAAGCAGCCCGCTCGAAAATCGCTTGGAACGTCGATTAGCTCTATTAAACGAAGCCGATCCAGTACGTCAGCCTCACGTAGGCCAGGAGCGTGCTATTGCAGCAGAGGACCGTCACCTTATTGGCACGGGGCCCGCGCGCGCGGGCAAGAGCCTGGTCATGGGTATGTTTTTGCTCATGTACGGACTCATTCCCGGCGCTGAAAACTGGCTCCTTGCTCGCATTTACGAGAACGCGGACAAGGAATTCCAGTACTATCAGCAGTTCCTACAGACACTCTTTTATCCTGTATCCAAGCACATGATCGACATTTCGATCGATCGCACAGGCGATAGCAGTATCAAGACTCGTTGGGGCAACATCACTGAGACTCGATCAGGTAAAGCTAAGGGTTCGATCACAGGTCACGAACTTGAGATCATCGCCGTATGCGAGCCTGCGTGGGTAGAGGCAAGCCTCTTCGAGGAAGTGCGCGCCCGCATGAGTTCGCGTATGGGCCGCATTATCGCTTTTGGAACTCCTAAAGGATTCGGAGGCTTCCTTCACCGCATGAAGAAGCTGGCTAATCGTGGTCCAGATGGCCACATTCGCAGCGAAAAAGAGCGCCTACTATCAGGCGGTTGCCCATGGAACCAGAGCATGGCTCAATTTAGCATGCTCCCCGAGGATAACCCTCAGTATGTTATCTCAGAGAAGGAGGCTGCCAAGGGTGAACTTACCAAGGAAGAGTATGAGTCTGAGTTCGAAGGTAAGATGCGTGCTGCTGAAGGTTCTCGTTTCCCTTTTCTAACGGACAAACATTGCCGCAAGATCACTCGCGAAGAGATTGAGAAGTGTGTATTTATCCTGGGTATAGACCAGGGTCCGAAGAATTTCGGTGGAACTCTGATCGCCTGGGACGGTCGTCGCATGTTCGTTGTTTGGGAGTACTTCAATGACGAGGCTAAGACTGCCAAGGCGAAACTAATCGAGATCAACGCCATGCTGCCAAGTGTCATCGCTGAGATGGGAGGCTCTGCCGAGAACTGGATTCTCACGATCTTTGACGCGGACCCTCCTGTCCAGGATACACTACAAGAACTGAAGGACGAGTATCGTCCGTGGAAAACAGATGAGACATATCGCCCCAAGAACTTGAAAGATTACACCAACTGGCGTGAAGAAACGATCGCTTGGGTCAATCAACAGTGTACTAAAATGCAACTCCTATTTGACAAGGAATGCGACTTATTGCACGATCAACTTTTAGAAGCTCTCATTCTTCCTCAGGATACGACCAAGGAAAAGCAGAACCAGAACAGCAAAGGTTGGATCGTGAACGACCCATGGCGAGGCGACCACGTAATGGACGCCTGGCTGATGGCCACGTTCTGCATCAAAGAAGGATTACTCCAACTACCGGCAGGTGGGGTTGGTCCTGTAGAAGCCTTTGAATCGCAACGATTATCTCAAGAACATCGTCGCATTTCAGACGAGAAGCGCGAACTTACAGGCAAAGACGGCGATGCTGAAGCCTGGCGAATTGTGTATGGCCAGGAACGTCTGTCTGGACCACGATACTACGAACCACTATCGCATCACTTCGACAACGATCAGGAAGGATAAATATGTGTTTTAGATTAGAAAAAAATAAAGACTTTGGCAATTCCATGGAGTTTCGACTTGAAGATCACTGGAACGTGGTATTGTGTTACCAAAAAGATTTTCACACATCGCATTTACAGCACACTATTTGCTTAGGTAATTGCGGCCATAAAATCCCTGCTCATATACAAGCAATTTATAAGGCGATTTCTGATGTCCATGACCGGAAAAGCTAATGTCTAAATTTGGAACAGCATCAGCAGCACGTTTAGCTACATGCGATCGGCGCCTACAGGATCTTTTCAATGAGGTAATCAAATTCTTTGATTGCACTATCATTGAAGGTCACCGAGGCGAAGCTGCTCAGCATCTTGCCTTCGTTACAGGCAAAAGCAAGCTAGACTGGCCGAATGGGAACCACAACTCCAAGCCATCTAAGGCTGTAGATGTAGCTCCATATCCAGTGGATTTTAATGACACCCGACGCATTGGTTACTTCGCCGGTTTTGTAATGGGAGTTGCTTTCAAGATGGGCATTAAAATTAGATGGGGCGGAGACTGGAATAGGAATACGCAAACCAAAGACAACACGTTCAATGACCTTGTTCATTTCGAGATCGATGAATGAAGACGTGCACTACTTGTAATAATGCAAAGCCGCTATCTGAGTACCACAAACACAAGAACGGGCTTCGTACGCAATGCAAATCATGCAGGAACGCCTACCTAAAGCAATGGGCAACAGCGAACCCCGATAAACGGCGAGCGCAGAAATACCGTCATAGATACGGGTTGACTGTGGAACAGTACAACTCGACCCTTAAAGAACAAAATGATCGTTGTGCTATTTGTCAACGACTGAATTACGAGAATTCAGAGCAGTTCTTTCTAGTAGACCACAATCATACCACAGGCGAGGTACTGGGTCTGTTGTGCCGCAACTGTAATACAGCTATCGGACTTCTACAGGACGATCATCAAATCGTCGGCCAAGCAGCGTACTATTTACGCACTGCCTAGATGACAGGATCAGGCGTGTTGATGCTAGAGACACCACGCCGTGGTCCACCCTTGAGTCTCAAGGTGTCTGTTGTCTTATTTAGTGCTATGTCAATGATTTTGATTAGATCCTCTTGATTGCTTTTATCGAATGATACTTCTCCATCTCGTCCCACTAGGAAGTTGCCATCCTCGGTGAACTTCAACGAGTAAAGGTCAAATTCGACCTTAGGTGGCAATACTCGAACATCCAATAGGGATGCCCCGAACGCTACCGCCTCCATGGCCGCGATACACTCACCAGTAGCTATTTTGATACTTCGACCTGTGCTGTCAAAGACTTCAATGATGCCGGTACCGGCATTACATGTGGCTGAGAACTGATTCAGCTTTACATCGTCCATTACTTGTTCTCAGCCTTTCGGTATTCTTCGCGCCATGCTTGCCACTTTGCCTTTAGGTCTGGATTCTCGTCCAGATAGACTTGCATCGCAAACGGAGTTTCGAAAACTTTAGGAGGCTTCACGAAGATGAGTGTCCGGTCAGGATCGATAGTCTTAGCTGACTTCGAGGTACCCTGAGCGGCTACTGCCTTCTCGAACTTAGCAGCACGACCTTTTAAGGCTTCAATCTTCTCTCGAAGAGCAACGAGGCCCATTTGACGTAAAATTTCCTCTAGCGCCCCAGGATCAGGTGTTACACCTGCCGATGCGCGACGACCTGAGATGGTGTTAACAGAATCGTTATACTGAGCGGTCTTCAGCTTGATGCAAGCTCGAAGGGATTCTAGTGCCTGAGACTCATACGATAGGTCAGGGTTTCGGATGAAGATACCAAGTTCATCCATGAGATTTCGTACGGCTTCGCTGCCCGGTTGACCTGGTGTGAAGTCTACCATTTGAGCGTTGGTTAGATCGATATATCCATCTGGTTCTATTTTAATGTTGATTCCACCATGCCAGTTCCAATTTACTTCGAATTGAGTGGGATTGTGTAAACGCGAAATTACAGCCATGTTATGCCCTTTCCAAGTATGCTAATGCTTTAGCTACTGTATCTGTAGAATCTCCTAAATGACCGATTCCTAAGTTGCATTGTCTACAAAGTAATCCTCTTACTTTGTTTGTACTGTGACAGTGGTCTACAACGTTTGCAGGTCTTGTAATGCAAATAGCGCATAAGCCATTTTGATCTTGCTGTAGTTTATTGTATTCTTCTTGAGTTAGACCGTAAAGATATTTTCGCTGATAGGCCGGTGTTCCTTTTATGTGAATACCTTTTCCTTTTGGTCTACCTTGAGATCGTATTGGTACGCCATTCCGTTTCAGGAGATTCTTCACTGTTCCAGCGGAAACGCCATAAACTATTGCAAGATCCTTGATTCCGGCACCATTTTGGTAGGCTTCAAGGACGATATCGGCAACCCCAATAAGTTTAGTTCGATAAGGCATAATATCTAATAAGATAATACCCTTTTTATTGTTATACTTGCAAGTATATATCCTTTTCTGTGATCTCCAAAGAGAAATATTCACTGGTACCAACGCAAATAGCGAGAGTATTTGTCTGCCGAGTCCGATAGATCTTTGTTTCATTGTACTTACCGTGTACAAGCAGACGAGGGCGAGTAGCGAAACATACCTTGTTAAGCCCCTTAGCTTGTGAGGTGATGACTCCAAAGGATTCCCCCTCCGGGGCCTCGTGAGTGACAAGTATATCGATTGGACCTGCGGAACAAGCAGTTTTGATTTGATCCATGGTATAGTTACCTTCAAGCGTCCAAGGCTTGGGACTATATGTGCCTCCAATGCCTAATACGCGGAAGGATTCACTCATATTCTCTAGAAGCGTAGTGTTTGCCGTGACCAGGTAGTGGAGGTTGAAAACTAATTCCCCATCTCCTCTGCGTACCATTCTTTGAATCCAGAGGTGATCTTCATGTTTTCCGGGTACCACCAGAGTAGGAATCGGAATAGTTTTCTTGCCCACAAGGTAATCGATGAAGTTCCCTGGGCCAGCAGCAGAACGAGAACGGAGCCGACGAAGACCGGTTTGATGCGCGCGCGCCGCTCGGCATAGAAGATCGGCGGCAGCATCAGCACGAAACT
>Ga0209342_10005924_pt1 | contig 12465 bp, 8 predicted proteins | sample RifCSP16_2_FD_184023 | JGI IMG/M metagenome (GOLD analysis project Ga0209342, IMG submission 184023) | Soil microbial communities from Rifle, Colorado - Rifle CSP2_sed 16_2 (SPAdes) (version 2) | ecosystem: Environmental > Terrestrial > Deep subsurface > Rock core/Sediment | place: Rifle... | reverse complement strand
TTCGGCCGGAGGCCTCATCGCGGTGCGGTTGGGGTCCCCAGCCCCAACCGCCGAGTCCGCGCCTATCGGCGCGCCCTCTCAGATGGTGAAGGGGAACCCGATCGCGACGTAGAGCAGGCCGGCGACCGCGAACCAGAACGCCGTCGGGTTGGGCGGGGGCCGCAAGCCCTTGCGGAGTCGCTCCATCGGATCGCGCCGCTTCATGACGTTGCCGTGGCGAATGTCCGCATCTTCTTCGGGATCGTCGCCGGCCCGATTACGCCCCCCCATCAGCGCCTCCACCGCACCGACGCTCAAGTTGGAATAGCCGCCTCCCTTGGAGCCGCCCATGAGCAGCAGGAGCGTTCCCACCAAGATCGCCGTGTATCCGATGGCGTGTTCGAGTCGTGCAGAGGACAGCCAGACCACGATGAGAGCCACGAGCCCGATGAAGGCGCACCCGATCAGGAACAGCTTGACATACACCCCAAACCGCTCGCTGAGGGGCTCCGCGACGAACTGGCCGGTGCGGCGGTCGTAGCGACGCCGATCCAGGAAGTTGAGCTCGCGATATTCCGACACGGCGGGCAGCGTATACATGCCCCGCACTCCACGACATGAGCGTCGTGTGGAACAAGTCCATCGGCGCACGCCCTAACCTCGCCGGGCCGTGCGCCGACCGTCCATCGCCTACCTCGCCCTCGCCGTTGCCTCGCTGCTCTTCGGGGCAACCTTCGTGGTGGTCAAGGACGCCGTCGCGATCATGCCACCGCTCGGTTTCGTCGGGTGGCGCTTCATCCTCGGCGCTGCCGTCCTCTTCGCACTCGGACGCCCGCGTTCGCCGGCCACCTGGCGGGAGGGGTCGATCGCCGGGCTCTTCCTCTTCGCCGGATACGCGCTCCAGACCGAGGGGCTCACCACGTCCACCGCGTCCAATTCCGGCCTGATCACCGGGCTGTACGTCGTCCTCACACCGCTGATCGCCGCGGCGATCGGACGGCACGCTCCCCGGATCCTGGTGATCACCGGTGCGTGCCTGGCCATCGGTGGATTCGCCATCCTCACCAGCGGCGACGGACTCCGGCTGGCTCCCGGAGACCTGTACACCGTCGGATGTGCGGTGGCCTTCGCCGGCCACATCGTCTACCTCTCCCGATGCGCCCATCGCCATCCGGTGATGGCCTTCACCGCCGTCCAGCTTCTCGTGACCGGTGTTCTTGGGTTGATGGGGTCGGCGGCGATCGAGGGCCTGCACACGCCGGGAGTCGACACCTGGGTGGCCGTCGTCGTGACCGGAGTCGCGGTGAGCGCCGGCGCGTTTTCCCTCCAGGTGTGGAGCCAAACGGTGGTCGGTCCCTCCCGCACCGCGATCGTGCTCGCCCTCGAGCCGGCGTTCGCCGCCGCCACCGGTGCCGTCGTTCTCGGTGAGCGACTCGGCGCACGGGGATGGCTCGGAGCGGCGGCCATCCTTGGAGGAATCCATGTGGTGCTTGCCGGAACTGGGCCCGAAGACGACCTACCCACTGCCGAAGCGGTCTCCCCCGCCCACTGACGTTTCGACGGACTCGACGTCACGGCGTGCCTGAATGAGCGATCGAACGTGAAACGCCGCCCGAAGGAGCATGAGGAGCAGGAAGAGCACGAAGGCGAGCATGCCCAGCAGCTCCGGGCCGTCGAAGTAGGACGTGTGACACGAGGCGAGTCCGCCGTGACACAGTCCAAGCCCGTCGCCGCCACCGGCGAGATCCAGCAACGCGAACATCGGCACCAGCGCCACGGCGACGATGGCCGTGATCACCAGTCCGATCACGATGCGCACGGATGTCACGAGGGGAACGCTATCAGGGGTAGGGAGCTTGCAGCGTGCAGCTCGCAGTCCTGGGAACAGGTGACGGGCAACACGCAAGATCTGCCGGTACATTCACGCGACATGCCGGGACTCGATCGCCTGCCGCTGCTTCCGAGCTACTTCCAAGAGCCGTTCACTGCCGACGAGACGAAGGTGCTCGAGCGCTTTTTCACGAACACGACCGAGCCGGTGTTCGCTCTCGTGAACCTCCCCGAGGTGGTCAAAGGGGCGCTCTTCGCCCGCTACAGCCGGTCACCCAAGTCGTTGCGACGTCTGTTCCTCGACGAGTTCTACGAAGCGTCCGGGGTGGGCATCTCGCTCATCTCCGCCGGAACCGCAGGGGCCGAGGAGGGCGTTCGCCTGCAGCGGGCGGAGGATCTCTACGAGCGGGTGTTCACCCAGTACGGCGACGATTCAGTCGCCCAGCTCGGCGGTGTCCACCTCGCCTGTGAGCAGGCATCCAATGTGCTCACCAAGGTCCTGGAGTGGGGGCGGATCGCCTCATACCTCGAGCAGAGCACTCGGTACATGTTCTACGACCAGCGGCTCGGAGATCGCTACCGGTACGCCGTGCCACCCGAAGTCGCCGACTCGGTGCTTGCCGCCGAGTTCGCCGCCACGATGGACTCGCTGTTCGGGGCGTACGGAGACCTCACCGGTCGGCTGACCGCCTATTACCGGGATCTCCACCCGCAGACCCCCGGCGACTCCGACTTCGTGTACCGCGCGACGCTGCGCGCCAGGGTCTGCGACGACCTCAGAGGCCTGCTCCCCGCAGCCACCGTCTCCAACGTCGGCATCTACGCCTCCGGCCAGGCCTACGAAGCGCTCCTCCTGCGAATGCGCGCCCATCCCCTGGCCGAGGTTCGCGGGTACTCCGATCTCATGCTCGCCGAGTTGAACAAGGTGATCCCGGCATTTCTCAAGCGGGTCGAACGCCCTGAACGGGGCGGCGTCTGGAGCCGATACCTGGCTTCCACCGCCGCAGCCATGCAAGACATCGCCGCCGGCCACACCCAGGCCGCCGCGGAGCGGGGACAGGTCACGCTCATCGAGTGGGATCCGGAGGCGGAGCTGAAGATCGCCGCCGCGGCGCTCTACCGGTACACCGATCTTCCCGATGACGCTCTCCTGCAGTGGGCTCGGGACCTCGACGGCGCGGCCCTCGACACGGTGTTCCGCGCCTATGTGGGCGACCGTTCCAACCGCCGCCACAAGCCGGGTCGAGCGATGGAGCGGACCGGGTACCGATTCGACATCCTCTGTGACTACGGCATCTTCCGTGACCTGCAGCGGCATCGGATGCTCACGACGGAATGGCAGCGTCTGGGCACGAGCCACGGCTACCTGACGCCTGAGGCGATCGTCGACATCGGGGGGCGCGCTGCGTGGGACGAAGCGATGGGAGCCGCTGCCGCCCTCCACGGACGCCTCACCGACGAACTCGGCCCCGAGGTCGCCCAGTACGCGGTGCCGCTCGCATATCGCATCCGGTTCTTCATGCAACTCGACGCCCGCGAAGCCCTCCACCTGCTCGAGTTGAGAACCGGTGAGGGGGGCCACTCCGGCTATCGCCGCGTGTGCCAGGAGATGCATCGCTTGATCCGAGACGTTGCCGGGCACACCCGTATCGCCGATGCAATGCGGTTCGTGGATCACAACGACTACGGACTGGGCCGTCTCGGAACCGAGCGAAGAGCGGCAGCCAAGCGAGCGGCCGCGGGAGTGGTGGAACCCGAGGAGTGAGGGCAGAGGGCGAGTCGCAGTAGGCAGTTGGCAGGGCGTGGCGTGTCGGCCGTCTTGCCTATAGCTACCGCCTCGAGGCCTCCCTACCCCAATGGGACCCGCAATACCAGCGCCCCGTCCTCGACCACCACCTTGGCGTCGGCGATGAGCGAGTAGTCCACGAAGTCCAGCTGGGCCGACGCCATGAACCGTCTCCGGGCGTCGCCTTCGAGCGGTGGGATCCCTCGTTCCTTCACGGCTGCGGCACGCTCACGGAACCTCTGTTGAAACGCTGCGACATCGAACTCGGCCATGTTTCCTCCGCTCCGGCTGGTACCCAGGGTAGGAGGGGTGGCGGCGTCGCTACGCTCGAAGGCGTGCTCGACCGGCGCCTCCTCATCGTGACCGGCAAGGGTGGGACGGGGAGGAGCGCTCTCGCCGCCTCCCTCGCCATCCGTGCAGCTCGTGAGGGCCGCCGGGTCCTTGCGGTCGCCATGGCCGATCCTCACGGTCTGGCGGGCCATCTGCGCACCGGCGGGCTCGGCGCCCTTCCGGTCGAGCCCCACCCCGGGCTCTCGGTCGTGGCGATCGAGCCGGCGGCCGCCCTCGACGAGTACCTGCGGCTCCGCCTCAAGGTTCCCCGTCTTGGGGTGATGACCCGGGCGTTCCGGGTGCTTGCCGACACGGTCCCCGGCATCCGCGACACGGTCGTCATCGGCAAGCTCCTCTGGGAGGCCACACGCCCCGAGTGGGATCTCGTCGTCGCCGACGCCCCGCCCACCGGTCAGATCATGTCATTTCTACGCGCCCCCTCGACCATCGAAGGGTTGGTCCCCGCCAGCCGGGTGCAAGACCAGGCAGCGTGGATGCGCCGCATGCTCTCGGATTCGGAAGTGGCCGCGGTGGTCGTTGCCGCCACACCCGAGGATCTCCCGGTGACGGAGGCCCTGGAGACGATCGCGGCGCTCACCGAGGAACGACTTGTTGCAGTGGCTGCCGTGGTGGCGAACCGCGTCTTGCCAGATCTCCTGCTGGACCGTGCCCGCCTCGACCGGGAACCGCCCGGCCCGAGGCACGATGCTGCGCTCCTCCACCTCGAGGTGGCGACGCGGCAGCGAGACCGACTCGGCGAGTTGGGCGCCGACCAGTCATTTCCCCTTCTGTTCGGCATTCGGACCCCGGGCGAGGTGGCAAGTCGCCTCGCCGACTACTGGAGCCTGTCGTGACCGGCGTCGTCCTCGTGGTCGGCTCGGGAGGCGTCGGCAAGACGACGCTCTCCGCAGCAATTGCCGCCGACATCGCCCGGAACGGCAGGCGGGTACTGGTGCTCACCGTCGACCCCGCCCGGAGCCTTGCCCGGGCTCTGGGAATCCATCTGGGAAACACCCCCTCTGCCGTCCCCGGGTTCCCGAGACTGGACGCTGCGATGATCGACGCCTCTGAATCCTGGGAGGGCCTCGTCCGCACCCACGCCGACCCGGCGACGGCCCAACGGCTGGTAGCGAACCGCTTCTTCCGTGCCGTCGCCGATCGCTTCCCCTCAGGACAGGCCTACGCGGCGGCGGAGGAGATGACCCGTCATGCCGACTCTGATCAATGGGACGCCGTGGTGGTCGACACGCCCCCATCCGGGGGTGGTATCGACGTGTTGGCCTCGCCGCGGCGAATCCGTGGACTGGTCGGGGGCCGGGCTCTACGGTGGCTGACCGGGCCGGCCATCCCCGGGCGCCGGGCGTTGTACACCGTCACCGCGCGACCGGCCCTGCGACTCGCCGACACCGTGCTCGGAGGACCCCTCCTCGAGGACGTTGCCGAGTTCCTCATGGACCTTCGCGTCACCTACGACGGCATTTCCAAGCGATCCCGCCATGTCGAGTCCCGATTCAAGACCGCAGCCACGGTCCTTGTCACCACCGCCGATCCCGGACCGATGCGGGAGACCGCCCGCTTCTTCAGCGAGCTTCCCGAGTGGGCGTCACGGCCTCGTGCCGTCGTCTTCAACCGAGCACTCCCGGCCGAGTGGTGGCGCGCCGGCGGCAACGGCGGCGACCTTCTCGATGCCAACCTCGAGCGCTGGGGCGCCGAGGCCCACCGCCAGACCGAGGCCCGCGCCGAACTGGCCGCCCGTTACGGCATGATCCCTCTGGTGGTGCCGTGGATGGCGGAGGCTCCAACCACGCCCGCCGGCCTGGCCGACCTTGCCGGAGCGACGGAACGGCTCGATCTGAAGTCGCTCGGCCTGGACTAGTGGAGCACCGAGTCACTCCCGAGCAGTTCGCGTAGCTCGGCGTAGAGGGAGGTCCGGGGTTCCACGGTGTGGCTGGCTCCGAGTCGGACCACCGTGTCCTTCGCCCCACCCACCAGGTGAAGGAACACCGGAGTCGTTCCCGGGTGATTCGACAGAATCGCCTTGAGTCGATCGACCAGGTCGACAGACATCGTCGGCGCGGGCACTCGCAACCGGACGGCGCGTTCGGTGTCGAGCGATGGCTCCGTGACTCGCTGCACGATCAGCTTCACACCGTCGCCGCGCTGGTCCACCCTTCCCGCCACGACGATGATGGCGTCCTCGCGGATGACCGGGCCCACCTCGGCGACGGTACGCGGGAAGGCGACTGCCTCGACGCTTCCCTCGAGGTCCTCGAGTTGGAAGTAGAGCATCAGCTTGCCATCGCGGGTGTAGCGGCGGCTCACCCCACTCACGATGCCTCCCACGGTCACAGCCGACCCGTCGGCCATGTCGACGAGCCCGGCGACCGACGCCGACGCCATCGCCCGCAGCATCTGCGCCACACCGAACAGCGGGTGGTCCGAAACGTACAGCCCGAGCATCTCCTTCTCGAAGGTGAGGCGAATCTTCTTGTCCCACTCCTCTTCGGGGATCGCCACCGCGCCGGACTGCACCGACGGCTCGTCGGCACGGAACAGTGAGAACTGCCCCATGTCCTCGGCGCGCCTGCGAACGATCACGGCATCGATCATCTGCTCGTGCACGGCCATCAGGCCGCGCCGGGTCGAGCCGGTCGAGTCGAAGCCCCCGGCCTTGATCAGGGACTCCACGGTTCTCTTGTTGAGCACGCTGAGATCGACACGGTCGACGAAGTCCTGGAACGACCCGAAGGTCCCGTTCTTCGTGCGTTCGTCGGTGATCAACTCGACGACCCCCTCACCCACGTTGCGCACCGCAGACAGTCCGAAGGTGATCGCGTCATCCTTCGCCGCGAAGTCCGACTCCGAGGAATTCACGTCGGGCACCAACACCCGCACACCCATTGCCCGGCACTCGTTGAGGTAGACGGCCGTCCGCTCCTTGTCCCGCTTGGCCGAGGTGAGGAGTGCCGCCATGTACTCGGCCGGGTAGTGGGCCTTGAGCCAGGCCGTCTGATAGGCGACGAGTGCGTACCCGGCGGCGTGGGACTTGTTGAAGCCGTATCCGGAGAAGTGCGACATCAGCGCGAACAACTCACGCCCCAGTTCGCGGGGATGCCCCTGTGCGACGCAGCCCTCGACGAACTTCTCTTCCTGTTCGTCCATGACCGATGCGATCTTCTTACCCATCGCCTTGCGGAGCAGGTCGGCCTCCGCCATCGAGAAACCGGCCATGACTTCGGCCGCCTTCATGACCTGCTCCTGGTACACCATGATCCCGTAGGTGTCGCGCAGCACCGGCTGCAACGCAGGATGCGGGTATTCGAGAGGAACCCGTCCGTTCTTGCGGTCGGCGTAGAGGTTGTGCGTCCCGGCGCCGAGTGGACCGGGCCGGTACAGGGAGATCAGGGCGATGATGTCCTCGAACCGGTCGGGGCGGAGGCTTCGCATGAGCGCCCGCATCCCCGACCCTTCCATCTGGAAGACGCCCATCGAATCTCCCCGGGACAACATGTCGTACACGGCCGGGTCGTCCAGTGCCACGGCGTCGATGTCTGGCTTGGTGCCGGTCGTGCCCTCGACCAATTCGAGGCACCGCTCGATCGTCGACAAGTTGCGCAGGCCGAGGAAATCCATCTTGAGCAGTCCGAGCCGTTCGATCGCGTGCATCTCGAACTGGGTGACGATCTCGGCGTCCTCGCCCTTCTGCTGGATGGGGACGATGTCCACGAGTGGCTCCGGCGAAATGACCACTGCGGCGGCGTGGATCGAGTCCTGGCGTCGCAATCCCTCGAGGCCCAGGGCCGTGTCGATGACCCGCCGCGCCTCCGGATCGGACTGATACATCTCCCGCAACCCCGCGGCGCTGTTGTGGAAGTCGCGCAACTCGGGGGCACTTTCGTCGGCGGTCGCCGCGATGCACTGGGCGAGAGTCGCCTCACGGCCCAGGATCGCCGGAGGCATCGCCTTCGCCGCCCGGTCCCCCACCCCGTAGGGGAATCCGAGCACCCGGGCAGCGTCGCGCAATGCCTGGCGCCCCTTGATCGTCGAGAACGTGATGATCTGAGCGACGTGGTCCGATCCATACCGCTCTGCGGCGTAGCGGATCATCTCGGAGCGGTAGCGCTCGTCGAAGTCCATGTCGATGTCGGGCATCTCGCGGCGCCCGACGTTCAAGAAGCGCTCGAAGATCAGCCCGTAGGCGAGCGGATCGAGTTCGGTGATGCGCAGGCAATACGAGACGATCGATCCCCCGGCCGAGCCGCGCGCCGGGCCCGTCCTGATCCCCTCGTCCCTGGCGTGACGGATGAGGTCCCACACGATGAGGAAGTACGCCGGGAAGCCCATCTCCTCGATGACGCGCAACTCGTGGTCGATCCGATCGAGGACCTCGCTGCGAAGCTGGTTGCCATACCGCAAGCGAGCACCGTCGAGTACGAGCGTGCGCAGGTACGAGGCCTCGGTCTCCCCGTCGGGAACCTTGAAGTGCGGCAGCAGGATGTTGCCGAAGTCCATCCGCACCTGGGCGCGCTCGGCGATGAGCAGTGTGTTGTCACACGCACCGGGGAACTGGTCGTCGGGAAAGAGTGCACGCATCTCTGCGGCCGACTTGACGTAGTAGCCCTGGCCCTCGAATGCGAACCGTCCCGGATCGCTCATCTGGGCACCGGTCTGGATGCAGAGGAGCGCATCGTGCGCTTCGGCCTCTGCGGCGTGGGTGTAGTGGCAGTCGTTGGTTGCGAGCACCGGCGCTCCGATGGCACTCGCTATCGACACGAGGTCCGGAAGCACCTTCCGCTGTGCTGCCGCGCCGTGATCCATGATCTCGACGAAGAAGTTCTCCTTGCCGAAGATGTCCTGGTACATCGCGGCGGCTTCGACGGCACCGTCGTAGTCACGATGCACCCCGACGTTGCCCTCTTCGCCTGACGCCTCGGGAGCGAGCAACTGGGGAACGTGGCCACCGAGGCACCCGGTGGTAGCAACCAGTCCGCCTGCGTATTCGGACAGCAGTTCGATGTCCATGCGCGGCTTGTAGTAGAAACCCTCGAGGAAGGCCCGGCTGGCGAGTTTCGTCAGGTTGCGGTACCCCTCCTGGGTGACGGCAAGCAGCGTGATGTGGTACCGCACGTCGTCGCGACGGGGTGGACGGTCGAACCGTGAGCCGGGTGTGAGATACCCCTCCATGCCGATGACCGGGGTGATGCCCGCACCGGTGGCCTGGGTGTAGAAGTCGACTGCTCCGTAGAGGACGCCGTGATCGGTCAATCCGATCGCCGGCTGCCCGTCGGCGACGGCGGCTTGGACCACGTCTGCGACCCGGGCGGCACCATCGAGCATCGAGTACTCCGTGTGGAGATGGAGATGCGCAAAGCTGCGGGCGGACAACGAGGCTCCTCGACGAATTACAGGCGTGTGACCCGACGATACCAGGGTCCCCGATCGCGGCCGGGGGCAGCGAGGCAGTGGTCTTCTGGACCCCCGTCACCCCGCCGTACAATGGCCCTGCGTCTCAGCGACGGGAGTTGCACGATGAAGCTCGGCTACGACCGCAGGCTGTTCCTGCTCGCCTTTGATCACCGCGGAAGCTTCAAGCAGAAGATGTTCGGCATATCTCCGGGCAAGGAAACCCCGCAGGACATCGAGCGACTCACGGCGGCGAAACGGCTCGTCTTCGACGGATTCACGGCCGCCGTCGGCGCCGGTGCCCCCGACGGGGTGGGGGTGCTCGTGGACGAGGAGATGGGCGGCGACGTCGCCCGCGACGCCAAGGCGATGGGTGTCCCCCTGGCGATGCCCGTCGAGACGTCGGGCCAGCCCACCTTCGACTTCGAATACGGCGACGACTTCGCCGCTCACATCGAAGCCTTCGATCCCGACTTCTCCAAGGTGCTCGTCCGATGGAATCCGGACGACGACGAGGCGACCAAGGCCCTCCAGGGTGAACGGCTCCGTCGCCTCGGTGAGTGGCTCCACGCCAACGATCGCAAGTTCCTGTTCGAGCTGCTCGTGCCCGCCAGCACGCGCCAGCTCGATCTCGTGGGCGGATCGGGCGCGGACTACGACAGCCATGTCCGCCCGTATCTCATGCTCGAGTCCATTGCCGAGATACAGGCCGCCGGCGTCGAGCCGGACATCTGGAAGATCGAGGGCATCGACACTCGTGAGGACTGCGAGCTCATCGCCCGCCTCACCCGTTCGGCCGGTCGCGACGGCGTCATGTCGGTGGTGCTCGGCCGGGGCGCCGACGACGACAAGGTCGATCATTGGCTCCGAATGGGCGCCCCGGTGTCGGGGTACGGCGGCTTCGCCATCGGACGGTCGATCTGGTGGACGGGCGTCGAAGGATGGAAGGACGGAACGATGACCCCTGACGTCGCGGTCGGCTCCATCGCTGCTGCCTTCCGGCGGTTCATCGACGTGTACGTAGCCGCGGCGGGCTGAGGAGGTCGAGGTGCGCATCGGAATCCTCACCGGCGGCGGCGACGTCCCCGGACTCAATCCGTGCATCAAGGCCGTCGTCGAACGGGTGGCCGATCACGGACACGAAGTGGTCGGCATTCGTGGGGGATGGGCCGGGGTGCTGAACGTGAATCCCGACGACCCGTCTACGGTCGATCGGTGGCTCCTGCCGCTCGATCGCGCTCGGGTGCGCACCGTCGACCGCACCGGAGGCACCTTCCTCCACACGTCGCGCACCAATCCATCCAAGGTCGGACGGGACCGGGTGCCCGACTTCCTTGCCGATCGCGCCCAAGGTGATGGCCCGTTCGACTTCACCGACCACGCCAAGCGGGTGATCGAGTCGCAGCGACTCGACGTGCTCATCGCCATTGGCGGGGATGACACGCTGTCATACGCGATGCGTCTCCACGACGAAGGCGTCCCTGTCATCGCCATCCCCAAGACGATGGACAACGACGTACACGGGACGGACTACTGCATCGGCTTCTCGACCGCAGTGAGCCGTGGGGTCGAGTTCATCCACGATCTCCGCACCAGCACCGGATCTCACGAGCGCATCGCGGTCGTCGAGCTCTTCGGCCGCTACAGCGGGGAGACCTCGCTGATCACGGGCTACCTCGCCGGAGTGGACAGGGCCATCATTCCCGAGGTGCCATTCGACATCGATCGTCTTGCCGAACTCATCATGGCGGACAAGGCGAGGAATCCGTCCAACTACGCCATGATGACGATCTCCGAGGGGGCGATCATCGAAGGCGGGGAGATGTCGCTCTCGGGAGAGGCCGATGCCTACGGGCACCGCAAGCTGGGCGGGGTCGGCGCCGACGTCGCCGGGCTGCTCAAGCGGATCACCGGGCAGGGAATCATTCTGCAGTCGATCGCCTACCTGATGCGCTCCGGCGCACCGGATTCGCTCGACCTGATGGTGGCGACCAACTACGCATCCATGGCTGCCGACCTCGCCATGGAGGGAGCTTCGGGCCGCATGGTGGCGCTGCGCGGCGGTACGTACACCAACGTCCCGCTCAGCGTGACCAAGGAGGGCGTCAAGCGAGTCGACGTCGACGAGCTCTACGACGCCGAGCAGCTGCGCCCCAAGGTTCGACACGTCAGCGGCAAGCCGATGTTCCTGTACTAGGGGGATCCAATGACGGTGATCGGGCTCATCACGGCCGGCGGCGACTGCCCCGGTCTCAATGCCGCCATTCGGGCGGTGACGACACGGGCCGTCGAAGCGGGCGCCGGCGTCGTCGGGTTCCGCGACGGCTGGACCGGAGTGATGACGAACGACTTCGTGCTGCTCGACCGCGATGCCGTACGCGGAATTCTCGCTCGCGGGGGCACGATCCTGGGAACGTCGCGAAGCGACCCCTATGTCCACGGCAGCGGTGTTGCGTCCTTGACGCCGACGCTGGACGAGCATGGGGTCGACGTCGTCGTCGTCGTCGGCGGGGACGGCACGCTCCGCAGCGCGGCGCGTCTTGCCGATGAGGGACTCGCCGTGGTCGGAGTCCCCAAGACGATCGACAACGACATACCGACCACCGACGTGACCTTTGGTTTCGACACGGCGGTGCAGATCGCCTCCGACGCCATCGACCGGCTCACCACCACCGCCGAAGCACACAACCGAGTGATGATCGTCGAGGTGATGGGGCGCACCCAGGGTTGGATCGCGCTCTACGCGGGACTCTCCGCAGGCGCCGACGTCATCCTCATTCCCGAGGTGCCGATGTCGCTCGACGAGGCGGCACACGTCATCGCCGAGCGCCACGCCGCCGGGCACCACTACTCGGTCGTCGTCGTCGCCGAGGGTTTCCCATCCCCCGACGCCACCGAGCTGGCCAGGGATGCCTTCGGCTTCGAGCGCCTTGGCGGGGTTGCCTACAGCATCGCTCCGGTGCTGGAGCGGCTCACCGGGTTCGAGACCCGGGTCACGGTCCTCGGCCACCTCCAGCGGGGCGGAACCCCGACCGCCTTCGACCGGGTGCTGGCCACTCGTCTCGGCGCGGCAGCGGGTGATGCCGCGGTGACCGGGAACACCGGGGTGATGGTGGCGGCACGAGGGACGGACATCG
>Ga0209342_10005922_pt1 | contig 12469 bp, 18 predicted proteins | sample RifCSP16_2_FD_184023 | JGI IMG/M metagenome (GOLD analysis project Ga0209342, IMG submission 184023) | Soil microbial communities from Rifle, Colorado - Rifle CSP2_sed 16_2 (SPAdes) (version 2) | ecosystem: Environmental > Terrestrial > Deep subsurface > Rock core/Sediment | place: Rifle... | reverse complement strand
CGAAGGGGAAGGAGACCGCGAAACCGGTCGCGAGGGACATCGGGATCGACGTGCCCGCGCCGGACCGTGGGTGCGAGGACCACAACTGCCCGTTCCACGGGCACCTCGCCGTCCGGGGTCAGGCCCTCGCGGGAGTCGTCGTCGCCGCGCGGATGCAGCGGACGGTCGTCGTGGAGCGGAAATACGTGCGGTACATCCAGAAGTTCGAGCGGTACGAGAAGCGGACGCGCCGGATGAATGTCCACGCGCCGCCCTGCCTCGCTCTCGCGGTCGGGAACCGGGTCACGGTCATGGAATGCCGCCCCCTGTCGAAGACGGTCTCCTACGTCGCGATTCACAACCGGGGGGTCGGTGCGTGAAGGGCCTCCCCGGGCGGCAGACCCGCGGTCTGCAGAAAGGGTCCCGCCTCGAGTGCATCGACAACACGGGCGCGAAGGTCGTCGAGGTCGTCGAGGTCCCGAAGTACCACGGGGTCAAGCATCGGCTTTCGCGCGCGGGCATCGCGGACATCCTCGTCGTGACGGTGAAGAAGGGGACTCCGGAGACGCGGAAGCAGCTCATGAGGGCCGTCATCGTGCGACAGCGACGCCCCTTCCGTCGGCCCGAGGGCACGATGGTCCAGTTCGAAGACAATGCGTGCGTGATCGTGACCCCGGAAGGGGAGGCGAAGGGATCGGACATCAAGGGCCCCGTGGCCCGCGAGGCGGCCGAACGCTGGCCGCGGATCGCCGCCACGGCGAGCATGATCGTGTGAGGTGACCGGATGACGAGCGCGAAGCCCCGGGTCCAGCGTCGTCGGGCCGCGAACGCACCGTTGCACCGGAAGCACGCGGCGATCGCGTCCCACATCGACCCGAGACTCCACGACCGGTCCAAGGCCCGCCTGCCCCGAGCGGTCTCCCTCCGGAAGGGAGACACGGTCCGGATCATGCGCGGGGGGTTCCGAGGCCGCGAGGGGACCGTCGTGACGGTCGACGTGACGGACGGGACCGTCGTCATCGAGGGGATCACGATCGAGAAGACGGACGAGAAGAAAGTTGCCCGACCGATCCACGCGTCGAACCTGATGATCGTCAAGCTCGACGAGACGGACCCGCGGAGGCGGGCGAAGTTCCTGCCGGGGTGAGGCCGTGAAGAAGCATCTGAAGCGCCTGCCCGCCCCAAGGAGCTGGTCCATCCCGCGGAAGACCGAGTTCTGGGTGACGCGGCCTTCCCCGGGACCGCATTCCGCGGAGGACAGCATTCCGATCGGGCTCATCCTGAGGGACATGCTCCTCGTGTGCGACACCGCGCGCGAGGCGCGCGTGATCCTGAACGGACGTGGCGTCCTGGTGGACGGTCGGGTCGTCGCGGATCCGAAGTTCCCCGTCGGGCTCATGGACGTCGTCAGCCTGGGGGAGGCGAAGGCGCACTACCGGATGATGGTGAACACCCGGGGCCGGTTGGCCCTCGTCCCGATCGACGAGGCGGCGGCGAAGTGGAAGCTCTGCCGGATCGAGGACAAGACGACGGTCCCCGGAGGGAAGACCCAGCTCAACCTCCACGACGGCAGGAACCTCGTCCTCCCGAAAGACCAGTACAAGACGGGCACGACCCTCAAGATCCAGGTGCCGGCCCAGAAGGTCGTCGGACACTACGATCTCTCGGCCGGGTCCATGTCGTTCATCCGCGGAGGGCGGCACGTCGGGGAGCTCGCGCGGATCCTCGATGTCCACCTGACGAGGAACCCCCGCGCGAACGTCGTCACATTCAAGGAAGGATTCTCGACAGACGTCGACAAGGTGTTCGTCGTCGGCAAGGAGGCGCCCGAGGTGACGGTGCCCGCGTCGAGCGCGGTGTGAGGTGGGACGATCGGGAACCTGCGCGAAGTCCGGGTCGAGAAGGTCGTCGTGAACATCGGGGTCGGGGAGGCGGGCGAGAAGCTCGTGAAGGCCCAGAAGGTCCTCGACCTCGTGACGCGTCGCAAGTCCGGTCAGACGATCAGCCACCGCGCGGTGCGTGACTGGGGCGTCCGGCGGAACATGCCGATCGGGGCCCGCGTGACGATTCGCGGGAAAGAGGCGGACGACTTCCTGAAGCGGGCCCTCTCCCTTCGGAACAATCGGCTGCCCGCCTACAGCTTCGACCCGCGCGGGAACTTCTCCTTCGGGGTGCCGGACTACACGGACTTCGAGGGCATGAAGTACGATCCGGAGATCGGGGTGTTTGGGATGGACGTCAGCGTGAGCCTCCAGCGGCCGGGGTGGCGCGTCGCCCACCGCTCCCTTCGTCGCCGGCGCATTCCCCCGAGGCACCGGATCAGCCGCTCGGAAGGGATCCAGTTCATGAAGGATCGGTTCGGCGTCGAGGTGGTCGAGTGAAGAAGGCACGGACCTTCGGACGGAAGAAGGGCTGCCTTCGATGCGGCCGCAAGCGCGGGATTGTCCGGCGCTACGGACTCCACCTGTGTCGCCAGTGTTTCCGGGAGATTGCCTATGAGCTCGGGTTCCGGAAGTACAGCTGAGGTGTCTCGATGCTTCACGATCCCCTGAACGATGCGATGACGACGATCCGCAACGCGGAGGTGAGCGGGGACACGGAGTGTCGCCTCCGGCCTGCCTCGAAGCTCGTCGGGCGGGTCCTCAAGGTCATGCAGGACGCGGACTACATCGATTCCTTCGAGGTGATCGAAGACGGCCGAGGCGGCCTCTTCCGCGTGCGCCTCAAGGGGAACATCAACGGCTGCGGGGTGATCAAGCCGCGGTTCGCGGTGCGCCGTCAGGACCTCGAACGGTACGAGGCGCGCTATCTTCCCGCGCAGGACTTCGGGGTGCTGATCCTCACGACGACGGAGGGGGTCATCTCCCAGGCGAAGGCGAAGGAAATCGGGGTGGGCGGGAAGCTCCTCGCCTACGTGTATTGAGGTGGACGATGCCGATCGCCGGACGCCTGGAGGAGCGGATCGCGGTGCCCGACGGCGTGCAGGCGCGCCTGGAGGGGCCCGAGGTCGTCGTGGCGTCGGAGGGCGTCACCCTCCGCCGCAAGCTCGCCCATCCTCGGCTCGCCCTCGTCGCAGAGGGACGCGAAGTCCGGGTGTCGAGCGAATTCCCTACGAAACGGGAGAAGGCTCTCGTCGGCACGGTCGCGGCCCACGTGCGCAACATGATCATCGGGGTGACGGAGGGCTTCACGTACGAGATGCGGATCGTATACAGCCACTTCCCCATGAAGGCGACTGTGAAGGGGAAGGAGTTCATGATCGAAAACTTCCTCGGAGAGAAGTTCCCTCGGCGGGCGAAGATCCTCGCGGACACGAAGGTCGAGGTGAGCGGAGATCAGGTCGTCCTGAAAGGGCCCGACATCGAAGCCGTGTCGCAGACCGCGGCGAACATCGAGCAGGCGACCCGGATCCGGGGCTTCGACCCGCGGGTCTTCCAGGACGGGATCTACATCACGAAGAAGGCCGGGGAGGCGTGAGGATGGCCGAGGAGTCCGCAGAGAAGAAGACCGTGAAGAAGGTAAAGAGAGCGCTCGAGACCCCGCCCGAGCCGCCGAAGGAGGAGCCGCTCCGGCCGACCCCGTCGGAGGTCCGGGCCGCGAAGAAGGCTCAGCTCGTCACTTGGTGCGAAACCCTCGGGCTCGATGCGGAGGGGAAGGTCGACGAGCTCCGAGGGCGCCTCCTCGAATTCATCGAGCGAGCGGAGGAGCCGACCCCCGCGAAGGAGCCGAAAGGGGAGGCGAAGCCCGCCCCCGGCAAGCCGGCTCCGAAGGAGAAACCGGGGAAGGCCCGCAAGGGAGCGAAGGAGGAACCGGAGAAGGAAAAGCCGGTCCCTTTCGTCGCCCGGGCGAAACCGAAGCTCGATCCCCGCCTCCGGTCCTTGCTCCGACTCCGTGCGGAGGTGTCCGCCCGTCGGCCGGTCTTCCACCGGCAGGAATGGTTCCGCTACGGTCGCCTGGAGGCGGTGTGGCGCAAGCCCCAGGGCGGCCAGTCGAAGCTTCGCCGGCACTTCGGGTACCGCTGGAACCTTCCATCGATCGGGTATCGCGGTCCGCGGGCGGTCCGCGGGCTCCATCCGAGCGGCTTCGAGGAGGTCCTCGTGCACAACCTCCGCGAGCTCGAAGGGATCGACCCGGCGCGCCAGGCCGTCCGGATCGCGCACGGGGTCGGCACGCGAAAGCGGGAACTGATCGAGGCGGCGTGCGACGAGCGCGAGATCCGCGTCCTGAACCGGATGGTGACGGAATGAGGTTCGACCACCAGCGGCGGCTGGCCGCCGCGATCTTCCATATCGGGCTGAACCGCGTTCGGATTACGACGGACCCGGCGGAGCAGGAGAACATCCTCGACGCGATTACCCGGGAGCAGATCCGCGAGCTGATTCGTCGGAACGTGATCACGAAGCGCGCCGAGAAAGGGATCTCGAGGGCGCGCACGCGGCATCGGGCCGCGCAGAAGCGGAAGGGCCGACGGCGGGGACCCGGGAGCCGGGAAGGCACCTCGAACGCCCGGCGTCCGAGCAAGGTCCACTGGATGCTCACGATTCGCGCCCTGCGACGGCACCTCCGGGAGCTGAAGGCCCAGGGGCGGATCGACGTGCGCACGTATCGCCGGTTCTACTCGCAGGCGAAGGGAGGCATGTTCAAATCCCGCGCCCACCTGGACCAGCAGCTCCAAGCCGCAGGGCTCGTACGGGAGGCGGCCGCATGACGATCCACGGACCTCACTTCCGTGTCCCCTTCCGGCGTCGGCGGGAGGGGCGCACGGACTACCGCCGCCGATCGAAGCTCCTCCGGAGCACGAAGCCCCGGGCGGTCGTCCGGAAGACGCTCCAGCAGACGATCGTCCAGATCGTCGAGGCCGCCCCGGCGGGGGACGCGATCCTCGCGGCGGCGACGTCGCGAGAGCTCATCAAGCGGGGGTGGACCGGCGGCACGGGGAACCTGCCTGCCGCGTACCTGACCGGATATCTCGCGGGCCGGCGTGCCGCCGCGAAAGGGATCACGGAGGCGATCCTTGACATCGGCCTGCACGAGCCGTCGAAGGGCGGGCGTCTGTTCGCCGCCCTTGCGGGGCTCCTTGATTCCGGTCTCGCGGTGCCACACAGTCCGGATATCCTTCCGTCGAAGGACCGGATCCGCGGGGCGCACATCGATGCCGCGCTGGCGTCCGCCGTCGACGCTGTGAAGGCGAAGCTGGAGGCGGCCTGATGGCACGACGAGGCGGACGGAAGCGGCGACGGGACACTCGGCCCCGCGAACGCGTCCCGCGGGACCTGAGCGCCTGGCAGCCGAAGACGAAGCTCGGGAGGCTCGTCATGAAGGGCGAGATCACGACGATGGGGGATCTCGTGAAGAGCGGGTTGCCTCTCCGGGAGCCGGAGGTCGTGGACATCCTCCTTCCGGAGACGGAGGACGAGGTCCTCGACGTGAATATGGTGCAGCGGATGACCGATTCCGGGCGTCGGGTGAACTTCGCGATCACGTGCGTCGTCGGGAACAAGGACGGGTTCGTCGGCCTCGGTCGGGCCCGCGGGCGCGAGGTCGGACCCTCGATCCGCCGCGCGATCGACAACGCGAAGCTCAACATGATCGAAGTCAAGCGGGGCTGCGGCTCCTGGGAATGCGGGTGCTACCGCGCGCATTCCCTGCCCTTCAAGGTCGTCGGCGAGAGCGGATCCGTCGACGTGACCCTGAAGCCCGCGCCGCAGGGCGTCGGGCTCGCGGTGGGAGACGTCGCGAAGTCCGTCCTTCGGCTCGCGGGGATCACGGATGCCTGGGGCTCGACGAAGGGCCACACGAAGACCACGGTGAACTACGCCCTCGCGACGTTCGACGCGCTCCGCGAAACCACCACGATGAAGGTCCGCGGGGAGCAGGTGGACCGACTCAAGATCAAGGCCGGCGCGCAGCAGATCTTCACGTACAAGGTGGCAGGGCCCGCCCCCTCCGCAGAGGAAGCGGCGGTCGAACTCCCCGAGGAAGTCGAGGTCGAAGGGGAGGACCTGACCGCCCCGGAGACGCCGAAGACGGGCCCCGAGGAGGGTGACGAGACGTGACGTTCGCGGTGGTCCGCCTGAGAGGGAAGACAGACCTCGCACGGCCCGTCGACGACACGCTCCGCATGCTCCACCTGACGCGTCAGAACCACTGCGTGATTGTCCCCGAGGACCCGACCGTCCGCGGGATGCTCCAGCTCGTGAAGGACCACGTGACCTGGGGCGAGGTCGACGGGGAGGTCCTGGCGAAGCTCCTGCTCCGGCGCGGGCGCGCCGTGGGAGACCGACCGATCGACGACGTCTTCGTGAAGGGCCACAGCCGCTTCAAGTCGATCTGGGACCTAAGCCAGGCGGTCGCCAAGGGGGACGCATCCCTCCGTGAGGTGACGGATCTGAGGCCCGTCCTGCGCCTCCATCCGGCGGTCCGTGGGCTGCGCGGCATCAAGCGTGGCTACCACGACGGAGGGGATCTCGGGTACCGGGGCCCGGCCATCAACGCGCTCTTGCAGCGGATGATCTTCGAGGAGGTGTCGGGCCATGGTCCGTAGGACGCGGAAGTTCCGGGGCAGCCGCACCCACGGTCGGGGCAAGAAGCACGGCCGCGGCTCGGGCCATCGGGGCGGCACCGGGAACGCCGGGCTGCACAAGCACAAGTTCAAGTGGATGATCAAGTACGACCCGGACCACTTCGGGCACTACGGCTTCTTCCGGCATGCGCAGATCCGGGAGACGACCGCGATCAACGTGGAGGACCTCGAACGCCTCCTCCCGCGGTTCGAGGCGGAGGGACACGCGAAGCGGTCCAGCGAGGGTTTCGACATTGACCTAACCGCGGCGGGCATCGACAAGCTTCTTAGCCGCGGCCGGATTGCGTCGGCGATGCGGGTCACCGTGGCGCGCGCCACAGAGGCGGCCGTCGAGAAGGTGACCGCCGCGGGCGGCCAGGTCGTCCTGCCCTCCGGGACCGAGGAGTAGTCGATGCCCCTCGAAGAGAAAAAGAAGAGCCGCCTGTACGCCCTGAAGCCCCTCACGGACCGTCTGCCCGCGGTCTCCCGTCCGGATGGGCACGTCCAGTTCCGGACGAAGATGTTCTGGGTCCTGATCATCCTCGTCCTGTACTTCGTGCTCACGAACATCTTCATCTACGGACTGGACCGAGGCAGTGTGATCGACTTCTTCTCGAGCCTGAGGGCGATCCTCGCGGGGGCCCAGGGGTCCCTGATGCACCTCGGGATCGGCCCGATCGTCACCGGCTCGATCATCATGCAGCTCTTCGCAGGCGCGAAGATCATCAACCTCAATCTGAGGGACGATGAGGACAAGTCCGTCTACCAGGGGACCCAGAAGCTCCTCGTGATCATCATGATCTTCGTGGAGGCGGTCCCGCAGGTGTTCGGGTTCCTGACGCCCGCGAGCGGATTCGTGTCGAACCTCGACGGGGCGCTGCTCTGGGGTGCCATCCCGGCGGGGAACGGCAGGCTCCTTGCGAACCTCCTCATCGTGATGCAGCTGTTCGCGGGCTCGTACCTCGTGTTCCTGATGGACGAGGTCGTCTCGAAGTGGGGGATCGGATCCGGCATCTCCCTGTTCATCGCCGCGGGCGTGGCGCAGCAGATTTTTACGGGGACATTCAACTGGGAGCCGTCCGCGCAGGCGAGCGGCGTGCCGGCGGGCACGATCCCGAAGACGATCTACTACCTCCAGACGATCCCCGGGGGCCAGCTGGGCTCGACGGGCATCGAGCAGATCATGTTCCAGCCGCCGAACCCGCTCATCGCCCTCATCGGCACGATCGGGATCTTCATGATCGTCGCGTACACGGAGTCGACGAGGATCGAGCTCCCCCTCGCCCACGGGATGGCCCGGGGGGCCCGAGGGCGGTACCCGATCCGCCTGATGTACGCCTCGAACATCCCCGTGATCCTCGTCGCGGCCGTCCTCGCGAACGTCAGCATGTTCTCCCTCCTCTTCTGGCAACATCCCGAATGGCCGATCATTGGTCAGCAAGGGTGGATCGGCGCGTATCCGGACGCGAACGATCCCCTCGTGATCTCCCAGCAGATCCAACGGACGACTCCGACGGACGGGCTCGCGTACTACTTCTCGAACATCAACGGGGTGACGGACTGGCTCCTGCCAATCATCAATCCGGATGTGTACCAAGTGTACCTCCGCGGCCAGGACTACTGGCAGGTCCTCCTTCATCTCTTCGTGTACCTGGGCGTGATGATTGGCGGGTCCATCGTGTTCGCGAAGTTCTGGATCATGACGACGAACATGGGAGCGGAGTCCGTCGCGGAGCAGATCGAAGGGAGCGGGATGCAGATCCCCGGGTTCCGAAGAGACCCTCGCATCCTGCGCCGGGTGCTCGATCGCTACATCCCCGTCGTGACGGTGATTTCCGGCGCCTTCGTGGGCGCCCTCGCGGCCGGGGCGGACATGATCGGGACCGTGGGGAGCGCGTCCGGGACCGGGGTGCTCCTCGCCGTCGGGATCATGATCCAGCTGTACGAGGCGATCGGCCGGGAACAGATGATGGAGATGCATCCGGTCCTCCGCGAGTGGTTCGGCGGACGTTGAGCCCTATCCGTCGAGTCTGTTCGGCCTGATCGCGAGGAACAGCCCGCCGAACGCGGCCTTCACGCGTACGTCCACGGGACGTCCCCGGGCCACGGTCAAACGCCTGCGAGGAACCGCGCGAGGATGGCCTTCTGGACGTGGAGCCGGTTCTCCGCCTGGTCGAACACGATCGACTGAGGACCGTCCATGACGTCGTCCGTGATCTCGAGACCTCGATGCGCGGGGAGGCAGTGCATCACGACCGCGTCGGGTTTCGCGGCGCTGACGAGCTTCTCGTTCACCTGGTACGGGAGGAAAAGCGTCTCCCTAGCCGCCCTCTCGTCCTCCATCCCCATGGACACCCATACGTCCGTGTAGACGACGTCCGCGTTCTTCACGGCCTCGAACGGATCGTGAACGATGTGGACGTCCACCTCGCTTTCCTTCGCGATACGCTTCGCGGCCGCAACGAGAGTCGAGTCGGGTTCGTAGCCCTTCGGCACGCCCGCGGTCGCGTGGAGTCCGAGGATCGCGGCGCCGAGGAGGAGGGAGTTGCATACGTTGTTTCCGTCCCCCACGTACGCGAGCTTGAGCCCCTTCGGGTTCCCCTTACGCTCCTGGATCGTGAAAAGGTCCGTCGCGACTTGACAGGGGTGCTCGCGGTCATCGAGTCCGTTGATGACGGGCACGGTCGCGTGACGTGCGAGCTCCTTCATGTTCTCGTGCTTGTACGCGCGATACAGGATCCCGTCGACGTACCGGCTCAGCACCCGCGCCGTGTCGGAGATCGTCTCGCCACGCCCGACCTGCAGGTCGTCCGGGCTCAGGAACAGCGCGTGGCCTCCAAGCTGCGTCATCCCGACCTCGAACGAGACCCGGGTGCGGGTCGAGGCCTTCTCGAAGATCATCGCGAGGCTCTTCCCGCGAAGCGGCTCGTACGGCTCTCCCGCTTTCGTGCGATTCTTCATGTTCGCGGAGAGTTCGAGGAGCCCGACGAGGTCCTTCTCCACGTCGAGCATCGACACAAAGTCCCGCTTCGGGGCCACGGTCCGTCGATTCTCCGGCGAATACAAAACCGTTTGCTTCGCGCGCCTCGACTGCGGGGACGGTCCTCGAGGACCCCACGCCTCACTTCGGGACGTACACGGCGTGTGCAGTGATCTCGAGGGAGCAGGCCCCGTAGCTCGAGCAGAATGTCTCACAGCGGTCCGCGGTCCCCCGATCGGCGTACCCGAGGCCGCACTCGTCGCACAGGAAGATCGATGCGTCCGACTCGAGCGGCCGCACCATCTACGCCGCCTTCATCGGCGTGCTCTGCTTGAGGCACTCTTCTGCACGGGCGAGCACCGCGTCGACCTCCTGCCGGAGACCCGACCTCGGCCGGAACCCGACGATCTCGGCGACCTCGCGACCGCCACAGAAGAACTTGATCGTCGGCGTCCCCTGGATCCCGTAGCGGACCGCGATGTCCGTCTCCTGGAACACGTGAACCTTGTAGAAGTCCATCGCGTGTGACCGTTCCGCGGCGATGGCTTCGAATTCCGGTTCGAGCCGTTTGCACCAGACGCAGGTTTCGTGCCAGAAGTCCACCGCGACGGGCTTGCTCGCGGTCAGGACCTTCGCTTCCCATTCCGCCGTCTTGAGATCCCGGACGTCGCCCGTCGTCCCACCTGGCCCTCCACGCACGGGCGCGCCTAAAGAACTTGACGGCGGATGTCGGACGCATCAAATAGGGGTCTCCCCATGCCGCCGACGGTGGTCTTGGAGCGGGCGAGTCGCGCAGAGCGGGAGCGCGAGGGACGGGAGACCGCCGCGCGGAATCGACGGACGAGCGTCCGGATCGGGACCGCGGGCCTGTTCCTCCTGTTCCTTGGAGCGATCGGTACGCTTGTCGTCCCGGCGGGCGCGAACGTCCTGATTGTTGTGATGGTCGCAGGTCTCGTGCTGATCGTGGCCGCCCTCCTTCTCGTTCGGACCTCCGCCGGAGGAATCGTGCGACTCCGCGGGCTGACGAAAATCCTTTAAGGGCCCGTCCGCATCGGACGGCCGCGGCCGGGATGGGCCAGCCTGGTTAAGCTAGGGGGCTGTGGATCCCCTGACGCGAGTTCAAATCTCGCTCCCGGCCCCTTCCGCACCCCTCGCGGGTCGTTGACGGCCTCGACCGTCCGGGGAAGGGTCCCTCGTCGTCGCTCGACGCGGCGGGTCGCCTTCGCCCCGGACGGTCTCGGCCTCCCCCTGATCCGATGGCATATTCACTGGGGGCATCGCACCCCAGGAAGGCACTAATATCCGGAGGTCGATTCGGGCGACATGACAACTTACTTCGGTTTGTGGAAAGCCAACACGAGCATCCCGCCCCCGCCGACGCCGGGGGACCAGGTCAAGCAGCAAGAAGCATTCGATGCGCTCCTTCGAACGCAGCTCAAGTCGGGTCGAATCCGAGAGGTGCATGCCTTCCTCGAAGGCGGTGCCGGGTACTTCATCACGGGCGACGTCTCCGATGAAGAGGTCTTCCAGGACTTGTCCGTCTGGTCGCCCTACATCACGTTCGAATTGCATCGGACGATTCCGTTTCCCAAGGCGAGCGAGATCGTCGTCAGGGCGTTGAAGAACCGCTCGGGCAAGGCATAGCCGCCCTTCCTGCGTCGTAGGCTCTCCCCCGGGCGGGAGCCTCGGCCGCCGCGGAATCTTGGGTCCCGCCCTGCGGGGCCTTCCCTTCTTCCGCCCGGATCGCCGTCGGTCTCGCTTCCGCACCAGGGCGTCCGCGTGCTCCTCGCTTCGCCGGCTTCAAGTATGTCGTTCCCTCTCCTGGGGGCGCGCATCGGGAGGGAGGAATCGCGGTCCGCTTCAGCCATCGGTTTTCGTGGACGGAGTTGGCCTACGCGGTCCTCGCGGTCGGAATCGGGATGCGGGTCGTCGCCCTGTTTACGGGCCGCGTCGCCTCGGACGGCGCGTCCTACGCGGTCATGGCGGACAGCCTTTGGGTCCATGGGGAGTTCATCATGCCCCTGGGGGAGAGCTGGTCCGACTCCTGGACCCCCGAGTACTCCCACCACTATTCGCCCGCGTACCCCGTCTTCCTTCTGCCTTTCGTGGTGCTCGGCGGCCTCAATCCTTGGTCGGTGAAACTCGCGTCCCTCCTCTCGGGGTTCCTCCTGATCGCCGGCGTCCACCGGACGACCCGCGACCTGTACGGTCAGGAGAAGGGGCTCCTCGTCGCGGCCGCGGTCGCGGTGGACCCGATGCTTGTCCTCGCGACGGGGACCGGGTACAGCGAGAACTTCCTCACCCTCTTCTTCGTCCTCACGATTTGGGCGATCCTGCGCAGCCTGAAGGACCCGCGATACATGGTTCTCGCCGGGTTCTTCGCAGGCGTCGCGTACCTCACGAAGGGGGTGATGGGCTGGTTTTTCCTGATTGCCGGACTCGCGGGCCTCGCGTGGCGCTTCCACTACGTCCGATGGCGGGTCTTCAGGGACAGACACTATGTCGTGGCCATCCTGATCTTCGGATCGTTCGTCGTCGGGTGGGCCACACGAAACCTCGTGCGGTTCTGGGATGGGTCCGCCTCGGACGTCCTGACAGCCTGGCAAAGCAGTGCGTACTTCGCGATCACCTCCGCGGAAGCCGTGTCCCGACCCGGCGACCTCGCGTTCGTGCTCCTCGCCAGGATCCCGCTGTATGTCCTCTTCTTCCTCTTCTTCGGCGCATTCTGGGTGCGCGACCTCCGGCGGATGCCGAAGATGTCGGACGAACACTACAGCGGGCTGTGGCTCGCCATCGGCCTGACGTACGTCCTCGCCTGGATCATATCCGGGATCCTGTGGACCTCCGAACGCCAGCCGATCTTCTGGCTCGACATGATGCGCTACGTCGTCATGGCGAACCCCGTCATCCTCTGGCTCCTCGTGAAGGACGCGAACGTCGGATCGGTC
>Ga0209342_10005921_pt1 | contig 12469 bp, 7 predicted proteins | sample RifCSP16_2_FD_184023 | JGI IMG/M metagenome (GOLD analysis project Ga0209342, IMG submission 184023) | Soil microbial communities from Rifle, Colorado - Rifle CSP2_sed 16_2 (SPAdes) (version 2) | ecosystem: Environmental > Terrestrial > Deep subsurface > Rock core/Sediment | place: Rifle... | reverse complement strand
GGGGGTAGGTGAGGGGCTAGGAGTCTTGATCGGGAGCGCGGTGCTCGTCGCCGAAGGGCTTGGTGGCGGAGTTGGAGCAGGTCTGTAGGCTGGTGCGCAAGCCGCGATTGCCACCACGACCAGAGGGGTTGGGATCCAGCATGCGTCAGGGATTCGTTTCACAAGTCCGTTCATTCAGGCTTCTCCTGGGGGGCGCCTCAACCGGCTCATGGCGCCAGCTCCGGTTCGATGATCCGCCACGTCCTGCCGCCGTCGGTTGTCTTGACCAGCGCGTGCCGGGCATCATCCTGATAGCAGTACCAGGCATTGCTGCAGGCCACCCCCCAACCCGTCTGTGCGTCCAAGAAGTCCAGCTGGACGCCCGTCCACCCGGTGCGCTTGATCAGCGTCCAAGACTGCCCGCCATCGGTCGTCTGGTATAGATGGCCCTGGGAGTGACTCTCAGGGTCCCGAAGAGCCAACCAGCCTATCGTCGGGTTGATGAACTGAATGCCTGTTTCCAGACCCGCCGGCATCGGGTTGATGATCCAGGTCTGGCCTTGATTGGCGGTGGTATACATCCAACTTTGGTCTTCACACGTGAGGGCCAGTTTCCAAGTGGCGGTCGAAGAGTAGACCGGGGAGACAAAATCGCAGTTGCCCACGCCGCCCAAGTAGGGCCCCCCAACGTCGATTTCCGCAGGGAAGGATTCGTCGGGAAGCGGCATGGTTTGGGACTTCCACGTCCTACCACCATCGAAGGTGGTGTGAATAGAGAATGGGATCCCCAAGTTGGGCACGCCTTCGATGGTTTTCGCAAAACCTGCACGGATCGCCCAAGCCGTTTGCGCATCCGGATACGCCATGAACGCGGGCCCTCCACCTGGAGGGGGATTCGTCTCCCCCCAGGTCTGTCCACCGTCCTGAGTGGTGGCGAAGGAGACGATGTCGAATTGAACGAAGCTGAGGCCCCAGGATTCGGCGTCCAATCTCCAGCCGTGCTGGCTGTCATTGAACCAGATGGCATGCGTCCAACCTACGTTCTCTACGGGCGTCCAACTTTGACCACCGTCCTGGGTGCGCCACGACTCTCCGAGATCGGCATTCCAAACCCAGGCCACCTGTGCATCCAGAAAGAACGCATCCTGACCAAAGCGATCCACCAGCACCGGGCTCACGTCACGCCAGGTCGCTCCACCATCGGAGGTGCGAAGGATATGAGTCTCCCCATCCGTCCCAACTTCCCCTTCTGCCCAACCGGTCATCAGGTCAATCATCTTGATGTAGGTGATGGTCACCAGGGTGGAGCTGGCGGCCGGGGTCGAAGTTGGCGCTGGGGGTGTTGGCGTGGGCGTTGGGATGAGGATTAAGCCCGAAGTCTGTTGGGGAGCTGGTGTCTCCGGCGGGAGAGCGGTGTTGGTCGGCAGAGTGCTTGGTGGGCGAGTTGGCGCCGGCGTGGGGGCTGGTGCGCAAGCCGCGAGTGCCACCACGACCAGGGCCGCCGGGGTCCAATGCACCGAACAGAGGCCTCTCAGAAAACCGTGCATGGGGGATTCTCCTGGGCAGTATCGGCGTGGATTCCCTCACCATTGTGGCAGGCCATGCTAACCACAGGTTTCACGCAGAGTTACTGCCTGGTTACCGTCCGCGATAAGAAGACCATCCCTCTGCAGATTTGACACCCCGCCTGGGGGTCAGAATGACCTATTTGACACCCCTGGACAACGGTCGATAATACGCAGGCGGCCGCGAGTACCCCTTGTCTCGACGCACAGATAGGAGAGTGGAGCGATGAGTGAGAGCACACCGAAAAACGAAGGCCCGCTCGGTCCCAGGCATCAGCACCTTCCCGTCCCTCTGCTTGCACTGGCGATCATTGCACTGAGCACCACGATGTGCTCCCGGAGTTCCACATCGGGCGGATCTGAGGCAGGCCCGGACGTGGCCGCCACACTCGCCGCCATGCAGGTGGAACTGGACAACGCCAAGGCGACAGCCGCAGCTGCCGGCATCAGCCTGCCCCCGGCGGCGACGGCGGCCGGTCAGGCCTTGCCGACCGAGCAGGCAGGCGCGCCCGCTCCGGGACAGAGTGTCGAAGACCGATTCGATTCGGATATCGGGACCTTCGCGCTTGGTGAAAACGTCCAGATTCAGAACGGCGCTCTCCTGATGGGGCCGTTCCAGCAGTGCGCCGAGGATGTGGCCTCGTTCGACGCTCCAGTGAACTGCATCGCGGTGTGTCAGACGTGCGGCACCGACCTCGTGAACTACCATATGGAGCTCGACATCTCCTTTGCCGATGGCCTCTCCGACAAAGGTTTCGGCGTGCTCCTGCGCTTCGACGACCAGAACGGCGACCAGATGCTCGATCGGGAGGATTACTATCTAGACCTCGCCTTCAACGCATTCGAGAACGAGTGGTCGATTTTCGTTCATATCCCCGATGAGGTAAACCCCTGGTTCCGCGTCAAATCCGGGCCGGCCGGCCTGCGCGCTCGGAACGCCCCGAACAAACTCGAGGTCACAGCCTCCAACAGCGGGCGGATCATCGACATTTTCCTCAACGACAGCCGGCTGGCCAAGCTGACGGCGGATGCGCCTCAGCCCGGCGAGACCCTGATCGAGGAGTGGGCCGATAGCGGGGCCGTGGGCTTCACTGCCACTGGGCGCCGGGTCCAGGGGCGCTACGACAATTTCTCTTTCGAGCCGCTCCCCTGAAACCCGCTGTGCATGTGTCTCGACCCCCGGAGGCCCGATGCTGGTTCTCCGGGGGTCCGGCTTTCAGCGGCCTGCTGCCTGGCTAGGCAGGCCGCCCCGGTTGGACGGGGCAGCAGCTGCGGATCCAGCCGTGCCAAGCGCCTGAGGCCACCCGGAAGTTCTTGAACTGCCACGGATCGGACCGGTCGAGGTCTTCCTCGAACAGCCACCCGCGCTGCTCGAGCGGGGTCCAGTCGGAATACTCCCCCACGGTGTCGCCCAGGTAGGGATCTGCGATGTCCAGCACGCGCCGGTAGTCCAGCCCCCTCGAAGATCTCGTCGGATGATTGGCAGGACAGCCTGGCCGATCGAGCCCAACCCGATCATCACCAGCTTCCCCTCGAAGCGGGCGTGCATCTTGTGTTCCATGCCTGGATGTGGACCTCCCACCAATTCGTCGAAGTCTAACACTCCAGGTCCCGCGCCTCGGGCCTGTAACCAGATCGTCACAGGTTATTTCGAAGTTGACACGCCCCTGTCACACACCTGTGATGAGCGCATGCCATGGTCCCACGTAGGCCGCGCAGGCCGGCCACATTGACCAATGCCCGCCGCTCAGCGTGGACCATAGGAGTCGAACATGAAACCCCGTGAGTCGGTCAAGCCTCAGCGATTCCCTACATCCGTCCGTCACGCCGCTCGAACGAGCCGCCTTGGGCGCGCCTGGAGCGTCCTAAGCGGGTTGGCTCTTCTCGCCGGTGCGCTGGCCCCTCTCAGCGAGGCCGGCGTGGAGAATGCCGCCGCGTTGGGCCGGCCGCAGCTCGCCCAGCCTGGGTCTGATCTTCGACACGGCCAGGTGCCTCAGGAGGGGGATCAGCTCGTCAAAGTGCTTCAGCAGCCCATTCTGGCGCTTGGACCTGGGCGTCCGCAGGGCGTCCTGGCCCCTCAATTCCAGATCAAGCCGCTGTCCGAAGTGAGCGCCGCGGACCTCGGGCAGCCGTCGAGCTACATCTTCGAGCTCGCCTCGAGCTCCCTGATGGCAAGGCGAGACGAGCTGGAGGCGCAATACGGTCTGGATGACTCTGCTTTGCCGGCAGAGACCGCCGCGGTGGAGGAGCGGATCGCCGCCGACCTGGCCGCGTACCGCGCCGGCCTGGAGGCCCTCCAGTCCAGCGTGATCGGGCGGGCACAAAGCCTGGCCCCGGGGAACCCTGTCCTGCGACGCTTCAGGGCTGTGATCAACGGATTCGTCATGGCAGCCAGCCCGGCCGAGGCCAAGGCAATCCAACAGCAGATCCCTGAGATCCAGGCTGTCTGGCCAAACGCCCCTGTCGAGCTTCTGCTGGACAGGTCTGTGCCCTACATCCGGGCCGACGATGTCTGGCGCCTGGACGCCAACGGTCGGGACTGCGCCCGGACGCACCGGCCATGCCTGACGGGCCAAGGGGTCACCATCGGCATCATTGACACCGGGGTCGACTACACCCATCCCGACCTGGGCGGCTGCCTGGGCAGCGGCTGCAAGGTCTCCGGCGGGTATGACTTCGTCAACGGCGACGACGACCCACTGGACGATCACGGCCATGGAACACACGTGGCCAGCATCGCCGCTGGCGACGGCGCGCTGCGGGGCGTGGCCCCGGGTTCATCTATCGTCGCCTACAAGGTATTCGACGCCTACGGCTTTGCGGTAACCGACGATATCCTGGCCGCGCTGGAGCGCTCCATAGACCCGAACCAGGACGGCGATCACTCCGACCACCTGGACGTGCTTAACCTCAGCCTGGGCGGCCTGGGCGATCCCCAGGACGTGCTCTCCCGTGCCGTCGACAATGCCACCGTCGCGGGCATCGTCGTCGTGGTGGCAGCCGGCAACTACGGACCAGGCGGCGGCTCGATCACCTCACCCGGTACTTCCCGCCGGGCGATCACCGTTGGGGCGACCCTGCACACCGCCGACGAGGTGGCCTATTTCAGTTCCAGGGGGCCGACCAGCTTGGGCACGGTCAAGCCCGATCTCACGGCGCCGGGGGAAGCGATCTGCGCCGCGGCCCTCTTCGGGCAGGCTCCGAGCAGCCGTCAGGGCGTATCCGGCGGAGGAGGCGGCGGATGTGACGATGGGGCGCACGTGAGCCTGTCCGGCACCAGCATGGCCGCTCCCCATGTGGCCGGCGTGGCAGCCCTGCTGCGCCAGAAGGCACCCAGTTGGACGCCGGACCAGATCAAGTACGCCTTGCGTGTCGCGGCCGTCTTCGATCCCGCCCTGGGCGATCCCAACGCTCAGGGCCATGGGCGGGTGGACGCCCTGGCGGCAGCCAATCTGAGGAACCCGCCACCGGCTCCCGTCCTGCGCACCTTTGGGGACCAAAGCGGCGTTTTCAACATCCGCGGCCGCCTGACCCGAGCCCGATTCGCCGGGTACGAGCTGGCCATCCTTCCGGAAAGTGGGTGGTCGAGCGGAGGCTGGACGCGGATCGCCAGAGGGACCCAGTTCCCGCGCGGCGGCATCCTGGTCCAACCGTTCGAGTCCTATCCCTACCAGGGACGCAACTTCCTGCGGCTAACCCAGCGGAATCGGGACGGGCTGGTTTCGGTGGACTATGTCATGATCACAGTCGACAACTTCCACCTGGTGAATGTGCCATGGTTCGCGAATTCCGACGTTGACATCGAGGCTGTGGTAAACGTGCCGAGGCATCGCGGGTATCGGCTTGAGATCTCCCGTGACGGCGAAGATTGGCAGACCATCGTTGAATCGAACCGGCCCCTGAGAGGCAAGACCGTCGGCACCTTCCCCGCCTCGAGGCTGGCCAATGGACTGTACTGGCTGCGTTTCTCGGTCCGCTTGAACGACCGCTGGATGGTCGCTGAACCGTCCGCCACCCGGGTGAGTCACGAGATCATGAATGGCTGGCCGCGGACGACGACCTATGACGTGGAGCACGTGCTGGTGTTCGATTCGAACGGCGACGGCTTGCCGGAGATCGCCTCCAGCGAGCTGCCCATAGGCAACGACCGGGATTACCCCAGCCCGGCACGCCTGTACCTGTGGGCCAGCGATGGACGGTCGCAGTCTTTCGATGGCATCCAGTGGCCGGGTGACCCATCCAGGCGTGAGCCGGCCGGAACAAGGCTCTTCTCGGCCTTCGCCGACGCGCTGGGGGCCTCCATTGTGCACAACAACACGGGAACGGGCCTGGTGGCCGCCGCGCTGGAGAGCCGCGCGGCCAGCTACCGGCCGGGGTGGCCACAGTTCTTCTCGACTCAGAACGGTGACCTCCTGGTATGGGACTTTGAGAACCCCGTCATCGTGGTCGACCTCGACCGGGACGGCCAGGATGAGTTGGTCGGCAGCCTCAACGGTGGGTGGACCGACGACTACCTGGTGGTGGCGGAGAGCGACGGAAGTTTGCGGGAGGGGTTTCCGGTTCTGCTGGATGGGGCTCTGCTGTCATCGGGCTTTCCGACGAAGCGAATCGGAGTGGCCGATTTCGACAACGACCAGCAGCTGGAGATCGCCGCAGTCTTCAGCGGCTCCGCCGACGGGCGCTTCAAGACGATCTTGTCCATCTTCGAGCTCGACGGCGGCCTGCGGCTGACGAGAGAGTTGTTCTCCTCGCCTGACTCGGGCACGACGCGGCACACCGTTCAGGACCTGGCCATCGGCGATGTGAACGCCGATGGGATCGCCGAACTGATCGTCCTGGTGACAGTCGTCGAGTACCGGGAGGACGAGGTCGGTCGGTCCACGTTCGTCCTGGTCTTGAACGGCGACGGACGAGCGCTAGGATCCGCCTGGCCGCAGGTGATCGAGCCCGCCGACTACGCCTCGCTGGCGCTGGCCGATCTGGACGGCGGGGGCGATGTCGAACTGGTCGTCTCCGCGGGCTCGGCCTGGGACTTCTCCTGGTCAACGACGGTCTTCGAGGCCGACGGCTCCTCCCAGGCCTGGCCGGCTGCCGAATTGTCGGAGCACTGCGGTACGGTGATCGGCGACGTGGATGCCGACGGATCTCAGGAAGTCGTCTCGCTCTCACGGGGCAACTGGGCCGACCGCTACATCCTGCAAGTCTTCGCCGCGAATGGCACGCCCGAAGAGTCGATTGAAATCCCGTTTGAGACCGGCTACGAGTTCGGCTTCTGCAACGGCAAGCCGCCCGTCCTCACCGATATTGACCGCGACGGCCTCACCGACGTGATCGCTTATGGCGATTACCATGACCTGCGCGCGGACGACATCAAGGGGATGATCTTCCCCATCGGGCTCGGCACGCCCTATGACGGCACGGGCATGCAGTGGCCGCAGTGGAGGCATGACAACGAGTCCACCGCTGCCTACCCGGTGACTGCCCCCCGTCCGATGCAGTGTAGCGATGGACTGGATAATGACCTGGACGGCGCCGCCGACCACCCGGACGATCCGGAGTGCCTCTCGCCAGATGACGACACTGAGAGCGACGGCCTGGTGACGCCGACGCCGACCCCGACCCTCACGGCAACGCCGACGCTTGAGATCAGCCCGACGCCGACCCCGACGGGGATGGATTCTCCGACGCCGACTTCCACGCCGACCCTCACGGTGATTGCGACGCAGGAAGTCAGTCCGACGCCGACCCCGACGGAGACACCGCTGGTGGATACGCCGACGCCCACGGCCTCACCGGGGTAGAGCCGCGGCCCTGGGCCTCAAACGGGACGAGGCGATGGTGGCGGCCAGCCCCAGCAGCATGACGGCACCGCCGCTGAGCAGCATCCACTGGGTCAGCTCGCGCGTTACGGAGGCCGCCAGCTCATGCGCCAGGCCGGACAGGCTCGAGGAGAACAGGGGAGGCATGTTCGCCGCGATGTAGCCAGCCCAGGCCCAGTCCAGCGCAGGTATAGCGGCGATCCCCTGGCCGGCGGTGAGCAGGCCGGCGATGAACATGGGGATGCCCCACCAGCGCAGCCAGCCCTTGCGGGAACGCACGCCGAACACCGTCACCGCCAGCAGGAGTGCGAGCGGTATCAGCAGGCTGAGCCACAGCCACTGGCGGATGAGCCGAATAGCGGCCAGCGGATCGTCCCCCAGCGGCCCCCCGCCGCTGGCTGGGGCAGACGGTGACGGAGGCTTGATGAGCTCGGCTTCGTCGGGCATCTCGGCGACCAGCGAGTCGAATCGCTCCTGCATGTGGAACATCAGCGCATCCGCGTCTTCCGCCTGCGGTCGGCAGAGCACCAGATCCCCCTCCCCTTCGGCAACTTCCACGGTCAGCTGCGCCAGCTGGGCATCGGTGCAGGGCGGCTGGGCGGCGAGCAGCAGGTCGATGACCTCCTGCCCGGCCGGGCCGGTGAGACGCTCCCTCAGGGCCGCGAGGGAGATCTTGGCGGACTCCACGTCTCCATCGAGAAAGGCGAAAGCCTGGTCCAGTGCCTGTTCGGTCATCACCTGCAGCGCATCCGGCGGGAGCAGCGTGCGGATGAGCTTTTCCCAGTCCTCCGGGGTGAGGTTGTTCATGAAGGCCATCTGCTCGCTGCCGGATCCGCCTGAGTCCTCAGGCTCTTCGCCCTTGCCCGCATACTGATCCAGGCAGGGCTGGGCCAGCTGGAGCTCGGCCTCGGTTGGGTCCCGCTTGAAGGTCCCAAGCTCGACCAGTGCCTCCTGACCCAGCGCCTCGGTCAGGCAGGCCTGCAATTCCGGAGTGGCGCCGTCGATTCTGCAGACTAGCGGATTCTCTGCGCACGGGTTGGCGATGAAGGTCTCGAAGGCCCCCAGCTGCTCGGCGGTCAAGGCGGGGATCCGTTCGTAGAGTCCTTGCTCTGCCAGAGCGCGCTTGTAGGTGTCCGCATTCAACAGCGCCCGATCGACGCTGATCAGCGTCAGCACCAATACGGTCGCAGCCACAAACAGCAGGCTGAAGACGCCAGCCAGGAGCTGTGCGGCGGCATGCAGGACCGCACCGAGGAATTTGCCCATCTCACCCTGCCGCCATCAGGCCGCCCTGATTCACCCTGGCCGGATGTCGGCCATCATCCCCAGCAGGTGCCTGAAGGCGGTTTCATTGGCCTCATCCCAGGCGGCCGACGGGGCGTAGATGATGATTTCCAGGAGGCGGTCCTTGTTGGGCACAAATGTCACCTCAAAGGCGGCCTTGTCTCCTTCCTCATTGGTGCACTCGCCCAGTCTCGACTCCCACTGACCGCTCAGGGTATCCATGCGGTCGCCGCTGCCGGGCGCACATTCGGTCAGGCCGAGCGGCGCAAGGCGTTCGACGCTCCAGGATCCCAGCAGCTGAACCGGGTCGGCGATTTCGTCCTTGACGAAGAGTTGCACCCCGGTGAGCTCATCAGGCGAGCGGAACCACAGGCCGGCTTCTTGTGCAGTCGCCTGTGGCTCGAGCCAGTCATGGACGTACATGGTCTGCAGACCGATGGCATTGTCGGCGTACTTGCGCCAGATCTCGACCTCCTCCAGCAGCGCCTGAAAAACGGGCCGGAGAGTCTCCCACTGTTCGGTGGGGGCAAACCACATCACTTCCAGGACATCCTCCGCACGCTGGAGATAGGCGACCTGGGCGGTGACCCCTTCTCCCTGGGCGATTTTCGTCGGCGCGTCGATGCGAGCGATGGTGATCTGTGGACCATCCGCCAGCGATTCCGCCGCAAAGCTGACGATGCCGACGATGCCGATGTCCTCGGTCCCCCAGGTGTTCAAGAGAGCAGCGGGCTCCCCGCTCAGTCCAATCTGGAAGGTCACGCCGAGCGGCTGGTCCGGATCCTTGACGAACTCACCCTCCCCGAAAGTGAGCGGCGACGAGCCGTCCCAATCGCCCGGGAAGGCGAAACTGAGTTCGGTCCGCGTGGAGGCGGTCGTAGACCAGTCCGACGTCATGGACGGGGTTGGACCGGAATCGGGGGCAGGCTCCGTCGGAGCCGAAGTGGACGGTGGGGTGACCTCCGTTGAGCCCGGGCCAGGGGTTGCCGGCGGGCTGGTCGGGGCAGCAGTCGGGCTGGGTTGAGGCTGCCCACAGGCCGCGAGGGTGAGTGTCAGCATCGTCAGGAGATGGACGGGTTTCACGACGACCGCTCCTCTGTTGTGTGGCTTGGGTTCAGCCTGCTCTGGCAGGCGGACTGCCGGCTGCGGCCCATGCCCTGCGCGGCAGGGCCCGACCGGCGGTTCGGCTGGTCGGTCCCCCGGGCAGGCTCGGCCGGGTGCTCGTTGCCATGGTACTCCCCGCCTGCGGGGGAGCGCTATGGGTGTACGGTCAGGGGATGCGCTCGGACAGCCACACGTCGGCGTCGAAGGCCCCCTCGGCATCGCTGAGGACGTGCACGAAATACAGGTAGCTCCCATCGGCGGTCAGGCTGGGCTCGCCGGCGATGCCCTTCATGACCAGCTCGGGCGGGCTCCACCCGTCCCCCAGGCGGATTGACCGGTAGATCGCCATCCCAGTGGACGGGTCCCGGTCGGAGGCGAAGTACATGGTGTTGCCGTCGGAGGTGAAGGCCGGCTGCAGTTCGCCGCCGGCCGAGTTGACGGGCTCGCCCAGGTTGAGGGGACTGCTCCACGCGCCGCCGCCCCAGGTCGAGAGCCAGATATCGTTGCCCCCCAACCCTCCCGGCCGAGAGGAAGTGAAGTACAGACTCACCCCGTCCGGGTGAATGGCGTGCTCGCCGTCGGGATAGGCGGAGTTGACCGGGGCGCCCAGATTGCGACCCGGCCCCGGCAGGCCGGCGACGAGGTCGGCCACGTAGATGTCCAGGAAGTCGTCGGTCGGGGGAGCCTGCTGGTAGCCGGTGTTGGTCGAGCGAAGCGAGTGGAAGTAGACCTGGCTGCCGTCCGGCGCGAAGCTGAGCTCGCCGTCCAAGGATCCATCCGCACCTTGTCCCAGCTCGTAGCGAGCCGGCTCGCCGAATTCGGTGGGGCCGCCAATGCGGGCGGCCTGGTAGGTGCCGTTTGGCGCGGAGAACATCTCGGCCGGAGAGAGGGCGGCCAGGAGGTCCGCGGTGGACAGGAAGAAGAGGGTTTGCCCGTCGGAGGAGATCTCGATCGCATCCTCCGGACAGGGGGTATTGATGGGCGGGCCGAGCCGGACGGGCTGGCCCCAGTCCGGGACCATGGCCTGGGGGGTATTCGGGTCCACCCGCGAATGGGCAGGCTGCTCGCATCGAGCCGGCGCCTGGGGCTCTGGTGGCGTGGTAGGAGACAGGGCCTGCAGCTCCTCCGGGGATGCGACGGGAGAGGCCGCCTGCTGCTCCGGCCTGGTCGCAGTGGGCGCGCCGCAGGCGATCAGCGCGCCCAGTGCGCACACGATGAACAACGCCGGGCGGGGAATCACTTGCGCCGGTCTCCCTGCACACTTGGCGATCTCAGCCATGTTCCTCTGCAGCATGGACAACTCCTTGATGAGAGCACCGGTTTGCGGATCGTAGCGGTATTGATCCATGCCGTACCCGTGTTGGCCGCTGAGATTGCCGGCCAGGATCCACTCCCCGGAGGGCAGTTCCCCCATGAAGGTCACGAAGTTCCCCTGTTGGGGCACAAACAGAGTCCGTGGGTTCTCGATGCGAGGCACGCCGCGAGCCGCAGGCCGCCACCAGGGTGGCGATCCCAATCGTCGTCCCGAATCTACCTGGCGATCTGACGGTAGGCCTCCCCCGTCGCCGTAAGCCGGTTAGCGGCGATGCCCTGGGCGGCCTCGACGCTGGATTGCGCCAGCAAGGTGCCGGGCGAGGCGTTCCGGTACTGGTCATAATCCAGGTAGGCGAAGAAGTGCTTCGAGCCCCAGAAGAAGGAGATGAGCTCCACGTCGTTGTACCTGGCCAGCCGAGACATCGTCTCGATGTAGCTCGTGTCAAGCGGTGACCAGAAGGAAAAGGCGTCGCGGCCGAATGTCTCTACCGACACCGCGCCTGCCCGGTCGAGCTCGCGGTCGGCGATCTTGTACAACCAGGTCTCGCCGATCACGATCCGCTTGCCGCCGGCCCTGGCGATGTCGATCACATCGAAGATCCGGTCGAAGAAGCCGCGCTGCAGCGGGTAGACATGCAGGTCGATGTAGTCCAGGTCGCTTGCGCCTGCCTGGCGAATGAACTCGAGGTCCTCCCACGATCCGGCGCCGGCGCCCATCAGTACGCCTTGCCTGTCCAACCCGCTGGTGACCGAGTCCAGGACCTCCCGATATGTGGCCGGCTGGATGAGGTCGGACAGGCCTGGGGCGATGTGGATCATGGTACCGGGCTCATTCATGAGCGTGAGGTAGTCCGGCCCGACCTGATCGATAACGAGCTCGGCGTAGGCCCGCTTGTCGGCCGTGAATTCATCCAGGGTGTACCCCGAGTAGTCGACCTCTGCGGCCGAGAACTCCGGCTCGGTGAAGGTCAGGCCGAGGCCCACCAGGACCTTGATGCCCCGCTGGTGCGCTTCCGCGACCACCTGCCGGTAGAAGTCGAGGTATTCGCTCGACCTGGGATACCCCGCCGAGAGCAGTGGATAGGTGATCGTGATCTTGACCGCGTCGATCCCCATTTCCTGGAACCGATCCAGCAGCAGCCGGCTCCCGGGCAGGGCGGTCGGACCCAGCAGGTCCGCCCCGCGATTCCCGTTGGCGGTGAGGAGCTCGGTGGCGTAGGCTACCGGGTTGGTCGTCCCGTCCCAGCGGGCGTCGACGGCGGCCGAACCGGCCTCGAGGAGCGAGCTCAGTTCGGCGTAGAGCGCTTGGAACTCCTGCGGCACGCCGGCGGAGGCCTGCGGCGCGGCTCTCCCCTGCCCCTGCGCGCAGCTGAGGACGGACAGGGAGAGCAGTATCAGGCAGTG
>Ga0209342_10005917_pt1 | contig 12472 bp, 14 predicted proteins | sample RifCSP16_2_FD_184023 | JGI IMG/M metagenome (GOLD analysis project Ga0209342, IMG submission 184023) | Soil microbial communities from Rifle, Colorado - Rifle CSP2_sed 16_2 (SPAdes) (version 2) | ecosystem: Environmental > Terrestrial > Deep subsurface > Rock core/Sediment | place: Rifle... | reverse complement strand
GGCGTCGGTCTCCAGCTGGTCGGCCCGGTACTGCTCGATGACGAAGCCGCACTTGGGACACGCCAGCTGCACAATCAGCATGGCCACCCTCCTACCAGTGGAAGCGCACGCCGGTGCGGGCCGACATGGGCCAGAGGACGTAGCCGTCGAGGTGCTTCTCGCTCACCGGCAGCCCGGTTTTCTGGAAGAACCGTTCCCATCCGATCCGGCTGATCCAGTCGCCGATGCGCTCGTCCCGCCGGGCCTCCCTGACCCACAGGTCCACGATCCGCCTCACCGCCTGGACGACCTCGGGCCAGCGGGGCGGGCGGTTAGGCAGGTAGGGGATGACCAGCTTGCCGAAGGCCGGGCCGCCCCCCTGGTTGCCGGCCTTCCCCCCCACGTAGATCGCCACGCCGTCGGTCTCGGGGCTGCCGATGGGCATCCCGACGCACTGCCCCACGCAGGCCACGCAGTGGATGCAGCGCTTGGGGTCCACCTGGACGCTCTTCGGCGGCTTGGGCTTGATGGCGCCGGTGGGGCAGATGAAGAGGATCAGCGGGATCTCGCACTTCGCGACCTCCTCGTCGTTCACCCGCGGCAGGTCGCGGTGGATGCCGATCACCCCGATATCGGCGGTCGAGCCCTCGCCGCACTGGTTCACGCAGGCCGCCACGGAAACCTTCAGCTTGGCCGGATACCCCTCCTGCTGGAAACCCTCCCAGAGGGCGTCGGAGATCGCCTTGGCGATGGCGGGGGCGTCGGTGGCGGCGAACTGGCAGTGGATCCAGCCCGTGCAGCAGACGACGTTGTGGAAACTCCGGTCGGCCCCCCCCACGGGGAGCCCGAGGGCCCGGAGCTCTTCGATCAGCTCCTCGATCCGCGCCGGGTCCACCCCCACCAGCTCGAGGCTGTGGCGCCGGGTCATGCGGAGGTAGCCTTCGGAGAACCGGGTGGCCAGGTCGCAGATCCGGCGCGCGAGGGCGGTGCTCACCCGGGCGTTGGAGGGCATCCCCACCCGCACGGTGAAGCAGGCTTCCCCGCTCTCCGACACGTGCTTCAGGACGCCCGGCCGCGGCACCGCGTGGGAGACCCACTTGCCGTAGTTGCGCCGAACGATGGGAGGCAGATTCGCTTCAACCGGTGGAACGCCGATTCCAGGCATCGCTACACCTCTTTCTCGCCGCCCACGGGCCCCCCGGCCGCCCAGTGAAAGAAGACGTTGCTCCGGGGCTCGGCCATCTGGTGGGGGGAGGGTTCGACTCCCACGAGCCGGGAAAATTCGTCGATCCCGATCCTGAACAGGAAGTCCCCCAGGCGCTCCTTCCGCCGCGCGTGCTCGTCGAAGACCTCGTCGATCCGATGGAGGAGGTCGAACAGCTCGGTGTAGGCCGGCGGGGTGAGCGGCACGAAGGGGACCAGCACCCTCCCCAGGAGGGGGCCGTACTTGCCGCGGAGTTTGCTTCCCACCAGGACGGCCACCCCGCGGTCGTCGCCCGGCCGGATGGCCGGGCACTTGTTGATGCAGTACATGCAGTGGGTGCAGGCCTCCGCGTCGATGGTGAGCCGCCCGCCGTCCCACTCCATGGCCCGGGGGGGACACATACTGGCGACGTGGGCGATGTCGCCTCCCTCGCCCACCCAGACCGCCAGCTGCTCGCCGTTGATTTTGGGGGCGTCGCGGAAGACCCCGATGAGGGCGATGCACGACTTCTGGACGGCGCGGGTGCAGTCGTTGGGGCAGCCGGAGATCTTGACCTTGAGCTTGTGGGGGAAGCGGGGGAACTGCACGTCGTCCAGGAACCGACGGAACCAGGCGTCGCGGATCCCCAGGGTGTCGATCAGGGCGGCATCGCAGCGGGCCGGGCCGACGCACTCCACGGTGTTCCGGTAGGCGTCGCCGGTGGACCCCACGTCCAGGCCCTGGGCGTTCAGGGCGCTCACCACTTCCAGCAGCCGCTCCGTGGGGATCCCCAGGATCTCGATGTTCCCTCCCGTGCTGTGGAGATGGAGGAGCCCGTAGGCGTAGCGGTCGGCGATGTCGCAGACCTTGCTGAGCATCGCGGCGGAGTAGAAGTTGCCGGCGGGCGGGAGCACGCGGACGAAGTTGGCCCCCTTGGCGATCTCGGGGCGGGCCGAGGCCCGGATCGCGAACCCGGCCGCCACCCCCGGCAGCGAGACGTACCCCCCGAACCCCCACTGGGTCTGGCGCCGGCTCAGGCTCTCCTCGTACATCTGGAGATGGTAGCGGGTCTTCTTGAGCTCGGTGACGTGGCTGGGCCACGGCCCCCGCTCCAGCTCGTCGCAGAGCGGGGTTGGACCGTGGGCCTCGGCAGCCCGGGGCGCCTCCACCGGCGCCTTCGCCACCTCCGGCGCGGCGGTCTCGGGCCTCGCCTCCACGTCCACCCGGCGCTCCTCCAGCTTGGTCGTCTGGGTGAGGCAACTCGGGCAGAGGGCCTGCTTCTTCTTGAGGTACTGGTAGCGCTTCTGCTTCTGGGCGTCGGCCTCGAGCTGGTCGGCCCGATACTCCTCGATGACGAAGCCGCACTTGGGACACGCCAGCTGGACCATCAACATCGGAGTCGTCCTCCAATCATAGCCAGGGCACGACGGGATGCTGCTCCACCAGCTCTACGAAGCCCGCGTAGTCGATCACCCGGACCCCCTCGATCAGGCGCTCGATCCCGCGCGCCTTGAGATCCGCTTCCACCGCATAGACGGGGTGCTGCGCCAGGGCCCGCAGCACGAGGCCTTCCACCCGGGTGCCCGCCACGGCGGCGTACACGCCATCCTCGTACAGCACGAGCGGCGCTCCGTCCGGGGCGACGCGCAGGCACGTCTCCAGGTTGCTGTGCAGGTACGGCGACTTGTTCACCGTGAAGAGCATCGTTTCGCTCCTCAGAACGGCAGCACGGCGTCCTGCTCCCCGAGGAGGCGGGCCATCCCCGCCGCGTCCAGCGGCTCGGGCTTGATCACCAGGTCGTCGAGCGTCAGGTTCCGGTCGGCCAGCGACTGCTCGTCCACGTAGAAGCGGTCGATCTCGAAGTCGGGGAGCGCCGGGTAGGTCTTGGCGGTCGGCTTCACCCCGAGGAGGGTCGAGTCCTGCCCCTGAGTAATGGCGAACACGCCGTCGTCCACGAAGGCTACGGCGACATCCACCGCCCCCTGCATCTTGTAGGCCCCCATGATCAGGAGCACCTGCAGGCCCTCCCAGTTGTAGAGAGACCCGTAGGGGGCCTTGCGCATGAGCACCAGGACCTTCTTGGGGGGGCCGGCCGCCCCGGTCCCCCCCACGTGCCCGCCGTGCTCCGAGAACTCTACTGCTTCCATACGCTGTCCAGGCCGCACGCGACCGAGGTCGTCTTGATGCCTTCGTCGCTGTGGCAGGACTGGCAGACGGAAACGGCCTTGCCGACCCGCGCCATCCGGGTCAGGTCATAGAGCTCGAGCTGGCCGTCCATGCCCTTCTTGCCGGGCTCGATGTCCATCGGCACCCGGTGCGTGAGCAAGGCGTACCTGTCACCGGGCAGGGGCTGGACGTCGTGGTTCTCCCAACCCGGAGAGTTCGCGGTCTCGCCGAGGACCTTCAGGCTCGCCGCGTCCAGGAGCCAGGTACGGTCCCTGGCGGAGATCAGCAGGCGCTTGCCATCCGAGGTGTAGTAGCCCCGGAAGAGGGCGCTCCCCTTGGGATCCCCCGTCAGGGTCGCCTCCCGGAGGACCTTGATCTCCCCTTTGACGAGGGCGGGCGTGTCGAGGATGAGCACCACGTGGCGGGCCTCCTTTTCCCTCGGGAACTTCCCGGGGGTGTCGGCAAGGCTCATCCAGAGCGCGAACTCCTTGCCGTCGGGCGAGGTGACCCCATGCGCCCAGACGTAGTTCTTGGGAATCTTCGGGTGATCGAAGAACACCCGCCGCTCGTGCTTCATCGTCTCCTTGTCGACGACGTCCACGTACCCTTCGTACCCCATCATGACGGGCAGGAACTTGTCCTTCGTCTGCCCCGAGCCGCAGTACATCGGTCCCTGCGCGGTCGTCCTCTGGTCTTTCGGGAACTTTGCGTCGGCGACCACCTTACCCGTCGCCAGATCGATCTTGCCCGCGTGTAACGACTCCCCGTCGAGCATGAAGGTGGACCAGTACATGACGTTCCGTGCGTGGTCGATCCTCACGTCGTGGGTGGCGTACGCCTTCTTGGCCACGGCGGGGTCGCTGTTGAGCTTGATCCTGCTCAACTTCACGACGGTGATCGGCTCGGGCTGGGACGGGTCAATCCTCACCTCGGCCTTCGCGATGTGCCCGCCCATGCCGGCGACATAGACCGTGCCCTGGTACACCTTTTCCGCGCCCGTGATGGCCCCCGGGCCCGTCAGCCAGACGGCGACGAACCCAACAAGCAAAACCGGAATGACTGCCGCGACGCGCTTCCCTGCGAGACCCACTGTAAGCCCTCCCATGACGTCAAACCCGCTGCCATCTCGAAACCCCGCCCCTCGTATCACCTCCCCCTCAGTCTCCGAACGTCACGAAGCGGTCCGCCACCTGGATGAACTCGGCCAGGTTTCCCAGGCCGGAGATCTTCACGTTGGGAACGGCGATCTCGGGGGTAATGCCGCGGTAGGTCGAATCGGTCACGCAGGCCACCAGCGGGATCCCCCGGGCCCCCAACTCCGACCAGCGCTTGCCGATCACCCGCTCTCCGGGGGGGTTCATGAACCGATTCACGTTGTACACGCCGTCGGTGTAGAAGAAGACGCCGACGATCTCGTGCCCGCGGGCGAGCGCGGCCTGGACGAACTCCCAGGCACTGTCCGAGGCCTGGTGCTGGTACGGCCCCTCCTGGACCATCACCCCGATCTTCATCTCAGCGACCCCTCCCCCTCACCTTCATCCTCTCCCCCGGGGGGAGAGGGTCGGGGTGAGGGGCGATGCCTGGACCCGCCCTTCGCGATACGCATGGGCCTGGGCGACCAGGCCCTCCGCCCACCCCGGCGCCCCCAGCGCATGCAGATGCGTGTACGCTGCCAGGACGTTTTCGACCACCAGCCCGTCCTTTCCCCCGGCGATCCCCCGGCCGCGCTCGAGACTGAAGGCGAACTCCCCGGCCTCTAGGCCGGTCACGCGGGAGTAGTGAAACTCATGGCCGCGAAGCGCCGTCCCGATCGGGAAGTAGGGGTTCGCCCCGGCAACCCGCCCCCGGACGTAGCCGTGGCCCTGGATCCCCGCGGTCATCTCGATGTCGCAGGGCAAGGCCCCCACCATCGAGGCCGACCGGCCGTTCCAGGTGATCCGCCGGGCCAGGTACATGAGGCCCCCGCACTCGGCGTAGACGGGAAGGCCGTCGGAGACGGCACGGCGAATGTCGCGGCGCAACCCTTCGTTGGCTTCAAGGGCTTCCAGGAACATCTCGGGGAATCCACCGCCCAGGTAGAGCCCGTCCACCTCCGGGAGAGAGCGGTCCTCCAGGGTGTCCAGCGGGACCAGCTCAGCGCCGGCCCGGCGGAGGGCCTCGAGGTTCTCGGGGTAGTAGAAGGTGAACGCCCGATCCCGGGCCACGCCGAGGCGCACGGAGGGAGCGAGAGCGGCGATCGGGGGGACGGGCGAGAGGGCGAGCGGCGGAGCGCGGCGCGCCAGGTCCAGCAGTCCATCCAGGTCTACCGACGCCTCCACGGCCCGCCGGAGTTCTTCTACAACCGGCAGGAGGCCGGCCTCTTCGTCCCTCGGCACCAGCCCCAGGTGCCGGTCGGGGATCGTCAGCGACGGCCCCCGGGGAAGCGCGCCCAGGAGCGGAATCTTCACGTGGCGGGAGAGGGCGTCGGCCAGCTTGGCGCGGTGGCGGGGGTTGGCGACCTGATTCAGGATCACTCCGGCGACATTCACGCCCGGCTGGAAATCCTGGAATCCCCGGACCAGGGCGGCCACGCTCTGGGTCATCCGGCTCGCGTCGATCACCAGGACGACGGGGGCCTGGAGGAGCCTGGCCAGCTGCGCGGTGCTGTTCGTCCCCTCGCCGTCCAGGCCATCGTAGAGCCCGTGGGCGCCCTCGATGAGGGCCAGGTCGGCCGACTGGCAGGCCCGGCCGAACCCGGCCAGGAGCGCGCCGGCCTCCACCAGGAAGAGGTCCAGGTTCCGGCACGGGCGCCCGGCGGCCTCGCCGAGCCACCCCGGGTCGATGTAGTCGGGTCCCTTCTTGAACGGCTGGACCCTGAGGCCGCGCCCGGCGAACGCCGCCGCCAGGCCCAGGCAGAGCGTCGTCTTCCCCGAGCGTCCATGGGGAGCAGAGAGGACGAGCCGGGGGATCGCCGTCACTTAGATCTCCGTGACCTTGATCGCCCCGGTGGGACAGACCTCCACGCAGACCATGCAGCCGAGGCAGTCCGCCGTGGCCCCGCTCACCGTGCATTTCTTCTTGCCTTCCACCACCTCGGTCGAGAGGATCGTTACCGGGCATCCCTCGACGCACGCGGCGTTCCCGTCACAGACGGACCCGTCAATGGCAACGATGTACATTAGAGTCCTTTCTTGACATAAAAGATGAAGCGGCCCCCTTCGTCCCGGCTCGCGAGGAGTGTGTTGTTGGTGCGCTGGCAGAAGGCGGGAACGTCGTCCTTCGAGCCGCTGTCGGTGCCGATCAGCTCGATGATCTGCCCCGGCTGCATGCCGGCGATGGCCTTGGAGAGCTTCAGGATCGGCAAGGGGCAGGCCAGACCCGTGCAATCCAGGGTCACATCGGCGGTGAGTTGCGTCATTGGGCCTCCCCGACCGCTGAGAGAGTCAACAGACCTCTCAACTCTGTTGACCTGACTTTTCCCCGGACGGTGGCGCGGCGTCAATGGTCCGGATGCATCAATTTCGTGCGTCGAGTGAATCAGGGCGCGGGGGCCGCGTCGTGGTAGACTGGTGCCGCTCCCCATCAAGAACCTTTTATGGCGCGTTTCATCTCCGTCGTCATTCCCAACCGGAACGGAGAGGCGACGATCGGCAAGTGCCTCGACGCCATCTTCTCCTCGAGCTATGAGGACTTCGAGGTGATCGTGGTGGACGACGCCTCCGAGGACGCCTCGATCGCCATCATAGACAAATTCCCCTGCCGGCTCCTCAGGCTGGAGAAGCACTCCGGCGCCGCGAGGGCGAGAAACCTCGGCGCGCTGCACAGCAAAGGGGACACCCTGTTCTTTACCGATGCCGATTGTCTCCTCCAGGAGGACACCCTCTCCATCGCCAGCAAGACCCTGGCCGGCGAGGGCCCGGATGTCGTCCTCGGCGGCACCTACACCCCGATGCCGTATGACAGGAGGTTCTTCAGCGTCTTTCAGTCGGCCTTCATCAACTACGCGGAGACGAAGCACGCGGACCGTCCGGATTACATCGCGACTCACGCGATGGTCATCGATGCCCGGACCTTCCGCGAGAACAATGGCTTTGCCGAGGACTTCCTGCCGATCCTGGAGGATGTGGAGTTCAGCCACAGGCTGCGGCGAGCGGGATACAGGCTGCGCATGGACCCCCAGCTGCAGGTGCGGCACATCTTCAACTTCTCCCTCCTCGGCTCCCTCCGGAACGCGCTCAGAAAATCCCTGTACTGGACCAACTACTCCCTGGCTCGCGGCGATCTGCTCGCCGACTCCGGCACCGCCTCAACCGAGCTCAAGATCAACGTGGGAACGTATGCGCTCGGCGCGCTCCTCCTTCTGCTCGCCGTCTTGACCGGACAGCCGCTCTTTCTGCTAGTTCTCCCTCCGCTCATCGCGTTCAATCTCTTCTCGAACAGGGGCCTCATTCGGGCCCTGTCCTCCACCGGGGGACCCGCATTCGCCCTCGCCGCAGCCCTGTACTATGTGCTGGTGTATCCCCTGGCAGTGGGAACGGGCGCTCTCCTGGGCGCCCTCAGATATCTGGCGGCAGCCGAGCGGCCGCGCCCGGCATAACCATGTACTCCCCGCTTCGCCATATCGGCTCGATCTTCTGGAAGCGGAAGGCCATCCACCTCACGTTCTTCGTCACGCGAAGATGCAACCTCCGGTGCCCCTTCTGTTTTTATCTCGCCGGGGCCGCACCCCCCGGCCCCGAGGCGCCCGAGCTGTCGCTGGATGAAGTCCGGCAGATCTCCCTCTCCCTGGGCCATCTGCTCTGGCTCGCGTTTTCGGGAGGCGAGATCTTCCTGAGGGACGATATCGTCGAGATCAGCCGGATCTTCTACGACAACAACAAGCCGGTGATCATGCTCTACCCCACCAACGGCCAGCTTCCCGACATCATCCGAGACGGCGTCGAGCGGATTCTCAGGCACTGCCAGAAGAGCGTCATCGTCGTCAAGCTCTCACTGGATGGGCTGAACGGCGCTCACGACGCCCTCCGGAATCAGCCGGGCTGCTTTGAAAAAACCCTGGAGACCTATCATCTCCTCGGCGACTTCCTCGGCCGGTATCCCCACTTCGAGCTGGGCATCAACACCGTCCTCTGTTCGGAGAATCAGGGCGAGATGGACGGGATCATCGACTTCGTCCGCGGCTTGAGGCACGTCACCACCCATACCATCTCGCTCATCCGCGGGAATCTCCTGAACGAGAGTTACAAGAATGTGGACGCCAAGTATTACCAACGCGCGATCGACAGGCTCGAGGACAACCTGAAAACAACGGGGTCGCAGATCTATCGGTTCAGGGGCGCGCGCCTCAAGGCGGCGCAGGATATTCTCCAGCGCCGCCTGATTCACCGCACGCTGCTCGCGCGAGAAGGGCTCACCCCCTGCTATGCCGGCAGGCTGAATCTCGTCCTCAGCGAGACCGGAGAGGTGTATCCCTGCGAGACGCTCACCGAGAGCTTCGGAAATGTCAGAGACTACGGCTGCGACATGGGGCGGATCGTTCGATCCGCCACAGCCAGGGCCGTCCTGGGGTCAATTCAGCGCGCGCGATGCTACTGCACGCACGAGTGCTACTTCATGACGAACATTCTATTCAACCCGCGATGGTATCCCACCCTGCTCAGGGAGTACCTGCGGCTGTAGGCGGGGCCGCCGCTCGAACACATCCCGTCTCGCCCACACCCAGAACAGGCTCTTCAGGCCCCTCACCGCCGCCCGCAGATCGTGAAGGGTCCTGAGCCGGAGCACTCTTCTCAGCAAGAATGAGGGGCGGGAATAGAACCGCCTGAACGCGATCTGGCGGAGGGTGTGGACCTCCCCTCGCGTCATGGTGTGGGGGACGAAGGCCGCGCCCTGATAGGTGAAGTCCCGCAGGTCCTCCGACATCGTGCCGTGCCGCTGGTGCTGGTCGTACAGGTCGGTCCCGGGAAACGGCGTCAGGGCATGGAAGTTGGCGAGGTCCGGATCGAGCTCGAGGGCGAACTCGATGGTCTTGAGCCCCTCCTCGAAGGTCTCGCCGGGAAGGCCGAAGATGAACGGCGTGCTGACCATGAGGCCGACGTCCTTCGCTGCCCGCACCGCCCGGCGCGTCTGCTCGAGCGTGATCCCCTTCCGGATCGCGTTCAGGTTCTTCTGGACGCCGCTTTCCGCCCCGAAGAGGATCGCCCAGCATCCCGCTTCCTTGAAGGCCCGGAGGAGCGGCGTGTCCACCTGGTTCACGCATGCCGAGGCGAACCAGGCGAAATCGAGCCGGCGCGCCTTGATCTCCTGGGCGATCCGCATGGCCCGGTCGTAATCGGCGGCAAACGTATCGTCGATGAATTTTATTTCCCGGTAGCCCTGGCGGAGACAGAGCTCGATCTCCCGCACGACATTCTCCACGCTGCGGTATCGGATCCCCCGGACTCCGCCCTGTCGCTCCCGGTCTATCTGGAAGCAGAAGAGGCACCGCCGGTCGCATCCCCTGGCGGTGATCATCACCGCCACCGGCCGCCTCCGGTACGTTCCCGGGGGAGGAATGTACCGCTTCGCGTCGCCCAGCAGCGCCCGGGCCGGGAACGGGATGGAGTCGAGATCGGGGATGAGCGGCCGCGGGGGATTCGTGACGATGGCCCCGCCGTTCCGGAAGACGACTCCCTGCACGCCCTCCAGGCCCTTCCCCCTCTCGAGCCGCTCCACTAGTTCGACCACCGACCATTCGCCCTCGCCGGTCACCACCGCGTCGAGGCCCTCGCCTCCCCGCCCCAGACAGCCCTCCTGGACCGCGATGGGGTACGGCCCTCCGGCGCAGGTGAACGTGTCGCGGTCGAGCCGCTTGAGATCCTCGGCGAGCCTGGCGGCTCCCGGCCACCCGAACGCCGTCGAGTAGATCCCCGCGAAGCCGGGGCGCCATTCCTCGACCGCCCTCAGGATGTCCGCGTGGCTCATGAAGGCCCCGTTGAGGAACTTGACCTCGTGCCCGGCCTCCAGGAGACACGAGGCGACGTACAGGGTCCCCAGGGGCTGCCAGTAGTTGATCTGCGAGCCGGCGGTCCGGGTCGGGAAGATCTCTTCCGGAACCCACGCGGGGATGATCAGCGCGCACTTCATGCGTTCATCCGCGCGAGCACCGGCTCGGTCAGGTCCTCCCTGCGCTCGCGACCGCTTCGCCTGACGACCCGCTCCGCCGCCTCGATGCCGGCCGCGATCGCGTGGTCCATGTTGAGGTACTTGAACGTCCCGCCCCGGCCCACGATGTCCAGGTTCCGGAACCGGCCCAGGTACTCGCAGACCCGGTCGTAGTGCTCCCGATACCCCACCTCGAATACCGGATAGGCCTTGGCCACTCTCACCACCGCGCTGTCGATGACCTCCCGCCGGTCGACGAATCCCATCCTCCCCAGATGGTCGATCGTCATCCGGGCCAGGTCTTCGTCGCGCGCCCGCCAGGTGCCGTCCCCGCTGAAGCAGAAGTGCTCCGTCACCAGCAGCGTTTTCCCCCGGGGCGCCATCGCCGCGCTCCAGTTCGTCGGCTCGTGGATCCGGCTGAAGGGAATGTCGGACCCCGGAACGTACGTCCAGGTCTGGTCGGTGACCCGCTCGCGGTCCAGCATGACGGCGACGATGACGAGGTCCCGGTATCTCAGCCGCGAGGCGGCCTCGAGGACGCCGGCCGGCGCCGCCGGATGCAGCATCCGGACGAGCGCGGTGAGCGGGATGGTGGAGATGAACTCGTCCCCCTCCACCACGCAGGACCGCCCGCCCCGGACGACGGCCAGGCCTTCCACCAACCCCCCGTCGTGCTCCAGCCGCTCCACGCGGGCCTCCGTCACCACGCGGCCGTCCGGCTCGATCTCCTCCCGCATCCGCTCGGCGATCCGGCCGATCCCCAGCGCCGGGTAGAGGAACGCCTCGGCGAGCGTGGGCAGGTCGGCGGCGGATCCCAAGAGCGCCCGCCGGATCGCCACGCCGAGGGACAGCCCCTGGATCCGCTGCTCCACCCACTCCGTGCAGACCCGCTCGCACGGGATGCCCCAGATCTTCTCGCTGTACCCCTTGAAGTAGATCTCGAACATGGTGCGGCCGAACCGGCTCACCACCCAGTCCTCCAGGGAGACGCTGGCGGGAGGCCGGAGCCGGTGGCGGGCGTGCTCGACGGCGTAGTCGAGGAGCATCCTCACCGTCGTCCAGGGGCCCAGGCCCGAGAGCGCGTTCAGCGGCCTGAGCGGATAGTCGAAGTACCGGCCCCGGAGGAGGATCTGGCTCTTCCGTGGGACCGACAGCAGCTCCCCGCCCATCAGTTCGCGGAGGAAGGCCTCGATCCCCTTGTCCCGCGTGAAGAAGCGGTGGCCGCCCAGGTCGAACCGGAAGGCGCCGCGGACGATGGTCCGGGCGAGCCCCCCCAGCGCGGGCTCGCGCTCCAAGACGAGAACCCGCCGCCCGGCCCGCGTCAAGACGAGCCCCGCCGAGAGCCCCGCGAGGCCGCCGCCCAGGATGGTAGTGGAGTTCACTACCGGTCCTTCAGCGAGTTACACCGAATAATCACGCGTAGGTCAAGGTGCCGGGCCAAATAACGAGCCAGACAAGGCCCGAGGGAGGAGCCGGCCGGAGGCGTACGCGGTTGTACGTTGAGGACCGGCGACGACCGAGAACGCCGTATGGCGAAGTTAGTTGGCACGGCACTAGTCCTTGCTGCCGTAGCCGCCCGCCCCGGCCTTCGGACGCGCACCGCCGGTCTTCGGGCGTTCGGCGCCGCCGCTGTAGCCGCCGGCCCCAGCCTTGGACTTTTCCTCGGCCGCGCCGTAGCCGCCGGCCCCAGCCTTCGGACGTCCCGCTCCGTACCCGCCGGCCCCGGCTTCGGATTCTTCCGCAGCCCCGGCGTAGCCGCCGGCTCCCTTCACCTCGGCGGCGGGAGGCTTCACGCCGGTGAGGGCGGAGACGCTGTAGCCGATGAGGAAGCTCGTCCAGGCCACGACGATCAGGAGCACGATCCACAGGCGTGTTTTCATCGTTCGCTCCTACCCCGCCTCCGCCTTCTTGATCTTCCAGCGGTACGTGCCCTTCTCCATGACCCGCTCGATGATCTCATTGCCCGCCGTATCGCACATCGCAGCGATCGATTCCGCGGAGGAGGGCTTGTCGAACAGGATC
>Ga0209342_10005915_pt1 | contig 12475 bp, 15 predicted proteins | sample RifCSP16_2_FD_184023 | JGI IMG/M metagenome (GOLD analysis project Ga0209342, IMG submission 184023) | Soil microbial communities from Rifle, Colorado - Rifle CSP2_sed 16_2 (SPAdes) (version 2) | ecosystem: Environmental > Terrestrial > Deep subsurface > Rock core/Sediment | place: Rifle... | reverse complement strand
CAGCGCGTGGGAGTAGGTCCGTCCACATTATTACGCCTGCCGCACTTTCAGCCTTTCGTCCAGTCGGGCGGGCTCTCGTACTCGAGGGAGCCGATCTCGGACAGGTCGGAGAGCGCGTTCGCCTTCACGGTGTAGGGCGAGACCGTGTAGAGCGTGTCGCCGATGTAGAGGGAGCGGTAGACGTTGGCGTACGCGAGCCCATGGGAGATGACGCCGCGGAGCGAAATCCCATCGGTCGGCGTGACGCGGAACACGTACGCCCCCGATTCGCCATCCCAACCGTAGATGGGTAGCACGAAGAGGGCCTTCGGCCCATCGAACAGGACGGCCTTGTGGTCGTAAAGGGCCTCGGACCACGAGGTGTTGGCCACCGTCCACCGGCTCGACTCGACCGGATGGGCGGGGTCGGACACATCGAAGAGCGAGACCTTCAGGGTCCAGTTCTCCTGGCCGATTCCCAGGATGTGATCGCCGTCGACCGGATGCAGATACGAGGAGAAGCCCGGAATCTCGAGCTCGCCGAGGAGCCGCGGGTCCATGGGGTCGGAGAGATCAATCACGAAGAACGGATCGATCTGGCGGAACGTGACGAGATACAGGCTGTCGCCAACGAACCGCGCGGCAAAAATCTGCTCGTCCTCCGCGATCCCCTCGAGGGCTCCGACGATGCCGAGGGTCTCGTTGAGCACGTAGACGCTGTTCGACCGACCCCACCCGATCGTCGTTGCGACCCGGAGGTACCCCTCATGCTCGTCCATCGAGAACTGGTTCAGCAGGGCGCCGGGGACGTCACCTGAGGCGGTTGCTCCCATCACGACTCCGGAGGCAACGATCTTGTAGACGCTCGTCCAGAAGGAGCCCGCCATCCAGCCGTCCGGCGACGACAGATCGCCTTCCCACTTCAGGAACGAGAGGTAGAGGGCCTGCGGAGACATGTAGATCGTCGACGTCCATCCGGTCAGGACGGAGAACGTCTCGTGATCCCCCGTTTCGACGTTCACCGCGAGGATGTTCGTGAAGAGCCCCGCCTCTTTCGATTGCGGGTCGTACCAGATTTCGCGGGAGTCCCCCGTGATGCACGCATCTTCAGAACATGTCTCCGGGAGGAGGTACAGGTCTTCGTACTTGATCACGTAGTCCTGCGCGATGAGATATACGTGGCCACTCGTGCTTCGAGCGGCGAGGTACGTGCCCGTCACGCCAAACGCGAACTCGAGCTGCGGGGACGAGATCGTCGAAAGGTCGAAGATTGAGACCCAGGTCCGCAACCGTTGAGGCTCGATACTCGGGACGGGCCCGGGCCCCGGGACGATCGTCTCGCGGGCGAGCCAGACATACGCCCACGCGCTCGATACGACCGCAAGGCGGTCGCTGTCGACGAACATCCCGGCAATGTACACGGTCGTGTTCGGGTCGAGTTCGACCCCGAGGTCCGTCGCGGTAATGCGGGCGACGATCTGCATCTCCCCGGGCGGTGTCGCGCGGACGATCGAGACGTTGTTCGAGGACACGAGGTAGAGGTACTCTCCGTCCGTCTTCACGGTGTCGAGTTCATCGACGCCTTGGACCTGGACGTTCGTGCGGGAGAACCCGGCCTCGGCTCCGAGGCCCGCCAGGTCGCCTTCGAGAAGCACGGCACCCCCGCCGGAGGGGCCCGCGCGGTCGAGGAACCTCGCGAGGTCCGCGTAGGTTCGGAACGTCGAGAGCTCGGCGGGAGCCGGAGAGCCGGTGGGCCGAAACGCGAAGGCCGCGAGGGCGACGAGGATCAGCACGGCGAACACGACGATGCGGCGGTCGATCGACATCGAACGACATCATGGAACCCGTGTGTATTTCAAAGGCCCGTCCGCGTTGACTCGAATGTCAATCGGCTTCCGGATGGTCGCGGCCGCGCTCGCCGCCGAGAAGCCTTAAATACGCCTCCCGATTTCAGCGCTTGCTTCATCTCATTTGGAGGCCTCATTGCCAGAGAAAACTCCGACCCCCGCGCCGGGGCCTGCCCCGGAAACTCCTGCCCCAGCGCCACCGAAACCGGTCCAGCGACCGCCGGACGCGAACGAGAACTTCCGATTCATCGTCCGCCTTTCGAACACGGACCTCCCGGGTGCGCGCTCCGTCGTCTACGCGTTGACGAACATCAGGGGATTGGGGATCCGGGTCGCGGAGATCGTGGCAGACCTCGCCGGCGCGCCAAGGACGGAGAGGATCGGGAACCTCACGGAGGAGCAGGTCCAGAAAATCAGCGAGGTCCTCCAGAAACTCGGGGAGCGCCTCCCGGATTGGATGGTGAACCGGCCGCACGACTGGGAAACGGGCGCGGACATCCACCTCTACGGGTCCGACATTGAGCTGCGCCTGCGAGACGACATCAACCGCATGAAGATGATCCGGTCCTACAAGGGCATCCGCCACGAACAAGGGCAGAAAGTTCGCGGGCAGCGGACGCGGAGCAACGGCCGGACGGGCCTTACCGTCGGTGTGATCAAGAAGACCGCAATCGCCGCTGCAAAGGCCGCCGAGAAGGAAGAGGGCGGGAAGAAAGAGAAGAAGGAGTGAGCGGTTGGGCGACCCCAAGTTCTCTCGCCGAACCTTCACGCGGCCCTCCCATCCGTGGGAGGGTGAACGAATCAAGGCGGAGAACGAGCTCCTTAAGAAGTACGGATTGAAGAACAAGCGGGAACTGTGGAAAGCGCAGTCCGTCCTCCGGAGGTTCCGTCAGCGGGCCCGACAGCTCCAAGCCCTGGTGCGGGTCGCGGACCCGCAGGCGGAGAGGGAGCGGGGCGAACTCATCGGGCGTCTTGCGCGGCTCGGCCTGCTTCCTACGGAGGGCGCGACGCTCAACGACGTCCTTACGCTCGACGTAGAGGCCGTCCTGTCCCGGCGGCTCCAGACCCTCGCGTTCGTGAAAGGGCTCGCGTTCACGCCAGGCCAGGCCCGCCAGTTCATCGTCCACGGGCATGTCTCCGTAGGAGGGCGGCGGGTCACGGTGCCCGGCTACCTCGTCACCCGCACGGAGGAGGTTGCAATCGCGTACGATCCGCGGTCTCCGATCAGCCACGACCTCCATCCCGCGCGTCCCGGAGCGACGGCGCCGGAGCCCGCTCCACGTCCCGAGGAAGGAGGCGTGGGCGGACCCGAGCCCCGGCCCGGAGGTGGAGGGTCGTGACGAAGTGGGGGATCGCGCACATCTACGCGTCGTACAACAACATCATCATCACGCTCACGGACCTCACGGGCGCGGAGACAATCACGAAGGCGACCGGTGGGATGGTCGTGAAGGCCGCGAAGGACGAGGCGTCCCCGTACGCGGCGATGAAGGCGGCCGAGAAGATCGCGGACGCGGCGAAGGAAAAGGGAATCGAGGCGATCCATGTCCGCGTCCGGGCACCGGGCGGCAACCGGTCCCAATCCCCGGGCCCCGGAGCACAGGCCGCGATCCGTGGACTCGCCCGCGCAGGCCTCCGCATCGGACGGATCGAGGACGTCACGCCCGTCCCTCATGACGGCACGAAGCCGAAGGGCGGCCGTCGAGGGAGGCGCGTGTGATGAAGGTCAAGGTCCTCGAATCGACCTCGACGTCGATGGCGATCCGCTTCGATACAGTGAGTCCTGCCCTTCTGAACGCGCTCCGTCGCACCCTCCTCGCGGACGTCCCGAAGATGGCGATCGAAGACGTCGAGTTCCACCTGGGTCCGATTCGCACGGAGGACGGCAAGGAGTACGAGAGCGTCGCGCCGCTCTTCGACGAGATCATCTCGCACCGTCTCGGGCTCGTGCCTTTGCCCACGGACCTCGGGCTCTTTGTCCCCCGCAGCGAGTGTCCAAATTGCAAGGGCGAAGGATGCTCGACCTGCACGATCATCTATTCCCTGAACAAGCGCGGACCCGCGACGGTCCTGTCCGGTGACCTCGAGCCGATCGGAGATCCGAAGCTGAAGCCCGCGGACCCGGACATCCCGATCGTGAAGCTCGGCGAGGGGCAGGCGCTCCTCATCTACGCGACCGCGATCCTCGGCACGGGACGCGAACACGCGAAGTGGCAGGTCGCGCACGGGGTGGGGTACCGATTCGTACCGATGCTCAAGGCGGGCGGCAAGACATTCGAGGCCTCCGAGGCGGAGGTGCCTCTCTGCCAGGACCACATCATCAAGCCGACCGTGGAAGAGGAAACCGTCGAGCTTCGGTCCGACTGCAAGATGTGCAAGAAGTTCGCGGACGCCTACGGCGTGAAGACGGTGACAATCTTCCAGGACCCGTCGAAGATCGAGCTTCGCTTCGAGACGGACGGAAGCCTCTCCGCGAAGGACGCGCTGTTTGCGGCGTTCGACGTGCTCGAGAAGCGGTTCGCCGAGATCGCAGGCCGCGCCGAGCAGCTCGAATAGGCGCCGCAATCCGCTCGAACCTGTTCTCGCAGCGGATGGATTAATAGGGGCTCCACTCTACGGACGCTCGATGGCAAAGGCCAAGGAGCGCCCGACGCTAGCGGACGTGATGAACAAGCGCCTCGTCGCGATCGACGCGAAGAAGACGGTCCGCCAAGCCGTCGCCCTAATGGTCCGCGAGGAGGTCGGCTCCGTCCTCGTCACGACAGGGGGCCGGGTCGTCGGGATTCTCACGGAGAGGGATGTGCTCCGCGCCGCCCTCGCGGAGCGGGAGGTGTTCGACAACCACGTCCATGCAATCATGTCGAGCCCCCTGTTCACGCTCCCTGCGACGGAATCCCCTCACAGGGCACTCGAGCTCATGGTTCAGAAGGGAATCCGGCGCGTCCCCGTGACTCTTCGGGGGCGGGTCTGCGGGTTCGTGTCACAAAGGGACCTCGTGAAGTGGCTCCTCACCCGGCCGACCGCAACCATGAAATAGGATTACTATCGTTAGCGTAATTCGATGGAGCTCGGCGACCTCGAATTGGCAGTCCTCCGCGCCGTCCGCGCCCTCAGCGAGGCGACGCCCGGCGACATTCATCGGGAAGTCCGAAAGGCGCGGGACGTCGCGTATACGTCCGTGACGACCACGCTGTATCGGCTCGTCGACAAGGACCTTGTCGCGATGCGGAAGGAAAGCGAGAAGCGCGTGTTCTACTCAATCAAGGACGGCAAAGCCTACGAGCGGGCGATGACGTCGATGATGAACCGCGTCGTTGACACGTTCGGGGCCTCCGCGATTTCGTACATCCTCGGGAACCCGGGGTCCCTCTCCCCGGAGGAGATCGGGGAGCTCCGACGGATCATCTCGCGGACGAGGGCCAGGGAGTCGCCCAATGTCCGAGCCGATTGAGGCCATCGGCCACGCCCTCGAGGCGTACTGGACGAGCCCGATCCCGCTCATCGTCGTGTTTGCCTGCCTCGCCTCGATTGGCACGCTCGCGTACGTGTTCGTGACAAACGCGCGGAACGCGAAGCTCCGCGTGAGCCTCCTGACGGGCTTGTATTCCGTCTCGATCTTCTTCTGGGTCTTCCTCGCAGCGAGCCTCGTGCTGTGCCTTTCCTTGGCGCCGATGGTCGCCTATCGGAGCGGGGGCGTGCCGGCCGCGGCGGGCGGGGCCGTCCTCGCGAGCCTCGCCCTGAGCGGCGTCGTCTCGCTCGTGGCGTGGCGGCGCGGCGCCGATCGACTCCTTCGGAAGATTCCCAACCGCGCGCCCCTCGAGGCCGAGCGGTGGATCGTGGACTACGCGACCCTCATCGGCAGGTTCGAGCAGTTGCCCCCCGTGGAGATCCGCGTTGCGGAGGACCGTAAGCCCCTCGCGATGGCAGTGAGCGGGCGACGTCACGTCGTGATCCTGTCCACCGGCCTTCTGCAAGACCTCGACCGAGACGAGGTCGAGACCGTCGTGACGCACGAGCTCATGCACATCAAGAACCACGACTCCCGGTTCAAGGTCGTTTCCTCCGTCCTGTCACGGTTCCTGTTTTTCGACCCGTTCAGCAAGTTTTTCGATCCCGCCGTCCACCGCGAGCGAGAGTATCTCGCGGATGAAATGAGCGGGAGGACGACCGGGAAACCGGCGTCCCTCGCATCGGCGCTGCTGAAGATCCATGAACGTGCGACCGGAAGGCCGCGCGCACTCGCGGGGCTCAGCATCGTTGGCCGAGAGGGAAGCATTTTCGCTCGGTTCCCGCCGGTGAGGGAGCGAATTAACCGGCTGATCCTTCTCTCGAAAATCCTCCCTGCGAAGCCGTAACGGGACGCACATAGGACCCGTGTCAGGGTGGGCGAAAGGTTAATACTACTTTGATAGTAATCGTGTCCTGAGGACGGGGAGCGAACGATCACAGAGGTGCTCAACCAAGGAGCCGGACACGACGTGGAATCTCGTGCGGCGGAGACGCTCGCCCTCATGCACCGGTGGGGCTACACACCCGCCGTCGATGCCCTCGCAGCCTCCCTCCTCGGCGGAAGCGTCTCAGGGGAGCACCTCAAAGCTCACATCGCGGGATCCAGCCGGGTCCGCGTGGAGGATGGCTTCGCATACCTTCCCGGCCACGAGCACCTCCTCGAAGGATCAAGGCGGCGCGTCGCGAGCCATCAAACGCTCAATGGTGCGGCCCTCGCGGTCGCCCAGGAGTTCACTCGGGACCTCGTACGCGTGTGTCCGTACGTAGAGTGCGTGGCGCTCTCCGGATCCGTTGCCTCTGGAGGATACGGTCCCGCGGACGACGTCGACTTTGATCTCATCGTCCGGTCGGGAACGAAGTACACGTCGTACCTCATGGCAACACTCGTCGGCCTTCGGTATTCGTGGCGGTACCGCCATCGCGAGGTCGACGAGCTGCACCGGACGCCCCTCCTCCCGAAAGTCATCTGTCTCAATGTCGTGTGGACGGACGCCGAGGCGCGGCCGTTCCTCCGCCAAGACGCGGACATGGCGTTCGAACTGATGCGGTGTCGTCCGCTGTTCGGAACCGGTCGGTTCCGTGAGATGCTGGACGAAAACCCTTGGATCCGGGACTACTTCCCTCAAGCCTATGAACCGTTGCCCAGCGAAGATCCCCCGCTCGAACGGGGCGCCCTTGCGGGATTCGTGATGGCGATCGGGCAGGTGCGCGGAGCCCGGCAGGTCATCGAGCTCGCGAGCCGCGGTGCGGTCTGGGCCCTCTACCACTTCGTCCAATGGACACGGAGGCGGAATCCCAAGGCAGTCCAGCGCAACGAATTCCTCCGGCGGGTGAAGGCCCCGTACGAGGTGCTTCAGGATTGACTTCGACGGAGGTAAGGTGGAATGGGTCCCCTTGAGGTCGTACTCCTCGCATTCTGGATTCTCTCTTGGGGCGTCATCGCGCTCATCTATGGCCATGCGGTGATCCTCTCGTTCTTCGGGATCAAGCGGTGGACGCCGAACCCCGATCTCCCGCCACGGAAGCGCCTCGCCGTCGTCATCCCCGCCCACAACGAGGCGAAGGTCCTGGGGGCGCTCCTTCGGGACCTCGAGAACCAGTCGTATCCTCGCGAGCTCTTCGACATCTATGTAATCGCCGACAACTGCAAGGACGGGACCGCTGATGTGGCCCGCCAGACGACGAACACGACGGTCATTGTCCGCACCGGAGAGGATCGCGGAAAGGGGAGGGCCCTCCGGCTTGCGATCTCAACGATTCTCGACTCTCCGCAACCGTATGATGCGTTCGTCTTCTTCGACGCGGACAACCGCGTCTCCCGCAACTTCCTTCAGCGGATGAACACGGAGCTGTGCAACGGTCACCCGTTCATTCAGGGCTACCTCGGAACAAAGAATCCCACCGACAACTGGGTCACGCGCGTGATTTACGAGTCGTACTGCATGACGAACCGCCTCTGGCAGCTCGGAAAACGCCGCGCGGGTCTGCCGAGCCAATGCGGGGGCACCGGGTTCTGTGTGGAGACGGATGTCCTTCGCGATCTCGGATGGCCCATGACGAGCATCACGGAGGACCTCGAGATGGTGTGTCTGCTCGCGCAGAAGGGCATCTTCCCTGTCTGGTGCCACGACGCGGTCGTCTACGACGAGAAGCCGACGAGCGTCCGCGTCGCCCTGCGACAAAGGGTCCGGTGGATGCGGGGCCACTTCACGAACATGTTCCGATTCTTCGTCCCGCTCTTGAAGCAGGGCGTCGCGAAGCGGGACGTTCGGCTCCTCGATTGCGCAATCTACCTCCTGTATCCGATGTGCGTCCTGGCGGTGGGGTTGCAGAGCCTCCTCTGGCTTCTCGACCTGACCCTGGTCCCCGACTTCCTTGTCGTGTCCCCGGGCCTTCCCCTCCTCGTGCTCGTGATCGCGATGTTGACGTACTATCCCGCGCTCGGAATCTACTTGGAGACAAGGTCCATCAAGGAGCTCGCGTATCTTCCGCTGCTCCTCGCCTTCAACTGGATCTGGGTCGTGGCATGCTTCACGGCGTTGTTCACCCTTGCGAACCGCGAATGGTATCACACGCCCCACGACGCAACGCTCGACTCGAGGATCTCGTTGTGACGACCCTGCGGGACCGCTGGTCGCGCCCGGTCGTCTCGCTACGGCGGCTCCTCGAGCCCCCGAACGTTGTCGCTTTCGCGGTGTTCGTGGCAATCCTCGTCTCCGGAATCGCCGTCCGTCTGCACTACTCCGCGTTCCTGGACCCGTTCGAGGACGGCTACCAACACTGGTGGATTTCCGCGAACCTCGTCGCGACCGGCGAGTACTGGGATCGACACTCGATGATGACTCAAGGGAATTGGCTGCCCCTGTACCACTTCTTCGGGGCGGGGGTCCTTGGGGTGGCGGGTATCCACAATATCGCGGCCCTCAAGCTCGCGAACATCGTCCTGTCCACCCTCACAGCGATCCTCGTGTTCTTCGTACTTCGGAGACACGGACTTCTCCTCGCGCTCGCCGGCACGGCCTTCTTCTCCTTCAACTTCATCGACGTCGTGGTGAGTGGATGGTCCACGGCGGAGTCGCTCCTCCTGTTCCTCGTCGTTCTCGGTTATGGCTCGCTGTTCCATCTTCGGCTCTCCCGAAATCGCCACCTCGCAATCGCCGCCGCCGCGTTGGCCCTCGCGGTCGCGACGCGGTACGAAGCCTGGCTCGTTGCCCTTCTCCTCGTTCTGTTTTCGTTCGTTCGAAAGGGGACCGAGCCTTCCCGGGCGCAACTCCTCTATGTGCTCCTGCCTTCTTTCCTCTTCATGGCGGGGTCCGGCAGACCTCGACCGACATCCTGTTTCAGGTTTCCGTGGGCACCCAACGGGACTCGATCGAAATCCTCTCCGCCTGGTGGACCGGATACTTCAGCTTCTCTCCGGTCGTTCTCGTCCTCGGAACCGCCTACTTGGCCGTCAAGATCCGCTCCGAGTTCGGTCCCTGGATTGTGTTTGGCCTATGGGCCTTCGTCGTTGCTTACGCGATGCTCCGATTTGGGAACCCAAGCTACCGATACGTAATGCTCTCCGTCCCGTTCCTGAGCATTGGCGGGGCCTTCGCTGGAAGGTTTATCATCGAGTCGATCGCACGGCGCACGGCTCCGCCGGCCTTGGGCACGCCAAAGAAACGGGCCGTGGCAACCGCGGCAACTGTTGTCCTCATTGCCCTGACCTTGATTCCAAGCACGGCCACATTCTGGACGCCTGGATTTTCGTCGAGCGCATACATGGTTCCCTTGCAGCGGGCGGGCGAGTTCGTGAGGACCCTTCCCCCGCCCGTCGATAAGATCCTAGTCAGCGAGTCCCCGATTGCCGCGTATTACAGCGGCTATGCGCCTAACCGGGTCTTGGGATCCCGGTGGTTGCCGGACGGCCGAACGGACGCGTTGGCGTTTCTCAAGGCTGAGGCCGCGTACATCGTGTACGTCGGCGTCCCCTACTACAAGTTACGCGTGCTCTTCCCTGAGCTTCAGAGCGGAGCCACTACGGCAGATTTCGAACTGCTCTTCGACGCCGGGGGACTCGTGAGCGGCACGCACGCTGTCTATGTGTTCCGAGTCGTTTCCTAGCGGCTGGGGGCCCGACCGGCTCGCTCCTCCTCATTGACGAACTTTGATCCAGCGAGGGACGCTCGCACAATACCTCACATAAGCTAATTCGAAGCGCTGCCGCAACCGCCTCTCCTCCCTCGGAAGTAGCACGAAATTGACGCCTAGGAACAGACCGAGTGTCAGGGCCAAAATGCCCGCGGACCCCAGGAGAAGGGACGCGCCACCGAGGATCATGATCCGGGCCAGGTAGAGGGGATTTCGGGAAAACCGGTAAGGACCGGACGTTACGAGCTGGTTCGGAGCACCTCTGGGATGCGGGGTTCCACCTCCCACGACCCAAAGCGTTCGGGTGCCCCATCCCTCCAGGAGGATTCCGAGCGGAATGAGGATTACGCCCACGATCTGGAGGGGGGACGGAATTCGGGGCAGTCCCAAGGCCGCATCGATCAGTACTCCGAGAGCAACGAAGGCGCCGATGACGGCTGCAACTGTGACGATGCCAAGCACGAGAATTCGAACCCGCGCGGAGCGATCCATTACCTTCTCCGAAGAGTTAAGATTGTGTGATGGCCCCAGGAATTGACGGGTTTGTGGGTCGAAAGCCGGCCCTCAACAACCTCGAGCGGGACAAACAGGGGCCTTAGAACGGAGTAGACATCGGTGAGGTTCGCGGGCGGCAGGAAGACTTGGAGACCCTGAACGCTCCGAACTTCAAACCCGTCCCCGAAAAGCGCGATGATCTCGCGGGGGGTGTAAAACCGGGTGGGAATCACATGGCGGTTCAGCGGGTCCCGTCGGGAGATCGGAATCGGGACAACGTTTCCGAGCCGTCGAAACGCCTTTCGTGGCTTGAGGACCATCGGATAGAACAAAACTTCGAACAGGCTCGCCTGGTTGATCACGCTGCACACGAACGGCGCCCGTCGTCGAAGGAGCGCCGCCACCTGGTGAGGTACGTTCGCAATGTCGGGCTCCATGTTCAGCGCGCCCGCGTGGGAATAGCCGCCATCGAAGGACTCCTGGCCGAAGTCACTTCCTAGAGATCCGACTTCGCGGGCCGCAAGACGTCGCGTGCGGACGCGCTCGGATAAGCCCTCCGCCCTGGATTTTTCGGAAAGCTGTGCTAGCATCTCTCCAGAGATGTCCGTGGCCATGACTTCCAAGCCTTGGCGGGCGAGCCAGAGCGCCTCGAGACCAGTTCCGCAGCCAATTTCGAACACGAAGTCTCCCGGGCGGAGGACCGACATGAGCGCCTTTCGGAACACATCCCTCATCCGCAGACCGATCTCATTGGTGCCGATCTCGTCGTCATAGCTCCGCGCGAGTCGATCGTATCCTTGTTCGACATGCTCATAGAACCCTGCCTCGGGTTGCGATTCCGGAACGGACTGGCCCGTCGACCTCAGCATCGTCGTTGCCCCAAAGCACCCCCTATCCTGCTGAAGCGTCTCTTAAGTACTTCGACCAGTGGACTATCATCCCACGGAAGGACGGCTACGAAATCATTCGCGTCGTTTCCCGGGAGCCATGGTCTATCGCAGACGATCCGTCGCGACGTAGATGGGGAACGAGGCGAGCTCCATCCGGAGAGCGAAGGATTTCAGACGCCGAGTTGCGCGAAATCCGAGGCCATACTTGGGGTCGTGCCGACGGACCGTTCGAAACGTTGCGTGGAGCACGGTCTCCAGGTCTGATGCGACGAAATGGTGGTGGTCCCGCATCATCCTCCCCTTGCCGCCGGAGGCTGCGAGTCGCTCCTTGAAGTCGTTCGAGGCGCGCTCGGCGCTGCGACGATCGCGGTGGACCGGCTCGTTCATCACGATGAATGTTCCCCCGGGTCGGAGAACCCGTGCAGCTTCCGCCACCGCGGGACGTATGTCCCGGAGATAGTGCAACGTAGCGTTGCAGATCGCAATGTCGACGCAGGCGTCCTGTAATGGCCAACGCGTGAGGGTCGCGATAGCTCGTTCGAATCGAAAGGGGGCTGAGTCATAGGCCTTCGCGGCGCCGAGGCCAACGGCGTTGTCACCGGAAATGTCCGTTGCATAGCACACGAAACCCGCTCGCGTAAGGCGGTACGAGAGCCACGCGCTGCCCGCGCCAACGTCCACGACGACACGACCCGAGGCAGGGCCCAGCAAGGCGAGGAGTGCATCCAGGCTCCTCGCTTTCTGCTTCCAAGCCCCTCCCCTGATGTATGGAAGTCGAGACAACACATGAGGCATTGGGGCCCATGTAGTCCGCTTCCAAGCGGCAGCGAAGTATTCAGCGTCCTTCAGGAGCGGTTCCTCCTCGGGCTGGAGAAGGACAGGCAACCCTTCTCGGATCGGGAACGTTCGGCCATCAGCGGAACATCGCAAGCCCTCCCCCATCGGGATGAGCGGGGAAAGGCACACTGGGCAAACCCACACATCCAGGTTCACGGCTGGACCCTCACCCTCTGCCCTAGAGCACGCGCGTCTTCACGACCTCCAGGTCTGGGCCTGCGGAGAGAAGATAGCCCCTTACGAGGAGATTGTCCCGCATCCCAAGGATCGGCTGCGAGCACACGA
>Ga0209342_10005913_pt1 | contig 12479 bp, 8 predicted proteins | sample RifCSP16_2_FD_184023 | JGI IMG/M metagenome (GOLD analysis project Ga0209342, IMG submission 184023) | Soil microbial communities from Rifle, Colorado - Rifle CSP2_sed 16_2 (SPAdes) (version 2) | ecosystem: Environmental > Terrestrial > Deep subsurface > Rock core/Sediment | place: Rifle... | reverse complement strand
CCAGGCGTAGTCGGCCGGCACGTGGGAAAGAAGCACCGCGCCGGGACTCGACTCTCCCGCCGCGACCGTCAAGCCGCCCAGCGCGACGGCGCCCAGCGCAATCAAGCACGTCAGAAACCTAGCGGCGGGGCACGGGTGCGTCATGGCTGCCGTTCACGCTGTTCCGCGGGGCCGAAAGAAACGGGAAAAGAGCGCGCACATTCCCGCCCCACTTCAACCTTTCAGCATACCCAGCCGGTGGCTTTTTGTCAAAGAAAGGTGTCGTTCCGGCACCTTCGCGCGGGGAGGTGAACCTGCTACGGTGGGGAGCGTTCCGCCCGCACGATCCGACCGTCGTAATCGGCCGCGATCCGGGCCCCCGGCGGAACCACCAGGAAGTCCCGCTCGTCCCAGTGGCCCTCGACCAATTGCTCGATCAGCAGAAGGCTCCCATCGAGCTTCTCGAACTTCCACCCGCGCGACGCCGCCTCGCCCCGGGCCTGTCGCTCGAACCGGTCGTCCGGCTCCACGCCCGTGGCAATGTACGTGATCTGCCCGTAATTCCGGGCCAGATCCGACAGCTCCTTGTGCAAAAACCGAGCATTGTCCTCACCGTATCGGGCCACCAACTCCTCATAGGATTGCGTCATCGACTGAACCGACTCGGGCGCCATCTGGTTCAGGTCGCGTCCCCGTTCGATCCAGCCGGTCGTCTGAAAGTACACGCCCGGATGGTCGAAAAAGTATTCGTGATACCGTTCTTTGCTCCCCAGGAACAACGTGATGCAGTCGTGGGCCCGGGGCACGACCAGGGGAATCGTGCGGGCGGTTAGTCCTATCACGCCGTTCGAGCACAGGCCGTAGCCCAACGTCACGGCGTCGTAGGCCGTCTCGTCCACCTGGGCCAGTGCCTCGGCCAGCCGCGCGTGCATCGTCGCCTGGCCCGAGTCGTGCAGGCCCTTCGGCATGAACAGGACGTCCACCTGGTTGGTGGAACGAGCGACCACCGCGCAGATCTCGCGGTAAAGAATTTCACAGGCAATCAACTTCAGTCGCATGTCACGTAGGGTGCGTGCTCGCACGCACCATCCAAGTTCACGATGCGTGCAAGCACGCATCCTACAGGTTACGAAAGCTCTTAATAGCCGCGGACGGAAGTCCGCGGACATTCGCGTCACTCACCCCTCCTCCCCCGCCGCCACGAAGCGATAGCCCGCGTCGCGGACCGTCAGAATATGGCGCGGCCGGGCTGGGTCGGGCTCGAATGTCTTGCGCAGCCGCCGAATAAACTGGTCGGGCGCCCGGGTGCTGATATTGCCCGGCACTTCCCAGACGTTTTCCAGCAGTTCGTGGCGTGGAATCACGCGGCCCTCGTTCTCGATGAAATAACGCAGCAGTCTCATTTCCAGGTGGGTCATGCGGACCGGCGTGCCACGAACTTTCACCTCGAACGTGTCGAAGTCGATCGTCGCGCCGGCGAACTCAAAACGTGCATGCTCGCCCGACCGGGATTTCGCCGGCCCGCCGTCCGATTGGTGCATTCGCAAAAGGTTCTTCACCCGGCTCAAGAACTCGTCCAGATCGAACGGCTTCATCATGTACTGGTTGGCGCCCACGTCGAACCCCCGGGCCCGGTCCTCGGCCAGCGTTCGGGCGCTCAGGATCATCACGGGCATGTTGCGGCCGGCCTCGCGCAGCGACTCGCACACGGCATACCCGCTCATACCTGGAAGCATCAGGTCCAGGATGACCAGATCCACGTCGGGGTGCTTCTCGACGAATCGCAACGCGTTTGGCCCGTCGCCCACCACGGTGACGCGATACCGCTCTGCCTCGAGGTTGTACTTCATCCCCCTGGACAGATGCTCTTCGTCTTCGACGATCAGGATGTGTTTCGACGTTTCCATTGGCTTTGTCGAGCGATCAACCCCACGTAGGTCAGGCTGTGCCTGACAATCAGGGAATGAAGTAGGCGTAGGCCGGGTCGCGACCCGGCAACGTTCATCTGGCTTTTTAAAACGCCGGGTCGCGACCCGGCCTACGTTTGTGTCAGGCACAGCCTGACCTACGCGACTTCGGTTTGCGCCACCGGCAATTCCACCTCAAAAACCGTGCCGGGGCCTTCCCGTGGGTCGCTGATGCAAATCTTTCCTTTCATTCGCCGGACCAACGTCCAAACGATGTACAACCCCAAGCCTGTTCCCGGCCGGTCGCGGTGCAGTTCGAGTCCCAACCGTACGAACCGGCCGAAAACCTTGCGTCGCATGTTCGGCGGAATGCCGCGCCCGTTGTCTTCCACCGACACCTTGGACCGGCCGTCGTCCAACCGTTCCAGACGCACTTCGATCCGCGGCGGATTGCCGGCGTATTTGATCGCGTTGTCCATCAGGTTGCGAAAAATCATGTCCAGATCGACCCGGGCCGCGCGAACCGTGCATGGAGAAACATCCAAACGGATCGTCTGAGGGTCCACCCGATAACGCAGGCATGTTGTCTCCGCGCAATCGCGCAGCACTTCATCCAGCCTGACTTCTTCCAGCGGTACCTTCTTGGGTTGCGTCTCAAGCCGTCCCGCCTCGAGCACCTGGTCGATCAGGTGGTCCAACCGCTCGACGTCTTCGAGCATCGCGCGATGAAAATCATCCGCTTGCTCGGCGCTGACCTGGTGGCGATTGAGCGTCTGCAAGTAGAGCTTCATCGAGGTGATCGGCGATTTCAGCTCGTGCGTGACGCTGTGGATGAAATTGGACTGCCGCCGATTGAGGTTGATCGACTTAACCGACAGCCCCAGGTAGAGTGAAACGCCCACGATCAAGAGCACGTAGAAGACCGTGCCCACCGACATGGCCGTCCAATAAAACGCGGCCGAACGATCGTTGGTGATCGCCCCGAAAACAAACACCAACACCCAGCCGACGATCAGCACGACCAACAGGACGATCATCACGACGCCCAAGGTAATCGGGAAGCGACGAGTGATCATGAGCGTTGGCACTTTGCTGTCAGACACCATCGCCGCGTCGCAAGCGTCACTTAGAGGCTCAGGCGACTACGGCAACAACCTTCTCCAAGATACCGCAACTCGCCCGGCGGTTCGAGCCCGTCGCCCCCTCCAGGAGGACAGACATTCCTGTCTGTCCCCTCTGCCTGTCCCCTCTGCCTGTCCCATCCGTCTGTCCCGTAGCGTCTTGAAAGGCCGTGCTCCCGACAGATTCCCATCCAGAACCACCCCCCACCATAGGAGATGCCGCAATCATCTCGCGGGGTACGCAGTTTGTCCTTTTCCAGCACGGGTTTACGCCAATCGCCAAGTATTACCCACCTATTACACAGCCGAGACACAGGTGGGACAAAGAAATAGTCGAATTTCAGTATAATCCCTTCGATATCGTCGGGCGGCCGCGCTACGGCCACACGGCGACGTGTCCGGCTCCTCGACCGAAAACGGCCGAGAGAAAAGGACCAACCGGAATTGAGAACAGGTACCCAGATGATCCAAGCCCCAAGACCGTTGCCGATTGTCGGCGACTCCGACCCAGCCTCGCCCGTCCACCCCCTCGGCCGCCGCGCCAAAGTCCTGCTTACGAGCGTCTTCGGCCCCTATGCCAAGGACGACGAATACGGCTCGCGGAATCTCAACCCGATGGAGCTGTACGAAAATCAGGTGACCCGGACCCAGGGCCCGTTCTCGCTCCGCATGTTTCATCGTAGCTGGGGCCTGATGCTCATCCAGGCGAACATCGAAGCCTCGTGCGTCGTGCTTGACTTCCCCGTGCTCGACCGGTTCGTCCAGGAACTCAAAGACCACCAGTACGACGTGATCGGCATCACGAGCATTATTCCCAACCAGGCCAAGGTTCGCCACATGTGCGAACTGATCCGCCGCTATCAGCCGACGGCCACGATCGTCGTCGGCGGACACGTGGCCAACGTGCCCGATCTGGCCCAACGGGTCGACGCCGACTATTGCGTCAAGGGCGAGGGCGTCCGCTGGTTCCGCCGCTTCCTGGGCGAAGACGAAAACCGCCCGGTGCGCCACCCCATGATCAAGTCGGCCTACGGCACGCGCACCGCGGGCATCACGGTCAGCGAACAGCCCGGCGACGTCGCCGCCACGGTGATCCCGTCGGTCGGCTGCCCGATGGGCTGCAATTTCTGCTCCACCTCGGCCATGTTCGGCGGCAAGGGCAAGCACTTCGACTTCTACGCCACCGGTGACGAGCTGTTCCACGTCATGTGCCAGATGGAAGACGAGATGCAGGCCTGCTCGTTCTTCATGATGGACGAAAACTTTCTGCTCCACCAGAAGCGGGCCCGACGGCTGCTCGAACTCATGCGCGAGCACGACAAGGCCTGGGCCATTCACGTGTTCAGCTCGGCCAACGTGCTGAGCAAGTACACGATGGACGAACTCTTGGGCCTGGGAATTTCCTGGGTCTGGATGGGTCTTGAGGGCGAGAATAGCCAGTACACCAAGCTCCACGGGATCGACGTCCACAAGCTCATCAAAGAGCTTCAGTCGAACGGCATCCGCGTGCTCGGCTCGACGATCATCGGCCTGGAAAATCACACGCCCGAGAACATCGACGAAGCGATCGACTACGCCGCGAGCTACGCGACCGACTTCCATCAGTTCATGCTCTACACGCCCATCCCCGGCACACCGCTACACGCCGAGCTGACGGCCAAGGGCATCATGAAGAATGAAAGCGAATTCGTCCCCGGCGACATCCATGGACAGATCGTCTTCAACTACCGCCACCCGCACATCAAGGATGGCCAGGAAGGCGAGTTCATGATTCGTGCGTTCGACCGTGATTTCGAGGTGAACGGCCCAAGCACCGTGCGGATCGTCCGCACGACGCTGACCGGCTGGCAACGCCACAAGAATCATCCCGACGCGCGGATCCGCCGCCGCTACGTCTGGGAGGCCCGTGAGTTGGGCACGACGTTCTCGGCCCTGGTCGGCGCGGCGCGGCGGTACTACAAGAACAACGCCACGATGCGGGGGAAGCTCGACGCGCTTTTGGCCGACCTCCGCGCCGAATTCGGCTGGAAGTCGCGTCTCTATGCCACGGTGGGCGGCTGGTACGTCTCGCGCAAACTCCGCGCCGAGGAACGTCGCAAGGCCCAGGGCTGGACCTACGAACCGCCCACGTTCTACGAGCGGAACGACCACTGCACCGAACGACCGGAGTTGCCCACCTGCCGCTGGTGCGAGCCGCTGGAGCCGGCGGCCGTGGCCCAATCACCCAACGCCGTCGAGACGCCCAGCGTTCGCAAGCCAGCTGCCTCCGCCGCCACCCGCAAAGATACGGTTCTGGCCCAATAGGACCGACCGGACAATCCGAGCCTTGCCCTGCGAACTCCGTCAAGAAACCACAAGCCCTCGCGTTCCATCGGGAACGCGAGGGCTTGTGAGTTTGATCAACGTAGAAGTGGGCGCACGAAGATTCGAACTTCGGACCTCGTCCTTATCAGGGACGCGCTCTAAACCAACTGAGCTATGCGCCCGACGTCGACCGGAAAGCCCCTCAGAAAAATACCCCTTATGGGCGGTCTTTCCGACGACAACCAGGAATTCTATTCTAGCCCCCCGGGGACCGTTGTCAAAGGGGGGCCTTGGGATGTCGAAGGCTCCCCGAAGACTCCGGCAGTCGCACCTGAAAACGCGATGGGGTGGCCGGGTGAAAACTATCCGAGCCGCGACCGTTAGGGAGCGGTGGCAGCTCGAATGAGGCACAACCGCTCCCTTATGGTCGCGGCTCGGAATACCTGCGGCTCGGAGCACCTGCGGCTCGGAATACCAAAGATCGGCAAGCTCGGAATACCCACCCGCCATTTACCGCTGGGTCACCTTGCTGTCCTTCGACGCCAGCGAAAAATACCCGTAGAGCGTGTTGCCGTCGCGGAGGATATAGAACTTCACCGGCCCCCGCGTGACGACGTCGGGCCGCTTGTCGAGGATGTAGGACACGTTGTCCAGCGACACGGTTTCCCAGACGTGCATGCCCACCAGGACGTCGCCGGCGTGGATGCCTTGCTTGGCGGCCGGGCTGTCGGGACGCACGGCCACGACGCTCAGCCCGCCGCGGTACTTGGTCTTGTAGCTCCGCCGGAACACGTCGTCGGGAACCTTCTCCAGATCCATCCCGAGCATATCCCACGTGGGCGAGCCGGCCGTCCGCACGACCTTGGCCGCGGCCAGCTTCAAGTCCACCTCGATTTCTTCCTTCTCACGGCGCACGGCCAGACGCAGTTCTTCGCCCGGCTTGCGTTCCAAGAGCGACCGCTCGAAATCCATCGTGCCCGACAGGTCAAAGTCGTCCACTCGCGTAATGACGTCGCCCGGCTGAATACCGGCCTCGGCCGCCGGGCTGTCCTTCTGGATCGACAACACGACCGCGCCCGCCCCGTCGGCCGACGCCTGTGGATTGAGCACCAGCCCGTGGCGAACACCCTCGAGGTTGTGTGCGTAGAGCAGTTCGGAGACCACTTTCAGGGCCTTGTCCACCGGAATGGCGAACCCAATGCCCTGCGCCCCGGCGCGAACCGCCACGTTGATCCCAATCAACTCCCCGTCGATATTCAAAAGCGGCCCGCCCGAGTTGCCCGGGTTGATGCTCGCGTCAGTTTGGATCAGGTCGTCGTAGAACTGGGCGTCGCTCACTTGAACGGCCCGGTGCAGCGCGCTGATGATGCCGCGAGTGACCGTATGTTCGTAGCCGTAGGCGTTGCCCACCGCGATGACCGTCTCGCCGATCATCAGGTCGTCGGAACGCCCGATGGGCAGCACGGGCAGCTTGTCGCTCGCATTGATTTTGATCACCGCCAGATCGGTCTCGGGATCCCGAGCCACCTGCCGCGCGACGTACTGTCGGCCGTCGGCCAGCGTGACCTGGATCTCGCGGACCCCGTCGATGACGTGAAAATTCGTGACGATGTAGCCGCGTGGATCGATGACCACGCCTGTGCCCATGCCGTTGACCTGGTGTCCCACCTCGCCCTCGGCGGCCACGACGTTGTTGACGTTGACCGTTTTTTCGCCGCGGATATTGACGACCGACGGCCGCGCGCCTTGGACGGCTTTGACGATGGGCGTCATGCGGAGCGACGAGCCGGGGGCCGACGCCGGCTTGACCATTGCCGCGACACAGGTTAAAAGTCCCAAGAAGAAAATCCGGCACGCCCATCCGTCGAGAAGACTGGGGAAGCATCGGCACATGGCAGGTGTATCGTCGCGGAGGATAGTTGTTGAGTCTCGTCGGCGACGGACAAAGCCCCGACGGCGCACACACTTCCAACCCGTCCGTGGGGGCTGTGTCGCCAAGGTCTCGTTCGCCGTCCTCATGACGTTCGTCGTGGAAAGGCGCGTCCGGCGCACAAGGCTCACCCAGCGCGCACCCCGGGCCGTGCGAATGACCTCGAAAAAGTCCGCACAACCGCAAAGTCCCACTAGGGCTAGATCGGTCCCAGCGAATTACACCCTTGACTTCGGTGCTTAGGACCAGAACATACTACCCAGATTGCCGCACCTCTACATATTCCGCGTTCCTCGCGAGCGGCAAGGTGCGTTTGAAGCCCCCGATGCAGCAGTGGCCCTGAGAGACGGTCGAACGCGTAAAATCCTACAACGCGGCCTATATCGTGGTGCGTCCAGACGCACCCTACTGCTACTTCCCCGGCCGGCAATCCACCAACGACATGATCGCGAACGCGGTGCCGTATTGCTGGTGGTAGTCGTACAGCGTGTAGTCCCACCAACTGCCGTCTTTTTCCTGCAGCGGCAGCAAGATATGGGCCATGTGCTGCTGGTAGTGCGGGCGCTCGGCCGGTTCCAACAGCCCGATGCAGCCCGCCCCGTAGTAGTGCCCGAAGAAATAGAAATAGCCCGAGACCTTCATCCACGACTCGTGCGGGATCGGCCGTTTGCGGCCCAGGTCGAGCCACATGTTCCGCGCGTAGAGCCGATCGAGCCACGTTCGGATCACCGGCAGCGTGGTCTTTTCATCGTGCCAGCGATACATGGCCAGGTTGCACGCCTGCGACCGGCCCAGGCTTCCGCCGGGCCGGTTGATTTCGCGCATCGGCTGGCCCCGGAGATACTCGCCGTAGAGATAGGTGAAGTCTTTCTTGCGCTGACGCCGGATCGAGCCCGTCGCGCTTTCGACCATTTTTTGGGGGACGTCCACGCCGATGTCCCGCGCGTCGGCCAAGGCCACCAGCACGGCGGCGGTCACGAAACTCATGGTCAAGCCGCTGGGTTGCTTGGTGCGCGGCGCAAAATCGTAGTAGGACCAGCCGCCTTCGATGCACTCGTAGCGCCCAAGCAACTCGATTTGTTGCTCGATAAGCTGCTTGATTTGTTTTTGCTTCTCGGGATCGTCCGCGTGACGCTTGAACATTCGGGTCAAGGCTTGGATCCCGTAGGTGTGGGCCCACGTATTGTAGAGTGCCTCGCCCTCCGCCCGGCGAACGGTCCCCAGATGTTCAAGCAGCCATGCCTCGGCCCGATCGATGGAGTGACTCACCTCGGGCCGCGGGTCGCCGCATTCGATCAGGGCCGAAATGCACATCGACGTGACGGCCGCGCGAAAGGCGTAGTGCGAGCCCGGCGCCGGAGCGTAGATATTGCTGGCCTTCGTATTGCGGGCCGATCCCCAGGCGCCGTTTTTTACCTGCCGAACCAGGAGAAAATCGACGCCGCGAGTAATCGCTGCATCGATCGCTTCGGCCGTCGGCGGGGTGATCGGCTTGGGGCGCGGCGCGTCGGGATCGAAACGCGGCGGCTCGTCCGTTGCCAGGCACGTGCTGGCCGCGACCAGGATCAACAAGAAAACCCAGCCGCGAGGACGGCCCACGGGTGCGTGAAAACGTGTCATCGTTGGGCCGTCATTTCTTGTTGGTCGTTTCTTCGTCCTTCGGACACACCTTCAAAACCTTGTCGCCCGCCGAGAGCCCCTTGACGATCTCGACCGCCTCGGCCGTCCGCTCGCCGACCTCGACGTCGCGTCGCGCGCTCTTGCCGTCCTTGCCGACCACGTGGACGAAATACTTCAGGTCGTCGTCTTTGTCCGTGCCCAGCGCGGTGGGCGGAATCGTCAGGGCCTTGTCCGTCTTATAGGCGATGAGCTTCACCACGCACGTCATGCCCGGCATCACCGGCGCCACGTCCTGGTCGGTCACCAACAGCCGCGTGTCAAACTGGTTCTGTGCGTTGGGCGCCGTGGCTACTTCCGTCACGACCGCGTCGATCGCCTTTTGCGGATAGGCCACCGGCCGGGCCTTGCCCTTGACGCCCTCGCGGACGTAACGAATCTCATTCTCCGAGGCAGCGGCCCGAATCAGCACGGGCCGCGTCTCGACGACCGTCATGAGTACCTTCTTGCCCGGCAACGACGCGCCGCGTTGGAACATGGCGGGCATGGTCATTCCGGTCCATTTGCCGTCGACGCACTCGCCGTAGTACACCACGCCGTCGGCCGGGGCCTTGACCGTCATCAACGCCCGATCCGCGAGCAGTTCCTTGAGCCTCTGGTCGAGCCGTTCCCGGGCCACTTTATTTTTTTCCAACTCCAGCCAGCTTTTCTTCAGCGTCAACGGGAGAAGGACCTTCGCTTGTCGGTTGCCCAGCGTGCCGCGCTCGATTGATTCCTTGGCCGATTCCACGCTCCGGGGAAATCCCATCTTCTTCATCTCTTCATGCCGCAATTTCGCCATCTTGAGAAAGACTTCCGCTTCGGCCACTTGATTGCGGGCCCGACGAAGCACGATCTCCTCGGTCTCCTCGGTCATGTCGTCGGCTTTGTACATCTTTTCGAGTTGCGACAACTCTTCCTTGGCATAGACGAGTTCCTCATTGGCCCGTTTCAAGGAGAAGTCAGACATTTTCTTCGACATGGGCAACTCCACCTTCATGAACCGGTCGAAGTCCTGCTCGGCGTTCCGCTGACGACGCTCGACGGCCGCCAGGTCCATCGGCGAGAGCTTCTCCATTGCGGCAACTTGCTCGGCCAGCCGCGTCATCTCGATGTCCGACAACTTGATCTGTGACCGAAGGTCTTCGATCGCCTCGTCGATCTTCTCGGGATCGAACGCGATGAGCAACTCGCCCTGCTTGACCGCCTTGCCGTGCTCGGCCGCCTTGAGAATCATGTAGGCGGCCCATTGCTTCGGCCAGATGCTCACGGGAGCAGTCCGCTTCGCTTCGAAAACGCCCTTGAGTACCACCGAAACCTGGAAGGGGCCGGCCTTCACTTCGTGGACCGGCTTCTTCGCTTCGGGCTTGACGACGGGTTTCTTCGCGGCCTCGGCTTTCGCTTTTTCCTTCTTATCGGACTCCTTCTTGGGCTCCGCTTTCTTCGCGTCCTTGGCGGCCTTCTCCGGCTTGGCGTCCTTTTCCTTTTTCGAACTGGCAGCGGCCGCGGGCTCCTTCTTTTTCGCGTCGTCGGCCGTCGCAACGAATCCCGTCGACATCAGACAAAACGCGACAAAGAAAAGAGCAAGAACGGTGATGTATCTCATGCGGAGTACTCCTCAGGTGAGAAAGGCGGTAGCCGGGAAGGCGGGTGTGGTTTTCGCAGGCGGTAATCAGGCGTGGCCCCAAGTTTTTCGTAGGGTGCGTCAAGACGCACCACCGCAACTAGATTGTTGCCTACCGCCACCGGCGATTCAAGCGTCCCAGCCCGCAAATCGCCACACATTTACCCAAACCGTTCACCCGACGCCCTCCTGGGTGGCACAAGCCCCCTGACCGACCCGCCCTATCCGCGGCGAACCGCCCGCACGCCCTTCCGCACCCCATGCGCCGCCACGCAAATCACCACGCCGGTGACGATGCTCAGTGTACCGCAAAAGGGGACAGGCACCGTCGCCGGGAAACGTCTTGAAGGGATTGCGTCCTTGGGCGACCGAGCCAGCTCTCTGATGCGTGCAAGCACGCATCCTACTCTTTTCCTTGCGTCTTTGCGTCTTCGCGCCTTTGCGTTAATTTTTCCGTCAGCCGGTCGAGAATCGCTCGGTCGAACCGCCCCAGCGCCCGAACCGTAAACCGTCGCGACTGCTCGCCGGTCACTTCGATCAGCACGTCGAGCCGGTCGCGCGGCATGCACCGTTCGACCCGATCGGCCCATTCAACCAGCGTGATGCCCTCGCCCTCGAAATACTCGTCCGGCCCAAGCTGCTCGAACTCGTCCTCGTCGCGCACGCGATAGGCGTCCACGTGATAGACGGGCCGCCGGCCTCGATACTCGTGAATCAACACAAACGTCGGGCTGACCACGTCGGCGGGATTCGTCCCACAGGCCACGGCCACCGCCTGCACCAGTCGCGTCTTCCCAGCCCCCAGCGTCCCACAAAGCGAAACGACGCCCCCCGCCGGCAGCGCGGCCGCCAGCGCCGCGCCCAGGATGCGAGTGCGTTCTTCATTGTCCGATTCAAAAACCAGTTGATCCATTCGTGATTCTCTTGGTGGGCGGTGCCCAATGGCACTGGCTTTATGAGTTCCGCGCTATATAACTTTCTCTAGCCCAGGCGTTTACGCCTGGGGAACGGAAGAAATGATGAATGTTTTTTGATAGCCCCTTTAGGGGCATTGACGATCCATGATGCCCCTAAAGGGGCTGATTATTTTGATGGAAACCATCTATCCCCAGGCGTAAACGCCTGGGCTAGAGAAAATTCAATCTTTCCGCACCAAAATTATGGTCAGTACTTAAAATCATTTTTCAAACATAGTGCCATTAGGCAGAGTCCACCCTGTGCCTCTAATCCCCAATCTCTCCTCAATGCTCCCATCCCCGTGGCGACAACGCTCGCCGTCCGCTCGTCCGATCCGTCTGCCATAGTCCGCGCTCGGCGACGAATTCCCCGACATCGGTGATCCGCACGTCCAACGGCTGTTCGGCCACGATCCGCCGCGCCTCGTCGGGCGGCGCGGCCAGGATCAGCTCGAAATCCTCGCCGTCGGCCAGTGCATGGTCCAGCGGGGTCAAGCCGTCGCCCATCTGCCGGGCCAATCGCCGCGCATCTTCCGCTACCGGCACGGCGTCCAGATCGAGCACGGCCCCGCAGCCGCTTTCTTCGATCAGGTGGCCCAGATCCTTCGACAGTCCGTCGCTCACGTCGATGCCCGCGTGAAGCTCGTAGCGTTCGGCCAGCCGCAGCGCCTCGTCCACGCGCGGCATGAAGTCAAGATGATGACCCAAAATGCTCCCGCCGAACGCGCCGGTCACAAGAATCCGATCGCCTGGCCTCGCGCCGCTTCGCTTGAGTGGGCCTCGCGGCGTGACCTCGCCGATCAACGTTACGCTAGCCACCAGCGGCCCGTCCCACGTGTTGACGTCGCCGCCGGCCAGTGCCAGCGAGAACCGCTCGGCCAGCGGCAACATGCCTTCGAGCATGGCGAGCGTTAACGACATGCCATCGCGCCGCGGCAGCGCCAGCGCCACGACGGCGGCCAACGGCCGCGCGGCCATGGCGGCCAGATCGCTCAGGTTGAC
>Ga0209342_10005911_pt1 | contig 12481 bp, 10 predicted proteins | sample RifCSP16_2_FD_184023 | JGI IMG/M metagenome (GOLD analysis project Ga0209342, IMG submission 184023) | Soil microbial communities from Rifle, Colorado - Rifle CSP2_sed 16_2 (SPAdes) (version 2) | ecosystem: Environmental > Terrestrial > Deep subsurface > Rock core/Sediment | place: Rifle... | reverse complement strand
ATCTCGTCGACTGTCTGGATGCGCTGGCAGTGGCCCAGATCGGGAACGTCATCGTTGTTGACGCCGCCGGTGAGACGGAGACCTCGATCTGGGGCGGGCTGATGGCGGGCCTGTGCCAGCAGAAGGGAGTTGTCGGGGCGGTCGTCGACGGCGCCATTCGTGACACCGACGAGATCAAGAGCCTGGGGTTCCCGATCTTCAGCCGGGCGATCGTCCCGCGTTCGACTCACTCTCCGTATTCCAAACGGATGGAACCGATCGAAGTCAACGTTCCGATCCAGTGTGCTGGGGTGCTGGTCGCGCCGGGAGATGTTGTCCTGGCGGATGAGATCGGAGTTGTTGTCGTCGCGAGATCCGAGGCAGCCGAGGTTCTCAAACGGGCTCAGGAGCAGGCTGCTCAAGAGGAAGCCACACGTCAACGGATCCGTGAAGGCAAGACGGTTGAGGAGTTGCTGGCCGAATTCGGTAGGCTCTGATCATCGATCCTGGTCGCGGTGTCCTGGAAGGCCCGACGAAGACCGATGGAGCAGCGAAGCGTCACGGCCTGGACAACGGCCTCAGATGGAAAGGAGGTGAGGGGAAACAACGTTTGGAACGCAGGTAAGACGCGTGAGGGGGATGTCAGGCTCGATATCCCACATAGATCAAGGAGGGGAGGGTAACAATGGCTCTCCAACGCTCTCGAAAGTTGATGATCCCGCTGAGCTTGATCGCCACGCTCGTGCTCATCCTGGCCAGCTGCGCCGGGGCCGCCCCGACAGCCGCGCCGGAGGAGGCCGAGCAGGCGCCGGCGGCAGGGGTGGTCGACTATGCCGCCTACGAGGCAGCCTACGGGGCCCTGAAGCCCGTCGCTCTCAACGCCGGCTCTCAAGCCCTGTGTCAGAACCTGGCCTTCGAAGGTGGCACGCCGAACGTCGCCTACATGCCGCCGGCGACCGAGTTCAATTACTACATCGCAATCGGTGAAGGTGTCAAGGCCGAGGCGGCCAGCCTGGGCGCCGAGACATTCATGCTGGCACCCCAAAGTGGGGCGGACATCGCCGGTCAGATGGGCATGATCCAGGACGTCATCACTCGCGGCGTCGATGCGATCATCCTATCGACCCATGATGAAGCGGCCGCAGCCCCCCTGGTCAAACGCGCCGTCGATCAGGGTATCGTCGTCATCATCGTCAACTCCGACATTCCGAACTTCCCATCGCCGGTTCACGGTGTTGTAGGTTACAGCCAGCGTCGTGGCACCTACAAGATGGGGATGTACGTGGCCGGCCAGTTCGGAGGCGTGGCCAAGGTCGGAGTGTTGGAAGGACAGCCGGGCTATCACTCGACCGAGCGGATCGGCGGCTACATGGATGCTCTCTCGCAGTTCCCGGGCATGGAGATCGTCGCCAGTCTGCCGACTGCGTGGAACGTCGAGACCGGCAACTCGGCGATGATGGATCTTGTCCAGGCCCATCCCGAGATCGAGGTCATCGTCACAGCCAACGACTACATCTCCATCGGGGCAGCCAAGGCGGCCGAATCGCTCAACCGTCAGGACATCGCCAACTTCGGTAACGATGGGGACACCACCGGGCTGGAAGAAATCTACGCCGGGCGCTGGACCGGCACGGTCAACACTACCCCGTTCGTCATGGGGCAGGTGGTCATGCGCGTTGCCTATGACTGCCTCAAGGGAACCTATCCGGGAGGCTGGGTGGAGACACCGGTGACGATCGTCGACAAGACGAACGCCGTCAACTTCCTGTGCCATCCGGAGACTCTACATCCCAAGCCGTCGAAGGACTACGCTTGCCCGTAGGAGTCGCTGTCTCCTCCTGTGGACGCCCCTGGTCGCGAGCCACGGCTCGCGACCAGGGGACCCCTTCATCGAACAGGCTGCCTGGATGAACGGCGACACCACACCGACCTGTGAGGTTCGCGAGATATCCAAGGCGTTCCCGGGGGTCCAGGCTTTGGATCGGGTCTCACTTGCGTTGAAAGCCGGTGAGATCCATGCCCTGGTTGGCGAAAACGGGAGCGGCAAATCGACGCTGGTCAAGTGTCTGTCGGGCGTTCATCAGCCGGAGGCGGGCGAGATCCGGCTTCACGGCCAGGTGGTCTCGATGCCGAACCCGATCGTCGCCCGACAGCATGGGGTGGCGACGATCTATCAGGAGCTCTCGCTGGTGCCCACGCTGAGCGTGGCCGAGAACATCTTCCTGGGGCGCTTTCCGACCGTGGCCTCGGGCCAGATCATCGACTGGCAGACCATGCGCCGGGAGTCGGTCCGAACTCTGGGTGAGCTCGGGATCGAGATCAACCCCGACGTCGTCGTGCGATCGCTCTCGATGGCCGAGCAGCAACTGATCGAGATCGCCAAGGCGATCTCCGAGGACTCGAGCGTGCTTGTGATGGATGAGCCCACGGCGGCGATCGGCCTGGCGGAAACGCGCAGACTGCAGGAACTCATTCGCCAGCTGGCCCGGCAGGGCAAGGCCATCCTGTACATCTCCCATCGGATCGACGAGGTCTTCCAGGTCGCCGACCGAATCAGTGTCTTGAAGGATGGCCGGTTGGCGGGAAGCGAGCCGGCGCGTGATCTGAATGTCGACTCGGTCGTGCGTCAAATGCTGGGGACGGAGGTGACGGAGCACTATCCCAAACAGCACAATGCCCAGGTCGACGTCTGCCTGCAAGTCGAAAACCTGAGAACCCAGTCCGGGGTTCGGGACGTCACCTTCTCGGTCCACGCCGGCGAGGTCCTTGGCTTGGGAGGCATGGTCGGCTCAGGCAGAACCGAGATCGCCCGGGCGCTATTCGGTGCTGAGCGGGCCACGGGCGGGAGCGTCCGTCTGAACGGAAGACCGGTCCATTTCCGCACGCCGACCGAGGCCATCAAGAACGGGGTGGCCCTCGTGCCGGAGAACCGCAAGGCCGATGGGCTCTTCATGAACTTCCGCGGACCGGAGAACATCACGATCGCCAATCTGGCGGCTTTGCTGCGCGGGCCGTTCCTCGACCTTGGCCGCGAAATGCGCTTCAGCAAGGAGTACTTCGTCAAACTGGCGATCAGCAACACCGGGATCGAGAGGAGTGTGCAGTTTCTTTCCGGCGGCAACCAACAGAAGGTGATCCTCGCCCGGTGGCTTTTCTCACAGGCCCGCCTGTTGATCCTGGATGAACCGACCCAGGGCGTGGACATCGGGGCGCGCATCGAAGTCTATCGGATCATCAACGAACTCACTTCGCTCGGGATCGCCATCCTGCTGATCAGCTCCGACTACCCTGAGCTGCTGGCCATGAGCGATCGGATCGCAATCGTGCACAACAAGAGAATCCTGCAAATCCTGCCGTCAGATCAGCTTTCCGAATACAGGTTGCTGGAACTGGCCTCACGGGCCCACCATCCGAGCGAGGGACGGACCTATGAGAACTAGGCCTCGGCTGCTGTCGCGCATCCCCGTGATGGGGCCGATTATCTCGTTCCTGTTCGTCTCGTTCGCGGTCACCCTCTCGACGGACCGCTTCCTCTTGTTAGACAACCTCAACAACGTTGCACTGCAAGCCAGCATCGTGGCCATCGTGGCCGTGGGCTCGACATTGGTGATCCTCACCGGGGGCATCGATCTCTCCCCGGGTTCGGCCATCGCCTTGCTGACGATGATCATGGGCTCCCTCCTCAAGTTCCAAGGGATGTCCGTGCCCTTGGCCGTCGTCGTCGTCCTGATCATAAGCGTCATTATGGGGGCCATCAACGGATTCTTGTCATCGTATGGGCGGATCCCATCCTTCATCGTCACGCTTGCGACCTTGAGTATCTTCCGCGGCATTGCCTTTCTCTTCAACGACGGGTCGCCGATCTTCTCGGTCTCGACCTCGCTCGAGCCTTGGTTCTACGGTCAGCTCTTCGGGATCGCCCTGCCGTTTTTCTACGTGCTGATCACGTACGCTTTGGCGTGGGGCTTCTTGAAGTACACCCCGATCGGGAGAAAGATCTACGCCATCGGCGGGAACGAATCCGCCGCCCGCCTCTCAGGCATCAATGTCAACCAGACTCGGCTGATCGCGTTCATCATCGCCGGCCTGACGGCCGGGGTGGGGTCGATCCTGATGACGGCCCGATTGAATTCCGGCTCACCCAACTACGGCGTCGGGACCGAACTGCAGGCCATCGGAGCGGCGGTTGTCGGGGGTGCGAGTCTCGCCGGAGGCTACGGGCACATCGTCGCCTCAATGATTGGGGCAGCTATCATCGTCGTGGTTCAGAACGGTCTCAACCTGAATGCCGTCCAGACTTCATGGCAGAACATCACGCTGGGCGCCATCATCGTCCTGGCGGTCTTTATGGATATGTGGCGGACCGATTTCGGGCGGTGGATCGGCCGGACGTGGGGCCGGATCTTCGGCCAAAGGCCGGGGATGGCCGATCCTGGACCGGATGATCCATAGAGATCGGCAGGACATCTCGCGAGAACTCCGAGTTTGGGGATGCGATCTCGGGTAGAGGAGGGAGGCGAAATGTACACCTGGGGAAGAAAGCAAGGCTGCCGGATCTCGCTCGATTACTCCTACAAGGGGATGCGCGTCGCGTTCATGGAGAACGAGCTTATCCGCGTCGGGGTACTGCTGGATAAGGGTGCCGATGTCTTCGAGTTCACCTACAAGCCGCGCGACCTCGACTTCCTATGGCAGTCGCCGATCCCGATGCGACCGGCATTCGTCGCTACCGGCGCGCTACCCGAGGGCGCCTTCCATGATTACTACTACGGCGGTTGGCAGGAGGTGCTGCCATCGGCAGGCTGGGCCGCCGAACCCTATCTCGGGGCCTCGCAAGGTCTGCACGGTGAAGTTTCGCTCCTGCCCTTTGAAGCTCAGTTGCTCGAAGACACATCCGAACGTGTCTCCCTGAAAGTCCGGACCCGATGCTATCGATCGCCCCTCGATCTCGAGCGAGTGATGTCGCTGGAGCGCGGCAAGGCCTGTCTGTTCATCCACGAGAGGCTCGAGAATGAGTCGCGCGAGGACTTCGCCGTCATGTGGGGGCACCATCCAGCCTTCGGCGAGCCGTTCCTGGACGGGAACTGTCGAGTTGATGCCCCGGCCAAGACGATTGAGGTCCTTGGCTATCACCCCAATGGACTGTGGGAGCCGGCTGATGGGTACGACTTCCCCCAGGTGAAGAACCGCCGGAGCAATCAATTTGAAGACATCCGCAAGGTCCTCGGACGGGAAGCGGGCTCGGTCGACGTCGTGTTCTTCAAGGGATTGGACGAAGGCTGGTACGGCCTGACCAACACCAAGCTCGGATTGGGGTTCGGGATGGCCTGGGATGCCAAGCTCTTCAAGTACCTGTGGATGTGGCAGGTCTACGGGGGCCACAATGATTACCCATGGTACGGGCGTACATACAACTGCGCCCTGGAGCCGTTCACGAGCTACCCGCCGGCCGGGGTGATGAAGGCCCTCGAGAACGACAGCGCCCGGATCATGGCGCCGGGCGAGGTACTCGAGACCGACCTGGTTGCGGTCGCCTACGAGGGTGCATCCGTCCGCCGCATCGATCGGCAAGGAAACGTCAAGAACTAGCCGCCGGGTGCGGGGCCGCGCCGCCAAGTGGGCCGACTTGCCATTGCAGGACGAGGTGACACGACGGCTAGGAACGTGTTGAGGAGGAAATGATGGCTACACCCGACATCGATCGATTGGACCGTGTTCGACGGGAGATGGTCGCGGCCAGGCTCGACGCTCTGGTCTGCCGGCTGCCTGAAAACGTGGTCTATCTGACGGATTACTGGCCCCACCATGGCTTCTCCGTCGTCGTTTTCACGAAAGATGGGAGGTCCGAGTTGTTTCTGCCGGAGGTTGAGCTCGAGTATGCCGATCCGGCCTGGACTGAAGTCTCGTCCTTCGGGTGGGGGCTGCTCAAGGACGGTGATCTGTATGTGAACTATCGCCAATGTCTCGCCAAGGCGAAGGACAGGCTCGGCTTGAAGAGTGCCCGGATCGGAACGGAGCAGGGCTTCGAGGTTGTCGGTCCGAGTTACCGTTCGGCCGAGCCGGTCGTGCCGGCCGGGCCGTGGATGGCTATGCTGGGCGAGGTATTCGCCGGGTGTGAACTCGTCGACGCCTCAGGGTTCCTGCAATCCGTTCGCGCGACCAAGACGGAGTACGAGCTGGGCAAGCTGAGGACCGCCAACGAGATCGCCGAGATGGGGATGCGCGAGTTCCTGGCACGCCTCGAGCCAGGCATGACCGAAACTCAGGTGGGGGCGGTCGTGGAAGCCAAGATCCGAGGCGAAGGGCCCGGACACAAGGGGGCGCGACTGGTTCGCGCCATGGCTGAAGTTGGGACCGGGCCTGTCGGCAGCACCAAAGGTACGCTCCTGGTCCCCTCGAGCACGCGCCGGGTTGAGGCAGGCGATATCGTAATGGTCGAGCTCGCCACCGTCGTCGACGGCTATTGGTCTGATCTGACCTACGTGGCCGTCGCCGGGGAACCGTCGGCCCGTCAGAAGGAAGTCCACAATGCCGTGCTCGAGGCCCAGCAGACCGCGGCGAGGGCGTTGCGGCCGGGCGCGTTGTTCTCGGCCCCGGACGCTGCGGCGCGGGCGGTGCTCGAGAAGGCCGGGCTGGCAGAGTTCTTCCCGCACATCACGGGTCATGGGATCGGTCTGCGTTATCACGAGTTCGTCCCGTTCCTGATGCCCGGAGCCGACGGCGTTCTACAGGAAGGGATGGTCACGAGTGTGGAGCCGGGGGTGTACATCGAGGGCTTCGGCGGGATCCGCATCGAAGACAATGTCGCTGTCGGCCCCGATGGTCCGATCTTCCTCTCGACCGTGCGCAAGCCGTGGTAGGGCAGTCACGCGATAGCCTGGATGCAGGAGGTCAGCACATGAAACTTGAAAACAAGGTCGCCATCGTCACCGGTGGAGCCATGGGGATCGGGAAGGGGATCGCCTCCGTCTTTCTCCAGGAGGGCGCCAGCGTGGTCATCGCCGACGTCAATCGCAAGGTCGGCGAGGAGACCGCAGCCGAGTTGAAGAAGGACGGGAGAGGTCCGGTCTTCATCGAGTGCGACGTCGCCGATGAAAAGGCGATCAAGCGGATGGTTGAAGGCACCGTCGAACGGTTCAAGGCCCTGCACGTGCTGGTCAACAACGCCGGGATCGGTGTGTACAAGACGGTACTCGAGACCTCGACCGAGGAATGGGACCGGTGTCTGGCGGTGAACCTGCGCGGGGTGTTCCTGTGCTCGAAATACGCCATCCCACACATCAAGGCCGCCGGTGGCGGGGCGATCGTCAACGTCGCCTCGGTCCATTCCTACCAGAACGTCGGAGGCACGGCGCCGTACGCGGCCAGCAAGGGTGGCGTCGTCACGCTGACGCGTGTCATGGCGATCGACTACGGCAAGGACAAGATCCGGGTTAATGCGATTTGTCCAGGGTGGATCTACACGCCGCTGATCCAGGGGATCTTCGCCGGCGACCTCGATCCGGAGAAGGCCAAGGCTGCCGTCGAACGGCGGCAGATCCTGGGGCGGTTGGGGACGGCCGAAGAAGTCGGGCAGGCGGCGGCCTTCCTGGCCAGCGATGAGTCGTCGTACATCACGGGTGCTTCCCTGATGGTCGATAACGGCATGACGGCCCTGTTGGAGAGCTGGTAGCCGGCGGAGGTCCCGCCCGCGCCCGGCGTACGAGGGATAGTGAGAGATGAGTGATTCGGGCGAGCGACCGTATACGGTCCGCATCGGTCATATCCGGCTCAAGGTCGCTGACCTGGCGCGATCGATCGAGTTCTACACCCGTTATCTCCACATGCGGGTGGTTGAGGAGCCGGGAGGCGATTTCGCCTTCCTGAGCGGCGGGGATCCTCATCACGAGATCGCTCTGATGAAAGTGGACGACCGCAAGCGCAGCCCCAGCTCGCCGGCTCAGGCCGGGTTCGATCACGTCGCCTTCGAGCTGCCCGGCAAGCGCGAGTTCGCCCTGGCCTTCACCACGTTGAGCGAGGCGGGCATCCCGCTCCGACCGGTCGACAATGGTATCAGCTGGGGGATGTATTTCAGTGATCCTGAAGGAAATCTGCTCGAGCTGTTCTGCGACACGCGATACGCACCAGGCGGACGCGCACTGTGGGAAGGGCGAACGGTCGAACTCACCCCAGAAGTGATCGAGGCGATACTTGCCGATTGATCGGGATCGCCGGTGGGGTCGAGGTCGATACGCTCAACCACGGAGGAGAAGAGGGGATCGCCGGGGGAAGGTGAACAAGAAGATTCACTTGAGACCGCGAGTGAATTCGGGAGTGCAGCCAGCGATGGTCCTGGGAAAGGATTCGTGCATGGGAGAAGGATGATACAACCGAAGACGCGGTGCGGGGACCCTCAACCGACATTCAAATGGAGAAGGAGAGAGCGATCATGAATCGCAGAGCACTCAGAATGAACTTGAGCTTCCTGTTCGCCGCCGCGCTGCTGCTGACCTCTTGCGCGCAAGCGGCGCCGACGCAGGCGCCGGCCCCTGAAGAACCAGCGGCCAGCACGGCCGGCGAGGAGTACATTTACGTTTCCATGATGGGCAATCTCGAGTTCTTCAATGCCCACAAGTACGGCTTCAAGTGGGCGGGAGAGGCCCTGGGCGTCACGGCGACCTATGTCGGCCCGCCCGACTTCGACGTCAACGCACAGGTGGCGGCCTTCGATCAGGCAATTGCCAAGAAGCCTAAGGGAATCGTCGTCTTCGCCGTCGATCCGTCGCTGATCCCTGAAATCGACAAAGCTACAGATGCCGGCATCCCGGTTGTCACGATCCTGGGGGATCTGCCGACCTCCAAACGGATTGCCTTCGTCGGCTCGTATCAGTACGATCTGGGCTACGTCGGCGGGACGCATCTGGCCGAATCACTGGGCGGGCAGGGGAAGGTGGCCATCCTGAGCATCCCCGGAACCCAGATGTTCGACGATCGGGAAGCAGGTTTCCGGGCCGCCTTCGAAGCTTACCCCGGGATTGAGGTGGTCCAGGTTGGCGACACCAAGGCCGACACGGCCACGGCGATCAGCGTGGCCAAGGACATTCTCACTCGCAACCCGGACCTGGCAGCTTTCGTCGGGACTGACTCGACGGCCGGGATCGGGGCAGCCACGGCGGTCTCCGAGGCCGGAAAGTCAGCCGAGGTCAAGACCGTCTCGATGGACCGCAACTCGGATGTCCTGCAGGCTATCCAGAACGGCACGTTGACCGGCACGGTCGCCCAGGACGACGCCGCGATGGCCTTCTGGGCCCTTCAGACTCTGTACAACTATGTGCATAACCAGGCTCCGCTGACGGTCGACAATGCCAAGGCCGGGGCCTCCACCGGGCCGACGATCGTCTACATGTCGGTCAACTACATCGACAAGTCCAATCTCCAGTATTACCTCGACGCCAATCAACTGTACACTCAATAGCAGCCAGCGAGGTTGAAGTATCGAATGGGGCGGGGGTTGGCCCCCGCCCCATTCGCGAGTGGGGGCCGCATGGCCAATGTGCTCACGGCCGAGAACATTACGAAGACCTTCCCCGGCGTCCTGGCGGTCGACCAGGTCAGCCTGTCCTTGGGTCGGGGGGAGATCCTGGCCCTGGTTGGTGAGAACGGCGCCGGCAAGAGCACGCTCATGCACGTCCTCGGCGGCTCGCTCCGGCCGGAGGGGGGGAAGATCTACCTTGAGGGGCAAGAGGTCTCTTTCGGCTCCCCCGAAGATGCCATTCGATCCGGGATCAGCATCGTCCCTCAGGAGCTGTCCCTGGTGGGTAGCCTCTCCGTGGCTGAGAACATCTTCGCCAACCGCCAGCCGGTCGGCCCGTTGAATATCATTAACTGGCAGGCGCTGTATTCGGAGACCGAAGCCTTCCTGAGCAGGTTCGAGCTGGGGATTAACCCTCGGCGCCTGGTCAAGCATCTCTCGATGGGCCAGCAGCAGATCCTGGAGATTCTCAAAGCGATCTCGACAAACCCCAAGGTCCTGATCCTTGATGAGCCGACGTCCTCCCTGACGGAGAGCGAAGCAGCCTATCTCCTCGAAAGCATTCGACGTCTTCAACAGCAGGGGATGTCGTTCATTTACGTGACGCACAAGCTGTTCGAGGTGTTCTCAATCGCCAGCCGGGTCGTCGTTCTGCGCGACGGGAAGTTTGTCGGAAGCAAGGGGGTCGACGAAGTGAGTGAGAACGACCTGGTGGCCATGATGGTTGGACGTCAGATCTCCAACCTCTATGGCGATCGCCAGAGGCGCAAGCCGGGCGAGGCCTACTTCCGAGTTGAAGGGCTGAGCCGGAAGCGGCGCTTCAAAGATGTGAGCTTCGAGCTTCGTCGAGGCGAGATCCTGGGGATCGCCGGGCTGGTGGGGGCGCGGCGGACAGAGATCGGAAGAGCGATCTTCGGTGCGGATCAGCTCGATGAAGGGAGAGTCTACCTGAACGGCCGGGAGATCAGGATCGCCCAGCCTCACGATGCGATCAAGTTGGGTATCGTGTATTTGACGGAAGACCGAAAGGCGCAGGGCCTCTTCCTGACCATGTCCGTCGAGAATAATCTAGTTGCCCCGAACCTGGAGGGGTTCACTTCGAAAGCAGGCGCGCTGCTCCGACGAAAAATGGGCGCTTACGCCAGGGGGGTCGTATCCGAGTACTCGATCGATACGCCCTCGATCGCCAAGAAGGTGCTCAACCTTTCCGGCGGGAATCAACAGAAGGTCCTGGTGGCGACTTGGATGGGGCTCCGACCACAGGTCATCATCTTCGATGAACCCACGCGAGGGGTGGACGTCGGCGCCAGGGCCGAGATCTACCAGAAGATCCAGGAGTTCGCTTCCGAAGGGACCGGGGTGATCCTCATTTCATCCGACATGGCCGAACTCATAGGGATGTGCGATCGAATCGTTGTAGTCCATGATGGTCGGATCACCTGGGAGGCGGGCCGTGAGGACTTCAGTGAAGCCAAGATCCTGGCCCACGCTGCAGGTTTGGTGAATGGGAACGGCGGGTCAGCCGCCCAAGAAGTTAGGGACGAACGGGCGGGGATGCCGCACTAACACGCTGCAAGTCGGGGAGGGGGATCCGGCCCGCCTCTCGAAGATTGGTCTCCGGTTGGAAATCGTGGGTAGTTGGCCGGTGCCCGGGGAACGGGCAACCCGGCGATAGCCGGTGGGATTGGGTAATGACGACAACGACGAAGACCCCGACAGCTGACATGAGAACTCCGCCGACTGCGCGCCTATCCCTGAGGGACAGGTTACTCAACCTTGTCGCTCAGCGGGAATCCGCTTTGATCCTGGTCCTTTTCGTCGCGGGCGTGATCATGAGCATCGTCTCGCCCGTATTCTTGAGCAGAGCGAACATAGAGGCCATTTTGATCGCCCTCTCGATGGAAGGGACGATCGCCATCGGGATGTCCATCCTGCTGATCTCGGGAGGGTTCGACCTCTCGGTCGGTTCGACTCTGGCTCTCACCGGTGTTGTCACGGGCCTGGCATTGAATGCCGGGGTTCCTGCTGTGCCGGCCATGATCCTCGGTTTGTTGGCGGCGCTGATGGTCGGCCTGGCCAACGGTCTGTTGGTAGCCCGGATGGGGATCAATCCTTTCATTACCACGCTCGGAATGGCCATGGGGGTACGAGGTCTGCTGCTTGTCATCGCCCGCGGAAGGGCTGTCTTGAACCTGCCACAATCCTTCACGGTGATCGGTCAGGGCAGGCTGTTCGGGGTTCAGTATCCGATCTTCATCATGCTCGGTCTGGTCATCGTCGGAGAGGTCCTGGTTCGTAACTCACGCTTCTTCCGTCAGGCCTACTACATCGGGGGCAACGAGCGCGCGGCGCGGCTCTCCGGCATCAATGTCGATTTCGTCAAGATCTTCAACTACTGTCTGGTGGCCGTGTTGGCCGGCGTGGCCGGACTGCTGATCACGGCGCGTTTTGGCTCGTCATCCGTGACGATCGGCGGGGGGGAAGAGCTGCGCGTAATCACGGCGGCAATCATTGGGGGCTCGAGCCTGAGCGGAGGCGAGGGCTCGGTCTTGGGGGCGTTCCTGGGTGCACTTTTCATGGGCTTCCTGGCGAACGCGCTCAACCTACTGGGGGTCGATGTCTACTGGCAGAACCTGGTGACAGGCGCCTTGCTGATCTTCGCCGTCGTCGTCGATGTGCTCAACGAGCGCCGCAAGACGCGACTGCAGTAAGCCGAGGGAGGGAAGTCATGTGGGGAAGGGCGGAAGCGGAGCTTCCGCCCTTCCCCACATGACTTCATCCCGTCTCTCCGGCCATCGGCATTTGTGTGTTTGTCAAGGTGCAAGGTGCAGAGGGGGGTGAGGGGGTGAGGGAACTGCTGCCGCTGAGCCACCCTCACCCCGACCCTCTCCCTGAAAGGGAGAGGGGGCCGGCTTCGCTCAAGGTACTCGCCATGTCCATGGCCGCGTCAGAGGGAAGGGAGAGGCGTTCTCTGCCCATCCCTTCCCTCGG
>Ga0209342_10005908_pt1 | contig 12482 bp, 10 predicted proteins | sample RifCSP16_2_FD_184023 | JGI IMG/M metagenome (GOLD analysis project Ga0209342, IMG submission 184023) | Soil microbial communities from Rifle, Colorado - Rifle CSP2_sed 16_2 (SPAdes) (version 2) | ecosystem: Environmental > Terrestrial > Deep subsurface > Rock core/Sediment | place: Rifle... | reverse complement strand
AATTTATTATCGCTTGGGGCCGCTATTGTTCCAAATCGAACGATACGTAGCCTTCAAGCACCTTTGGCTCCTTTATGTGCTTATATATCCGGATCGACCATTTCTGTTCGCCCTTCACGAGGATATGAATGATGCAATTATCAGAATATCCTTGCGGATAAAACGGGATGTGAGGGCTGCCGTTTGTGATTTTCTCTCCTGTTGATATGATCACTTCTTCGATCAGAAAGGAATCGGGAAATTCCTTGAATTTCAGGGACTTGCGGTCGCAGTCGACCCATTGGTTATTGACGACGTTGCGAACCGCCACGCCGTTTTTCCTGTGGCTGTCGTCTTTCGGCGTTGCCTCGTCTTCGGGATCCGGACTGCTGAGGTAAATCTTGAGAAAATCGGTCCTGTTTTTCAGAAAGGCGTCGTCGAATGTGGCAGCTATCATCCCCGTAAGTATGGCGAAATTTTGTTGCTGGCTGCTTACGATGCGGCTGATCCGCGGAACTGCGATCATGAAAAGCATTGAGATGATGGCGATGACGACTATCAGCTCTATAAGGGTAAAACCCCGTTCGTCATGACCGAGTTTATTTCTAATGACACCGAGAACTGGTTCCATCCGTAATGATTTATTTTTCCTCCCAACTCTTGATGTCTGTGTTAAATCCCTCGCCGCCCTCTTTCCCGTCCGCGCCGAAACTCCAGATCTCGTATTCGTCCTGTTCCACTTCACCGGGGAACCGGTACTGATAGGGATTGCCCCAAGGATCAAGCGGCACCTTTTTTAAATACCCGTCTTTCACCAGGGCTTCCAGTCCCTCTTCGGAGGCGGGGTAGTTCCCGTGGGCGCTCATAAATTCATTCAGCGGAAGCTGGAAATTTCTGATCTGCATTCTTGCAGCGTCCACCTTGGCTTTTTTAAGGTACTTGGTGACGTTGGGAACGACGACGACGGCGGTGAGGAGGGCCATAATCGTAACCACGATCATTATTTCAATCAGGGTGAAGCCTTTGTTCGACGTTACCGGTGAGCGAAGCAGATTTATCTTGCGCTTCAGTATCTCTATAATGTTCATGCTATTCTCCTTATATTTAAGTCAGTATTTCATTGTCCGTGTATCAGACCGAGCTCCGCATACTATTGTAAAAGCATGTTCATCTGTGTTATCGGCAGTATGACCGACATCACGATGAGCGCTATAATAACTCCCATGACGATGATGATGATCGGCTCCATCAGGCTGGTGAGGCTAGTGACGGTCAGGTCGAGTTCGGTCTCGTATACGTTTCCTATGTTCAGGAGCATGGTGTCCAGGTTGTCGCTTGCCTCACCCGCTGAAATCATCCCGAGGACAAGCTTGGGAAGGAACTCCGACTTGCTCAGGGCGTTCGCGACAGAGGCGCCTTCCTTGATCTTGACGGCGGCTTCGCTGATTTTTTCCTCAATGATGATATTGCCGACTATTTTCTTCACGATCTCAAAGGACTTGATGATGTCCACCTTGTTGTTCAGCAGAATGCCGAGGTTCTGGGTGAAGCGGTAGACGATGAGCCGCTTATAAAGGTTTTTCACTAAGGGTATCTTGAGCTTTATGTCGTCTACCTTTTTCCTTCCTTCGGGAGTGTGTATATACCGGTAGAAGGCGTATACCAGTGCAATGATGACCGCCGCCATGCCCAGGAGGAACCAGCCGTTGGATAAGAGAGAACTGATCCCGATAATGATTCTGGTGATGAAGGGAAGGGCCTGTTTCTGTTCATCGAACATGCCCGCAATGGTCGGAATTACGTTAGTCATGAGGAACATCATCACCGCCATGGCGAAGAACATCATGAAGGCCGGGTACCAAAGCGCGGAGCGTATCTTGCTCGTCAGGATGTTCTGCTTTTCCTCAAGGTCAGCCAGCCGGGCGATGACCTGGTCCAGGGAGCCCAGGCTTTCGCCCACGCGCACCATGCTGATGTACATGTCACGGAATATGCCCCGGTGCTGTGAAAGAGCGTTCGAAAAAGAAGAGCCCTGTTCTATTTTTTCCTTTATATCGGCAATTACGTTCTTGAAGTGCTTATTATCGATCTGCTCGACGATATCGGCAATGGCGACCGGGAGGGGAAGGCCTGCCTTGAGCAGGGTTGATAGCTGGCGCGAAAAGAGTCCCAGCTGCTTGGAGCTGAACTTGAGGCTCATGACGTCGATTAATCTCCGGGCCAGGAGCTTCATCGAGGTCCGGGCCGCGTCAGCCGTTTCAGTGGTGGATATTTCTTGTTTCTTAAGCTTGGTCAGGTACAGTCCCTGGCCCCGGATCTTCTGACGCGCACTCATCTCCGATGGTGCGTCAATATAGTCTGATATGTTTTTGCCGGTTCTGTCCAGCGCCTGATATTGAAAAATCATAGTATTGATCCTCGCAATGAGCTCAGCAAACCCTCAATACTTCCTCGACCGTGGTTATACCCTCGATCGCCTTGTTGAGACCATCTTGAAGAAGCGTTTTCATACCTTCTTTGATGGCGAACTCCTTGATGAGCTGTGCTTCACTATGTTCCATGATCATTTTACGGACACCCGGCGTCAGCACCAGGAGCTCGAAAATGCCGAGCCTGCCTGAATATCCGGTTTTAAGGCATTCATCGCAGCCCTTGCCGTGAAAAAGCTTGCCGCCTTTCAGCTGCGAGGGTTTGATTCCCAGCTCCGAAAGCATTTTAGGGGCCGGCTTGTATGCCTCCTTGCATTTCGGACATATTTTCCGCACGAGGCGCTGGGCCAGGTATGCGTTTACCGATGAGGTGATGAGGAACGGCTCGATCCCCATGTCGATGAGACGCGTGATGCCGCTGGCCGCGTCATTGGTGTGCAGGGTGGAGAAGACCCGGTGGCCGGTGAGGGCGGACTGCACCGCGATTTCGGCTGTTTCCAGGTCGCGGACCTCCCCGACCATTACGATGTCCGGGTCCTGCCGGAGGATCGATCGGAGACCACTGGCGAAGGTAAGGTTGATCCCGGGTTTTACCTGCATCTGGCCTATACCGGGGATCTGGTATTCGATCGGGTCTTCCACGGTCAGAATATTGACGTCCTCGCTTTTCAATCTGGTCAAAACGCTGTACAGCGTTGTGGACTTCCCGCTGCCCGTCGGTCCCGTTACCAGCACGATGCCGTACGTCTTCTTGATGAGATTGTTGAATTCATCGAGCGTATGTTCGTCGAACCCGATGGATCCCAGATCGAAACTCATGTCGGATTTATTCAGGATCCGGAGCACGATGCGTTCGCCGTAATAGGTAGGGAATGTCGATACACGGATGTCGATGTCTTTCCCTGCGATCTTGAGCTGGATGCGGCCGTCCTGGGGGAGCCGGTTTTCCGCTATGTTCAGGTTCGCCATGATCTTGATTCGGGACATAACGGCGCCCTGATATTTCTTCGGCGGGGTATACATGTTGTACAAGATGCCGTCGATCCGGAACCGGACAACAAGGTCTTTCTCGTACGGCTCGACATGGATGTCGCTTGCCCGGTCCGTTACGGCCTGTTTGATGAAGGTGTTGACGAGCCTGATTATGGGGGCCTCGTTGGCCATGTCCATGATGTCTTCGGTCTCGGATATCGAGGAGGTGAGTATTTCGAAATCAGATTCTTCCAGGTCCTCGATAACGTCATCAGTGGATTCGGCTTTCAGCACGTTGAATTGCGTATTGATGATCCGCTGGATTTCGTCTTCAGTGGTGAGCACCGCCTCGAAGTTAAATTGCGGGAAGAGCATTTTGAGATCGTCAAGCGGCTGTATGTTCAGGACATCCACAATGCCCACCAGGATGGTGTTCCCTTTTTTTCGGAAGGGAATCATCTTATTCTTCCTCATGAAGTGTACGGGAGTGGCCGCAAAAAGATTGTCCGGATCGCTGAATTCGATATGGGGCACGAAGCTTATGTCATACTGCTCCGCCAGGCAGATAAGGATGTCTTCTTCGGAGACCATGCCTTTTTTTAACAGCAGCTGTCCCAGGCGGAGAGAGGTGCCTTTCTGCGCAAGGAGTGCTTCTTGAAGAGCCTCAGGGGTGATGATTTTGCGGTCAACCAGGATTTTCCCTAAATATTTCGTCTTGATTTTCGCCATATATTACTTCCTCTGCAGTTTCCTCAGAGTATCCATTTTTTCCTTGGTAAAAGCGTCAACCCTGTGGCTCTTGGTGAGGATGTGCGGTGTTATGAACACCAGCAGGTTCCTCTTTGAATAGCTGACTGATTTGTGCTTGAAGAGCCAGCCGAGCAAGGGGATGTCGCCCAGTAAGGGTACTTTTGTTTCATCGATATTTTTCTGGTTGCTGATAAGCCCGCCCACCACGATGGTCTTGCCGTCGCTCACGGTAACCTTGGTCTTGATGTCCCTCTTGCCGAGCTTCGGCGGAATAAGGGAGCCGGTGGTCGTGGCTTGGGTATCGCCGATGATGGAGTTGACCTCCTGGTACAGATCAAGGGTGATCCTCTTTTTATGCGTGATGTGGGGAGTGATCTTCAATTTTATTCCGACGGTTTTGTATTCAAAGGTTTGGAACGTGGTGTTCTGGTCCGTGATTCTATTGTTGGTCGGAACGCCGATTTCCTCGCCGACGTTGAGCTCGGCCTCGCTGTTGTCGACAGTGAGAACCTGCGGTGTCGACAGTATGTTGAAGTTCGTATCGGTTGCCGATGCGTTCAGGATAGCGAAACCCAGCACGCTCAGGTCGGGAACGTATCCGAGCTGGAATCCCGGGTTCATTGGTACCGCGACTTTTTTGTCTTCAAAACCTTTCGGAGGTGTGAAATTGGGATTGAAATTCTTGCCTATATTCGAACCGCCGTACATGTGAATGCCGGATTTATTTCCCAGCATCCAGTCGATGCCGAACCCCCAGCCGTTTTCGAGGTTCACCTCCACGATCATGGCCTCGATCAGCACCTGCTCGCGTACGATGTCGAGCTCTTTGATGATGCGGAGGATTTCTGCATACTCGTCCGGTTTTGCCGTTATGATGAGCGAGTTCGTGTCTTTGTTGGCGATGATGGACAGCTTGGAGGTTTTATCGCCTCCGGCGCCGTGTTCCTTGGTAACCCGCCGGGCCTTGTCCGAGGGTGCAACCTTCATAGGCTGAGGCTGGGGCATCGGCGATGTGTCGATCTTGGCCGTTTCGGAGAAGGGGATGCGGGAGAGAACATTCGCAAGGTCTTCCGCATTTGCGTTTTCAAGATGATAGACATGGATGTTTCCGGTTGTTTTTGCCGCTTTGTCTTCCGTAGTATATTTCGAGTCCAGAGACTGGGCTATTTTGATCAGGCTGTTCACATCGGACGTAATCCCGGTCACGATAATTATGTTCAGCGACTGGTATACGATGACGTCGGAGGTCTTTGATTTAAGGGAGCGCAGTGCGTTGGCGACCTCGTTTGCGTCAGCGTTTTTAAGCTCCAGGAGATACGTTATAGAGCGTTCGTCCTTGAGGCTTTTCCCGTCTACAATGACGGAAGAGTTTTTCTTGACCGCCTCCTCGATCGGCAGTATTTTAATGAGATTTTCGGTTTCAACGACGGCGAGGCCCTTGACCTCTAGAATCGCCTTCATGACGTTATAGGCCTCGCTCAGAGGGACCTTGCGGGCGGAGCTGATGGTGATCTTCCCCTTGACCCGGTCGTCGATGATGATATTTACCTATCAGTTGGCCCATCATATTGATGAATTCGTTAATTTCGACGTCCTTGAAATTGAGGGCAAACATTTTCGGTCCGGCCGGTTTTTTTGCTTTCGCCGCTTTTTTGGGCGCGGCGCTGACTTGGGAAGGATCGATGCCGCCTCTTTGCATGCTGAAATTAACGAATAGAAACATCGCAATGGATGCGCAGATCAACAGGATTTTTTTAAGGGTTTCTAGATTCATTAGTTGTTCCTTGTGTAATATACCGGTTGCTAGTCTGTTATATTAAAATCGTACTTGATGTTCTTGCCCTGCCGTTCGATGTCAACGGTGATCTTTGGATCGTTCTTAATCGTTTCCCACATGGACATAAGCTTCTGAGTGCTGTCAAGCACCTGGCCGTTGACGCGTTTCACGATGTCGCCGCTTCGCGCGCCCAGCCTGAACAATATGTTCTGCGGCCGAACGGTGATGAGGCGATACCCGACGATCTGGCCGTTGACCCGCTCCGGGCCTGCCTGAAGACCCTGGAGTGCGTTATCCATATTGTTGAAAACCTTCTGCCGCACCTCCGCCCTGCTGAGTGTCTGGGTGAATTGCTGGCCGCCGGAATCCTGTCCTGGCGCGTTCGGGTTAACGGGGGCCACTGTTTTTTTCGCGTATAGCTCGAGGGCCACCTTTTGCCCGCCCGCCTCGAGGAATACCTTCGAGTCGTCAATCCAGACCAGCTTGTTGCCGTACACGTCATTGGTGACTTCATTGTTAACCTTGTACAGGGCAAAGACTCCAGGGCTCTTTTCGCCGGTCTTAAGTATCATGGCCCGCGCGATGCTGGTCGGACCGCTGATGGTGCCCAGGAGGGTCAGCTCGCTTATTCCGGAGGCGGCAGATGCGGTGTCACCCGCAAGATCGCTCGCGCTGGCAACCTTGAAGAAACCGGATTCCGTGATGATTTTATAATCATCAAAATTTTTCCGGACGTTTACCGAAGATATCTTCCGAGAACCGGTTAATGACTTGGTGTATGCCGGTGAAATATTATATTTCACAACCTGGTTGATTGTAGATGCCAGCATAAAGGAAAAGATCATTATGGATATGATGTTGAGCGAATGGTATTTTAAATTCTGCATGAATTAAAAAACCCTGTAGTTTCTTCTTACGTAATCTCCAATCGAAACTATGCCCGTTTTATGTAGCTTTAAAGATTTATGTGATGCCATATTGCATACGTTCATACTTATTGTACATTTAAGGTCAAAACCGGCTAATATGTAATTTTTCATATAAAATCAACATATAATATCAAATTTCGTCAAGTAATTTACTCAAGAATTGCTTTTTTTAAGGTGCGTGAATTTAATTTGGATGAGTTCATTTTCAACCGGGTTATGGTGCCGCGGACCGTTTCGTAATTTTCTTTCGAAATATTATAAGAATGACAATTGAAATAAAAATTCCAAATATAATGAATTTATATCTCGATACATATGGAAGAATCATTTCATAATTGTTACCAAAAGTATATCCCAGGTAAAAGAGGATAATTGATGTGCATGTTGCTGCGCACAGATCGATTATTAGGAATTTTGCTATTTTCATCTTAATGAGCCCGCAGGTCATGAATGTGATGTTTCTCACGCCAAATGGAACGAATCGGGCAAAAAAAAGTGTTTTCCCGCCATATCTGTCGAAATATCCGCGTATAATCTTGATTTTATCTTCAATCTTTTCACGGTCAACGATCTTTGACCGTATCATTATTTTGCTGAATACTATTTTATTGATGCCGTATCTGCCGATTGCATAAGCGACGATATCGCTCAGGTAGGCACCCAGGAAACAGCCGGCGAAAATATAAGGCGCATTTTGAGGTACCGTCGTCGCTGCAATTGAAGCGGATATGATAAATACGACGTCTTCTGAAATAGGTATATTAAAACCGGCGAGTATTATGAGCCCGAAGGAGATATAGTGCGTGAAGGGCGCCAGTCCCACTATGATTCCTTGTACATCTATCATATGCTCATATCTTCCCATTTTTACAACTGCACAAACGCGGTGGGGCCCACTTCTCAATGTGGGTTGGCCCCACCGCGTTATGAGCAGTTATGTTTTAATAAAAGATTTAACGGACAATAAACGGTTTGGCTTTTATCGCAGGTGTTCCTTTTTTAATCCAGACCCTTACCCGCAAGGCGCTTTGGCCGTCCCTGTTTGTTATGGTGCCAATTTCCTCGATGTGGCCGATGGAGTCAATAGTGAATTCATAGAAATCTTTATTTTTTGAAAACGGATCGGTCAGGAGGACCAGGATTGTATCGTCTTGAAGGTGTTTTTTTGGCGTGCCCTCGAAATAACGGTGTGTGATATTGATATCGGATTCCCTGTATTTTTCAAGGGCAAATTTTTCCTGGAGTTTTTTTATGTACCGGTCAGCCATAGATTATTCCTTAACTTTTTCACTTGACTCTAATATAATTATTATTCAAAATTGAATTATTGGCAATCAAAAATAAGACCCCTGCGGGGGGCCTTTAAGGGGCTTCGCCCCTTAACCCCGGAAAGAATGAGTTATGTAACAAATCTATTTATTTTTGCCCGACCGCCCGGCGGCTGGACAGATATAAATAAACTGAAAGCTGAATAATTGGCAAATAAAAAATAATTTTTAGACTTGTAGCGAAACTGCTGTTTCGCACTTTTCAAGACCCCTGCGGGGCACTTTTAAGGGGCTTTGCCCCTTGACCCAGAAAAAAATGAGTTATGCAATAAGTCTATTTATATAAATATGTTATCCGATAGTAAACAACATTAATATGCGATTCAAAAAAAAATACGCTTCCATAATCCTGATCGGCGTCGTTGTATTAATAAATATTCTGGCGACCCTCAGGCTTTTATTCGCTGCCGCATATCCTGAACGGGTGCTCAGGGAAGTCATAACCGAATATTTTAAAAGCAACCTCAACAAGGCCGTTAAATTTGAAGACCTGTATATTGACTATAGCGGCAATATTATCATATCCGATTTCAATATCTCGATAACCAGTGATTTTAATGACAACGTGAGTCTCGTTAAAAGCGAAAAAGCAGTAATCAATCTCGGCTTTTTCAGTCTCTTTGCCGGCATCATCGATCTCAAGGGCATCGATTTCTATGGTTCCGAAATCACCTTCATTAAAAAGTACGGCAGAAGCCATATCGAATGTCTGTATCAAATCCTGGATCCGGACAAATTCATTAATAAGATACGGAACGTTTACGGTGAATTTTATATCGACTTCCATAGCGCAACGATGTATTACCGCGAATCACTTCGGGACAAGCAGATAACCATGGAGCTCAATAAAATCGATGCCGAATTGGAAATCGAAAAAAATACATTTTCATATTCCGTAAGCGGCTCCACTAAGCCGCATAAAACGAATACTCACCGCACGGGCGGTTTTTCCTGTGAAGGGACCGTTGATATTAAGGGATATCGTTCCTTTAAACACCGGATAAAAATCGATAATTATGATCTTACCTATTTTAATGAGTATCTCCTTGAGTACAAACTGGCTGATGTTGCCCTCAGCGGCGGAGGCTCTGTTGACGTCACGGTAGTCAAAAATAAGGACGCAATAACAGCAACAGGCCGTGCTGAAACGAATTCCCTGACCGTTACTTCCATAGTTAAGAAATATAATATTTTATCAAATGAAAATTTAAATCTTGATCTGGACCTGGTCGTCAATACCGCATCGAACAGTTATGCCATGCGTAAGCTGGTGCTGGGTGACGATGTATTTTCGATTGAAGCGTCGGGGACGTATATAAGGAATGATACCGATGATGCTATCAAACTGAAATTTAAGACAAATAAAATCGACCTGTACGACCTTTCGCAAAATGTTGCGCTGTACAAGGATACCGAATATTCCGGCACACTTCAGGGCGACGGAGAGCTTTCACTGGACTTTAAAAATAAAAAGGCTGAGGACATGCGGCTGAATATCGTCCTAGACGGGTTTACCCTGAAGAAAATCAAGAAAAAAGAACCAGTGCCCCTGATAGATGAATCCAGCATGCACTTGAAATTGTCCGAAAATTCTATCGAATTCGATATCAACGCCAAGCCGCTGCATTCCGACATCGAGATGAAAAGCAGAACCAGCATCGATAATTGGATTCCATTTAAGTCGGATACGCTTGTTGATATCAAGTCAAAGAAGATGAATCTGGAAAACCTTCGCATGGCCCTGGTATATCTGATCGACAAGGCGTATGCATCGGCATACAGTGACAAGCGGAGCGGGGTTGAAAAGGCGCCATTTTTACAAACCCCGATGGGAAAATTCTTGAACAACAATACCATCTCTCTGAAGAGCGGCTTTGATACTGTTTTCTGGGGAAGGAAGGCGCGATTTAAGGGCAATACCTTCAGCGCTCAGCTCAGCAGGGGATCCTTGTCCGTCAGTGAATTCAAATCGGAAGGCTATGATGCAAAATACATGCTCGCATGCCGGGTCTATTTCAACAGCGACCAGCCCTATGTTAAGATCGACGGTCGAGTAGACGATTTCGACCTTTCCGCTTTTTATGCCGACAGCGGGTTAAAGGGCAGCCTCACCGGGAAGGCCAGGAGCGATTTTTCTTATGAAGTATCAATTTCCCGGCTCGGCGATATACTGGACAACGCCAAGGGGCACCTGAACATATCCATCGGCAGGGGGGAAATGAGAAACACCGGGATTCAGAGGAGAATAATGAAATTTCTACGGAAGAACGGGTATTCGGCTGATTCACTTTCCACGATCAATTTCGAAGATATAATGATTTCAATATCAGAGCAGGGAGAAAATTTTTGGTTCAGCAACTTCGGCATACGGGGAGACACGCTCCTATTCAACGCGGTAGGCGATTACCTGTACGAGGGCGGCCTAACCAGCACATTCGGCGTCACCATGCGTAAAGACGGAAATGCGGTCAATATTCCGATCCGGCTGTACGGCCCGATCCTTGCACCCTGCGCTGATGTCGTCAATAAAAAGGAATCGCAGAAGCTATGTTTTTAAATCTATCAGCTCGTAAATCTTGACGGGCTTTTCCTTGCCCTTGACCTTTATAAGGTCAAGCTCCCTGACTATCACCTGTTCCCTGACCTCATCATAGGTATATTCGCTGATTATTATGTTCGTGCCGTAAATTTTATTGGTACCTTCGAGACGGGCTCCGAGATTGACCATGTCGCCTATCAATGTGTAATCCATCCTCGAAGACGAACCCACATTCCCGACGACCATATCGCCTGAATTTATTCCTATGCCTATATTGACCGGATCCATTTTCTGTTGCGCCCAGGCCTTGTTCATGTCATTGAGCTTCCTCATCATCTCGACCGCGGCTTTGCAGCAGCGGAGCGCGTGGTCTTGTTGTGGAACGGGCGCGCCCCAGAAAGCCATGATCTCATCGCCGACGTACTTGTCCAGCGTGCCGTCATATTTTATGACGATATCGGTCATCTCTTGGAGGTAATGGTTCAGATGGTCCACCAGCAGTTCGGGCGTCATCCGCTCGGACATTGTCGTAAAACCGCGAATGTCTGAAAAAAACACGGTCACTTTCTTTTTCTCACCGCCCAGCTTCAGCTTCTCGGGGCTTTTCAGAAGTTCATCGACAACGGTCTTGGAAACGAACTTGGAGAAGGTCTGCCGAATATACCGCTTTTCACGCTGTTCGGTAAGCACGCGGTAGGTGACGATCAGCATGAAGGTCAGGCCGATCTGTATTATCGGGGTCGAAAATGCCGTCACATAGCTGTACTGATCAAAAAGGAAATATGATCCGACCATATAGAGGAGGGTGAGTATACCGGTGAATACGAGCGACGCCACGATGGAGATGCGGGGAAGGATGAGCCCCAGAACGAGGGCTATGACGAACATGATAATGAGGTTTTGCAGTTCGGTAAGTTTGTGTAAAAAGTTCTGGTTCAGTATGGTATTGAGCACATTGGCATGGTGTTCGATGCCGAATGTCGCGCCATATGGCGATTGTTTTTCGTCAGTGGCTATGCCGGTTACGGAGTATGCAGCCACTAGGACGATTTTATCCTGCAATGAGGGGTTGTTTTCTTTTAACATATCGCCGTCGCGGCAGAAATAGCTATAAGGATAATGATTAAAGCTGCCAAAACCGCCGATGAAGTTAACGTCCATGAAGCCCCGTTTGTCAATGGGGATCATGATTTCCCTTTTGTGATTTGGTTTTGCCATTTTCGATTCCGGAAGGTTCTTCAACTTGATATATCTTCCCCATTTGATTTCGATATCCTGTTTGCCAATGCCGAAATATTTCATCACCACCAGGAGGTCGATGTTGGGATAATACCAGCCGTTCCATTTGATAATAAGGGGCATGGTCCTGGTCACGTTGTCCGGACCGGGGAAGATGTTGGCAAAACCGATTCCAGCCGAGGCGTTTGAAAGGAGCGGTGTTGGTGGCACGGCTTCGTCGACAAGGTGCGCCGTGGTGTCGTCGGGATCTGCCGGAAAGCGCAGCTGGTTCAGGATATTGAGCCGCTCGGCCTGATCGCTGTAATCCTTATCGATATATTTGGTTTCAAAAGGGAAGTCGAGGAACACATTCTTGGCGTCATGGATTGCCGCGGCAAGCTTGTCCTCGCCCTTTTTGTGATCGAGTAACATGATGTCGAACAGTATCGCCAGGGGTTTGCCTGATCCCACGTACCGGATAAATTTTGCGTGGATGTCCCAGGGAAAAGGCCACTGAATGCCCCGGTCTGAGAAGTCACGTATGGTCCGCTCGTCGATCCC
>Ga0209342_10005907_pt1 | contig 12483 bp, 9 predicted proteins | sample RifCSP16_2_FD_184023 | JGI IMG/M metagenome (GOLD analysis project Ga0209342, IMG submission 184023) | Soil microbial communities from Rifle, Colorado - Rifle CSP2_sed 16_2 (SPAdes) (version 2) | ecosystem: Environmental > Terrestrial > Deep subsurface > Rock core/Sediment | place: Rifle... | reverse complement strand
CCCGCCATATCTCAAGGTTCCCGTCTTGAAGGACTCGCTCCCAGCCTGCGGCCTGGTACATCTCCCAGGGGTCCTGGCCGGAATGAAGCAGGACATAGCGGGTGCCAAACCACTGGGAAGCGTTGTCGAGGCTTTGTGGATTGCCGTATTCGGCAACTCCCGCTTCGCGCGAATAGTAGACGTTTTGCTGATACCCCCACATGGCGTGGATCAGGTTGGCCTGGTAGGTGTAGGAGTTGATCTGTGAGGCGTCGGCGTAGGTGACGAGATCCATGGCCAGGCGGCCCATGTAGGGGGAGATGTCGATGCGGAGCGGGCGATCTGAAGGCAGCACGGAGGCCAGCCTCCAGCTATCATCGGAGGCCAGGTCTTCCTGCGCCAGGACGAATCGCGGCCAGTTCTCCGGGGCGAGTTGCTCGCCGAGAGGCCCGGCGTAGCCCTGGGGCTCACGGTTCCAGACGTTGCCCAAGTTCACTCCCCCTCCATTGGGGCCGTATGCCAGCCGTCCGGGAATCGCCGCGTGAGTCGAACCAAGCGGGATGAGGATTGCCCCAACGAGGAGAAGTGATGCCAGGGAGGCCAAGCCAGGACGGAGCGACGCTCTCAGCTTCCTTGGGGTCTCGGGTTGTGAGAAGCGCGGTCGGAGGAGCTTCTCGGGGTGCAGCACAAGGTAGGCAATTGCCCAGGCGCCATAGCCGGCCATGGCGGGCATCAACACCATGTCCAGCAGCAGGAGACTGCGGAAGTTCACGAAGCTGAAAAGGAGCGGAGATACCCGGAGAACAAGCGCGACCAACTGAGGCGTGAGTGCGTAGACGACCCCCAGGACGAGAACCGAGCCTGTCGCCAGTGCCTTGCGCGATTCGCCGATGCCCAGAATGGCGAACAGCAGCGAAAGGCCGATGCCGAGGAGGGCTAGTAGGGAGACCGCCAGGGGGAACTGCATCCTGGTGAGGATCTCCTCTGGGTTCACCGGGGCAATACCAAACAACTCTCGAATGGGCAGGCGATGAAGTTGGTGCTCAGGGGGTGTATTGAGGCCTTCTCTGTTGGCCACTTGCCCGTAGGCATAGAACGGGACCATGTAGGCAGACAGCAGCAGGCCCAGCGTGACCGCGAGCAATAGCAGGATCTTCAGCCCGCCCCAAAGAGTCGCCCTGCGAGCGTCCCTCCGTGCAGTCAGCGATGTGAAGAGGACATAGAGGCCCATCCCCACGGCGGCCGCCGAGCCAACCAGCATGTGAGATAGGCTGGCGAAAGCCATCAGGAGCACCAGCGCCACAAACCAGATTCTACCGCGGCCCGTCTTGCGTCTGTCCATCTGGTGCTCGAAGGCGCGATCGAAGGCGATCAGGGCTGGAGGCAGAAGCACCAAGGCCACCTGCTGGGGAAAGAAGCCCCAGTTGTACATCCAAGTCCACGTGATCGGGGCCAACAGATAGAAGACCGCAGCGATCAAGCCCACGGTCTGTCTTCGCAGCACGAGCCAGCAGAAGAGGTATACCCCTAGCGCGGTGAGGGGAAAGGTGAGGAAGCTGATCAGATGGTAGGCCTGGCCGACCGACAGGCCACTCACCCGGCTCGTCGCAACCACGAGCAGGTGTGGCAGCACCGGGTAACCGTGAAGCAGCGACATCCCACCGCCCTGTAGTGGATACCAGTGGGGGACATCCGGGAAGAATTGGTTCAACCAGTAGGCGTAGCTGATGTGGAGGGGGCTGTCGTTTCCCTGTCCGCTCCCGCGAACGACGCCCCAACCGAGGAAGTAGGAAAGGCCAACAATGACGGCCGACGAAAAAGCCAGGTGGAGGATGCTCGCCAGAGCACCACCCGCCCGGAGGGCGGCAGCGACCCGTCTGCTATTCATCGGATTTCTGTCTCAAGGCCAGCATGCGAGTCACTCGCGCAAGTAGGAAGGCTCACGGATCGCATTCTCCTCCGCACGGTCGGCCCACCGGTGATTCCTGACGGCTTCGACCAGGGCGGCTTCCACGAGTTCGTTGTGGAGCTCGTAGGAGAACATCTGTCGGGCCCGGTTGTTCCCGGCGCGGCCCATACGCTCCGAAAGCACAGCGTCCATTCCCAGGCGCAGCAAGCACTCGGCGAACGCTTGAGTATCATACGGCTCGACGAGGAAGCCCGTCTCACCGTCCCTCACCGTCACCGTCGGACCTCCGTTGTTCCAGGCCACCACAGGAGTGCCAGCACCCATGGCTTCGACGATCCCCATCCCGAAGTCTTCCTCGGGCGAGGGATACACGTACACGGCTGCCTGCTGATAAAGGCTTGCGAGGTCTCTCTCGCACACCAGCCCGACGAAATGCACCGAGCTCTCAAGGCCTAGTCCCGAGGCAAGGTATCGCAGTTGATCGGTATATTCCGTCTCCTGGCCCGTGATGACAAGGGAGAGATTAGGAGTGGCCTTGCGGATCTCCTTCAGAGCCCAGAGAGCGTATTCGAAGCGCTTTGAAGGCGAGTGTCGGTTTGTCAGAAGGACGTACGGCTTGGGGACGCTCCATCCATTAACCTGTACTTCGCCATGCCAGCGGCCGCCGTATTCCAGGCGCTCCACCGGGAGGGGATGACAACCTGCAGGGCAAACCCGATTCTCGACGCTGTAAACGCGCCGGATCCAGTCGCCAACATGGTCACCATTCGTCAGGACCACCGCCGCATTTCGAATACTCAAGCGGTCCGCCCAGCCAATGAACCACCCACCAAGCCTCGTCAGGGCGGCGATGAATCGGGTGTCGCCTTCGCGGATCCGGATTCCGTTCTGTTTGTCGACTTCCCTGGGGTGAAGCACACGCAGAGCTTGGGCCAGGTAGACCACATAGGGTTTGTGCAGCATTCTGCTCACAACAAAGGTCAGCCAAGGGCCCGGCTGATTCGCGCCCAGGAGCACATCGTATTTGCGGAATCGCCAAGCCATGAAAGGGATCAGCAGGCAAGTCAGTGCTACCCAAATCGGGCCGAACGCAGGAAGCCACCGAGGCGGAGGCGGCAGGAGCGACCGGATCTCGGCCATCTCCGGGACATCGGGAAAGCACCCCTGGCGATCGACATAGGGGGCAAAGCAAGCCACCTCGTGGCCAAGGCCACGCAGGCCGCGGATCTCCTCCAGCACGAGCTTCTCACCGCCCCCGGAATAGAAGAAGCCGAGGTGGAAGATGGCGATTCTCATCTTGTACCCAACCCGGCGTCGATGAGTCTACCCCGCGCCATTCCCAAGGACGCCCTACGGGCATTCCTCGAGCGGGGGAAAGACGCCCCGGCAACTCGACACCTGCCCGCAAAGGCAATTAGCGAGGGGTGGCTCAACTTCGCTCTAGACATCCGAGCAACCCATAGTTCACGATTCTCGGCATGAGCCCTGTCCAATGACGAAGCGTGCCTACGCTCGGACTGAAGCACCCTTGGCCTCGACCTTCTGCGCAACGTAGATCATTGTCCCGCTCAACCCGAATAGGCTTTCGAACAGGACGAGGGGAAACGCGACCAGGCCAAGTAGAAACCCGGCCACACGACTTAGGTATCCCGCCAGAGGCCGTCTTCGCCCGAAGGCCAGGGCAGAGGTCGCACGAGGCATCGTTGAAAGCGCAACTGAAACGCAATTCTCAATAAGAGGTCCTCCGCGGCGACCAACAAGACTCATCCCTGCCGAGGCCAGGATCCGCTCAACGCCTTCCGTTGACGCAAGCAGCACGTGCCGGGGAGCCTCATTGAGCCACACCCACCTTTGTCCAAACAGACGAGCCTGGACACTGTCGATGATTTGCGTCTTGATTGCCAGATATCCATCGGGCCTGAGGACTCGATTGACCTCTGCCAGCGCCTCCAATGGGTGGACCAAGTGCTCCAGGACGTTATACAGGATCACCACGTCGAAGTAGGAGGCGGGGAAGTTGGCCTCGGCCAAGGATCCTCGGTTGACATTCAAGCCCAGTTTACGGCGAGCGTGGTCTACCGCCTGGGCATCAATGTCCAATCCGTAGACCTCAAACTCCCCCGCTTTGGCGAATTCACTCAGTTGATAACCGCTGCTGCACCCGATCTCAAGAAGCCTACCAGTCCGTCTCCGGGTGATGTGGGTGACTGTCCTGGCGCCTGCCCTGTAGACCGGAAGGTATAGGGCTCGCCATTCTAGCTGTCGAAGCAGCCGCGGCAATCCGCCGTCTCCGGTGGGCCCTGTCACCATGTAGGTCGGTGGATAGAACGAGCCGATTTCCTCGTCCTTCGGTAGAGGAACGAGCGAGACGGAGGCACAGCGCCTGCAGACATGGAAGTCAAATCGCCCTTCGACAAAGCCAAGTCTGTCCCGAATATTGGGAAACTTGAGTACCAACCTCTGCGAGCCGCAGAGCGGGCACTTTCCCGAGGAGTGTTCGGGTTCCGTCCCAATAATTACGCCGGTCCCACTAATCATCTTCACCTTCCCGACTGTAGCCCTTCACCATTTCGTCAAGTAGCCGCTCGCCGTCCGCATGAACCAGGCTATCGGCAGCGGCCTGATGAGTCCATGGATGCCAGCTTGCCGGTTGTTGCTCAGGCTCATGAATTGCCGCCGCTTAGTGAGGGTTTGCGGTAGATTGGCGAGATTCCACAGCAACGCTCGGAGAACCGCCTGGCCATTGGCGGGTTTGAGCCTCAGGAAGTAGACCAGGGCACCCCCAATGCATAACGCCAGGTGCAGCGGAAGGGTAACGAGAAGATCACGAACGCTCAGCAGCTTGATCAGGGAACAGAGGCGGTTCTTGAATGAGTGATAGACTGTGAATGCCGAAGGTAGCCGCTGGGTAGTGGCGCCGCCCCAGTGATATATAACCGACCGCGGGACCATGACTATTCGGTGGCCAAGTAGCTTGGCTCGCCAGGAAAAGTCCGCGTCGTCGAAATAGATGACGAAATCCGGGTCGAAGCCTCTCAACGCCTCAAACACCTCTCTCCTTACGAGAACACAAGCCCCCGCCGCACCCAGGATGTCGATAGGTTCCCGATCGACGATACAGTCCGGCTCACCTCGCCAAGGGTGGAACCACATCCCCGTTCTGGTCAGGTAGGCGCCTGCTGAGTCAACGAGATCACGTCTCGAGGCCATCAGGATTTTGCTCTGAGCTATGCCAATAGCCGGCCAGCTCTCCATCACCTTGACGAGTTCGATAAGGAAGTCTTCAGTCACTACGGTGTCGTGATTCAGGAAGAGTAAGAGATCACCTTTGGCAACTGAGGCCCCTAGGTTGTTTCCCCCGCCGTAGGCGAGGTTCGCCTCGCTCCTGATCCGCCTCACTTGGGGGAACTGATGCTCCACATACTCCAGCATGCCGTCGGTGGAGGCGTTGTCGACGATGATGACTTCGATGTTCTTGTATGCCTGGCCAAGCACCGAATCCAGGCATGCCCGGATGTAATCCATTCCGTTGTGCGGCGCGAGGATGATCGAAACAGGCGGCTCAATCATGTGGAGTCACTTCCGTCAGCAAGGAGAGCAATTGGCGTTCCGAGACATGCGCAGGGGAATACTCCGCGAGCCTGCGCATCCTTTCGATCATGTCGCTTATGCCAGCGAAGGGTTCGCCATCTGGCCCTACCGCGTGCTCGGATCGCAGGAATTCCATGTAGTGTTTCATTGATCCGATGTCGTAGTAGTACTCGAGGTTCCACTCGCCGAAGCCGAAAACTGAAAGGGCCTCGTTGAGCGCCTCTGTGTGGCTTGGGTAGTCCCGCCCGTCCCAGTACTCCACCACGGAGTGCCTCCAGGCCAGAGTTCCCCAGGCCCGACCAGGGGAGACTGAAGGCTGCTTGTCCAGGATGCCGCCATCTCTGACTACCCCAAAGCGCTCCGGCTCCTCGGTCGCGAACAGCCCCATCGCCAACTCATTCCCCAAGGTCTCGGGAAACGGTCTCGGGGGAACGAATGTGTCAGGCATCATGAAGTAGTACTCGTCGGCCTTGATCTCAATTGCGGTGGTGATAGCTCCCCACAGCTCCTCGCCCTTCTGAATCGCAAACACAATATTGGCGACTTGTTTGAGGTGGTGGGCGTGCCACTGGACTTTGGATGGGTTTGTGACGACGACGACAACATCACACCCGCACACTTGCAGCGAGTCAACCGCCCTTGAGAGCAATGTGGAATTCCTGGAGACAGGGAGCAGTTCCTTCAGGTATCCGCCCCACCTCTCTGCCTTTCCGGCCGCGGGTAGTATTCCTAGTCTCATCGCTCGCGATCCTCTCAGTCTTGGCCCTCACCCGGGCACGCCGTTCGTTTCCCTTCAGTCATCGTGCCAAACCTCGTTTGGAGGCCACAGACCGAGCCAGGCCCCCGCGCATGGAGATGCACCCAGGCGACAGGGACGCAGGCGCGCCTGGCGGCCTCCGATGGCTCTTCAAGGTGCCGTTCTCGCCGTGAAATGCCCCCCTCCCCCCGGCATTGAGCGCAGGAGGCGCGATTCGTAATAGCCCACCGCGACCAGTACATCCTTTACGAAACCCACGAGCCGCTTGGGCAGGGTCGATTTCCCGCCGTGAATGTAGCCTTCCACGGAAGTTGAGACATGTTTGCCGCGAAGCGAGAGCAGGACGAAGTAGGCGACGTCGACGAGGGCAAACAGCGGGTGGAAGCTCCATCGCACCTGCCTCACCTCGAGCCCCGCCTCCGCCAACTGCGCCCGGGCTTCTTCATCCGAGTAGACCTGGATGTGCCCGCAATGGACTTTCTTCGCCTTCCAACCGAGGCGGTGCATCATGGCATAGATCGTCCAGGGCTGCTTCTCCAGCGGCAGGAAGAGATGGAACAGCCCGCCCGCCTTCAACACTCGCCGGACCTCGCCCAGAGCCCTACCGGGCTCCGGGATGTGCTCCAGGACATCGAACATGGTCACTGCATCGAAGTATCCATCCGGAAACGGAATGCGCTCGCCTCCGGCGGCGACAAACCTGGCGCCTTCTGTCTCCCGGTTGGCCATGCGCATCGCTTGCTGGCTCAAATCGCTTCCCCAGACCTCGAGATCCGGCCGGTAGTGGCGGAGCGCCTTGGGCATGTTGCCGCCACCGCAGCCGATGTCGAGGACACGGCCGCGCACGCCTTGGAGGTCCTCCAGGCAATAGCGCAGCTTCAAGGCCTGGATGTACTTCGGGGAGAGCCGGACGACCGGCGCGCCCCAGACCTTGGATTCGTAGTCGAAGGCCATCGCGTTCATCGGGCCACCCGGTAGACCAGCATGCCGCTGTAGGGCACGTTCCCCAGCGGCTCGAATCGCTCCGGATGCTCCTGGATCATCGTCTCGAAGCGCCTGTCTCCAGAGGTCATCACCAGCAGGAGGATATTGTCCCTTTCGAACCAGTTCCACATTTGCGGCCCAACGACGTCCCAGTGCTCGTAGGGATCGCCGCCTTCGAAGTAGAAGATCGGGCCATACATCTGCCCGAGCAAGTAGGCGCCGTCGATCCCGCTGTACCGGCCCAACGCGTAGGTAAACTGCGGGTTGCCCTCGGGGATGAGAACGGTCCCGCCGGTGTACGCCTGGCCCACGAATTCCCCCTGCTCGCGCAGGCCTCCGATCATGGTGCGGCTGGTATAGCCCACGTCCACATCGTGGAGGATGGGCGCCCAGGTGAGCTGCATGGCGAGCAAGACCGGGATGACCAGAAGCCAACCGGCCCCAAACCTGCCCCATGCCCGCAACTTGGAGGGCAGCCATCCCAGGGCGAAAACCGCCACGAGCAAGCCTACGAACATGTAGGGGAAGACGAAGAAACGAGTTAGCCAAAACCAGGGCTCGTAGCTCTTCAGGTAGGCAGTGAGGCCGATGAAGCCAGCGATGAAGGCTGTTGTTCCGAAGCCCAACAAGTAGACGAGATAGGGCTTGGGCCGCTTCCAGAGCGCCCAAACGGCCGCCAGGAGAGAGACGATGAACACTCCTGCGAGAACAGGCCGGGCCGCGAGCTGGTAGTCCGTAAGCTCGGCGCGGAACTCCCATCGGCCGGCGGCATTGGCCAGGAAATTCCAGTAGATCGGGTAGATGGCGTTTCCGGTCCTATCCAGCAGGTACTTCATGTAGACAAGAATTGGAATCCCCCACCCCAGGCCCAATGCGATCTTGCGATGCGACGGTTCGCGGCCCAGCATTGCGGCCGCGATCAGCCCTATGCTAAAGAGCCATGCTTCGGCACGCGCCATCGAGGCGACGGCAAGTAGAACGCCTGAGAGGACAGAGCGCCGCGGGAAGAAGTAGATGGCTGCAAGGAGGAAGACGAAGCTAAGCGGCTCGGCCATCCCCGAGGGGTCGTTGAAGATGACGATCGGGTTCAGCGCGCCCAGGAGCGCTGCCGCGAGCCCCACGCTCTTGTTCCAGAACCGCGCCCCAAGCAGGTAGAAGAACACCACGTTCAAGACACCAGCCACGATGGTGACCCAGCGCAGGATTATGATGTCGACGGACCGGGTGACGGCGAACAGCCCCACCAGCAGCAGCGGGTGGATGATCCCCCAGTAGTACTCCATCCCTTTCAGGTCCCACAGCCGCAGGAAGCCACGATGGAACCCGATCTGCTGGCTCAAGTAGGCGATCTGCCAACGGTGCCAGGTGTCATTCGACCAACTCGGAATGAGGACATCCGTGCCGGTCACGAAGTATAGGAAGACGACACGCGCAGCCAGCGCCACCAGGGCGACCAGGGAGACCAGCGCGGCCGTCAGGGCGATCGTGCGCCAGTTCCAACCGACCGTGGCTTTGGCGACATTCGGCACGATCACCCCCGGAATCTGCCGGGCCGGCCGGGCAGTCCCCGCCGGTCGTGCCGCCATGTCTCGGCGCGAGCCGGGCTGCTCGAAGGGCTCCCCGGCCAAGTCCTTTAAGGTCGCTGGCTTGCCCTTCTGCTTGCCGTATGGATCGACACTTGAGAGCAGGGCCCTACGTGCCTCGTCATCCATCGAAGGAAGTCCCCATCACCTAGAATCCATTTCTGCTCCCGGAAGCTCGGCTGCGGCGAGATCTCTCCGGAAGGCCAAACCCGACACTTGTTCGACAGCTTCAAGAGCGGGCTCCCCCACGGCCTGCCAGATGGCGTTCTCCAGAATGCTTGCATGCCGGTCCCAGGTGAACAATGCCTCGACGCGTTCCCGGGCCGCCCTCCCCATCCGGGCCCGCTGCTCCGGCTCCAGCAGCAGCCGGGTGATCGCCTGCGCATAGCTATCAACCTGAAACGGCTCGGCCAGGAAGCCGGTCTCGCCATCCGCCACGGTGACGGTCGGGCCGGCATGGTTCCAGGCCACCACCGGCACGCCCCAGGCCATGGCCTCGATCACGCCCATCCCGAAGTCCTCCTCGGGGGCGGGATAACAGTAGACGGCGGCCTCCCGGTAGAGGCGTTGCAGGTCTTGTTCCGAGATCTGGCCCAGGAAGAGGACCTTTTCGCCAATCCCCAGGCGGGAGGCCAGCGCCGCCAGCTTGGGCGTGTGAGCGGTAAAGGGGCCCGGGATGACGAGGCTGGCCTCGGGCGCGGCCTTGGCCGCCTGAGCCATCGCCAAGAGGACGTATTCGAACTTCTTCTGCGGCTCGTGCCGGTTGGTGATCAGGATGTATGGCTTGCGCACCTCGAATCGCCCAACCTCAAACGACCCCACGTACGCGGTGTGCGGGTTCAGGCGCAGGGCCTCCAGCGGCTGCGGGTGGCAGCCCGCCGGGCAGAGCACCTGCTTCCGGCCGTAGATGCCCTCGATCACGCCGGCAATGTAGTCGCCGTTCGCCAGCATGACCTCGGCGCCGGTGAACGACGCCCGGTCGGCCCAGGCGACAAACCGCTTGAGCCTCTTGATCAAGACATCCAGCACGTGGTAGTCCGGTTTGGTGAGCCAGCCGGTCTCCCGGTCAATGCGTCGAGGGTAGACCAGCCGGTTGGGCTGGTTGAGGTAGACGATGTACGGCTTGCGCAGAACCTTGGCGATGCAGCAGGCGATCCAGGCGCCCGGCTGGTTGGCGCCGACGAAGACGTCGATCTTCCGGAAGCGCCAGGCAAACAACGGCGCCAGCACGCTCGAGGCCGCCATGGCGAAGGCATCCCGCAGCGGAAACCACTTGGGCAGCAGGGGGACGAATGTCCGGACGCCCACCTCGTCGATGAAATCGGGGTAGCACAGCTTCCGGTCGAGCGTGGGCGCGTAGCACACCACCTCGTGACCGAGCCGGCGCAGCCCCAACGCCTCTTCAAGAACGATGCGCTCTCCACCGCCGCTGTAGACAAACCCGCAGTGGAAGATCGCGATCCTGAGTGTCCTGTCGGTCATCTGCACGCTCCTTGCCGCTCAGCCTGGGACCACCTGGCGGCTCTCAACGGCCGCAGTCGCCCGGGCAAAACCTGGCGCCTCACCTTCGAAGTGCTCCCGGTTGTTCCCGACCCACTCCTGGAGCGACGCCAGACCCTCGTTGATGGACACGCGCGGCGACCACCCCAGATCGCGTTGCGCCTTGCGGATGTCGGAGATGTAGACCTTCTGGTCGCCGGGCCTCCAACCCCCAAAGTGGAGCGGGATGGCCCGGTCGAGCCCCGCCTCAAGCCGGTAGATCAGCTCGAGCAGCGACAGGGCGTTGCGCGGGCCGCCGCCGATGTTGTAGGCCTGGCCCCGGCAGTCATCGATCCGTTCAATGGCCCGGTCGTAGACGTCGAGCAGGTCGTCGACGTGAAGGATGTCGCGCACCTGGCGTCCATCGCCATAGATGCTGATCTGGCGACCCATGACGGCCGAAATCACAAAATGCGCCACCCACCCCTGGTCCTCGACGCCGAACTGGCGCGGGCCGTAGATGCAGGACTGGCGGAGAACCACCGTCTTCAGTCCGTAGATCCGGGCGTAGTCGAGCATGTACAAGTCGCATGCCCCTTTGGAGCAGCCGTAGGGCGAGTAGAGGTCGATGGGAGAGTCCTCGGCGATCCCCTCCGGGCAATCCTGAAGCACATAGCGCAGTGTCCCCTCCTCGACCTTCGCCCCCTCCAGGGCGCCGTAGACTTTGTTGGTCGAGGAGAACAACACGATGGGATCCCCGATGCAATGGCGGGCCGCCTCCAAGACATTCAAGCCGCCCAGGGCATTGACCATGAAATCCTCCCTGGGATGGAGGACCGAGGTCGTCACGGCGACCTGCGCCGCCAGGTGGGCGACGACGTCCACGCCGTCCATCGCCGCGCACAGCGCCTTCAGGTTGCGGACGTCGTCGCGGACGATCGTCAGACGCCCGCTCCCCTGGGGCTCGAGCCAGGCTGCATTCTTCTCTGCGCCGGGGCGCGAGAAGTTGTCATAGGCAACGACCTCCCAGCCGCGTGCCAGGCAATGGGCGGTGTAGTTGCTGCCGATGAAGCCGAGGCCGCCAGTGACCAGGATTCGCCGCGGCGTCTTTCCATGTTCTCCGTTCTTCGAGTGCTGCCCTAGCTTGGTCTCCATCGTTCCCTCCCTGATCCTATCTACTGAGCCCCCAAGGCCCCTTGAGCCGAAAAACCCATGCCCGTCGCCCGGATCGCCTTCATCGCCTTCTCTGCGCACCGAGCAGCCAATCGCGCAGCCCAGGACGGCTGCCGGCGGCCTTTGTCTTGCGGATCTCGCTGAGATACCGCTCTTCGATCTTCTCTCCCTCCAGGCTCTCCAAGGGCTCCAGCAGCCAGCCATGGCTAAACCACCAGAAGGCCGCCAGCCACAGCAGAATAATGATGGTGCTGCCATAGTCGTGGTAAACCACGGCCGGCAGTTGGCCGAAGTAGAAGGCGACCGCGGCCACCGAGGCGATTCTGAGCAGATTGACCAGGAACGTGCCCAGGAAGCCGACCACCATCGTCTCCACCTTGGAGATGCGGGTAAAGGGCCCCTGCATGCCCGTCAGCAGCGTTGCCACGTACAGGATGAAGGATTGCCAGCCAACGCAGTTCCAGGAGATGAAGACCGGCAGCAGAAAGCCGCCCTTATCCAGGATGATAGTGCTCGGGGTGACCTGAGCGGGAATGCCGATGAAGCCCAGCAGGACAGCGACCAGGCGCACCTCTCCTGGGACGATCCAATTGGTGAGGATCACGTCCAGGCCCAGCGTCTCCACCACCCGAGTCAGGAACTCGTTGAACGTGGTGACAAAGGGCAAGATCATGAGCAGGATCGCCGCCATCACCAGCAGGAGGCGAAGGACCGGCCGCCTCGTTTCCTCCACCTGGCTCGCCTGCGTGAGGGTCATGCCTTCGACAGTCTGAGGCGGATGCATCGCTACCTTTCCTCCTGCGCCGCCTGGTTCCCGGCGGGCGCCCTTGACTTTCGGCGCCGAAGGGCCCGTCCGAGCGCCGGGATCAACGTCGCTGCGGCTCCGATCCAGAGGACGTTATCGGGGACGGTGACGTCGGGCGTGTCCAGGTTGCTGCATTTGCTGGAGGCGCAGCTGCCGTCGTAGTCCAGAACGAAGCTCCCACCGCCGCTCACCGACACGACGTCTACGTACACCCGAAGGCGGC
>Ga0209342_10005902_pt1 | contig 12486 bp, 10 predicted proteins | sample RifCSP16_2_FD_184023 | JGI IMG/M metagenome (GOLD analysis project Ga0209342, IMG submission 184023) | Soil microbial communities from Rifle, Colorado - Rifle CSP2_sed 16_2 (SPAdes) (version 2) | ecosystem: Environmental > Terrestrial > Deep subsurface > Rock core/Sediment | place: Rifle... | reverse complement strand
GCCAACAAAGACAACAAGCGATGTCTCCATCATGTTGGACATCATTATTTTTGTACTGCCTCCACCAATTCCCACAGCCTCTTCGGGCTGAGCGGGCATTCGAGAATTTCGACGCGGTTCTCCAGCGCATCTTCCACTGCCTGCGCGAACAATGGCCCGACCGGGATCGCTCCAGCTTCACCTGCACCCTTGATGCCCAACGGGTTGAGCGGCGAGGGCGTTACGACGTGGCCGGTCTCGACGTTCGGAACATCCAATGCCGTTGGAAGCAAGTAGTCCATAAACGTCCCGGTGAGCAACTGCCCGTTCTCGTCGTAAATGAGTTGCTCGTAGAATGCGTTGCCGATGCCCTGCGCCACGCCGCCCTGCACCTGCCCTTCGAGAATCAGCGGATTGATCACCGTGCCGCAATCGTGCACGACGACGTACTTTTTGATCTCGACACCCATCGTCTCCGGATCAACTTCGACGATCATTGCGTGCACGCCCGATGACGTCGCGCTGCCGGCCGGGCCAAAGTAGTTGGTGGCTTCCAGCCCGGGGATCGTGCCCGGCTTCACAGCGCCGCGCAAAGGATTGGCTTTGGCCGCAAGGTCGCCCAGCCGGATCGTCTTTTGCGGCACGCCTTTGACGCGCACCTGCCCGTCAGCCAATTCCAAGTCTTCTTCGGCGCACTCGAAATGCTCGGCTGCCAGTTTCAAGATTTTCTGCCGTACGTCTTTGGACGCTTCGTTGACCGCGTTGCCCGCAACGACCGCGCCCCGGCTGGCGAATGTGCCCGCGCCCCAGTAGAACTGGTCGGTGTCGCCGGTGACGACTTCCACGTCGCGCACGTCCACGCCGACTTGATCGGCGACGATTTGTGCGAAACTGGTGAAGTGTCCCTGTCCCTGTGTGCCGATGCCGGTGACAAGTGACACCTTGCCGCTGGTCTGCACTTTGACTCGCGCGCCTTCATAGGGCCCGATGCCCGTGCCCTCGACGTAGGCCACGACGCCGATGCCAACGTGCTTGCCCTCGGCGCGCAAGCGCGGCTGTTCTTCCTTCAAGAACTGCTCGTATCCGATCAGTTCCAGCGCCTTGTCCATGATCGGGTTGTAGTTGCCGCTGTCGTACGTCAGGGGCGCGAAGTCCTGATAGATCACTTCGTTGTTGTACGGGAACTTGTCGGGCGGGATGTAGTTGCTGCGTCGAATCTCCGTCCGGTCAATGCTCAATTGCTTCGCGGCGATGTCCAGAAACCGCTCGATGACGAACACGCCGTGCTGGCGGCCCGCGCCGCGATACGGAGTCACAATCGTCTTGTTGGTGAAGAGGGCGGTGAACTCGGAATAGTAGTTGGGGATGTGATACGGCCCGAGCAGGGTGCACTGGCTGTTGAGGGGAACGGTAAGACCGTAGGGGTCGTACGCGCCGCTGTCGTGCAGGAACACGTCGTGGACGCCGAGGATGCGTCCGTCTTTCGTCAGCGCGATCTCGGCGTCGTGAATCTGATTCCGCTCCTGCGTGGTGGCGACGAAATTCTCCGCCCGATCTTCGATCCACTTCACGGGCCGGTTGAGGCGCCGCGCCGCCCACGGGACGATGACTTCTTCCTGATAGAACATCATGATCTTTGGCCCGAAGCCGCCGCCGATGAACGGCGCGATCACCCGGACTTGATTCTCCGAGAGCCCCAACATCGCGGCCAGACCGTTTCGGATCGGGATGGGCGCCTGTGTCGTGTCCCACACCGTCAGTTTTCCGGCGCGACCGTCCCACTGGGCGACGATGCCCCGATTCTCCATGGCCGCCGCCGCGCCGTGATCGTAGAGGAAGCGGCGTTTGATCACGAGATCAGCTTTGGCGCGGGCCGAGTCGTAATCGCCTTTGCGCTGTACGACGTGCGCGGCGACGTTTGACCCGAGGTCGTCGTGCACCAATGGCGAGTCGGCGGCCAGCGCTTTTTCCAGCTCGACCACCGCCGGCAGCGGCTCGAAGTCAACGATGATATCGCCCAGCGCGTCTTCGGCAATGTACCGGCTTTCGGCGATGACGACCGCGATTGGCTCGCCGACGAACCGCACTTTGTCTTTGGCGAGCGGAACCTGTGTGCGCTCGTTGAAGACGCACCCGGCGACCGGCGGCGGCGGAACAAGCAGCGGCCCCGGCTTCCAGTAGTCGCCGAGGTCGGCGGCGGTGTACACCGCAACCACGCCCTTCCGCTCCAGCGCCTGCGACACGTCCACGCCTTTGATCCGGGCATGCGCGTACGCGCTGCGCAGAAACGCGGCGTGCAGCATCCCCGAAAGTTCGACGTCATCTACGAACAGCGCCCGTCCGGTGAGCAGGCGTACGTCTTCGTTGCGTTTGATCGGTGCGCCAAAATACCGTGGTGCCATTGTCGGGCTCCGATGCTTGTCACCCTGAGCGCCGGAGGCGCGAAGGGTCTCTGGGCCAAACACTGCAAAACCCAGAGATGCTTCGTCGCCGCTTCGCGGCTCCTCAGCATGATACGAGTGACTCTACTTCCGTCGCTTCGCCGGTTTCTTCGCGGGCTTGACCGCAGGGCGAGACTTGGATGTCGGTTTGTCATCGTCCAGCCACGCCACCGCGCGGCAGAACGCGGCCTCGCCACCCTTGAACAGCCACGGGAACACGCCGAGCGTGAGGCGGCGGTTGAGCAGTTCCTTGCGGCCCATGTCGCCGCCGAGGTTCTCGACGTGAATGCAGTCGTGCGGGAAGAGCGCGTTGTGCGTGAGCTGATAGGCCGAGTCGGGGAAGAGCTCGTCCATCCGGTTCTTGCCGAACTTGGCTTCGCACTTCGCCCGTACTTTCTGCCAGTGCTCCAGGCCGCCCTTGCCCAGGAAGCGGCCAATGGGCAGGTTCATGGGGTGGTCGGTGGAGATCATGTCTACACCCCAGATGTGAATCTTCTTCTTCAGCAGCCAGTCGCAAATGCTGTAGTGCGGGCCGGGATGGCGCTGGATGTATTTCTCCTCGTCCCCGTCCGGGCTGAGGAAGGAATACTTGTGCCAGCCGGTGTGAATAAAGAGAATGTCGCCCTCGCGGATGTCGGCGCGCTCTTCGAGATCTTCGGGGGTGAACAGGGCCAGGTCGTCACAGATGTCGCTCACGTCCACGATGACGCCGGGGCCCCACAGCCACTCAATCGGAATCTGGTCAATCGTCTTGCCTTTGGTGACGAAATGCTTCGGCGCGTCGAGGTGCGTGCCCATGTGGTTGGAGGTCATGATGTACTGGGCGTTGACGCCGTGTTCCGACTTGCGCTTGATGTACTTCACTTCAAACGGTGGGTAGAAGGGCCAGAAGGAACAGTCTTGGTTGAGGGGTTGGGAAAGGTCGTAAATCTTCATTGCAGTCTCCTTGTGTGAATCAAGTAATCAGTGATCAGTCATCAGTGATCAGTAACGAAGTATTCAGCAGAGGGTTCGCGAAGGGCGTGGGTCGGTTCGCCGCAAAACATGTCTGCTTTCGCCATCATGCCCGCGAGAAGCCGTCCGATTTCTTCGCACTTCTGTCTCAGTAACATAGCAGTCTCGTTTGACCAATAGCCACAATCGGCGGCAGTATCAATCCAGTGGCGTGTTTCCTGTTGTTCTCCATCGGCATCGGTTAGTTTGCTAAGGAAATGCTTTTCGTAGCGCCTCTTGGCCCATGCTTCTGCAATCTGTGCCCCAATGGAGCGAGATGAACGCCTGATTTGGTCGGTGAGCGAATACATCTCTTCCTTCGGGAACTTTGTGGTCAGCCGGTATACCTCGCGCGCGAGTTCCTGCGCCTTTTGATACACCAACAAGTCCCGGAAACTCTTCGCGTGAGGCAAAGTTCCCATAGCTCCCTCGCCACTGATTACTGATTACTGGTTACTGATTACTGGTTACTGATTACTGGTTACTGATTACTGGTTACTGATTACTGGTTACTGATTACTACAGTTCATATTTCTCCGCGTAAGCCACCAGCGCCTCTTCAAAAATCGCCATCGGCGGCCTGACCAGCCCTGCGCCCACTTGCCCCACACCTGCCTGCTTGTGCGCGATGCCGGTGTTGATGCGCGGCGTGATGCCTTTCTCGACGACTTTGCGGATGTCAACGCCGGTCGGCGTCCCGCGGAATTCGAGTGCAGGGATGGTGAAGTGTTTGTGTTCCGCCACCGTGATCTCGTACATTTCGAGTGTGGCGTTTGTGGCGTCCTTCGGCGTGCTGCCGACGAATGTGACAATGGCCGGGGCGGTCGCCATTGCGAACCCGCCGATGCCTGCCGTTTCCGTGATGGTGCTGTCGCCGATGTCGGGGTTGGCGTCGGCGGCGGTGAAGCCGGGGAACCAGAGTCCCTGCGGTGTCTCGCACGGGGCGGTGAACCAGCGATCCCCCAGGCCGCTGACTCGAATCCCGAAGTCTGTTCCGTTGCGGGCCATCGTGCTGACGACAGTGCTGCCCTCGACGTTGTGCGCGGCGTCGGCCATGGCTTTGCAGGCCGCCATCACCGGGTTGAGTACGCTCAGCGCATTGTCGCCGGCGAACTTGAGCACATCATGCTCGACGTTGCTGTCCTTCGCCACCTTGGCCACCAACGGCGCGAGCCATTTGAGATACAACAGCGACCCGGCCTTGTTGCGATTGTGTCCTTCGTCGCCCATGTGCAGGGCCTCGGCCAATAATGAGCGCACGTCCAGCCCGTCACTGCCCGCCGCAATTGCCTCAGCCAGCACCGGCCCCATCACCTCGTTCATCCAGCGCAGTTTCTTCAGCACGTCGTCGCTGTATGCGCCGTAGCGCAGTACTTTGCCGTAGCCTTCGTTGAGATTCGAGAACGCTTTGTTGCCGTGAGTGACGTTTTCGATGACGTACACCTTCATCGAAGCGGAGGTCACTCCGGCCATTGGCCCGACGGTGTTGTGCTCGTGGCAAGGCGCGAACTCCACTTCGCCCTTCTCGGCCATTGCAGTCGCCTGAGCCTCGTTCTTCGCCAGCCCTTCGTACAGCAGTGCGCCGATGATCGCCCCGCGCAGCGGCCCGGACATCCGCGCCCATTCGATGGGCGGCCCGGCGTGCAGGAGCAGGTTATCTTTCATGCCGGGGATAGCGTCGCGCGCTGTCGCTAACCCTTTCAGAATAGGGCGGGCGTCCATCATTCGGCCAACGGCCGTTGCGTTTGCCTGTTCGATGTCCATTTCTTTGGAGATTAGAGACTGGAGATTAGAGATTGGACTCACTTCAATCTCTAATCTCAGTTCTCCACTCTCTACTTCTTTTTCATCTTCGCCAAAATCGCCGCCAGTTTTTCATTCCCCCCCGCCGGAGGCCGCCAGTCTACGTGCACTGCCTGCGCTCCTTGCCCGACGAGGCTGGCGTAAAACGATTCGAGACCGACATTGATCGCCGCGAGGGGGCGGTTCAATGTGACCAGTGCGACGGGGACGCCGACGCTGCCGGGCCGCTGAGTCATCCGCCGCGCCACGTATTCCACCGCTTCCGCTGCGCTGCGGAACACGACCGCGCCCGCCGCTTTCAATCGTTCCACTTGCGATTCCAGGTTTTGCGGATCAGTATCCGTACCGATCGCAATTGCTGCCACTTCAATCTCCGGTCTCTGATCTCTAATCTCTTTTATCGCCGGAGCTAATTCGCTCGCCGGGTCGGGATGCGCGCCCTCGCCGAGAACGACGTCCATCAGGATCATGCCCACTTCGGGGTCGGCGGCTTCCTGCCGGAGCCGGCGCAGGCGCAGATCGTTGTCGATCATCGGGTGCAGGCGTCCGACCATGAATACGTCGTCGCCGAGATCGACGATCGTGTGCGCCTGACTCTTCAGCGGGTCGGGCAGATTCTGCGACTCGGTGATCGGCGTGTTCGAGTAAATGGGCGATAGCACTGCCTGCAAGCCGAGCATCACTTCGTAAGCGAGCGTGCCGCCGGAGAACAAACCCCGCAAGTAACCAGTAATCAGTGGGACAGTGATCAGTGACTGATCACTGATCACTGATAACTGTTTCACTGCCATCTCCGCCGCTTCACTCAATCCCGTCGCAAAATGCAGGTTGCCGAGTTTGCGCGCCGGGGGCGGGTAGCCGATGAAGTCTACGACGATGGGTTTGCCGGTAGCCTGCGCGGCGGCGAGCAGTCTGGTCGCCACCTCAGGCGCGGGTGGTTTGGAAACGATCACGATCACCCTCGTATCGGGGTCGCGTGCCAGAGCATCGAGTCCCTGATGCATCGTGATCGCGCCCACGTCGGATTTGAGATCGCGCCCGCCGGCGCCGATGGCGTGCGACACACCGGAGCCGAGCGTGTGAATATGACTCGTGATCGCCTGCAAGCCTGTGCCCGATGCGCCGACGAGTCCAATCGCTCCGCGGCGCACCCGGTTGGCAAAGCCCAATCCGATTCCGTTGATGATCGCCGTGCCGCAATCCGGCCCCATCACCAGCAGGCCTTTGGATTGCGCGGTTTGCTTCAGCGCGACTTCGTCTTCCAGCGATACGTTGTCGCTGTAGAGGAAGACGTGACGGTTGAGATTCAACGCTTCGCGGGCGACTCCGGCGGCGAAACGACCGGGCACGGACACCAGCACCCATCCGGCCTCGGGCAGTTGTTGAACGGCGGTTTCCAGACTCTTCGGGCGAAACTCCTGCGCGACGGTAGAGCGTCGACGGGCGAGCAGTGAGTCTACTTGTGCGAACGCGTCGCTGGTCGCCGGCTCACTTTCGGCTTTGACCACGATCAACAGATCGTTCACCCCGGCTTTCTTCGCGGCGTCGGTCAGCAGGCCGCTCTGCTCCAGCAATTCGAGATTGGCCGGTGTGCCCATCACCACACCCGAGTCAAGCACTCCCGGCAAGCCGAGCAACCCGCGCTGCAACTGCATCAGTACTGCCGAGTCGTAATATGCGCCGGGGCGGATTTCACTGCGGATGACGGTCATGGTCATGATCGGGATACCACGGCTTCAATATCGGCGGCCCAGGCCAGCATCAGTTCGTCGGCCTGCCAGCGGGCCGTGAGCTGCAAGCCGAGGGGCAGTCCGTTGGCGGCGCGGCCGGAGGGCTCGTTCATCGAGGGCAGGCCGCTGTGCGTCCACGGGAGATTCATGATTGGGTCGCCGGTGCTTTCGAGTCCCTGAGGCGCCGGGCCGGGCGCGGAAGGCGATATCCACAAATCAATGCCGTGAACGTTCATCAGATGAGTCAATTCCATCCGGTGTTTTTTGCGGCCCTTCAACGCCTGCGCCAGCGCCTCGCCGGAAATCTTTTGGCCGCGCTCGATCAGATCGACGGTCTTGGGGTGATACAACTCGCGAAAACGGGCATACATTTTCTCGTGAACGCGGGCGGCCTCGGCGGCAGTGATCAGATTGTGGCGCGCGCGAATCTCTTCGAAGTCAGGCATCGCGTTCACCGACAGGATCATGTATCCGGCGGCAGCCAGGCGGCGGCGTGTGTCGTCGAAATGTTTCATCGCCTCGTCCGAAGCGTTGGCGAGGTACGGGCCATCGGGGACGGCGAGAACGGGCTTTCTCGGCGAGTCGGTCAACCGCCAGTCGCGGCACAGCACCCTCGCGGCCAGCGCTGCGCCTCTCGCGTCTGCCGTGAAAACGCCAACGTGATCCAGCGAGGGTGCAAGCGGCATGACGCCCGTTTTGGAAATGCGGTCAAAGCTGGGCTTGTAGCCGACGACGCCGCAGAACGATGCGGGACGCACAATCGAGCCGATAGTTTGCGTGCCGAGCGTGAGCGGACACAAACCGGCTCCGACTGCTGCCGCTGAACCACTGCTCGAACCACCGGGCGTGTGCTCGGGATTGTGCGGGTTGCGGGTGGGGCCGGGGCCGAAGTATGCGAACTCGGTGGTCACCGTTTTACCCATCACCAACGCGCCCGCGTCCTTCAGCGCCGTCACACTTTCCGCTTCCGATCCCTGAAAGAGATCGGGCGGCAATTTGCTCCCGGCGCGGGTGACAAAACCGCTGACGTGAAAAATATCTTTGACCCCGACAGGCACGCCGAACAACGGCGGGCGGGTGTTGGGATCGGGGTAGCGAGTCAGCAGCGCCTGGGCGTCACGCCGCAGGCGGTCGAAGCGGCCCTCTTCGGGAATGAAAGAGAGCACGTCCGGCTCGCGGGAGTTGAAGTTGGACTCCAAGTGAGATAAGTAATCAGTAATCAGTAATCCACCGTTGCGCAATGCGTCGGCAAGGGCAGGAAGAGTAGAAGGAAAGTTCATGGATGGCTGATCACTGATCATGGATCACTGTTCACTGCTCACTGCTCACTGCTCACTGCTCACTTCATCTTCTCCGCCGCCAGCTTCACCGCGTCCACGATGTGCTGGTAGCCGGTGCAGCGGCACAGGTTGCCTGAGATCGCTTCGCGAATTTCGGCTTCGGAGGGATTGTGATTTTCTTTCAGAAACGGAACGAGCGTCATCAGAAAGCCGGGCGTGCAGAAGCCGCATTGCAGGCCGTGTGCTTCGTGAAAGGCCTGCTGGAGCGGGTGCAGTTCGCTCTCACTCGGGGCGAGGCCCTCGACCGTCGCCAGGGTGTGCCCGTTGGCCTGCACTGCGAACATCAAGCACGAGCGCGCCGCGACGCCGTCGTAAAGAATCGTGCACGCGCCGCACACGCCGTGTTCGCATCCCACGTGCGTCCCGCTCAGGCCGAGTTCGTGCCGCAGGAAGTCGCTCAGCAGCAGGCGCGGCTCGACCTGACGCTCGTAAGTCTGCCCATTGACTTTGAGTTTGACTGTGTGTAATTCGCTCATGTGTGCGCTCTTTCAAACGCCTGCTTCAGCGCCCGCCGGGTGAGCACCTTTGCCAGATGCCGTTGATAGGCGGGGGACGCATGCACGCTGCCCATCGGCTCGATTTCGGAGTCGGCGGCCACCGAGGCGGCCTCGTCGATCAGTTTGGGTGACGGCGTTTGTCCCTGCAGGACCCCTGCGGCTTTTCGCGCATTCACCGGGCCTTCGCCCGCGTTGAGGTAAACGAGTCGAGCCTGTTGGCAAGCGCCGTTTTCGCCCACGGTCACCACCGCGGCCACGCCCATCAACGCATAATCACCACGCCGCCGCGAGAACTCGACGAAGGCGGTCCCCGTGCGGGATGGCAAGGAAGGCAGCGCCACTTCGGTCAGCATTTCATCCGAAGCAAGGTCGGTAGTGAACAGGGTGTGGAAGAAATCGTCGCATGCAATCCATCGTTCACCGCGCACGGACTGGGCTTTGAATCTTGCGCGAAGTGCGACGGTGAGCACCGGCAGTTCAGCCGCCGGGTCGGCGTGGGCCAGGCTGCCGCCAATCGTGCCGCGGTTCCGAATCTGTGGGTGGGCCACGTGCGGCATCGCCTCGTGCATGAGCGGCGCATACTGTTTCACCAGCGGGTCGCGTTCCAGTTGCCGGTGGCGAGTCAGCGCGCCGAGGCGCAGTTCACCGTCGTCGGTGCGGCGAATGTAATTCAGTTCGGCGAGACCGTTGACGTCCACGAGCAGCGAGGCCAGAGCCAGCCGAAAATTCATCGCCGGGATCAGGCTTTGCCCTCCGGCGAGGAACTTCGCGTCGTCGCCGTGTTGGGCCTTCAAGGCAAGGGCGGCGTCCAATGTGTCTGGAATCGCATAATCAAATGCAGCAGGTTTCATGGTTCAAGAAGCCGTTACATGACCGGAGCATGCGCCGCCCGCGCCACCCACTTGCCACTGCCCGGCTTGCCATTCCACTTGTCGCCGTCAACCAGCAGTTCGCCCCGCCGGAACACCCGTTCAGGCAAACCTTTCAATTCCCACCCCTCATATAAGTTGTAGTCGGTGCGCTGGTGCGAGTTTGAAGCGCTCATCGTCTTCTTCTTGTTCGGGTCCCAGATCACAATATCGGCGTCAGCGCCCACGGCCAGCGTGCCTTTGGTCGGATACAGGCCGAAAATTTTCGCCGGGTTGGTGCAGCACAGTTCGACCAGCCGGTTCATGCTGATGCGGCCCTCGCCGACACCATACGTCCACAAAATCGGCATCCGGTCTTCGATGCACGGCAGGCCGTTGGGGATCTTCGAGAAGTCGTCCTTGCCCAATTCCTTGCCGGGGATTTTGATCGGCTTCCCTTCGTATTCGATCTCTTTCGTTCCGTCGTAGAAGAAGGGGCAGTGATCGGTGGAGACGGCCTGCAACGAATTGCTGCGCACGGCTTCCCACAGGGCGGCGTTGTCGGCTTTGGTGCGCACTGGCGGCGAACACACCCACTTCGCGCCGTCGGGCTTGCGGAGATCGTCAATGGTGAAGTGGAAGTACTGGACGCACGTCTCGCCCATCACTTTAACTCCCCGCGCGCGGCCATTCGCGATCTGTTCAACCGCCTTCGCGCAGGTGACGTGGACGACGTACAACGGGGCGCCCGCCACCGCGGCCAGCGCCGTCGCCCGGCCCGTCGCTTCGCCCTCCACCCAATCGGGGCGGGTGAGCGCGTGCCATTCGGGGGTGGTGCGGCCCTTCGCCAGGGCGTCTTTCACCAGCACGTCAATCGCGTCGCCGTTCTCGGCGTGCACCATCACCAGCATCCCGGCCTCGGCGGCCTTCATCAACGTTTTGAACAGCGCCATGTCGTCAATCTGCAGCACGCCTTTGTAGGCCATGAACAGTTTGAGCGAGGGGATGCCCTCTTTGCCCATCTGCGGGATTTCGTTCAGCACGTCTTCGGTCAGATCGGCAATCGCCATGTGATAGGCGAAGTCGATTACGGCTTTTTCGTCGGACTTCTTGTGCCAGCGCTCGACTGTGTCGTGCAATCGCTCGCCTTTGGCCTGAATGGCGAAGTCGATATGGCAGGTCGTCCCGCCGAAGGCCGCCGCCTTGTGGCCGGTGTAGAAGTCGTCGGTTGACACCGTGCCGCCGAAGGGCAGTTCGAGGTGGGTGTGCACGTCGATGGCCCCCGGCAGGACGAACTTGCCGGCGGCGTCCACCACCTGTGCGCCGTCGGCGGGCAAGTTCGCGCCGATGAGCGCGATCTTGCTGTTGTCAATCAACATGTCGGCTTTGAAGGTTTCGGAGGCGGTGACAAAGGTTCCATTTTTGATGAGGGTCTTCATGGGAAACGCTCCTCGATCTCCAGGATGGAGACTACGATGCCATCGGGTTCGAAATGTCGCCGTACATCTCGGGACGGCGGTCACGATAAAATTGCCATGTGTTGCGCACCTCGCGGATTTTGTCGAAATCCAGATCGGACACGATCATCTGCTCTTTAGTGTCACTGGCCTTGCCTTCGCCGGTGGTGAGGTCGGGCACGTACTGGCCGCGCGGATCGCAGAAGTAGGACGAGCCGTAGTAATCGTTTGGGCCGTATTCCGTCTCCTGCCCCACACGGTTGATCGTGCCGACAAACACGCCGTTGAAGACCGCATGTGCGCGCTGCTCGATCTCCCACAGGTGCATGGAGAGGCCGCGCGAGGTGGCGCTGGGGATAAAAATGATCTCTGCGCCATGCAAGCCCAACATGCGCGGGCCTTCGGGAAAGTGGCGGTCATAGCAGATGTACACGCCCACTTTGCCGATGGCCGTGTTGAACACCGGATAACCCAGGTTGCCCGGTTTGAAATAGAACTTCTCCCAGAAACCGCTGACGTGTGGGATGTGAGTCTTGCGATACTTGCCCAAATACGATCCATCCGCGTCAATCACGCTGGCGGTGTTGTAATACACCCACGTGTTGTCTTCTTCGTACATCGGCACAATCAGCACCATCTTGTGCTTCCTGGCCTGTTCCCGCATCAGTTCCGTCGTCGGGCCGTCGGGGATCGGCTCGGTGTACCCGTAGAACTTCGGATCCTGAATCTGGCAAAAGTATGGGCCGTAGAACAGTTCTTGAAAGCACATCACTTGTACGCCGGCCTGAGCGGCTTTTTCAATGTAGGATAAGTGCTTGTCGAGCATGGACTGCTTGTCGCCAGTCCACGCAGCCTGTAACAATGCACTGCGCACGATTCGAGACATACTCACCTCCACGTATCCAAGTACACAAGTGGGCAAGTACACAGGTAAACGAGTTGCCCTTGTCTACCTGTGTACCTGTCTACATGGTTACTGCTTAGTTGCCGCCCTCGGTGATTTCAACTTCCTTGGGCTGGTAGTCGGCGCCGACCACATCGACGCCGGCTGCCTCTAGGTCCGCCGCTGCCTGATCGGCCAAGTCGGAGCGGTACGCGCCCGCGTCCGGCGCGGCTTTGAGCACGCTCTGCGACGTGGCGACTTCGACGGTCTGAGCCCACAGCGCCTCATCCATCAGGCCGATGCCCGACCCGGGCGACGGCCAGATGAGCTTGTTGATCTCGTTGAGCTGCCAGGTCATGTGGCCTTTGCCGAGCGTGGGGCCGTTCGCCAGCACGATCTCGACGCACTCGTCGAAATTGTCACGGCAGAAGATCCAGCCCTTGAACGTGGCGCGTAGGAAGCGCACGGCTATATCCTGATTAGCCGGGTCGGCCAGCCAGTCTTCGCGGGCCCAC
>Ga0209342_10005900_pt1 | contig 12489 bp, 7 predicted proteins | sample RifCSP16_2_FD_184023 | JGI IMG/M metagenome (GOLD analysis project Ga0209342, IMG submission 184023) | Soil microbial communities from Rifle, Colorado - Rifle CSP2_sed 16_2 (SPAdes) (version 2) | ecosystem: Environmental > Terrestrial > Deep subsurface > Rock core/Sediment | place: Rifle... | reverse complement strand
CCGCCCCCACCAAAGACCTGCTGGCTTCAGACGGCTTACCGAGCGGCGTTCTTATGCCAGGTCGAGTTGGAAACCTCAGAGGTCTGAACCTGAGGAGTTCCCTCAACCACTTTCGCTATGGCCTTCAACGCTTCTGGATAGGCTCCGGGGTGATAAGCTTCCGCGTTCTCTTTCGAACCCCACTCGCTCCGACTCGCCTCATCGCTGGATCACCCCTGTGTCCTCCTCGTTACTCCCGACCCATCTGTCGCTCACGACCGCTCGGCCCCCGCCGGATTCCAGCTCGCCCTCCTTGGCGCGCCACGCGCCGGATGTGACGGACCGCCTTAGCCTGACCCTCGACGTTTGCGAGGAGGGCCGGGTTGCCATCCCGCTTCAGTCCTTCCTCGATGAGGGCCCGCAGGACGATCTGGACGCTTACCGGGAGCTTGAGTGTGGTCGTAGACTTCCCCGCCAACACCCGCGCCCGGTCGAGGACGTCTTGAGGGAGAATGAGAAGGACTCGGGTCCTATTCTCGAACATCACAACACCTCACTTATTATATGTTTTATATTTGACATATACTTTATACTGATGATATAGGCTGGTCAAGCTCCGTGCGCATCCGGGCGGCGAGCGAATGCACGCTCCGCTCGCAGGAGCGCCTCTACGAAGCGACAGGCACGGGCGGGATCTTCGCGTCGCCGCCCTTGCAATCAGGCAACACGGGAGACCGATGAGCCAGTCACTTTCGCAGGCCTTCCGCCTCCTCGAGTTCGTCCCAGGGCCACTCGAAGAGCCGATCCGGTCGGAACTGTTCGGCATCGAGCGTCTCGAACAGCACGCCGAGAGCCTGGCTGCCGCCCAGCACGTCACGAGCGAGTCGGGGAAGGGACGTCCCTTGTTGCCGCGCGTTCAGGACAACGGACGTGTGCTGCGTGAGGCGTATCGCGTGCTCGCCATGGCCATCCGGCAAGAACGCGTGATCACCCACGCAGCAGAATGGTTGGTCGACAACTTCCACCTCGTGGACGAACAGCTGCGCGAGATCCGCGACGACCTGCCGGCCGGCTTTTATCGCGAGCTGCCCAAACTGGCCGAAGGGCCCCTCGCGGGCTATCCGCGCGTCTATGGACTGGCCTGGGCGTTCGTGGCCCATACGGATAGCCGGTTCGACCCGGAAACGCTCCGTCGGTTCGTCCTCGCCTACCAGCGCGTGCAGCCGTTGACGATCGGGGAGCTCTGGGCGGTCGCCATCACCCTCCGGGTCGTGCTCGTCGAGAATCTTCGACGTCTGACGGAGGCGATCATCCGCGGGCGGGCGGCACGTCAGGAGGCCGATGCGCTCGCCGACGACCTCCTCGGCCTCAACGGCGAGCCGTCGGAGCGGGCGGCGACGCTCCTCCAACGGCTCGAGCGGGCCCCGCTGGTGACCGCTTTCGCGGTGCAGCTCGTCCAGCGGCTGCGCGATCAGGATCCCGCCGTCACCCCGACCCTTCGCTGGCTTGACCGACGCCTGATGGCGCAGGGGACGACATCAGACGATATCGTCCGGGTCGAGCATCAGCGGCAGGCCGCGATGAACGTGACCGTCCGGAACATCATCACGAGCATGCGTCTCATCTCCGCGCTCGACTGGGCCGGGTTCTTTGAGAGTGTCAGCCTGGTTGACGAGGTGCTGCGAGCGGGCACCAACTATGCCGCGATGGACTTCGCGACCCGCGACGCCTACCGGCACGCGATCGAAGAGCTCGCGCGGGGTTCACGCCTGTCTGAGCTCGACGTTGCCCGGAAGGCGGCGCTCCACGCGAAGCGATCTGACGGCCTGAGCGACGAACGCGGGCATGATCCCGGCTATTTCCTCATCGGGAGCGGTCGCAGGGCATTCGAGCGAACGCTCGGCTTCAGAGTTCCGGCGATCCTCCGACTGCTTCGCGCCTACGTCGCCGGAGCGATGCCCGGGTACCTCGGGACCATCATGATTCTCAGTGCGCTGATTCTCGCAGCGCCTCTCCTCGATGCGCGGGCATCGGGGTTCGGACCGGCAAGCCTGTTGCTGCTCGGACTTCTGGCCCTCGGCCCCGCCTCAGACCTGGCGATTGCTCTCCTGAATCGCGGGATCACGGCGCTGCTCCCGCCGAGCGTGCTGCCTCGGCTCGAGCTCCGCGATGGCGTGCCGTCTCATCTGAGGACGATGATCGTCGTGCCGACGTTGTTGACGGATTGCGTGGAAGTGGACGAGCAGATCGAGCGGCTTGAAGTGCATTACCTGGCGAATCCGGATGGCGATCTTCGTTTCGCCCTCCTCTCCGACTGGATTGATGCGCCGACCGAGCGGATGCCCGGTGACGAGGAGGTGCTCGCCGCGGCGCGTGAGGGGATCGCTCGTCTGAACCGAAGCCACGGCGCCGCGGCGGAGGGTAACGAGCGATTCCTCCTCTTCCATCGCCGGCGGGTCTGGAACGCGGGCGAGCAGACGTGGATGGGATGGGAGCGCAAGCGCGGAAAACTCCATGAGCTGAATCGCCTCCTTCGAGGCGCGACGGACACGACGTTTCTGCCGAGAGACGGCCTGGCGCCTGCCGCGCCGCCTGACGTCCGCTACGTGATCACGCTCGACGCCGACACACGGCTGCCGAGAGGAGCCGTCACGCGGTTGGTCGGCACGATGGCGCATCCGCTCAATCGGCCGAGAATTGATTTGAGCATGGGTCGCGTCGTCGAAGGGTACGCCGTGCTTCAGCCTCGCGTGACGCCGCCACTGCCCGGTGGCGAGAGCTCCTTCTTCCAGCGCCTTTCGTCAGGTCCGTGCGGGATCGACCCGTATGCCGCGGCCGTGTCCGACGTCTACCAGGATCTCTTCGGAGAGGGCTCGTACACCGGCAAGGGAATTTACGACGTCGATGCGTTTGAGGCGGCCCTGGCGGGACGCGTGCCTGACAACGCGCTGTTGAGCCACGATCTCTTCGAGGGCCTCTTCGTGCGGGCCGGCCTGGTCACCGATATCGAGCTGTTCGAGCCTGCGCCGTCGCATTACGGGGTTGCCGCGGCTCGCCAGCACCGATGGGCGCGCGGTGACTGGCAACTGCTTCCGTGGATTGTCGCGCCCGTCTCCCGCGCGTCGATCCCGTTGATCGGGCGCTGGAAGATGTTGGACAACCTGCGGCGCACAGTCTCAGCGCCGGCCGCCTTCCTGACGTTGGTGGCCGGGTGGATGCTGCCGGGCACGTCGCCCGGAGTCTGGACGACGTTTGTCCTTGCGACGATCGCTCTCCCCGCGCTCTTGCCGGCCTTCACCGGACTGATCCCCCGGAGGCGGGATATTTCCAAGCGCAGTCACACTCGCGCGATCGGCAGAGACCTCGTCCTGGCCGCGTCACAGACGGCGCTTGTCATCACGATGCTCGCGCATCAGGCGTGGCTGATGAGCGATGCGATTGCGCGGACGCTCGTCCGCGTCTTCGTGACGCGTAAGAAGCTCCTCGAGTGGGTGACGGCGGCCCAGGCAAAGTCCGGTCTCCGCCTGGATCTGCTCGGGTTCTATCGGCGAATGTTGAGTGGAGTGATGCTCGCCATTGCCGCGGCGGCGTTCGTGGCGTGGTGGCGACCCGAAGCCTGGCCTGCTGCGCTGCCGTTTCTCCTGCTCTGGGCGGGGTCGCCTGCGGTGGCTCGATGGATCAGCCTGCCGTCGCTCGCCGCGAAGGCCGCGCGACTGTCGTCGGGAGACGGGCAAGCCCTCCGGCTGATCGCTCGTCGGACATGGCAGTTTTTCGCGACGTTTGTCGTCGCTGAAGACCACGCCCTTCCTCCCGACAACTTCCAGGAGGAGCCAACCCCCGCCGTGGCGCACCGGACGTCGCCCACGAATATCGGGCTGTATCTCTTGTCCACTGTGGCGGCTCGCGATTTCGGCTGGCTGGGCACCCTTGACGCTGTCGAGCGACTCGAGGCCACGATCGAGACGATGAACCGCCTCGAGCGCTTCCGCGGCCACTTCTACAACTGGTACGACACGAAAGACTGCCGTCCTCTCGATCCGAAGTACGTCTCGTCGGTGGACAGCGGAAACCTTGCGGGTCACCTGATCGCGCTCGGGCACGCCTGTCGAGAGATGATCGACTGCCCGCTGCCCGGTCGCGCGGCGCTCGCGGGAATCAAAGACGCGGCGCTGCTCGTTCGGGATTCGGCGCGCGCCCTGGCCGCCGACGGGCGTACGCAGGCGGCGACGCGACAACGCCTGGACAAGGCACTCGACGCCCTCATCGCGGCCGTCGAGACAACTCCACACACGCCAGCCGCGTGGGCCAGCCGGCTCGCGGAACTCGGAGCCGGTGCTCGCATGGTGACCGCCGTCGCGCACGCGCTCGTCGAGGAAGACGGCGAGAGCGCGCAGGCTGTCCTCGTCTGGGCTGAGGCGTTGCGCACGTGTGTCGAGAGCCACGCGCGCGATCGCGAGGTTGAGATGCCGGCCCTGAGCCGGCGCCTCACGATTCTCGTCGGGGATGCGGAGACGATCGTTGCCGCCATGGACTTCGGCTTCCTCTTCGACCCGATGCGAAAGCTCTTCTCGATCGGGTACCGCGTGACAGACGGAAGTTTCGACCCGAGCTACTACGACCTCCTCGCCTCCGAGGCCCGTCTGGCGAGCTTTGTCGCGATCGCGAAGGGCGATGTCCCTGTCTCGCACTGGTTCCGGCTGGGTCGTGCCTTGACTCCGGTAGAGCAGGACTCCGTGCTCGTGTCCTGGTCGGGATCGATGTTCGAGTACCTGATGCCGGCGCTGGTCATGCGCGCGCCGGCAGGGAGCCTGCTCGACCAGACCGGCCGTCTCGTTGTCCGCCGTCAGATCACGTACGGCGCCGAGCGCGGCGTGCCCTGGGGTGTCTCGGAGTCGGCCTACAACGTGCGGGATCTCGAGATGACGTACCAGTATTCGAACTTCGGCGTGCCGGGCCTTGGTCTTCAACGGGGGCTCAGCGACGACGTCGTCATCGCCCCTTATGCGACGGCCTTGGCGGCCATGATCGATCCGGTGGCGGCGATTCGAAACTTCCAGCGCCTCGCCGAGGCCGGCGCGTGCGGCGCGTACGGATTTTACGAGGCCCTCGACTACACGGCGTCCCGGCTTCCTGAGGGGACGGACGTGGCGGTCGTCAGGAGCTACATGGCGCACCACCAGGGCATGTTCCTCGTTGCGATCGCGAATGCGCTCCATGAGGGGGTGATGCGCGCGCGTTTTCACGCCGAGCCGATCGTCCAGGCGACCGAGCTGCTTCTCCAAGAGCGGACACCAAGGGATGTTTCCGTCGCCCGGCCTCGTGCCGAAGAGGTGCAGGCCGCTGCCGATGTCCGCGAGTTCGTCCCGTCGGTCGTCCGGCGCTTCACGTCGCCGCACAGTCCGACTCCGCGCACCCATCTCCTGTCGAACGGGCGCTATGCGGTAATGGTCACGGCCGCGGGCTCAGGATACAGTCGCTGGCACGGCCTGGCGATCACCAGGTGGCGGGAAGACGTTACGCGCGATGTCTGGGGGACGTACGTGTTCCTTCGCGACGTCGGGAGTGGCGAGGTATGGTCGGCGGGGTATCAGCCGAGAGGAGTCGAGCCGGACAGTTATCACGTCATGTTCTCCGAGGACCGGGCAGAGATCGCCCGGCTCGACCGCGCGATCACGACCACGCTCGAGGTGATCGTCTCCCCCGAGGACGATGCCGAGGTGCGGCGCGTCACGCTGACAAATCTCGGATCAAAGATCCGGGAGATCGAGGTGACGTCGTACGCCGAAGTCGTGCTGGCACCGCCTGCGGCAGATGCGGCCCATCCGGCCTTTTCCAACCTGTTCGTTCAGACGTCGTTCGTCCCGGAGTTGGACGCGCTCCTCGTGACGCGCCGGCCGCGGGCGGGCAGCGAGCCGCCGATCTGGCTCGCCCACGTGGTGGTCGTCGAAGGCGAGACGGTCGGCGGACTGCAATGGGAAACCGACCGCGCGCAGTTTCTCGGTCGCGGCCGTGGGATCCGGACCCCGTGCTCGGTGATCGACCGCCGGTCGCTGTCCAACACTGTCGGTGCGGTGCTCGATCCGATCGTCAGCCTCAGACGCCGCGTTCGGCTTCCGCCTGGCAGGAGCGTCCACGTCACCTTCTCGACGCTGGTCGCAACATCGCGCGAGGCCGCCGTCGACCTCGCCGACAAGTATCGCGACCCGGCGACCTTCGAGCGGGCGGCGACGCTTGCGTGGACGCAGGCGCAGGTTCAGCTCCACCATCTCGGCATCACGCCCGATGAGGCCCACCTCTTTCAGAGCCTCGCCGGCCGCATTCTCTACTCTGATCGAACGCTTCGAGCCTCCACAGAACTGCTCACGCGTCGCGCGGGCGGTCCCGCGGCGTTGTGGGCTCACGGGATCTCCGGCGATCTCCCGATTGTCCTCGTGCGCATCGACGAGCCCGAGGACGTGGGGATCGTGCGGCAGCTGCTTCGCGCTCACGAGTACTGGCGAATGAAGCAGGTCGCGGTCGATCTCGTGATCCTGAACGAGCGGGCCCCATCTTACGTTCAGGATCTGCAGTTATTGCTGGAGACGCTCGTCCGCACGAGCCAGTCGGTGGGGTCTCACGAGGGACACGAGCCGCACGGGAACGTCTTCATCCTCCGTGCTGACCGGATGACGGCGCCACAGCGCGACGTGCTTCAGGCTGTCGCGCGTGCGGTCCTGTCGAGCCGGCGCGGAACGCTGGCCGAACAGATCATGCGCGCGGACCGACCCGAGACCGCTACGATCTTGCCCCCGCGGCGACAGTCTGCGACGAAGCCGTCCGTGGAGATCCCGCCGCCGCAGCCGGACCTCGAATGGTTTAACAGCATGGGCGGCTTTGCGGCAGATGGACGGGAATATGTGACGATCCTCGGCGAGGGAGAGTGGACGCCGGCGCCCTGGATCAATGTGATCGCGAATCCGGCCTTCGGTTTTCAGGTCTCAGAGTCGGGCTCAGGGTATACATGGTCGATCAACAGCCAAGAACATCAGCTCACCGCGTGGTCGAACGATCCGGTGAGCGACCCGGCGGGCGAGACGATCTACATCCGGGATGAAGAGAGTGGCGAGCTGTGGACTCCGACACTTCTCCCGATCCGGGAGGAGACCGGATCCTATGTGGCCTATCATGGCCAGGGCTACAGCCGGTTCGAGCGTGTCTCTCACGGGATCGCGCTCGAGCTTTTGCAGTTCGTGCCGCTCGACGATCCGATCAAGATCTCCCGGCTCACGCTGACGAACCAATCCGGTCGGTCACGGCGGCTGTCCGTGACTGCCTATGTCGAGTGGGTGCTCGGCGCATCGAGGAGCGCCTCGGCACCGTTCGTCGTTACCGAGATCGATGCGAGCAGTGGGGCGATTCTCGCGCGGAATGCCTGGAACAGTGAGCGGGGGGCTCGCGTGGCGTTTCTCGACCTCGGCGGGGCGCAAACCATGTGGACGGGCGACCGGATGGAGTTCCTCGGGCGTCACGGGACTCTCGATCATCCACTGGCGCTCGAGAGAGGAGGCCGGCTCTCGGGGAAGGTCGGCGCCGGACTCGATCCCTGCGGTGCGCTGCAGGGAACAGTCGAGCTGCCTGCCGGAGGGCGCGCCGAGGTCGTCTGCTTCCTTGGCGAGACCGCGACCCTGAAAGAGACGAGAGATTTAATTGCGCGCTACCGGACGAGTGACCTTGATGGCGCGCTGCGGGTCGTTGCGGAGTACTGGGACGAACTGCTGGGCACGGTGCAGGTGACGACGCCGGACCGGTCCATGGACATCCTGCTCAACCGCTGGCTGGTCTATCAGACGCTCGCCTGTCGGGTCTGGGCGCGCTCGGCGTTCTATCAGGCCAGTGGCGCCTACGGCTTTCGCGATCAGCTTCAAGACGTGATGGCGCTCACGGTATCCCGGCCCGATCTGGCGCGTGAGCATCTGCTGCGTGCCGCCTCGCGGCAGTTCATCGAGGGCGACGTCCAACACTGGTGGCACCCGCCGTCCGGTCGGGGCGTTCGGACCCGCATGTCCGACGATCTGCTCTGGCTCCCGTATGTGGTGAGTCAGTATCTCGAGGCCAGCGGCGATGCGGGCCTTCTCGACGAGATCGTGCCGTTCCTCGAAGGCCCGCTCCTCGCCGCCGAGCAGTCCGAATCGTATTTCGAGCCACGACTGGCTGAAGAGCGAGGCAGTCTGTTCGAACACTGCGCCCGCGCGCTTGACCGCAGCCTGTCGGTCGGGGCTCACGGTCTTCCGCTGATGGGAACCGGGGACTGGAACGACGGCATGAACCGGGTAGGTTGGGAAGGGAAAGGGGAGAGCGTCTGGCTCGGCTGGTTCCTTCATACGATTCTCTCGGAGTGGGCGAAGCTGGCCGACACTCGCGGGGAGGACAAGCGCGCCCAGACGTGGCGAGACCATGTGTACGCACTGAAGCAATCGCTCGAAGGGTCCTGGGATGGCGACTGGTATCGGCGCGCGTACTTTGACGACGGGACTCCGCTCGGTTCCTCTGCCAACGATGTCTGCCGCATCGATGCGATCGCGCAGTCGTGGAGTGTGATCTCGGGGGCCGCCGACGCAGCGCGTGGAAGGCGCGCCATGGCCTCGGTCGATGAGCACCTCGTGCGTCGAGCTGATGGTCTGGTGTTGCTTCTCACGCCTCCCTTCGACGGCACGCTCCTGGACCCCGGCTACATTAAAGGATATCTGCCCGGCGTCAGGGAGAATGGCGGTCAGTATACGCACGCGGCAATCTGGTCGCTCATCGCCTTCGCCATACTCGGTGACGGCGACAAGGCTGCCGAGCTCTTCGCGCTCCTGAATCCGCTCAATCACACGCGCACGCCCGCCGGCATTGATCGCTACAAAGTGGAGCCGTATGTCGTGGCAGGGGACGTCTATGCCGAGCCTCCGCACGTCGGCCGTGGGGGGTGGACCTGGTACACGGGATCGGCGGGATGGATGTATCGGGCCGGGCTCGAGCGGATTCTCGGGTTCCGGCTGCGCGGCACCGAGCTCGTCATTGACCCGTGCATCCCGCGGACGTGGAACGGCTTCACGATCGCGTTCCGCTATCACTCCGCGCGGTACGACATCGTCGTCGAGAACCCGCACGCTGTGACGCGGGGCGTATCGTCCGTCGAGGTCGATGGCGTGCCCATCGACGGCCACGTAAGCATCCCGCTCGCCGACGATCGCCAGACACACCGGGTCCGAATCGTTCTGGGCTGAGCGGCCAAGCTTAGCTCGAAGTTGGACCAAGGTCCAATAGGCAGGCCGGATGCCGTCGACTAGACTCAGGGCATGATGACACCTTCAACTGTCCGGCCGTTCGCGCCGTTCCGGCGATTCGGTGTTCGTCGGCTCTCAGAGCTCGCGATCCGTGTTCAGAAACTTCAGGAGTTGGGGGCCGGGGCAGCCTTACTGAATTAGAACTCGCGTATTATCGTGGCCGTGTTCGAGCGGACAAGCCCCTTGACGTCTTCGGTGTCAAGGGGCGACCTCCGCTGAGCATTCCCGCCCGGAAGACCTTCACCTTCCTGCATCTGGGATCGAACTTTCAGCCAATCAATAGTAAAATCAATACTGCTTTAGGACGACGCTGCGGATGAAGAGGAAGGAGCCGATGCTATGAACTGGACGGAACGGATTGCCATAAATCCTGAGATCTGCCACGGGAAGCCTTGCGTGAAGGGGACACGTATCTGGGTGTCTCTAGTCTTGGACTTCCTGGCGAGCGGAGACTCGATAGAGGAGATTCTTCGGGAGTACTCCCAGCTAACCCGGGAGGACGTCCTGGCCTGTATTGCCTACGGCGCCGAGGTCGCGCGGGAGCGCTTCGTTCCCATCCCCGTCAAACCGGCCTCATGAACTTCAAGCTCGATGAAAACCTTGGCCCCGCCGTGCGGGAGGTATTCATTCGCCGCGGTCATGATTGTCGAATGGTCCGCGAACAAGGTCTGGGTGGCGCGGCGGATACCCGGGTTCTGGAGGCCGCCGTCTCAGAGGGCCGTATCCTCGTAACTACGGACCACGACTTCGGCAATGTTTTAATCCATCCGCCGAATCAGACCTCGGGCATTGCGATCATGAACCCGCCTGGCAGGGCGTCAAGGAGCCTTCTGCAGTCTTTGGCGGAGGCATTGCTTACAGCCGTCGAACAAGAGGCCATCCTCGGGAAGCTCTGGATTGTGGAGCCCTCCAGAATTCGCGAACACGAACCTCAAGAGTATGACGAGGGCGGCGAGGCGTAGGCCCACCACCCCTCAATCATCTGGGTGTCCAAACCAGGAAAGTGAGAGATCACAATGCCAAGTAAGAAAGCATCGGCACGAGTCAGTGCACGCCAACAGTCTGAGTCAGCGAGTGAGTCGATCGCGAGACGCGGTGCGCGGCGGAAGGCGGCCGATCAGGCGTCGCTCGCGGTCCGCAGCCAGCGGCAGTTCCAGAAGACGTCGGCGAGAGCGATCCAGGGGCACATCCAAGCGAGGAGTCAGCGCCAGCAGGCCAGGCGTGATACCCGATAGGTCATTGAGAGTGGGCTGAAGGAAAGTCGAGAGGGAACGCTGGGTACCTGAGCCTCGAGCTGCGAAGTGGTCCGGCTGGATTACTTACCATCGGACGGAGACGCAGACGCTTCCGATCTCCCGCGAGCGTCCCACTGCATACGAAAAGCGGATCATTGCGCTCAGCTCCCTCTGCGACCGTAGAATCTCCTCGCGCAGGTTTTCCTCGAGCCTATCAAGACGACTGGTCAGTGTGCTTACACCTTCTGCGACGAGCTGCACCTGCGAGCGCATCGCTTCCGTTACGACATCGAAGTGGCGGCGCTGTTCGTCAAGATACGTTCTGAGCTCGGGATCCGTCACTTCTCCAGATTTCGCGCGCGGGCTTCGCCCGCGCTCGAACGTCCTCGCGGACTCGCGTGGGCCTAGGTGGCACTTAATGGTATATAGAGGGTGACAACAAATCGGGCGCGATACCGGGTGGCTTGAGCTGTTGGGCGGCGATACTTTCAGGCCGAGATCTCAAGCGGCCGTGCGTGCGTAATGTCTCGGTGAGTCACGGGACGGAGTTGCGAATTCAGCACAGTCGCAATGGCGACCGTCGTGCCATCGAGCGTCAGGAACTCGACCTCGAAGGCCTCCCCCTGTGCATGGATATGCACGACCGTGCCGACATCTCCAGCCTTCAGGCCCTCTTTGGCAAGGTCGGTTGTTAGCACTACGCGGGCATGTTCTTTAATCATTGCCGTCCCTCCAGGGGATGGGCGGTGATCAACCGGGGCCCAGCACTCCCCTTCTCGATAATCCGCACTGTCCGCACGAGAGGATTGCGTCCGTCAGGTGTTTCAAGCGGACCGTCTACAGCATAGCGCGTACCGTATGCCGAATCTACTGTGTTGACGACATCATAATGAGCCCCATGTCTTCGCAACGCCTCTGCCAAAACCTCCCAGTCTTCTACTCGAAAGCCGAACCTGGCAAAGAACTCGGCCTTGCTGCCTCCGTCTGGATGGCTGACACAAAGCAAGTAGTCCGTAAGTTTCTCCCGATCCACGCGCGCGTGCTCTGCGTTCGGGAGTCTCATCCCCCGTCCACCTCACCAGCGTCCTGGCCCATCCGGTACTTGCTGTCGTGCACCGGGCCAGTGCAAGGACTTCTGTTTCACCCCGACCGAGATCGCTCACCAATGGGAGTGCGGCGAAGCTCACCGGCCGCCGTGTCGTGATCCACTCTATGGCTGTGAGGTCGGGCAAATCGTGGCCCAGCTTCCGCCCGATGTTTGACTCTTCGATAACGGCCGGCGGGACCGTGACAGGCCGGGCGAGAGCGGGAAGAACATGCAACAGGCCCAACTGATGGAGATATTGAATAGGGGACGTGTTACAGATAATTTCAGGCAAGCCGGCTCTCGCGGTCGAGCTGCTCTTCGGTCAGGCGAAATGTCTCCACCCCATAGTCGGCAAGCTTCGTGAGGAATACCACTCTCGGCACGCCGGCGAGCTTCGCTGCAGCACCGGAAGAAAGGCGGCCCAGTTCGTAGAGCTTGATGGCCGCCACCAGCCGCCGCTCGGCCCCCAGTTGCTCAGGATTGACCTTGAGAGCCACCAGCGCTTCATCTGGAATCGAGAGCGTGATCTCACTCATGAGGCTATCTTACACGCGTTGATGGCCTAGCACGCGCATATTGTGCCAAAACTGGAAGCCAATATCATGTGCGGTGAGCTTCCTCCTGATCGCGTTTGGATACATCCCCTTGTCGCGTCGTGACCTCTCGAGTTCAAGGAGTGGACCACCCGGATTGGCTCGAACCCTTGACACGTGTGTCAAGGGTTGCAGCTCTCCTACGAAAACCCCTGGCGGCTCGTGGCCGCCAGGGGCCGAAGTGCCAATTGGTGGAGCGTGCTGAAGCGCGCTCGAACCTTCTTCGAGTCGCACGACCGAGACGCTTGACGGCCGGTCAGGCCTTTTGCAAGACAACCACCGCAAAA
>Ga0209342_10005898_pt1 | contig 12491 bp, 6 predicted proteins | sample RifCSP16_2_FD_184023 | JGI IMG/M metagenome (GOLD analysis project Ga0209342, IMG submission 184023) | Soil microbial communities from Rifle, Colorado - Rifle CSP2_sed 16_2 (SPAdes) (version 2) | ecosystem: Environmental > Terrestrial > Deep subsurface > Rock core/Sediment | place: Rifle... | reverse complement strand
CCCTGAAAGGAGCTTCCTCGTCTCCTTTATCTCGCTCCTTTTCTGCAAGATACCGCCGTCGGTACCGCTGCCCCTGCCCCCGGTTATTATGCCCTGAGGGTTTATGACGTCGCCCTCAGGGGTAACGAGGGTCTTGTACATGCCGTTGGCCTTCCATATCTCGACGGCGGTCTTAAGGTCGTCCACCAGGAGGGTGTCCCCGAGGAGGCAGTTGACCATGGCCGAGTACCCTTCCTTCACCCTCACCTCGCTCAATAGCTCCCTCGCGCCCGGGCGGCTGTACACGCCGGAGTGTATGGCTACGGGGCTCGCAAGGGGGCGGGAGTCGTTTACCGGGACGAAGCTTCCGCGTCCCAAGGAGCGGGCCTTCAAGTACTCGATGGCCTCCACGCCCCGGGCCTGGCTCTCGACGATGACGTACTGGAGCCTCTCGCCCAGGACGGCCTCCACTGCCTTCTCGTAACCGGGGTTTGTCTCTATGACGTCCGCCATAAGGCCGACTACTCCGGGGACCTCGCCCTTGAGCACGACCGCCCTGGCCCCGTCCTTTACGTTTTCGAGGTTTCTCTCCATCTCCTCGAGGGTCTTGAGCCTCGAGGAGAGACCGGTATGGCGCTCCTTCAGGGCCTTCAATTCCTCGTCTACGAGGGTCCTTTTGTCTTCGAGGGCCGAGAGTTTTTCCCTTACGCCGAGAAACCCGGACTCGGCGGACTCCTTCTTCCTCCCGGACTCCTCGAGCTTTTCCTTAATGACCCTTACGGGCTCCTCCTTGCCCTCAAGCGTCCTCTTTATCTCTTCGGACTCTGAGAGGGCCCGGGCCTGCCTTATCCTCTGGAACTCCTCGTCCTTTATTACCGCCTGTATCGAGTGCCTTATGTCCGAGAGGGTCGCCCCGAAGGAGACGACCTCGGATTTAAGCGAGGACTCGAGCTCACCTCTTTCCCTTATCCGTGCCCAGAGGGCCTCGAACTCGGCCGAGAGGGCCTCGAACCTACGGTTCTCCTCGCCCATGGACGTCGAGGTCTCAACGAGTGAGGACTTAAGCCTGGCTATCTCCTCGCAGGCGGCCTCTCTCCTGCGGTTAAGCCCCTCTATTTCCGTCCTGAGCCTCTCCTCGGTCCTGGAGAGCTCGTCTGCGCGCATGGAGGCGAGTTTTCCAGAGCTCTCCTCTTCGTGAATCCGGCGTTCGAGATGGTAGACCCTCTCCCTTATGGAGTTGAACTCGGTCTCCACGGCGGAGTGCTTCTCCCTTATCTCCTCCGAGAGCGCCTCCTTCGTCGCCATGCGCGCCGAGAGCTCGGCCTCGGAGTCTTTTATGACGTCGAGCCTCATGGAGATTTCTTCGATTTTTTTCCTGATATTCCGGAAGTCCACGGAGGCGAGCAGGAGGTCCACGCCCTTAAGCTCCTCCTTGAGGGCCCTGTAACGCTCGGCCTTCCTGGCCTGGCGGTTAAGGGAGTTGAGCTGGCGCTTGACCTCGCTTATGATGTCGTTGACGCGGGTGAGGTTTTCCTTCGTGCCGTCGAGCCTCCTCAATGCCGCATCTTTTTTCTGCTTGAACTTGTTTATCCCGGCGGCCTCTTCGAATATTATCCGCCGCTCTTCGGGCTTGGCGTTTATGAGCCAGCCCACCTGCCCCTGCTCCACTATGGAGTACGCGCGCCTTCCAACACCGGTGTCCGCAAAGAGGTCGACGACGTCACGCAGCCTGCACTGGACCTTGTTAAGGTAATACTCGCTCTCCCCGGACCTGTAAAGACGCCTGGCGACCTCGATCTCGGTGAAGTTTGCGTAGCGCGCAGGGGCCCTGCCCCTCTCGTTGGAGAAGGTGAGGACCACCTCGGCCATGCCCAGGGGCTTTCTGCTCTCCGAGCCGTTGAAGATAACGTCCTCCATGAGCTTGCCCCTCAGGTGCCTGGGGTTCTGCTCGCCGATGACCCATCTTATGGCGTCGACTATGTTGCTTTTTCCGCAACCATTGGGGCCGATAACGGCGGAGGTGCCGGTGGGGAAATGAAGGATGGTCTTGTCGGCGAAGGACTTGAAACCGTGGATTGTCAGACTCTTGATCCGCATTCAGCTCAGCTCTGCTATTGGAAATCGCGTGTGAACGTCCGATTTTTCCACGGATATTAGCAGAGTTCGGGGGCTTTGTAAAGGAAAAAATACAACGGAAAGTGTCAAATATTCATTGAAAATACTATATGTTGCGCTGGGGGGAGACCTTTCTGAAGAAAGGTCTCCCCCCAGACCCCCCTTCCAAAGACTTTTGGCTATTTATCCTCCTGAGGGAGACCCCCTCTTATGCTAATTTCATCTTCCGGGGGGTCTCCCTCAGGAGGATAGCTAAAAGTTTTTGGAAGGAGTTTGAGGAAACCTTTTTACAAAAAGGTTTCCTCAATCACTTGCTCGCGGCCTTTTTTGGCTTTGCCTCCACCGGGTGTTTGAGGACCGCCTGTGCCGCTGAGAGCCTTGCTATGGGCACCCTGAAGGGCGAGCATGAGACGTAATCGAAGCCGTTCAGGTGGCAGAACTCCACTGAAGCCGGGTCCCCGCCGTGTTCCCCGCAGATGCCTATCTTGAGCCCCGGTTTCGCTTTTCTGCCCTTTTCAATGGCAATCTTTATGAGGAGCCCCACCCCGTCCTGGTCGAGGCTCTGGAAGGGGTCCGCCTTCAGTATCCCGGTCTTCTTCTCGTCCACGTAGTCCGGCAGAAACCTTCCGGCGTCGTCCCTCGACATGCCAAGCGTCATCTGTGTAAGGTCGTTTGTGCCGAAGCTGAAGAACTCGGCTACCTCGGCGATCTGGTCGGCGAGGAGGGCGGCCCTGGGGACCTCTATCATGGTGCCCACGAGGTAACTGACCTTCACCTTCTGCTTTTTCATCACGTCGTCGGCGACTTTACGGGCCCTGTCGGCGAGTATCTTAAGCTCCTTGGCGTCTATTATAAGTGGGAGCATTATCTCGGGCAGGACCTTTATCTTCTTCTTCCTGCATTCACAGGCCGCCTCGATTATGGCGCGCACCTGCATGTCGAGTATCTCGGGGTAGGTTATGCAGAGCCTGGACCCGCGGTGCCCGAGCATGGGGTTCGCCTCGTGGAGCCTTTCGATCCTGCGTTTGACCTCGTGGAAGGGCACGCCGAGGGTGCTTGCCAGGCGCTTCTGCTCCCCCTCTGCGTGAGGCACGAACTCGTGGAGCGGGGGGTCAAGGAGCCTTATTGTCACGGGTCTACCCTCCATGGCCCTCAAGATTGCCACGAAGTCCCTTCTCTGGAAGGGCAGGAGGTCGTCAAGGGCCTTTTTGCGGGTCTCCTCGTCCCCGGCGATTATCATCCTCTGTATGGCGATCCTTCTCTCCTCGGTGTCGAAGAACATGTGCTCCGTCCTGCAGAGCCCGATGCCCTCGGCGCCGAGCCTTACGGCGTTCTCCGCGTCGTAGGGGGTGTCCACGTTCGTTCTGACCCTGAGGGTGCGTATCTCGTCGGCCCACTTCATGATGGTGTTGTAGGACCCGGGGAGCTCCGGTTTTTTGAGTTGAAGGGCCGCTTTGAACACCTCTCCCGTGGAGCCGTTAAGGGTAATGTGGTCGCCCTCCCTCAGAACCGTGTCGCCCACGGCCACCGTCTTCTCGTTATAGTCTATGGAAAGGTCCTCGCATCCGACAATGCAGCACTTGCCCCACCCCCTGGCGACGACGGCCGCATGGGAGGTCTTCCCTCCCGTGGCCGTGAGTATGCCTTTTGCGGCGTGCATCCCTCCCACGTCCTCGGGGCTCGTCTCCTGGCGCACCAGTATGGTGGTCTCCCCCCGGGCCGCCCAGTCCTCGGCGTCCTTCGCGGAGAATACGATGGAGCCGGTGGCCGCCCCTGGCACGGCCCCTATGCCCGTGGCGAAGAGCTCTCTTCTTAGCTCATCCTCGGGTATCGAAGGGTCTATTACCGGGTAGAAGAGCCCTTCTATGTCCCTCTCCGTAACCCTCATGACCGCCTCATCCCTTGAGATGAGCTTCTCCTTCTCCATCTCCACGGCTATCTGGAAGGCGGCCATGGGAGAGCGTTTTCCAGTGCGTGTCTGGAGTATGTAGAGTTTGCCCTCCTCAATGGTAAACTCTATGTCCTGCATGTCCTTGTAGTGACGCTCGAGCTTTCCTCTCACGTCCCTGAGCTGGCCGTAGACATGGGGCAGTATCTTCTTGAGGCCATCGAGGTGTATGGGTGTCCTGATGCCGGCTACCACGTCCTCGCCCTGGGCGTTCATCAGCATGTCGCCGTAGAAGAGGTCCTCCCCGGTGTTCGGGTCCCTTGTAAAGCACACCCCGGTGCCGGAGTTGTCGCCCTTGTTGCCGAAGACCATCTGCACCACGTTTACCGCCGTGCCGAGGAGCCCCGTTATCTTCTCCACCCTCCTGTATGTGACGGCCTTCTCCACCATCCAGGAGCCTATGACCGCGCCCACGGCCCCCCAGAGCTGCTCCATGGGGTCCTGGGGGAAGTCCTCTCCCGTATTCTCCCTGTAAACCTTCTTGAGCCTCGGTATGAGGGATTCGAGCTCCTCCTCGTTCACCTCGGTGTCGAGTATCCGGGCCTTCCGGGTATTGAGCCTCACACGGGTGACCCTCTCCTTTATGTCGTCGAACTCGTAGTCGAACTTGTGTCTGGCCACCCCCATGGCGGTCGCGCCGTACATGAGGATAAAACGCCTGTATGCGTCGAGGGCGAACCTCCTGTTCTTCGTCTTACTTGCGAGCCCTTCCACGGAGGTGTCGTTAAGGCCGAGGTTCAATATGGTCTCCATCATCCCGGGCATGCTCCTCGCGGCCCCGGACCTCACGGAGACGAGGAGCGGGTCCTCGGGGTCCCCGAGCTTCTTTCCCACGAGCTTTTCGAGCCTCTTGAGGTTCTTCTCGAGCTCCTGGGAAAAACCCCGCGGATATTTTTTATCGTTCCTGTAATGGTGGTCGCAGACCTCGGTGGTGATGGTGAAACCGGACGGCACGGGGAGCCCGATATTGGTCATCTCCGCAAGCCCCGCGCCCTTTCCGCCGAGGACCTCCTTCATGGTGCCCTTTCCCTCGGCCTTGCCTCCGCCGAAGAAATAAACGAATTTTTTGCTCTCCATACAATCCTCCGGAAATATCGATCTAAGACTATTTGAGTTTGTTAAAAAAATTAGATATTGACAAGTCCGACATCAACTGAAGAAGGGAAGTGACGGGAGATCGCGCCGGGTCTTTTTCCCCCGGCCCCCGGCCCCCCGGCCCCCCGGCCCCGGACAAGAGAGGTTAACAAAAAAATGAAGAAATGTCATCAAATAATTCGTTTTTTGTGGGAGGGCAAAAGACCGAAGGGCTCCATGGCCGCCGTGGGCGTGATTTGTCGTTAAGAATCAAGCACTTTCCATACCCGGCGCCGGTCGCTCGCAGATGCCCTTAAGAGCGCCCCTGCCGCGGTTTTCTTCTCTTGACAGTCGCCCTAAAGCTTCATATTATAAAAGACTTGAAATCGGGGAAAAACCTTATTACCAGTTGACGTTGGCCGAAAATGACTTTATGGGCCAAGGGGCGACGAAAGGGCCGGTCTGACGCAGGTTACCGTCCATGAGGTCTTCCCCGAAAATACGGAGGAAACGTGGCGCAGGAGAAGATTCCCGTATACATAGAAGACGAGATGAAGAAGTCCTACCTCGACTACGCGATGAGCGTAATCATCGGCAGGGCGCTTCCTGACGTCAGAGACGGCCTCAAGCCCGTCCACAGAAGGATTCTCTTCGCCATGCACGAGATGGGCGTGGAGTGGAACAAGCCCTACAAGAAGTCCGCGAGAGTCGTCGGAGACGTCATCGGCAAGTACCACCCCCACGGGGACGCCGCCGTCTACGACGCGATAACGAGGATGGTGCAGGACTTTTCCCTTCGCTATCCCCTTGTGGACGGGCAGGGCAACTTCGGCTCCATAGACGGCGACCCGCCTGCGGCGATGCGTTACACGGAAGTGCGGATGTCCAGGCTCGCAGGAGAGCTCCTCGGCGACATAGAGAAAGAGACCGTGGACTTCGGCCCCAACTACGACGGGTCCCTTGAAGAGCCCCTCGTCATGCCGGCGGCCTTTCCCAACCTCCTGGTAAACGGCTCCTCGGGCATAGCCGTGGGCATGGCCACCAACATGCCGCCCCACAACCTTACCGAGATAATAGACGCCCTCATACACGTAATAAAAAAACCCGACGCCACGGTAAAGGAGCTCATGAGGCTCGTGCCCGGGCCGGACTTCCCGACGGGCGCCTTCATACACGGCACAAAGGGGATCAGGGAGGCCTACGCAACCGGAAGGGGCGTAATCCAGTTAAGGGCACGGGCCGCCATAGAAAAGAACCCGAGGACCGGCAGACAGTCCATAGTCATAACCGAGATCCCCTACATGGTTAACAAGTCGAGGCTCATAGAGTCCATAGCGGGCCTCGTGAGGGAGAAGAAGATAGAGGGGATATCCGACGTGCGCGACGAGTCCGACAGGGAGGGGATGCGCGTGGCGGTGGAATTGAAGAGGGACGAGGTCGCCGAGGTGATATTGAACAACCTCTACCTCCACACCCAGATGAAGACCTCCTTCGGGATAATAAACCTCTCCATAGTGGGAGGCCAGCCCCGGGTCCTTGCTCTTCCGGAACTCCTGAGGGAGTTCATAAAGTCGCGCAGGGAGGTCGTAACGAGGAGGACGGTCTTCGACCTCAAGAAGGCGCGCGAAAAGGCCCACATACTCGAGGGCCTCAAGATCGCCCTGGACAACCTCGACGCCGTCATAAAGCTCATCCGAGCCTCCAGGAGCCCCAAGGAGGCGAGAGAGGGCCTTGAGAGCAAGTTCAGGCTCACCGAGCCCCAGGCCCAGGCAATACTCGACATGAGGCTACAGAGGCTTACGGCCCTCGAGAGGGACAAGATAATCGAGGAGTACAAGGAGACTTTGAAGCTCATAAAATCCCTCGAGGACATCCTCAAGAGCGAAAAACTCCTCATGGAGATAATCGTTAAGGAGCTCACCGAGATAAAGGACCGCTACGGGGACGGGAGAAGAACGGAGATACTCGAGGAGACGGGGGAGATTACCATCGAGGACATCATCGCCGAAGAGGACATGGTGGTCACCATAACCCACGGGGGCTACATAAAGAGGACCCCCACGAGCCAGTTCAGGATACAGAAGCGAGGAGGCAAGGGCAAGACCGGCATGACCCCCAAGGAAGAGGACTTCGTCAGCAACCTCTTCGTCGCCTCCACGCACAGCCACATACTCTTCTTTACGGACATGGGCAAGGCGTACGCCTTGAAGGTCTACGACATACCCCAGGCCGGCAGGGCCGCCAGGGGCAAGGCCATAGTAAACATACTCAACATCTCGCAGGGCGAGAACATAACGGCCTTTCTGCCGGTAAGGGAGTTCACCGAGGGCAGGTACATCGTCATGGCCACCTCCAAGGGGGTCATAAAGAAGACCAACCTCATGGCCTTCTCGAACATACGCGCCGGAGGGCTCATCGCGTTGACGCTCGACAGCGGAGACGGCCTCATATCCGCAAGGCTTACCGACGGCACCATCGACATATTCCTCGGGACCCGCCTCGGCAAGGCCATACGCTTCAACGAGTCCGACGTGAGGGAGATGGGACGCCAGGCACGCGGGGTAAAGGCCATAAGGCTCGGCAAGGAAGACCGCGTGATGAGCATGGAGACCGTGGAGGGCGCCGACACCATCCTTACGGTAACCGAGCGGGGATACGGCAAGAGGACCAAGTTCAGCGAGTACAGGCACCAGAAGCGAGGGGGCAGCGGCATAATAAACATAAAGATAACCGCCAGGAACGGGGCGGTCCTCGGCATAGCCAAGGTGAGCGGCCACGACGAGCTCATGATAACGACGAGCAAGGGAAAGATAATCCGGATCGCCATGAGCGGCCTCGCGGTAATAGGGAGGAGCACGCAGGGTGTCAGGCTCATGGGGATAGAAGAGGGCGAAAAGATCACCGGCATCGCCTCCATCGCCGAAAAGGAGGAGGATGTCTCGGTCCCCCAGGCCTGAGACAATAGGACCGCGGGGCCATGACCCGACGACCCTCTTTACCGGGCCTTGCGCATCCGCCTTACCCGCCTCCTTCTCTTATAAAACGGACACCATGGCATGTACCCTGGAAGCGAAAAGATTCCTTTTGTTGGCCGTAGGCATCTCCTGCCTATTTCTCGTTGTCATGGCGGGCTGTGCTTCCGAGAGCGCGAAAGAACGCTTTGAGGAGGCCGAGGCATCCTTGAGCGAGGGGCGTTTTTACGAGGCCATGGAAAAATACTCCTATGTGGCTGACAACTTCCAGGACACTCCCTACGCCCCCAGGAGCCTCTACAGGGTCGCCTTCATATACAACCGCCACCTCAAGGACAGGAGAGAGGCGGTGAACTCATATTACAGGCTTTACTCTATCCACCCGACGAGCCCGGAGAGCATGCTTGCGAGAAAGGACCTCGCCGAGATATACTCGGAGTCCGGGGACCACGCGAAGGCCGTGGAGCAGTACCAGTGGCTCCTCGAAAAGAGCCCTGGCGAGGGGGAGCACTACAAGTACCTCATAGCCATGGAGTACCTCAAGATGACCGACCTCCGTCAGGCCAGGGTGGAATTGAAGGAGCTCCTCGAGTTCGCCCGGGACCCCGATATCACGGCGAAGGCGCATTTCCAGCGCGCAAACACCTATTACATAGAAGGCGACCTCGCCAGGGCGATAGAGGGTTTCCGGGAGACGGAAAGAAAATTCCCCGACCACGAGGTCGCGCTCCAGGCGCTCTTCAACATGGCCAAGGCCCTCGAGGAGTCCGGCAGGCTTAAAGAGGCCCTCGCGGTGCTTGAGGGCATAAAGGATACCTACCCTAACAAACCCGCCGTGGAATCGAGCATTGAATGGATAGAAAAGAGGCTCAAAAAGGCCTCCGCGGAGGACAAATGACGACGGGTGTAAGTGTTCTCGGTGCAGGGAGCTGGGGCACCACCCTTGCGGACCTTCTCGCCCGAAAGGGCCACTCCGTCACCCTCTGGGCCCGGGAGCCCGAGGTAGTCGCCTCCATAATCGAGTCCTCTGAAAACACGACCTTCCTTCCGGGCGTAAAGCTATCTGAAAACCTCGCGCCCACGGGCTCCTTCGAAGAGGCCCTCAAAGGCAAAAAGTTCGTAGTAAGCGTCATACCCTCCCACGTCTTGAGGTCCGCCTTCGAGGCCGCGACTCGTTTCATAGCCGACGACGCAATAATAATAAGCGCCACAAAGGGCATAGAGGAGTCCACGCTCCTCAGGCCCTCGGGCGTAATAAAGGACGTCCTTGGAAGGAAGAACCCCGTAGTCGCCCTCTCCGGGCCCTCCTTCGCAAAGGAGGTGTCGAGGAGACTCCCGGCCGCCGTCTCGGCCGCTTCGGAGTCCTTTGAAGCGGCCAGGCTTGCCCAGGATCTATTTTCCACCGAGTACTTCAGGGTGTATACCAACCCTGACGTTACCGGGGTCGAGCTCGGCGGGGCGCTTAAGAACGTGATAGCCCTCGCCTCCGGGGCCTCGGACGGCCTCGGCCTCGGGCACAACGCCAGAGCGGCGCTCATTACAAGGGGGCTTGCCGAGATGGCGAGGCTCGGGGCGAGGCTCGGGGCGGACCCGGCGACCTTTTCGGGGCTCTCGGGCCTCGGGGACCTGGTACTGACCTGCACGGGGCCTCTTAGCAGGAACTACACCGTGGGACTTGAGATAGGAAAGGGCAGGTCCGTCACCGATGTCCTCAAGGGCATGAAGACCGTAGCCGAGGGGGTAAAGACCTCGAGGGCGGCAAAACTCCTCTCCGTGAGCAACAAAGTGGAGATGCCCATAATAGAAGCGGTCTACGGCGTCCTCTACGAGGGGAAGTCCGCTAAAGAGACGGTCTACGACCTCATGACCAGGGGGCTTAAGGGCGAATAACTAAAACCCTTTTTCTTGACAAGGAGAGGCCGTCTCTGTTAGTTTTGAAGGTCTTCCCTCAATGATTTTTCATCGGAAGGGGGGCTTGCCGGGTTTTATCGGGGGCTTGTCCGGGGCATACCGGCTCGCAGGCATAAATCATCTTCGACAAAAATCATTAACACAGGAAAGGAAGGTTTTTCCCGTATGAAAAAGAGGTATCTTCTGGCCCCGGGCCCAACCCCGGTGCCCGAGTCCACGCTCCTTGCGATGGCCTCCCCCATCATCCACCACAGGACCCCGCAGTTCTCCGCCATCTTCAAGGAGGCGGCCGGGCTTTTAAGATACGTTTTCCAGACCGAAGAGGACGTAATCATGCTCGCCGCCTCGGGCACCGGGGCGATGGAGGCCTCCATTACAAACCTCTTCTCCCCGGGTGACGAGGTGGTTGCCGTAAACGGAGGGAAGTTCGGGGAGCGCTGGGGGAAGCTCTCCGAGGCCTACGGGTTGAAGGTCCACTGGCTCCAGGTGGAGTGGGGCAAAGCGGTGGAGGCGGGGGCCGTAAAAAAACTCCTCGACAAGAACCCCGGCATAAAGGGGGTCCTTACCCAGGCGAGCGAGACCTCGACTACGGTGGCCCACCCCGTAAAGGAGATAGCCGCCCTCACGAGAGACAGGGACTGCCTCACCATAGTGGACGGCATAACGGCCGTCGGGGTATTCGACGTGCCCATGGACTCCTGGGGCATAGACGTCCTCGTCTCGGGCTCCCAGAAGGCCTTCATGCTGCCCCCGGGGCTCGCCTTCATCTCCTTGAGTAAAAAGGCCTGGAAGTTCCGGGAAAGCTCGAAGTGCCCGAGGTTCTACTTCGACCTGGCCAAGGAGAGAAAGAACCTCGGCAAGGACACGACGGCCTATACTCCGGCGGTCTCCCTCATAACGGGCCTGAAGGAGTCGCTCAGGCTCATAAAGGAAGAGGGCCTCGAAAAGGTCTTCGCAAGGCACGATCGCCTTGCGCGCGCCGCCAGGGCCGCCTCTTTGGCCCTGGGCCTGAAGGAGTCGCTCAGGCTCATAAAGGAAGAGGGCCTCGAAAAGGTCTTCGCAAGGCACGATCGCCTTGCGCGCGCCGCCAGGGCCGCCTCTTTGGCCCTGGGCTTGAAGCTCCTCGCCCCCGAGAGCCCGAGCAACGCCGCAACGGGCATATACGTGCCCGATGGAGTGGACGGCGAAAAGCTCGTGAAGTTCATAAGGGACGAGATGGGAGTAACGCTCGCCGGGGGCCAGGACCACCTGAAGGGCAGGATATTGAGGATCGCCCACCTCGGCTACGTGGACACCTTTGACCTGATAATAGCGGTGTCGGCGGTGGAGATGGCTTTGAAGAAGTTCGGCCACAAGGTCGAGCTCGGCAGGGGCGTGGGCGCCGCCGAGGAAATACTCAGAGAGGGTTACTGATGAAGATACTCATAAGCGACAACCTGAGCCCGAAGGCCATCGAGGTCTTCAAGAGCAAGGCGGGCCTCGACTGCGAGGTCTCGACCGGCCTTACTCCCGAGGAGCTCAAAAAAAAGATAAAGGACTTCCACGCCCTCGTCGTAAGGAGCGCCACGAAGGTCACCTCCGATATACTCGATGCGGCGGAAAACCTGAAGGTGATAGGCCGGGCCGGCACGGGTGTAGACAACATAGACGTCCAGAGCGCCACGAAAAAGGGCGTTGTCGTCATGAACACCCCCGGCGGGAACACCATAACGACGGCAGAGCACGCCGTCTCCATGATGCTCTCGCTCGCCAGGTACATACCCCAGGCCACGGCCTCCACTCGGGGGGGCAAGTGGGAGAAGAAAAAGTTCCAGGGCACGGAGGTGACGGGCAAGACCCTCGGGATACTCGGCGTGGGCAACATCGGCAGTGTAGTGGCCTCCCGGGCCATAGGCCTCAAGATGAACGTCATCGCCTACGACCCCTATATCTCCCAAGAGGCCGCCGACAAGCTCGGCATCGCCCTCGTCTCCCTCGACGAGTTTTACAGGAGGAGCGACTTCATCTCCATCCACATCCCCCTTACCAACGAGACGAAGAACTTCGTAAACGCCGAGACCTTCAAGAGGATGAAGCCGGGGGTAAGGCTCATAAACTGCGCCAGGGGCGGCATCGTTAACGAGGCGGACCTGGCCGAGGCCATAAAGTCGGGCCTGGTGGCAGGAGCGGCCCTCGACGTCTTCGAAAAGGAGCCGCCAGAGCCGGACAACCCGCTCCTCAAGATGGAGGAGGTGGTCATGACCCCGCACCTGGGCGCTTCTACCACCGAGGCCCAGGAGAACGTGGCCGTGGCCATCGCGGAGCAGGTCTCCGACTTCCTCACAAGCGGCACCATACGAAACGCCGTAAACGTCCCCTCCATACCCGCCGAGCTCCTTGCGGCGCTGGGCCCCTACATTAGCCTCGGGGAAAAGCTCGGGAGCTTCCAGGGCCAGACGCTCTCAGGGGCGCCCGAGGAGATAACCGTGGAGTACAGCGGAGAGGTCGTGGAC
>Ga0209342_10005896_pt1 | contig 12494 bp, 13 predicted proteins | sample RifCSP16_2_FD_184023 | JGI IMG/M metagenome (GOLD analysis project Ga0209342, IMG submission 184023) | Soil microbial communities from Rifle, Colorado - Rifle CSP2_sed 16_2 (SPAdes) (version 2) | ecosystem: Environmental > Terrestrial > Deep subsurface > Rock core/Sediment | place: Rifle... | reverse complement strand
CGCAGCCGCCATCGGGCCGACACTGAATCATCCCGTTCGACGGTAGAGGAACCCCCGTTCGAGGCCGATGATTCGGCTGTGACCAGATCCTCGCTCGGTCGCGCCCGGGCGCTTCTTTCGGGCCTGACCGCCGTTTGCATGCTTTGCGGGGCGGCGCTAGCTGCGGCCGGCCCTGCCGGCTTGGCCGAGGTGGTCCGGCGGACCCAGGGGGCGATGCGCGACGAGCCGTCGCCAGTCACGCTTCCCTCGTCCGACTTCGAAGCGAGCTCGTCGAGCGAAGTGGTCGGCCCCGCCGAGCCGACGCGCGCCGAACGGAGTCGCGGACTGGCCATGGGGGCGGACGGTGGCAACCGCGGGGGCGTCGGGGCGGGTGGTAGCGGCGGCAACCGTCAAGAGCCCGACGAGCACGCTCTTGCGGACGACCCGCCGAGGAACGACCACGCTGTACCTCGTGAGAGAGAGAACGATGTCGCTAGCGACGGCGTGGTGAGAAGCACGCCGCCCACGCTGCGCTCGGGGCCGTCGGCTAGGTAGCCGGCTGCTGTGTGACGGCGACGCGCTCGATCAGATCCGCGGCCTTCACGGTTCCCGGGTTCGCCCGAAGCGCCGCAGCGCGCTCGGCCATCCGCGCGTGGAGCGGCTCGTCGCCGGCGAGCCGGTCGATCGTGCTCCTGAGCTCCTCGTCGTCGAACCCGTAGGTCGCCAGGCGTTTGCCGAACCCGAGCTCGTCGACGCGCTGCGCGTTGTCGTACTGATCCCAGAAGACCGGCAAGGCGATCGTCGGCTTGCCGAAGTGGAAGCACTCCGTGACCGTGTTGTTGCCTCCGTGGGTGATCACAAGGTCGACCTGGGGCAGGATCGTCGTCTGCGGCAGGAACTCCTCCCCGTACATGTTGTCGGCCAGGTCGAAGAGTTCGTGCTGGGGCCCCTTGCTCACGATGTATCGGTGTCCGGTCTTGGCGAGCACGTCGACGAGGCGCTGCATGAGCTCGACGTCGGCCGACGCCAGCGAGCCGAGCGAGAGGTAGACGAGTTTGCCGCCTCCGTCGCGGAGCTGCTCCGGGACCTCGAACGGGTCGTCGGTCGCGCGCACGGACGAGTCGAGCCGGTGGGCGGTGGGGGGCAACGGCTCGCGTCTGCCGTAGTCGGCGAACGCAGGGTAGACGAACAGGTTGAGGTACGGAGACTCCCAGATGTAGTCGCGGTTGTGGTCGGGGAGCGGCGGTGCGCCTCTGGATGCGAGCCACCATGAGAACTCGGCGATCTGCGGTCCAAGGATCCGGTCGTACTCCGACCAGAACTCCTCCCAGCCGGAACGGTCCCCGGCCGCGTAGCCGGAGAACACCGGCGGGATGTCCGGGTCCTTCCATTCGAGCGGGTTGCAGGACGTGATGCGCACCCATGGGCGGCCGCTCGTGGGAAGAGCGGCGAACGCAACCACGTTGTCCTCCACTACCACGTCGGGGCGGATCTCATCGAAGATATCGCGGAGCCGGTCGTCGACGTACATGGCTCCGTCGATCAGCGCCTGCCAGGTCGGCTTGAGGAAGGTCTCGAGCTGGACGATCGTCGGCTTGCGGAACTCGGGCGCCGTGTCCCGGATGAAGTCCTTCCAGAACTGGCCGGGCTCCTCCTCCTGCTCGGGCGGAGGGCCAAGGCGCATGTGGGTCTCCTCGAAACCCTTGGCCTCGAGCGTTCCTGCGAAGGACTCCTCGACGATGAAGATCACGCGGTTGCCGCGCTGCTTGAGGACGTTGCCGATCCCGACGCAGTTGTTAGTGGGTCCGAACGCGCCCTCGGGGAAGAACACGATGGTCTTGGGGTCGGTCAACTGTGCCTCCTTGGGTTCGCTGCCGGACTGTTACCCGCCGCCGCGTCGGCCGTCAACCCGTCAGTCGCAGGCGCTGATGTGCCGCGTCCGGGGCCAGCGCTCGACGCACGAGCCGCTCACGAGGAAGACGGCGCTCTCGTCTTGGGGGACGACCCAGAGCCTCCAGGAACCTCGACGGCATCCGCGTTCTCGACGAGAGCGGGGACATGATCGTCGACACGTTCACGACGGCGACCTGCGGTAACGGTTGCCGCGGCACCTACGAGGCGAACGTCTCATTCGACGTGTCGCTTACCCAGCCGGGTGTGGTTCAGGTGTACGAGTCCAGCGCGATGGTCTGTTCTGCACATTATCCAGATCCCAGTGACGCTCGTCGCGTGAGAGCTTGCCGTGCAGGGCTTTCCGTGTGGGCGAGTCTTCAGGCCCGCCCCACATGCTACCCTGCCCGGCCATGAGCGCCGAGCCCCTGCCCGCCTGGGAACAGCGCTTCCGCGCTCCCGCGATCTCGCTCCCGATCTGGCCGCGTAGCGCTCCCGAGCGGTTCGCGGTGAACTCCAACGAGACGGGGAGCTGGCAGCTCTACGCGTGGGACCGAGCGGCCGGCGCTCGACGCCTGGTCACTGAGGAGAAGGTGGGTGTGACCGAGGGCACGCTCACCGCCGACGGATCCGGTGTGGTGTGGTTCCACGAGGAAACGGGGGACGAGTTCGGCCGCTGGCTGGTGGCACCCTTCGAGGGCGGTGACCCCCGACCGCTCGCGCCGGAGATCGAGGACGGCTGGCCGGCCGGCATCGCGGTCGGCGAGCAGGTGCTCGCGCTCGTGATGGGGTATCGCGACGGGTTCGCGGCCTACACGATGGTCCGAGACGCCCCGGCCCGCGTGCTGATGCGTCACGAGGAGATGCTCGTGCTCGGCGGCGCCGGTTGGGCCAACGTAGGAAGCGGCGGACTCTCGGCCGACGAGACGCTCGTCTGCGTGGAGCACTCCGAGCACGGGGACCGGCTGCACCCGGCACTCCGCGTGTTCGATGCGCGTTCCCGTGAGGTCGTCGGCGATCTCTCGGACGGCGAGGGCTTCGGCCTGCACGCGGCGGCCTGGAGTCCGGTTCCCGGTGACTCGCGGCTCGCCGTCACTCACGAGCGGGACGGGATCGACCGTCCTGCTCTGTGGAACAGCGCGACGGGCGAGCGCCTCGAACTCTCGCTTGATCTAGCCGGCGAGGTTCACGTGCTCGACTGGTGGCCGGATGCCTCGGCGCTCCTGCTCCTCCAAGTAGACGAGGGCCGGAACTGGTTGCGCCGCTACGTCGTGGCGACCGGGGAGACGACCTCCATCGAGCACCCCGAAGGTGTCATCTCGAGCGCCTGCGTCCGGCCCGACGGCGAGGTCTGGTTCCGGCATTCGAGCGGTGGTCGTTCGGCTCGGGTCCTGGACGAGAGCGCCCGCGAGGTGATCGCCCCGGCGGGTCCCCGAGCGCCGGACGGTCGTGGGTACACCTCGTGGGAGTTCGGGAACCCCCACGGACAGCGCGTGCACGGTTTCCTGGTGACGCCGGCAGGGCGGGGGCCGTTCCCGGTGCTCATGGAGGTACACGGTGGACCCCAGTGGCTCTACGAGGACGCGTTCGCGCCTCAGGTGCAGGCTTTCGTCGACGCCGGGTTCGCAGTTGCGATGGTGAACTACCGGGGCTCGACGGGGTACGGACGGGAGTGGCGCGACACGCTGATAGGCAATCCCGGGTTCCCCGAGGTCGAGGACGTGGTCGCCGGGCTCGACGACCTGATCGCGCGCGGCGTCGCCGATCCGGAGCGCGTCGCGATCCACGGCGAGTCGTGGGGCGGGTACATCACTTTGCTTTCGATCGGGCTGCATCCGGATCGCTGGAGCGCGGCCGCCGCCGGCGTTCCCGTCGCCGACTACGTTGCCGCCTTCGAGGACGAGGCGCCCGCGCTCCAGACGATGGACCGAGGGCTGTTCGGCGGCGGGCCCGAGGAGCTCTCGGACCTCTACCGGGAGCGCTCGCCGATCACGTACGTCGATCGCGTGAAGACGCCGCTCCTCGTCCTGGCCGGTGAGCACGACAGTCGCTGCCCGATCCGCCAGATCGACAACTACGTCCGCGCGCTCGAGGAGCGCGGCGGCCACGTCGAGACGTACCGGTACGAGACCGGCCACAGCTCGTTCGTCATCGAGGAGCGCGTGCGACAGATGCGTAGGAAGCTCGAGTTCTTCCGTAGGCACGTCCGGCTTGGCTGACGATCAGGTGTGACCGACCGGCTCGCACTCGGCCGCCGGGCGGACGAGCTCCGAGGTACGACACAGGCGTAGGGGTCTCGCGATCTTCATGGCGAAGCTAAAGAGCTCTCGAAGAGGCAAGGGGGCCTGTCCAGGCCGGTCCCATTCGATCCGCCGGGTCGTGCCTCCGCTCGCGTAGCGCACGAAGCCGACAGCCGCATCTGTGCACCCGCGACATCCGTAGAGGGGCGCGAACGCTCGGTCGGTCAGCTCGTTCGCGAGTCCGCTTAGCTCCGCGGCCCCGGTCCTCGACAGGGTGCCCTCAGCGGTTCCGATGACGTTGCCGCGGATGCTGGCGAACACGACGTCAATCCGTACGCCCTCGACCGAGATCTCGACTCCACAGAGCGGGACACCGCATTCCCCAGAGTGCCAGCCTAGCTCGACGATTGTCGGTCGAGCGGGCAGGGGGGCGGGCTCCCCCCCACGCTCACAGGCGGCTGCCACGAGGGCGAACGTGACAAGGGCGTGAATGGCTCTCACGACCGGACCATGCCGACAGGGGCGTCCGGTGTGACGCGCGCTACCTGATCGCGGCCTCGCCGCGCTCCCCGGTACGCGTGCGGATCGCGTCCTCGATCTGCGAGACGAAGATCTTGCCCTCGCCGATCTGCTTGAACTTGAGCGACCCCATGATCGCGTCGACGATGCGGTCGACCTCGGCGTCGGCGACGACCATCTCCACCCTCATCTTCGGGTGGAAGATGTACTGACCGGGCTTGATCTCCTCGCCGAGCCGGAAGCCGCGCTGCACGCCGAACCCCTTCACCTCGGTGACGCTCATCCCCACGACGCCCTCGACCGCCATGGCCTCGGCCACCGTGTTCAGGTCGTAGGGCTGGACGTAGCACTCGATCTTCTTCATTTGACCGTCCCCTCTCAGACGACGCCCTGATCGAGCATCGCGTCGGCGACCTTCACGAAGCCGGCGATGTTGGCGCCGTTCACGTAGTTGCCGGACGTGCCGTACTCCTCGGCGGTCTCTCGGCATTGCTTGTGGACGGCCTTCATGATGCCGTGCAGGCGGGCGTCCACCTCCTCGCGGGTCCAGGCCAGCCGGAGCGCGTTCTGCGACATCTCCAGGCCGGAGGTCGCGACGCCGCCGGCGTTCGCGGCTTTGCCGGGTCCGTAGAGGATGCCGGCGGCCACGAACTGCTCCACGCCCTCGGGCAGGGTGGGCATGTTCGCTCCCTCGCTCACAACGTAGACGCCGTTCTTCAGCAGGTTCGCGGCGTCGCGCGCGTTGATCTCGTTCTGCGTCGCGCTGGGGAACGCGCAGTCTGCCTGGATGTCCCAGAGCGGGTTGTGGTCCAGGGTCGGGTCGCCCGGCGTGTACGTGGCTCCCTTGAACGTGTCAACATACTCCTTGATGCGCCCCCGCCTCTCGTTCTTGAGCTCCATGGCCCACGCCAGCTTCTCCCGGTCGATCCCGTCGGGGTCGTGGACGAACCCGTCGGAGTCTGAGAGCGTGACCGCCTTGCCGCCCAGGTCGAGGATCTTCTCCACCGTGTACTGCGCGACGTTGCCGCTGCCGGAGACCAGGCAAACCTTGCCGGCGATGCTCTCGTCGCGGGTGTTCAGCATCTCCTCGGCGAAGTAGACGGCGCCGTAGCCCGTCGCCTCAGGGCGGATGAGCGAGCCACCCCACTCCAGGCCCTTGCCGGTGAGGACTCCGGTGAACTCGTTCTTGATCCGCTTGTACTGGCCGAACAGGAACCCGATCTCGCGACCTCCGACACCGATGTCGCCGGCCGGCACGTCGGTGGACTCGCCGATGTGGCGCTGCAGCTCGGTCATGAACGACTGGCAGAAGCGCATGACCTCGGCGTCGCTCTTCCCCTTAGGGTCGAAGTCCGAGCCGCCCTTGCCGCCCCCCATGGGAAGCGTGGTGAGGGCGTTCTTGAAGACCTGCTCGAACGCCAGGAACTTGAGGAGCCCGAGGTACACGCTCGGGTGGAACCGAAGGCCGCCCTTGTAGGGGCCTATCGCGCTGTTCATCTCGACGCGGAACCCACGGTTCACCTGGATCTCTCCCGAGTCGTCCACCCACGGGACGCGGAACATGATCACGCGCTCGGGCTCGATGATGCGCTCGAGGACCTTGGCGCTCCTGTACTCGGGGTGGCGGCCGAAGAGGAGCTGGACCGACTCGGCCACCTCCTGCACCGCCTGGTGGAACTCGGGCTCGCCCGGGTTCTTCGTCCTCAACTCATCGATCAGCTTGCCGACGAAGTCGCTCATCTCGATCCTCCTGGGTGTAATCGTTGGTATCTCCGCGGCGGACCGCTGCTCCACGGCCGGGCGAAGTATACGGGTGTATCGGCGCTGGTCAGCCCTGCCGAAAGGTCCCTCCCGGGTGCGACCAATGGGCCCGTCCGTGCGGGGCCGGAGCCCAGCCCGGTCTACCGGAAGCCGCGGGCCCGCTCGGCCTCGACGACGCGCTCGACCGCGATCTCGTAGGCCGCCTCGCGGTGCGTGGTGCCCTTCTCGTGAGCACGCGCGAGCACGCCGTCGGTCGATGAGTCCATCAGCTCCTTCAGGCGCGCGTTGACCTTCTCCTCGGTGAACCGCTCGCGCTGGAGATTTTGGACCCACTCGAGGTAGGAAACGACCACGCCGCCGGCGCTGGCGAGGATGTCGGGGACGACCGTGACTCCCTTGGCCGCGAGGATCTCGTCGGCCTCGGGAGTGGTCGGGTAGTTGGCGACCTCTAGAACGAGGTTCGCAACTACCCGGCCGGCGTTGCCTTCGTGGATTGACTTCTCCAGAGCCGCCGGGAGGAACACCTCGGCGTCGATCGCGACGAGGTCCTCGGGCTCGATCGCGTCGGCGTGCTTGAAGTCGAGCACGCTCCCCGTCCGCTTCTTGTGCTCGAGCACCGCTCTTGGGTCGAGGCCCTCCGGGTTGTGGATCGCGCCCTTCGAGTCGGCGCACGCGACGATCCTGTAGCCCATCTGCGCGGCGAGGATCGAGAACCACGACCCGGCGTTGCCGTAGCCCTCCACGACGACGCGGATCTTCTCCCGGGTCCAGCCGCGCGCCTGCGCGATGCGGTCGAGGCAGAGGAGCCCACCGCGCCCGGTCGCCTGCTCCCGCCCGCGCGATCCGCCGGCCGCGATCGGCTTGCCGGTGAGGATCGCCGGGGTGTCGCCGTACATCCGGCTGTACTCGTCGTACATCCAGCCCATCTCGCGGGCGCTCGTGTTGACGTCGGGCGCCGGCACGTCGGTGTAGGGGCCGATCACAGGAGCGATGGACCGGATGAAGGACCGAGAGAGGCGCTCGACTTCCGCCTCGGAGAGGAGCTTCGGGTTCACCTGGACCCCACCCTTCCCGCCCCCGAAGGGCAGGTCCAGCAGCGAGCACTTCCAGGTCATGAGCGCGGCGAAGCATCGCACCTCGTCGATCGTCACCGTCTCGTGGAAGCGAAGACCGCCCTTGTGGGGCCCGCGGGCCGCGTTGTGCTGGACCCGGTAGCCCGGGAAGACCGCCATCTCGCCGTCGTCCATCGGAACCCTGACCTGGACCCGGACCTCCCGGCGCGGGGTCGCCAGGGCCTGCCTTAGCCCCTCGTCGAGCCCCAGCCGCTCGGCGGACTGCTCGAAGAAGCGGGTTACTGCCTCGAACGCGTTCATCTCGGCCTCCTAAGGGGGCGCCGGAAATGATGGCACGACGCGCCTTCCGGCGGAACCCCACCCGTTGCGTCTGGGGGAACGGCCCGTAAGTAGGCATCGGCCGTCTGCTACGGTCCCTGAAGAAGCCCGATGTTCCCGCGGATCGCTGTTGCCGTGCTTATCGCCGTCGCCATCTGGCGGGTGGGGATCGGGGTGCTCCGGACCCTCACCCAGGCACGCGTGCTCGGCCCTCCGCCGGAGCCCGAGGACGTCGAGGGTCTGGAGGTCTTCTTGGTGTGCCGCGAGTGCGGGACCGAGTTCCGGGTCACCCGCCTGGGGGAGCTGCAGGTTCCCAGGCACTGCGGGGAGCCGATGGAGGTCGTTCGGCGCCCCGCCGCGGGGGGGATCTGAGGGCGATCCCTCCACAGGTTTTCCACAGGTTCCCCGCAGCCGCCGGCCGGTTCTCCACAGCCGGCCGTCTGCCCCGGATCACACGGGTGTGATTCTCCCCACCTGTGGAAGGAGCTGTGGGAAATGACATGCCTGTGATTTCAGCGTATCCGGGTGGCGCCTAGGAACCCGAGGGCGATCAGGCCGAGGCCCGCCCAGAGCAGCGCGTTCGTTGCCTCGTCACCTTGCAGGTAGTTGAAGACGATGACGCCGATGCCGGCCGCGATCACGCCGAGCACGAGGATCGGGTACCACCGCGGGCTCTTCTTCCTCGGGCGTCTTCGTTGCGGCTCGAGCTGGTAGCGCCGCTGACGCTTCGAGCGCGACTTCGACTTGGGCACGGCGGCCAGGATACATCGGGCTCGCGCGCCGGCGAGAGGTCTGGAAAGATGGCTCCGTGACCGAGCACCGTCGCTGGTTCGCGAGCTACCCCGATGACGTGCCGAAGACCCTCGCGCCCTACCCCGAGGTCTCCGCCTACTCGATGCTCCAGGGGGCGGCGGAGCGCCACCCCGAGAAGCCGGCGATCGCATGGTTCGGGCGACACATCTCCTACCTGCAGCTCCGGCAGGAGACCGAGCGGTTCGCAGCGGTGCTCGCCGGGCTCGGCGTGCAGAAAGGCGACCGGGTCGGCCTGGTGCTGCCCAACTGCCCGGAGTACGTGATCGCGTACTACGCGACCCTCCGCCTGGGCGCGATCGTCGTCGGGAACAACCCGCTCTACACTCAGCGCGAGCTCGAGCACCAGCTGAAGGACGCCGGCTGCGAGGTCGTGGTCGTGCTCGAGCAGCTGTACCCGACCCTCGAGGCCATCCGTGGGGAAGTCGGTGTCCGCGAGGTCGTCGTGACCAAGCTGAATCGGTACATGAAGTTCCCTCTCAACCTGCTCGCGCCTATCAAGTTCAAGAAGGACGCGAAACACGAGGGGAAGCCGTGGCCTCCGGTGCCGAAGGTCGCGCCGGTGATGTGGTGGAGCGACCTGATGAAGGCCGCCGGCCCGACCCCGCCCGCGGCGATGGTCGACCCAAAGACGGACCCAGCCGGGTTCATCTACACGGGCGGGACGACCGGTCTGTCCAAGGGCGCGATGCTCTCTCACTCGAACGTCGTGTCCAACGCGATGCAGTCCGCGGCCTGGTTCCCCGACCTCAGGGACGGTGAGGACGCGCTTATGTGCGTCCTGCCGTTCTTCCACTCCTACGGGATGACCGTTGAGATGAACCTGTCGATCTTCCGAGCGGCGAAGATGATCCTCGTCCCTCGGTTCGAGCTCCACATGGTGCTCAAGGAGATCCAGCGTGAGAAGCCGACGCTCTTCCCCGGAGTGCCGCGCCTGTACATCGCGCTGAACGAGGCGCCGGAGAGCAGGAAGTATGATCTTCGCTCGATCAAGGCATGCCTGTCGGGGGCGGCGCCGCTCCCCGCGGCCGTCGCCGACAAGTTCGAGGCGCTCACGGGTGCGCGCCTGCGGGAGGGCTACGGTCTCACCGAGACGGGGCCGGTGGCCCTCGCGAACCCGATCTACGGCAAGGCGAAGGTCGGCTCGATCGGCCTTCCGATGCCAGACACGGACTGCAAGATCGTCGACCTGGAGGATCCCGACCACGAGATGGGCGTGGGCGAGCGCGGCGAGCTGGCGATCAAAGGTCCGCAGGTGATGCTCGGCTACTGGAAGCGCCCGGAGGAGACGGCGCTCATGATCCGCAACGAGTGGCTTTACACGGGTGATATCGCCGTGATGGACGAGGAGGGCTACTTCTCCATCGTCGACCGCAAGAAGGAGATGATCATCGTCTCCGGGTTCAACGTGTACCCGACAGAGGTCGAATCGGTTCTCTATCAGCACCCGAAGGTCCAGAAGGTGTGCGTCCTCGGCGTGCCGGACGCGACGACGGGCGAGGCTGTGAAGGCGTACGTCGTGCTCCGTGATGGTGGGCGCGCGACCCCCGAGGAGATCCTCGAGTGGTGCCGCCACCCCGAGCACGGGCTCACGGGCTACCGCGTTCCCAAGCACGTCGAGTTCCGCGATTCGCTGCCCGAGACGCTCGTCGGCAAGGTGCTCCGCCGGGTGCTCCTTGAGGAGGAGCGCCAGAGGGCCTCGGCGGGCGGTGCTGCACCCGGGTCGTGAGCCCAATCCCGGCCGATCTCGGCGACGGCGGGGTCCTGCGTCGCCACACGCGCGACGACTTGGGCGCGATCTGGACCGCCGTGGAGGCGGAGCGCACACGGATGCGAGATCTCTGGGGCATATCCGGCGAGCTCGGCTACTGGATCGTTTCCGAGCATGAGGGCAAGGGTTGGTGACTCGCGCGTGCCGCGTGCTGATCGACGTCGCCTTCGGGGAGCTTGGTCTCCACCGGGTTGTGATCCGCGCTGGGGTCGACAACCCGCGTAGCCGGGCGATCCCGGAGCGCCTCGGGTTCACCGAGGAGAGGATCGCCCGCGAGGAGGGTCCCGGATAGGGCGGCTTCTACGACCTGGTCGTCTACGGGCTGCTCGATCGCGAATGGCGCCGGTGAGGCGGCTCGGAGAGGACGTCTTCGAGCTCGCCTGAGGCTCAGGCTCCCACCCGCCTCGGTTCGGCCTCTCCGCCACGCATCATCAACACGCTGGCCGTCGCGAGCCACGCGAGGAACGCCACGAACGCGATGTAGGAGACTGCGGCCCCCGGGGCGAAGGGACCGCTCGAGACGACGATCCCGACTCCCGTGATGATCGCGACGACGAAGAGCGCGTAGCTCGCGTTTCCGAACCACCGGGGGAACGCATTGTGGCGCATCACCATGACGGCGGTAGCCGCGGCGGCGGGTGCCACGGCGAACCAGGCGGCGGCGTAGGAGAGCCAGCGCAGGTCGGCGAGGACCCGCACGATTCCCTCGACGCCGAGCGCCGCCCCCGGGCGGAGCAGGCCGGTGGCGGTCGTCCCCATCCCGTGCGCCGCGGCCGGGAACCGCCCGAGCTCGAGGGCCAGGAGCGCGGCGGCGAGGAGCCCGACGGCGAAGGGTCCGGTCGCGGCGAGCGCCCCCGCGAGGGTCACTGTCGAGAGGCGCCCGTTCTCTCCCTCCGCCCTTCTGAGGTGCGCGACGAGGCTGCCGAAGAACCACAGGAGGAAGATGCCGCCGATGCTCGCGAGGATGAGCTGCACCTGGACCCCCGTGCGGTGCCGCGCGTAGAAGCTCACGACCTCGGATGCCGGGTCCTGCACGGAGGGCGGGATGCCCGTGACGAACGCCTGTACGAGGAAGATCAGGGCGCCGACCAGCCCGGCGCCGGCCGCGTACCGCTCCCACTGCTGCTCGCCCATGTGCCCCTCCTCTTCCTCGGCCCTGGCGGGCATCATCCGCCGGGCGGCGGGGAATGGGAAGTCGGATCGTGGACGGGCCGTTCCGGCTCGCCTAGGCCTCCATCGAATCGGCGGGGGAACCCTCGGCCACCCAGGCGAGGTCGCCGGCGAGGGAGGCCACGTCGCCGACGACCAGGGTCGCCGGCGCTCCGATGCCTGCCGCCGCGGCGAGCGAGGGCAGATCGACTAGATCGGCCTGAACCGAGCGCTGGGCCGAGGTCGCCGCCCACTGGACGACCGCGGCTGGGGTCGAGGGCGCCCGCCCTGAGCCGACGAGTTGCGCGCAGACGTCTCGGAGCTTCCCGGCGGCCATCAGCACGACCAGGGTGTCGACGGCGGTGGCGACTCGGGAGAGGTCGACGTCGTCGTCCCTACTCGCGCTCGCCGTCACGACGGCGAAGCTGCGGGCGATCCCTCGGTGGGTGAGCGGGATGCCGGCGTACGCGGGGCCCGCGACGGCCGACGTTACACCGGGGACCACCTCGAAGGGCACGTCCGCACGTGCACAGGCAAGTGCCTCCTCGCCGCCTCGACCGAACACGAACGGGTCGCCGCCTTTCAACCGCACGACGTTGGCGCCTCGTCGCGCACGCTCGACCAGGAGCCGGTCGATCTCTTCCTGTCGAACTTGGGGCCGGCCGGGCTCCTTGCCGACGTCCATCCGCTCTGCGCGCGCCGGCGCGAGATCCAGCAGCGCCGGCGACGCCAGCCGGTCGTAAACGACGACGTGCGCCGTGCGAAGGACCTCCGCGCCCCTGAGGGTGAGCAGCCGGGGGTCTCCCGGCCCGGCGCCGACGAGGTACACGATCCCGCTCAAGCCGACTCCTCCTCGAGCCGGTCGCCGACCAGGCGGCCGACGAGACGGTCGTGGAGGTCCTCGCGGCGTCCTGTGCGCACCAACGCCTCGGCCTCGTCGAGATCGAGCGCGAGCCTCCACCGCTGCGCCCTCTCCTCGAGGTC
>Ga0209342_10005894_pt1 | contig 12495 bp, 13 predicted proteins | sample RifCSP16_2_FD_184023 | JGI IMG/M metagenome (GOLD analysis project Ga0209342, IMG submission 184023) | Soil microbial communities from Rifle, Colorado - Rifle CSP2_sed 16_2 (SPAdes) (version 2) | ecosystem: Environmental > Terrestrial > Deep subsurface > Rock core/Sediment | place: Rifle... | reverse complement strand
CGGAACGGACCGCGGGGAGGAGAGCTGGATGAAGCGTTCACCACTGCGCTTCCTTTGGGTTTCGGCCGACATTCGAAACCGGCTGCTGATCACGCTGGCGCTCCTGGCCATCTACCGCCTGGCAGCCCACGTCCCAGTCCCGGGAGTCGATCGCGCCGCCATCCAGTCGGTCCTGGGCGGAGCCGGCGCCGGCCAGACGATCTTCAATCTCCTGGACCTGCTCTCCGGGGGGACGGTCTCGAACTTCTCCGTGTTGGCAATGGGCGTCTATCCCTACATCACCGCCCAGATCATCCTTCAGCTGCTCGTCCCCATCGTGCCGGCTCTCCAGCGCCGGATGGAGGAGGATCCGCGCGAAGGGCGTAAGTGGATGGAGAAGTGGACCTATTTCCTGGCGCTGCCGATGGCGGCGCTCAATGCCATTGGGCAGATTCAGCTCTTCCGCCAGTTCACGCCGGTCGGATCCGATGTGCTCAACTACACCCTGGGCTTCAACCTTCCCACGGTGACGACCATTGCCACGATGACGGCCGGGACGATGTTCGCCATCTGGCTGGGCGAGCTGATCTCCGAGCACGGGATCCGCAACCAGGGCCTCTCCCTGATCATCTTTGCCGGCATCGTCTCGAGGATCCCCGCCAACATCCTCCAGCTCTTCGCCGACGAGACGCAGCGCATCGGCACCTCGATCTTCCTGCTCTTCATCATGGTGGCGACGATCTTCGCCATCGTCTTCGTTCAGGAAGGCCGGCGCAACGTGCCCGTGATGTACCCCGGACGGCGAGTGGGCAACCGGATGTCGATGCCGGTGAAGGGCACCCTGCCGCTGATGGTCAATATGGCGGGCATGATCCCTCTCATTTTCGCCCAGTCGATCCTGACGCTCCCCGCGGTTGTCGCCCAGTTCTTCGTCAACTCCACCAACGGAACCGTGGCCGCGATCGCTTTGTGGCTGCAGACCAACTTCGGGGGGGCAAGCTCGGCCTACTGGATTCTCTACTTTCTGATGGTAGTGGGCTTCACCTTCTTCTACACCGACACGATCTTCGCCCAGCAGAACTACGGTGAGAACCTGCGGCGTGCAGGCGCTCAGATCCCCGGCGTGACCAAAGGCGCGCCCACCCAGCGCTACCTGACGCGGGTGCTGCGCCGCATCACGCTGCCGGGGGCGGTGTTCCTGGGCGTTGTAGCGGTGATGCCCTTCCTGATCCGATTGATCACTCCAATCGGAGGCTCGAACGCCGGCCTGCTGCTGGTCTCGTCTGCCGGCCTTCTGATTGTGGTGGGTGTAGTTCGGGATGTGTACCGGTCGATCGAGGCGGAACTCAAGCTGCGCGGCTACGACTCGGCGCTCCTGGTTCGATAACCCACGGGCCCTACGTGGCAGCCTACATCGTGATCTTGGGCCCTCCTGGGGCGGGCAAAGGGACTCAGGCCGCGAGGCTGTGCGAGCGCCTCGGCCTGCTGCACGTATCAAGCGGAGATCTGTTCCGCGAGCACCTTAAGAATGAAACGCAGCTGGGCAGGCTGGCGCGCGGCTACATCGATCGGGGCGGCCTGGTGCCGGATGACGTCACCATCGCCATGATCCGCGAGCGGCTGAGCCGTCCCGACGCGGCAGCCGGAGCGTTGCTGGATGGCTTCCCTCGCACCCGGCCTCAGGCCGAAGAGCTCGACCGCATGCTGGCCGAACTGGGCGGAAGGATCGACGCCGTGGCCGTCATCCGGGTCTCGATGCCGGTTCTGATCCGGCGGCTGATGGGGCGGCTGATGTGCCGGGCCGGCGGCCACATCTACCACCTGGACTACAACCCGCCGCGGACGCCCGGCGTCTGTGACGTGGACGGCACGGAGCTCTACCAGCGCAGCGACGACGACGAGGCGACTGTGACTCACCGGATCCAGGTGTACCTGGCCGAGACCGCGCCCTTGATTGCGCACTACCGAATGCGAAGAGCTGTGGTCGAAGTGGATGGCGAGCAGTCAATCGAAGCCGTAACCGACGATCTCCTGGCAGCGCTGCCCAAGGGGCTGGCTCGGTGAGGGCACGGGCCCGGGTGGCTCGGCCGCCACGCTCCGATCTGCGCCCGGCCTGGGGGCGGGGCGTAGTCTTGAAGAGCGGCCGCGAGATCGAGCGGATGCGCCAGGCGGGGCGGGTGACGGCGCTGGCGCTGCAGGCGGCGCGGGAGGTCATCCGGCCTGGGGTGACGACGGCGGAGATCGACGCCGCAGCTCGCGCCGTGCTCCGGAAGCACGGCGCCAAGGCGGCATTCCTGGGTTACGGGGAACCGCCGTTCCCGGCCGTGACGACGGTGAGCGTGAACGAGGAGCTCGTCCACGGGATCCCGGGAAGCCGGCGCCTGCGCGAGGGAGATATCGTCTCGGTGGACTGCGGCGCGATCGTGGACGGTTTTGTCGGTGATGCGGCCTTCACGGTGGGGGTGGGCCAGGTGTCGCCCGAGGCGCAGCGTCTGATTGAGGTCACCGAGCAGGCCCTGTGGGCGGGGATCCGGGAAATGCGGGTCGGCCGCCGGACCGGGGACGTCTCGGCCGCCATCGAACGCACCATCGAGGCGGCGGGGTTCAACGTGGTCCGGGAGTACACGGGGCACGGCGTTGGCCGAAGGATGCATGAGGATCCCCAAGTGCCCAACTACGGCACGCAGGGGAAGGGGATGCCGCTTCGAGAGGGGATGACGATCGCCTTGGAGCCGATGGTCCTGGCTGGCGAGGCCGGGACGCGGGTCCTGGAAGATCTGTGGACGGTCGTCTCGGCCGACGGCCGGCTGACGGCGCACTTTGAACACAGCGTTGCGGTGAGGGACGAAGGACCGCTCATCCTGACCAGCCCCGACGGGGAGGAGAGCGGGCCGGGAGATGGCTCCCCGCCAAGCGGCTGAGCCTCTCCAGCCTGGACGGGCGTGCTGCGCTTCGGTATAATGACACCTTTGCGGGCCGCGAGCGGCCGGCTGGGGATGAAGGAGTTCGGTGAGATGAAGGTTTCGTCGTCAGTGCGCCGGCGTTGCCCGAAATGCAAGCTGGTTCGGCGTCGGGGCAAGGTGTACGTGATCTGCGAGAACCCGCGTCACAAGCAGAGACAGGGATAGTCGAATGGCGAGAATCGAAGGCGTTGACCTGCCCCGAGACAAGCGTGTGGAAGTGGGCCTGACCTACCTCTTCGGGGTCGGGCGCTCCCGCGCTGCCCAGGTGCTGACGGCCACCGGTGTGCCGCCGAGCGTACGCGTGCGCGACCTCACCGAAGATCAGGTGACCGCGATCCGCGACTACATCGGCCAGGCCTACATGGTCGAAGGCGATCTGCGTCGCGAAGAGCAGATGAACATCAAGCGGCTGATCGAGATCGGCTGCTACCGCGGTTTGCGCCACCGGCGGGGGCTCCCAGTGCGCGGCCAGCGCACGCGGACCAACTCCCGCACTCGCAAGGGCCCAAAGAAGACCGTGGCCGGGCGAGGGCGCAGGCGGGGAGCGAAGAAGAAGTAAGGGCAGGTGAACAGTGATCGGTGATCAGTGAACAGTTATACGGCGTATGTGATCACCAATTGACTGATCACTGAGTAACTGATCACTGATCACTGATCACCCGTACCGCTGCAACACTAGAGAAGGACCTGGGACCATGCCACGAAAACCGAGAGAAGCGACACGGAGGACGGTCGGCCGCAAGGGAAAGAGAACGCTTTCCCACGGCCAGGCCCACATCCACGCCACCTTCAACAACACCATCGTCACGATCACCGATTCGCAGGGTAACACGGTGGTGTGGGCCAGCGCCGGCCATTCGGGGTTCAAGGGTTCGCGCAAGAGCACCCCGTATGCGGCCCGGCTGGCGGCGCAGGAAGCGTTGGGCGCGGCCACCGAGCTCGGCCTCCAGGAGCTCGAGATCCTGGTCAAGGGCCCGGGGCCGGGGCGCGAAGCGGCCATTCGGGCGATCCAGGGCTCGGGGATCCGGGTGCGCTCGATCACGGACGTCACACCGGTGCCGCACAACGGATGTCGCCCGCCCAAGAAGCGCCGAGTCTAGGAATGCAATCTCACCCGCGAGCCTGAGCCTCGCGGGGAGCTCACAGCGTAAGGAAGGACCACGAACGGTATGGCAAAGTACATCGGACCTGTCTGTAGGCTCTGCCGGCGAGAAGGTGAAAAGCTCTTCCTCAAGGGCCAGCGATGCTTCACCCCGAAGTGCGCCTTCGAGCGCCGGGGGTTCCCCCCGGGCGACCACGGGCGCGATACACAGTTCCGCCGCCGGCGACTGTCCGACTATAGCCGCCAGCTGCGGGCGAAGCAGAAGACGCGGCGCGTCTACGGCGTCTCGGAGCGGCAGTTCCGCCGCTTCTACACCGCGGCCCTGCAGCGGCGTGGTTTGACGGGCGAGAACCTGCTCCAGACCCTGGAGCGGCGACTCGACAACACCGTCTTCCGGCTGGGCTTCGCCGTCAACCGGGCCCAGGCGAGGCTCCTGGTCACCCATGGGCACTTCAACGTGAACGGGCGCCGAACGGATGTGCCGTCGATGCTCGTTCGCCCGGGCGACGTCGTCGAGGTGCGGCCCGGCTCACGCAACCGCACCTATTTCAAGGAACTGCCGGAAGTGGCCGAGAGCCGGACGCTTCCGCGCTGGCTGGATCGAGACGTTAAGGCGCTCACCGGGAAGGTCGTTCAGAATCCCGAGCGGCGGGATATCGACGCCAGCCTTAATGAGCAGCTGATTATCGAATTCTATTCGCGCTAGTCGCGCATCGACGCGGGGCGGGAAGCCTGTTCCGCACCCCGTGGAGGGGTCCTGTGGGCATAACAACGAACATGGTGATGCCGAAGATCGAGCGGGAGGCCGTGGCCCTCAACTACGGCAAGTTCATCATCAGTCCGCTTGAAAGCGGCTACGGAATCACGGTCGGCAACGCTCTCCGGCGTGTGCTGCTCTCCTCCCTGGAAGGGGCGGCGGTGACATCGATCCGCATCAGCGACGTCGCCCACGAGTTTTCCGATATCCCGGGAGTGCGTGAAGACGTGCTCCAGGTGATGCTGCACACCAAGCAGCTCCGCCTCAAGCTGCACGAGGGCGATTCGGCCCGCCTGCGGCTGGAGGTCTCGGGAGAGGGCGTCGTGACGGCGGCCGACATCATCACTCCCGCCGAGGTGGAAATCGTCAACCCCGAGCTCTACCTCTTCACGGTGGATGACGACAAGGCCCATCTAGAGATCGAAATGAACGTCGAGCGGGGGCGGGGCTATTCCCCCTCGGACGAACGCGGGCGTTTGCCGATCGGGGAGCTGCCCACCGACGCGATCTTCAGCCCCGTTCGGCGCGTGCACTTCGAAGTGGGCCGGGCGCGCGTCGGGCAGGATACGAGCTACGACCGCCTGATGATCGAGATCTGGTCGGACGGCACCGTCAAGCCCGAGCTGGCTCTCAGCCAGAGCGCCCAGATCATGATGGCCCATCTGCGGGATATCGGCGGGGTGAGCGAAGAAAGCCTGATGGCCGCCGCCGAACGCGATGAGAAGCCCCGGATGGCCAGCGAGATCTACGATACACCGATCGAAAACCTGGATCTCTCCGTGCGGGTCTTCAACTCGCTCAAGCGGACCGGGATCACGACCGTGGGAGAGGTTCTCGACATGCTGGAGAAGGGACCGGAGGCGATGCTCTCGATCCGCAACTTCGGCGAGAAGAGCCTCGAGGAGCTGCAGGAACGCCTGCGCGAGAAGGGCTACCTGGCCGGCGAGCCAACCCCGGTGGCGACCGAAGTGGAGTGAGGTTCGAATGAGACACAAGGTGGCCGGGCACAAGCTCGGACGGTCCACTGGCCAGCGCAACGCGCTTCGGCGGACCCTGATGACCCAATTCTTCCGCCACGAGCGGATCCGCACGACGCGGGCCAAGGCCGACGCCATCCGGGGCGAGACCGAGCGACTGATCACCACCGCCAAGAGGGGCAACGCCGCCGGTGAGGCCAAGGCCGTCCACGCTCGACGACGGGCGGCCGCCCGCTTGGACGATCCCGAGGTGGTCAAGAAGCTTTTCGACGAAATCGCGCCTCGCTTTGTCTCCCGGCCGGGCGGCTACACGCGCATCGTGCGCCTCGGCCCGCGGGCGGGCGACGCGGCGGAGATGGTCCTTCTGGAGCTGGTCGAGGAATAGCGGGCCCGTTTGGGCCCGTTCCCGGGCCTCGCCCGGGGCAGGCGCTCCCTCCGAGGCTGCGCCGATGGCAACTTACAAAGCAATCATCGCCTACGACGGCACCGACTTCGAGGGCTTCCAGCGGCTGGGTCCGGGACGCCGAACCGTGCAGGGAGTGCTCGAGCAAGCCTTGGCGAAGCTGGGCTGGCAGGGGACTTCGATCCTGGCCGCCGGGCGCACCGACGCCGGCGTCCACGCCCGAGGCCAGGTGGTCAGCTTCGACCTGGAGTGGAAACACGGGATCGAGGTGCTCGGCGTGGCGCTCAACGCGCATCTCCCTGGGGATGTGTCCGTCCGAAGGGTGACGCTCGCCGGCCCCGGGTTTCATCCCCGGTTTTCGGCCCGCTGGCGGCGCTACCGCTACAGCCTGCTGTCGGCGCCGGTGCGGGACCCGCTCGCCGAGCGATACGCGTGGCGGGTGTGGCCTGCGCCGGACTTGGCGCCGATGCAGGCAGCGGCCACGATGGCTCTGGGTGAACACGACTTTGGAGCGTTCGGCGCGGCTCCGATCACTGGCGGACACACCCGGCGCCAGGTGCGCCTTGCTCGTTGGATGGGCGAAAGGGAGGGTGCGGCGTTTGAGATTGAAGCCAACGCCTTCCTGCACCGGATGGTCCGGCGCATCGTTGCCGTGATGGTTGAGGTGGGGCGGGGCGACCTGGCGGCGTCGCAGGTGGGATGGCTGATTGAGCACCCCGATCGCTCATGGGCCGGCAAAGCTGCGCCGGCGCGGGGGCTCTGCCTCGAGGCGGTGGTGTACGATGAAGATGGGAGTATGTGAGGAGGACTTCGGGTGATCGGTTACTCAGTGAACGGTTACTCGGTGATCGGTGGCATCTTCCCCATACCAAGCACCGATCACCGATCACCGATCACTGATCACTGATCACTGATCTCTGATCACCGATCATTGATCAGCCCTTCTTTCTGGGAGCATGACTGTGCAGAAAACCTACTATCCCAAGGCGGGTGAGGTCGCCCGCGAGTGGTATGCCGTGGATGCGGCCGGGCAGAACCTGGGCCGGCTGGCCACGCGGGTGGCGCGCGCCCTGCTTGGGAAGAACAAGCCTCAATACACACCCGGAGTCGACGTGGGTGATTTCGTCGTCGTGTACAACGCCGAGAGGATCGCGGTCACCGGGAAGAAGCTCGATGATAAGCTCTACTACCGGGCCTCGGGCTACCCCGGCGGGCTAAAGGCCGTCACCCTCCGGGAGCAGCTTGCCCGGCACCCGGAGCGGGTCGTGCAATCGGCCGTGTGGGGCATGCTGCCTCACAACCGTCTCGGCCGGGCGCTGATCCGTAAGCTCAAGGTGTACGCCGGGCCGGACCATCCGCACGCATCGCAGAAGCCCAAGCCGCTCGCTTGAGACAGGATCGAAATCGAGGAAGGCGGAAACCATGTCTGTTCAGTACTACGAAGGTGTCGGTCGAAGGAAAACGAGCCGAGCGCGCGTTCGGGCGATTCCGGGCACCGGGAAGCTCATCATCAATGAGAAGGCCGGGGAGGAGTATTTCCCGCGCGTGGGGGATCTCAGCGCCGTTGTGGCGCCGCTACGTGCCGCCGGCCTCGAGGGCAAGTTCGACATCACCGTCAAGGTCTCGGGCGGAGGGGTGACCGGGCAGCGCGACGCTGTGCAGCAGGGGATGGCGCGGGCACTGGTGGCCTTCAATAGCGAGCTTCGCCCTGTATTCCGAACCGGCGGCTTTCTCACGCGGGATCCGCGGATGAAGGAACGCAAGAAGCCGGGCCTAAAGCGCGCTCGCAAGGCGCCGACGTACACCAAGCGCTAAACGCGGAGTCGACAGGCGGATCCGTGGTGCGGGGATCCACTCCTCGCACCACGTTTTGTTTTCCCTGCGAGGCCCAGATGTTGTCCGTCTCGCGGCCCGCCTGCGGCTGCCGCCTTCGGCGAGCCGCTCGCCGGATTTGAGAGGGCGCTTGGCCGCTGTGCCCTCTGCCTCTTCCCAAGCAGCCTCTCGCCCCCACACGTCTGTGGCGCGGCATCGTGTCGACGGCCTGGCCGCCTCTGGGCGTTCGGGTCGCGCCTTCGTCTCATCTACGTGAGGCGTGGGGGCGAGGCATGCCTCGCCCCTACCATGGCGAGGAGGGCACTATGGGCGTGGCGGGGCGCCTCAGGGCGGTCGCGTCGCGCATTCATTTCCTCGCCCTCAGCCGTCCCCGAGGGACGATGCCTCGCGGGGCGCGACAACGTCGGATGTTACAATCCGCGGTCATGTGGGCCAGAATGGGAAGAGAAAGGCGGCTGAAATGACCCAGGGTATCACCGTTGTCGGGCTCGGGCCGGCGGGCCCGGAGCTCCTGACGCGGGAGGCCTGGCAGGTCCTCTCGGAGGCCGGGGAGGTCTGGCTGCGCACCGGGCGCCACCCTGCGGCCGTCGGACTGCCGGAAAGCCTGCCGGTCTACACCTTCGACGACCTCTACGAGCAGGGCGACGATTTCGAGGCGGTCTATGCGGCGATCGTGGAGCGGCTCCTCGCCCTGGCCGAGAGGCCCGAAGGCGTTTTGTATGCCGTTCCGGGCGATCCCGGAGTGGGGGAGGCGACGGTCCGGCGTTTGCGCCAGGCTTCCCGGTTCCCCGTCCGCATTGTCCACGGTGTGAGCTTCATCGAGCCCACGCTCGCCAGCCTCGGGCTGGACGCCCTCGACGGCCTCTCGCTGGCGGATGCGCTCGACCTCGCCGGCGGCCACCATCCTCCCTTTCCGCCCGACTCGCCGGCGCTCATCGGCCAGATCTACTCGAATCTCGTCGCCTCCGACGTCAAGCTCACGCTGATGAATCAATACCCGGCTGATCACCCGGTGACCCTGGTTCACGCCGCGGGGACGCCGGAGCAACGCCTTGAGCCGATGGCCCTCCACGAGATGGATCGCTCACCCGACTACGGCGCCCAGACCGCCCTGCTGGTGCCGCCTCTGGCCGCGCCCTCCGCTCTCGAGAGCTTCCAGGAGACCGTCGCCCACTTGCGTGCGCCAGAGGGCTGTCCGTGGGACCGCGAGCAGACGCCGCAGTCGCTGCGGCCCCACCTCCTCGAGGAAGCCTTCGAGGCGCTACAGGCCCTGGATCATGAAGACGTGCAGGCACTGCGCGAGGAGCTGGGCGATCTTCTTCTTCAAATTGTCCTGCAGGCCCAGATCGCCACCGAAGGTGGGGAATTCACCATGGCGGACGTGATCGCAGGGATCAACGCCAAGATCCTGCGCAGGCATCCCCACGTCTTTGGCGATCTGAAGGTCGGCGGCGTGGACCAGGTCCTGGCGAATTGGGAAGCGCTCAAGGCTGCAGAGCGGGCTGAGAACGGCGAGGCGAGCGGCCTCCTCGGGGGAGTGCCAGTCGGCCTCCCGGCGTTGGCGCAGGCGGCCGAGATCCAGAGCCGGGTGGCCCGCGTCGGGTTTGACTGGCCGGCGATCGAAGGGGTGCGCGCGAAGGTGAGAGAAGAAATGCAGGAAGTGGAAGCGGCGAGATCGCGGGACGAACAAAATGCAGAAGTGGGCGACTTGCTCTTCGCGGTCGTGAACTATGCGCGATGGCTCAAGGTTGATCCGGAGGCGGCGCTCCGGGAGGCGAACACACGGTTCCGGCGACGCTTTGGGGAGCTCGAGGCGGCGGCGGAGAAGCAGGGCCGCCGTATTGCGGAGATGGGGCCAGCGGAACTCGACCGGCTTTGGGAGGCCGCCAAGGGTGAGGGGCGAGGGGAGGGCTGAGCCCGGTATCGGGCTTGCGTGGGGAAGTCGCTCCCCACGAGTGGCTTGCGGGCCTGGCAACTCGCCGAGACTTGTGCGGTGCAGGTGGGTGCTGGGACTTTGATTCGGACGCGCCGGTCCGGGATAGGGCAGGCGGCGCAGGCTGCCCGACTACGCTCGCGAGAACCTTGGGGGACGGTCCTGCGCGGTGTTGAAAAGAGAGTGGAAGCTGGCAGGGGGACGAAGCCATCGAATGCGGCCCCGAAGCTCAAGGCCGGCCCGTCTCCTTCTTGAAATTCAGAGTCGTTTAGGGTAAATTAGCCTGACCTGCCAAGGAGGAGACTTACCCATGGGATCCCGAAACGCTGGTCGGTTGAGAACGGCCTTGATGGTGCTGTTGGCGCTGCTGGTCTTGGTCGCAGGCTGCACCCTGCCGGGGGTGGCGCCGGCGGAGACCGATGCCCCGGGCGTGACGGCCGAGGGGGCGGAGCCGACAGCCATGCAATCCGTCCCGATGGCGACGGAACCGGCCGCCGTGCCGACAGCGACTGCGGGGACGCCGACGGAACCGCCCGCCACAGACGCGCCGGCTGCCGCAGACGTGCTCGCCGGTGCCACCGGCAACCTGAGCATCCGTCGCGGCCCCGGCCTGGCCTACAATGTGATCGCCTTCATGCGGTCGGGGCAGCAGGGGCGAGTCCTCGGACGGAATGCAGCCGGAGACTGGCTATATATCGAGCGACCGGATCTGGCAGGGAGCTACGGGTGGTTGTACCGGGGCACCTACACGAGCGTCCAGGGTGAGGCGTCGGCGCTGGCTGTGATGACCGCCGACCCGGCGATCCCGGCTTACCTGCGCAACCGCACCTTCCACCCGATGAGGATTCTGCCGGGCGATTTCATCCTGGCGGAACAGTTCGATGCAGCCAACAACGAACACCAGGTAAACCCGGGAAGCTACGAGGCTTACGATCTGAATGTGGAAGGCGATCCGTTGGTTTTCAGCCAGGAACTGCGGGAGGGCCAGACCGTCGAGATCCTCACCGACGGACTCCACAACTCATACTCCTGCCCGGGCTAACGCTCGGCGGCATTGTAGTGGTGGATCGATCGTTGCCTGAGAGGTCATTTCCGACGGCCTGGGGGGAACGGGAGAACGACCACCTTTGCAATCGACCGCCTCCCTTGCTTGCCACTCGCCGGATCGACCGGCCCTGAGGATCGGAGGGCACGATGCGCGTGATCGTCACAGGGGGGACCGGCCTGGCCGGGAGGGCGCTGTGCGCGGGCCTGGCTGCGGACGGGCACGAGGTGATCGTTCTGAGCCGTCGCCCGGAGGGGGCGCCGAAGATGCCCGAGGGCGTGCGCGTGGTTGGGTGGGACGGGGCCACGGCGCGCGGCTGGGGCGAGCTCGCCGACGGGGCCGAGGTGGTCGTCAACCTGGCGGGGGAGTCCATCGGAGGCAACGGACTGCTCTCGATCCTGTTTGGGCGCTGGACGAAGGAGCAGCAGCGGCGCATCGTTGAAAGCCGGTCCAACGCCGGCAGGGCGATCGTCGAAGCCGTCCGCTCGGCCGGGCGCAAGCCGCGGCTGCTGATCCAGGCCTCTGCCGCAGGCTACTACGGCATGCGGAAGGAGGAGGAACTGGGGGAAGCCTCCGAGGCGGGCGACTCCTTCCTGGCGCGAACGTGCCTTGAATGGGAAGCGGCCTCAGAGCCTGTCGGAGCCTACGGTGTCCGGCGCGTCGTCGTCCGCAGCGGCGTCGTGCTCGCCGTGCGGGGAGGGATCTTCCCGATGGTCGTCCTCCCCTTCCGGCTTTTCGCCGGTGGGCCTCTCGGATCGGGGCGCCAGTGGTTCCCCTGGATCCACATCGCAGACGAGGTCGGGGCCATCCGGTTCTTGATGGCGAAAGACGAGGCGAGCGGGGCCTACAACCTGACGGCGCCACAGACCGTTCGCAATAGTGACCTGGCCCGGGCGTTGGGGAAGGTGATGCGGCGCCCGGCGTTCTTCCGCGTTCCGGCATCCGTTCTGCGCCTCGTTCTGGGGGAAAAGGCGATGCTCGTGCTCGAAGGCCAGCGCCCGGTGCCACGCCGCCTCTTGGAGGCGGGGTACGCCTTCCAGTTCCCCACCATCGAGTCGGCGCTGGAGGACTTGCTCCATCGATAGCGGCCTGCCCTGCCGATCCCTGGAACACGGCGGAGCGGTGGGCGGCGGGCCGGTAGGATCACGCCGCCTGAAGGGGACCATTGCGATTGGCTGGGCTCACTCGCGGGATGGTTCTGGTTCCCCCGTGTGCAGGGCCGCCCGAAAAGTGGTATAAATCGGCCCATGTGCCTCCCGGGCTAGGGGGACATAGCCCAACGCAACGTACCAGGATGTAGGGAGGGGGATTGGATGACCATCGCCTCCGGACGGGCTGACCCGTCAACGACGAAATCCTTTCACGCCAGCGGCGGCAGACTAATCTCTGCGCCCACTGTAGGCCCTCTCGGTCTCTCCCTGCGGCTGCGATCATGACCGGCTTCTCGCTCCCTTCCGTTCTCGGGATCCTCGGAATCTCCCTCCTCCTGGCCATTCATGTGCT
>Ga0209342_10005893_pt1 | contig 12495 bp, 12 predicted proteins | sample RifCSP16_2_FD_184023 | JGI IMG/M metagenome (GOLD analysis project Ga0209342, IMG submission 184023) | Soil microbial communities from Rifle, Colorado - Rifle CSP2_sed 16_2 (SPAdes) (version 2) | ecosystem: Environmental > Terrestrial > Deep subsurface > Rock core/Sediment | place: Rifle... | reverse complement strand
TGCAATATCTGCGGTAACTAAAACATATGGATTTATCTCACCCCCTGGTGTCGGGGTACAGATAATAATATCTTTTACACCGGCAATCTTCGCCGGAATAACGCTCATCAGGACTGTAGATGGGTAGACCGCCTTTCCACCCGGCACATATACACCTACCCTGTCCAGCGGAGTCACTATCTGTCCGAGCATCACACCTTTATCTTTATATTGCCATCCTGATATCTTCTGATGTTTATGGAACTCACGGATTCTCGAAGCTGCATACTCCAGGCATTCAACGTCAGAACGATTTACTTTGGAGTATGCCTCTTTGATTACTTTCTGATCTACTTGAAGAGTCACAGGAGTAAGAGAAACGTTGTCAAACTTTTTTGTATACTTAATTAGTGCCTTATCGCCGTTGACCCTGACATCATTTATGATCTTCCGGACTGAGGACTCTATGGACTCCCCATAGGTTACGCCTCTTGAAAGGAGTTGTGACCTGACTTTAGCAAATCCCCGGCTATCTGTTCGTATTAACTTCACCCTGCAATAACCCTTCTCAGGTCATCCACAAGACCGGTTATCCTGTTATGCTTCAGCTTCAGACTTGCCCTGTTAGCTATCAGTCTTGCTGTTGACTCAGTAACCGTTTCAATTAACTCAAGATTGTTTTCTTTCAGAGTCCGGCCGGTTGATATCAGATCAACTATAACGTGAGACAATCCCACCAGCGGTGCAATTTCTATAGAGCCATAAAGTTTAATTATGTCTGCATGAACACCGCGGCTGCCAAAGTACAGCTCTGTAATCCTGGGATACTTTGTAGCAACGCGTATCTTCGCCCACTTGCCGCTTCTGTAGGGTTCAATAGCCTCCTTTGGCCCGGCTACTACGACCTTGCAATGTCCAAACTTAAGATCGAAGAGTTCATACAAATCCTTTTCCTGCTCCAGCAACATATCCTTCCCGACAATCCCTATGTCTGCAGCCCCGTATTCTACATATGTCGGGACGTCAGTCGGGCGCACTATTAAATAAGTCAATCCATGTTCCGGTGACTTTAAAATAAGTCTCCTGCCTGCGTCTTTTACATCTTCAGGTATAAGCCCCAGCTTATCAAAATACTCAACAGCGTGATCAAGGAGTTTTCCTTTTGCAAGGGCTATTGTAAGTGGCTGTATTGGTTCTTTAGTTTTCATCTGAGATACCCCTGGGGGTTTTCTACCTTATTTGACTCTGACTATCTCTGCTCCCAATTTGGAGAGTTTTTCTTCTATACGCTCATATCCGCGATCCAGGTGGTATATGCGGGATACTTCTGTCTGTCCTTCAGCTACAAGTCCGGCTAAGATAAGAGATGCACTCGCGCGTAGATCTGTAGCCATAACAGGAGCGCCGCTCAATTTTTCTACCCCCTCTACTATAGCGTAATTCCCCTGAAGTTTAATATTAGCCCCCATTCTGTGCAACTCAGGTACATGGGTAAACCTGTTCTCAAATATGGTCTCTGTTATTACACTAAGCCCCTTACTCACCGCCATTAGCGACATTATCTGCGCCTGCATATCCGTGGGAAAACCAGGATACGGCATTGTCCTTATATCAACAGCCGTTAATCCATTATCAGCAACAACCCTTATAGTATCATACCCTGTATCAATCTTTACACCTGCTGCCCTGAGCTTACTGATAACAGCCTCAAGATTCTGAGGAACACACTTCGTTACGACTACATCACCGCGGGTGATGGCACCGGCAATTACATATGTACCTGTTTCTATCCTGTCCGGCATAATATCATATGTCCCGCCTTTTATCTCTGAAACCCCTTCTATAACTATTGTATCCGTCCCTGCCCCTTTGATCCTGGCACCCCTCAAGTTCAGGAAATTCGCCAGATCCACTACCTCAGGCTCACAAGCCGCATTTTGTATTTCAGTCACACCATCGGCAAGGACAGCGGCCATCATCATGTTTTCAGTGCCTGTCACAGTTGATATATCAAAATATATCTTAGCGCCCTTTAACCTGTTCGCCTTCACCTCTACATAGCCATGCTTAATCTCCACTTCAGCTCCCATCTTTTGAAGACCCGCTATGTGGAGATTTATCGGCCTTGCACCAATTGAACAACCGCCCGGCAAAGACACCCTTGCCTCTCCAAATCTTGCAACAAGAGGCCCAAGCACAACAACTGATGCACGCATGGTCTTCACAAGTTCATACGGAGCTTCACAACTCTTCATATCCTTAGTATCAATAGTAAACGTATAACCTTTCCGTGATATGTTTGCCCCCATGCACTCCATCAGTTGCTTCATCGTTGCTATATCTTTTAAGAAAGGGACATTATTGAGGATACATTCCTCTGATGAGAGGATTGCTGACGTTATAATTGGAAGCGCAGAATTCTTTGCACCGCTAATCTCTACTTCACCTTCAAGCCTCTTCCCGCCTTTTATTAAAATCCTATCCAACAGTTACCTCTTTTAATTTCTCGGCATTGTCTGCTATTACAAGGGCTTCAAGCATCTCGTCCAGGTCTCCCTCCATCACACTCTCCAGCCTATGGAGGGTTAACCCGATCCTGTGGTCTGTAATACGGTTCTGAGGGAAGTTATACGTCCTTATCTTCTCACTCCTATCCCCTGTACCTACCTGACCTCTCCTCTCCTGCACCCTCTTGGCCTTCTCTTCAGCCTCTTTTTTCTCAAGTAACCGTGATCTCAACACACGCATTCCCCTATCTCTGTTCTTTATCTGGGACCTCTCGTCCTGACAGGAAACAACCATACCTGATGGGATATGGGTAATCCTGACAGCCGAATGTGTCGTATTAACTCCCTGACCTCCGGGACCTGAAGCACAGAATGTATCTATTCTGAGGTCTTTCGCTTCTATTGTTAAATCTACCTCTGCTGCCTCAGCCAGAACAGCTACTGTAATTGTAGAGGTATGGATCCTGCCTGAGGCCTCTGTCGCAGGCACTCTCTGTACTCTGTGTACACCGCTTTCAAACTTCATCCTGCTGAAAATACCTTTGCCTTCTATGGTAAAGATAATCTCCTTAATACCTCCGATACCAATATAATTTGAACTGAGTACTTCTACTTTCCACCTTTTTTTCTCAGCATATCTTGCATACATGCGGAACAATTCAGCGGCAAACAGGGCTGCCTCATCCCCGCCGGCACCGGCACGTATCTCCATAATTATATTTTTCTCATCCCTTGGGTCCTTAGGAAGCAGCAAAGCTTTAAGCTCTCTTCAATGCCTGTTAATTCTTTCTCTAATATTGCCTTTTCCTCTATGGCCAGTTCTTTAATATCAGATTCTGAAGAAACGTCATTAATAAGTTCCTCTGCCTCTTTGAGTTTTTTTGACACGTCTTTGTACTGGTTGTATTTGTCCACAATAAGGGATAGCTCCCCCTGTTCCTTTGCCATACGCTGAAACTCTCCGCGGTTGGCTATGACATTAGGGTCTCCCATGAGAGTTCCCATATTATTATATTTTTCGATAATTTCTTCAAGCTTGTTGAAGATACTTTCTTCCAGCATTACTGTCACTTTTGATTACCTCTCTCAAAAAAAAACCTGCCGCGGGCAGGTTTTTTACTACTTGGGCTATATAACTACTACTTATTTGCGTATTTCTTTCTGAACCTCTCTATCCTTCCTTCCGTATCCATGATCTTCTGCGTACCGGTATAGAAGGGGTGGCAGTTAGAACAAACCTCGACCTTCAGGGTTTTCAATGTAGAGCGTGTTGGTATCACAGCGCCGCATGCACATGTGATCTTTGTGTCTGTATACTCCGGATGAATGCCCTGTTTCATAATCTGAATCCTCCTTAGTTAATTCACTTGAATCCTTGAACCCTTTTATTATTCTATCTATTCATCGAATCCATGAAATCTCTGTTTGTCTTTGTCACTTTTAGTTTATCCAGTAAAAATTCCATGCTCTCTACAGTACTGAGTGGGTTTAGCACCTTTCTCAGTATCCACATCCTGTTGAGGTCTTCACGGCTGACAAGCAGTTCTTCCTTACGGGTGCCTGATGCATTTATCTCTATTGCAGGGAATATCCTCCTGTCAACAAGTTTTCTGTCAAGATGAAGCTCCATGTTACCGGTGCCCTTAAACTCTTCAAATATAACGTCATCCATCCTGCTTCCTGTATCAACCAGGGCTGTAGCTATAATCGTAAGGCTGCCTCCATCCTCGATATTACGGGCCGCTCCAAAGAATCTCTTGGGACGCTGGAGTGCATTGGAATCAAGTCCGCCTGATAACACCTTGCCGCTCGGAGGAATTACTGCATTATACGCCCTTGCAAGCCTCGTTACACTGTCAAGGAGTATTACCACATCCTTCTTATGCTCTACAAGACGTTTGGCCTTTTCTATAACCATCTCTGATACCTGAACATGTCTCTGCATAGGTTCATCGAAGGTCGAGCTTACGACCTCACCCTTTACCTGACGCTGCATATCAGTTACTTCCTCCGGCCTTTCATCTATCAACAAAACAATAAGCACAATCTCCGGATGATTTGTTGCTATGGCCTTGGCTATAGACTGCAGCAGCATTGTCTTACCTGTACGCGGCGGCGCAACTATAAGTCCCCTCTGTCCTTTGCCGATGGGGGTAATGAGATCCATAACCCTTGTTGAATAGTCCTCAGGGTGGTATTCAAGCTTGATCTTTTCTGTCGGGAATATTGGTGTCAGGTTATCAAAAAGTATCTTATCTCTGGCTATCTCCGGATCTTCATAATTAACTGACTCGACTTTAAGAAGAGCAAAGTATCTTTCAGACTCTTTCGGGGGACGTATCTGACCGGATACTATATCTCCTGTCCTTAGATTAAACCGCCTTATCTGAGAAGGGGAGACATATATATCATCCGGACCAGGAAGATAGTTATAGTCAGGGGCCCTTAGAAACCCGAACCCGTCTGCCAGTGTCTCAAGGACGCCTGATCCGTATATGAACCCGTTTTTCTCTGACTGGGTCTGGAGGATTGCAAAGATGAGCTCCTGCTTTCTCAGGCCTGCCGCACCCTCAATATTCATATCCCTGGCCAGAGATGTAAGTTCACTGATATTTTTTTCTTTTAATTCTGTAAGGTTCATCCTTAAGACTCCTTATTATATTTTTTTGAAAAACGTCAGGTTATTATTACCAATCTGATTTATCTGATTTAATGGTTTAATTCTATAGTGATCGGCCAAATGTTAACATCTCAAATATCTGCAAGGGATTTTCCTAAATTAATCGGCGAGAATTACGCTCAGGATTACAGTTAAATTCATTTCTCCTAAATTATTACTTACCTTTATGGGTTGCACAAAGATAGACCTGGATGATATATATTTTTATACTATATAAAGAAAAATCGTTTGTCAACATAAATCAACACATAAATCTATGAATTTCACAAATGCAGGTCAGGGAACCTGGGAAGGGATTGCTCATTAACACCGCTTATCCTGCAAACAAGCTTAAACATCTCCTCATAGCGTTCCCGCTTAACCGGCTCAAGTCCGTGAGCAAGAATAGATTTATTCCTGCTGTCAAGCAGGAGTTTCATCTGCGGCCAGTGTTCAAAAAAGGCTGTACCGGCAGTATCTCCTAATGATTTAAGCAGCTTGTATGCTCCATAAAGAGGGAGTTTGATCCTGTTATCTCCATCATTCCTGTATTTACCGGAAAACTCTAAACATATATCCGGTGGGAGCTGGCTTTCCTGAACATCTGATGTATTGATACCCCGGCTGGAAAGCCGCAACTGGGCATACGCCTCAATTGCCCTGTATAGACGTGCTACCGCATCATCGTATTTATGCTCTAAATCTGCACGCCGTTTTGCATTGGAGAGGAGGTCTAAAAAATGCTCGTTCTTAATGCCTGGAATACCAACACTCAGCTTTTCAAGGAAGTTAAGGTTTTCTTTAAGTGTGGCGGCAAATGATTGCAGACCCGCTGGTCCGCCAAAAACAGTCGCCATTTCAAGGGACTTCTGCGAGGGCCTTAATTTCTCCCATGCCTGTCTATGCTGAAAGTTATCCCAGAGACCATAACCCTCCGCTATATCTGAAAGGGCCTTGTAGAGATGCTTCTCTCCGCCGCTGACCCTCTTTCCTACTCCATTAAATATTTCAGCAACCTGTTTGTAACGTGCACGGCTGAAGAGGACAGCGGCCTCCTGTCTTTCTTTAATAGCAAGCTGATCCCAGGGGTTTATCTGATTTGTCCTCTCCTTCCCGCTTATATAGCGGTATCCCGAAGAGTCGTCTATAGTGGCAAGTACAAGGGCTGCCACCATCGGCTTTGTCCCGCCGGTATAGTCAACAACCCAGTCTCCAGGCTCAAGCCTCCAGTTTTTTTGAAGCTCTTTCCATTTTTCGTTGATTGCCTTATAACAGGACAAGAGGTCATTGGCATCCTCTGTAATAATCTCAGCCATCCAGACAGGGCGTTCATTAAGTTTGGGTAGTATGTCATTGTTGATAATCAGTCTTGCCTCTTCTGACGCAAATAAGCAGAGACATTCCGGCCTCAGGTCATTTATAGAATATATGACAGGTTCAGGACTCCCTCCTATTGAAATGAGCAGCGCTTTTATACGTTGTTCAGGCATTCCCTATGTCCCCAAAACTCCGCCATACCAGTTATATTGAGCCGCGTCAATCGGATGACCGGTTTCATCCAGCAGATTGTTATTAATAAATGTCAGGTGGCTGTCTCTTCCGTATATACTGAATTTCAGTGTAATCACAGGGATGTTGCCTGTGAGCAAGTTATCACCTTTCAGTAATGATACGCCTACAACTACTCTATCGCCACTCTCCTCTTGCAGAGAAACAAAACTATGTTTCCAGACCTTTGTTTCGTCTTCAGTAGAAGAGAAGTCAATAGATTGACCTTCCTTTCTCGATATAGAAACCTTTTCAGGATCAAATACCACATCAAATGCTATACCAAAAACAGGCTTTGCAGAACTAAGGACGACATCCACTGCTATCACATCATCAGTACTTAACCGTTCGTTCTTGCACATATATACACCATTTATTGATGGAGTAGAACAGTTGATTCCCTCAGGGGTAAATCCTGCACCTATAAACTCCTTTTTCGTAGATTCAGATCCACAGGAAAGGCTCATAACTCCTATAGATATTACAAATGTACAAATCAAAATTCCCCGATTGATTCTTCCCAGGAACATCCTTTGCACACTATTCATCGTGTTATAGACTTTCCAAAGTTCGTTTGTAAGATACTTATATCCGCCCCGTTAATTATTCCATCACTATTCAGATCAGCCAGTGGATTCCAGCCGGGAGAACCGTTAGTGGTTTCCCAACTCATACTCAATGCAATAAGGTCAAATCCATCTACCCGATATTCAGACCCTGTAGTAGTAAAGTCCACATTGCCTGGAGGGTTAGCGAGGATTGCCCACACATAATCCGTGGATGATGATACACCCGTCGCATCAATGACCTTAAGTGTAAAGGTATAAATACCCGGTGTAGCAGGTATACCTGAAATACTCCCTGTTTGTTTATCTAAGACAAGACCAGCCGGCAAGTTCCCTGAGACAATATCCCATGTATGAGGAGCTACCCCGCCTGTTGCCGTAAAGATAATACCTGTCCCTGATGTCCCCTGGTAGATATTGCTGATGGAAGTGGTAATATCCGGTGCAGGATTGACTAAGATTTGCATATTCTTTGATATTGATACGCTATTGATGTCCCTCACAGTGACCGTAAATTGCCAGTTTCCTGCTGCATTGGGTATACCGATAATCTCTCCTGTGTTGTTGATAAGGCTTAACCCGGGAGGCAAACCTGACAGTATCTCCCACAAGTAAGGAGCGGTCCCACCACTAACCTGTAGTGTGTTTTTATAATTTGCACCTGCTGTTGTGTCAGAAAACGAGGTAGTTGTAATAGCAAGCACTGAACTGACTGTCATTGTTAAACTTACTGTATCTGCAACGCCATTCACATCCGCCAATTTAACAGTAAAGGTAAAAGTACCTGAGACTGCCGGCACCCCACTGATAACCCCGGTGGAACTATCTAATAAGACCCCCTGCGGCAGATTTCCCTGAGAGATACTCCACTTGGTGGGGGATGTTCCCCCTGAAGCTGATAAAGATTTACTAAAGGATTGCCACAGAGCAGCCACAGGGAGGGAAGTTGTTAATATTGTTGGTGGTTGATTAACGACTATTGTCAAATCCTTAGTAACTACTTGTGCCGCGGAATCTGTAAGTTGTATTTTTACGGGATAAACTCCGGAGATTAAAGGTATACCTGTAATCTCTCCTGTCTGGTTGTTTAAGGTCAATCCAGGCGGAACAACACCGGAAACATTCCATGAATACAGCGGGAAGCCACCGGATAATGTCAATAGGGTAGTATAGCTGCCCCCTTGAGTGGCCTCCGGTAACGAGGCGGTATTAATGATCAATGGGTACTGGATCAGATGGCCTGTTTGCCAACTTATGCCATTAATCACAGCCCCTTGCGTATCCAGGATATTCGTATTAGATAAAGTTATGTTGCTTTGTAGTGTCTGCCCACCGGATGCAACAGTGAATTTAAGTGTTAGTACTACTCCACTACCTGACGCACCAGTATCCCCTGCATTTTGCGATACGCCAACTATCAGCTTATTAGATGTTCCCGGCTGCAAAACGACCAAATGCATCACTGACCCATTTTCAATGATGTCACCATCCTGAAAATAATCTCCCTTAACAAAACCTGCAAAAGTCAATACAGCAGGATCAAAATCAACATCAAAGGCCGCTCCGAATGCCGGTGTTGTGTCAGAAAGTGAGTTCACCTTGACATCAAGTGCAAGGGTAGCCCCGATACTCTGCGTTGGATTGTAACTCAGGTATATACTATTTGGTCCCGGATTCGGATTCTCAGGGGTGAATACATAGGCATACGCTGATGTGAAAAGGAATTGGGACAAAACAACAAGGATGATAAAGGTTAAGACTTGCAGACGATATTTCATGACACTTCTCCTAACTCATTTTACAATACCAAAGTTATTAATAAGAATATCAACATCAGCGCTGTCAATAACCCCATTAGTATCTAAATCTGCCAGTGGGTTCCAGTTGCCACTAACATATGTCGCCCCCAGGACCATCTCAAGGGCAATGAGGTCGTATCCATCCACGCGTGTCTCTGATCCGGTTGAGGTGTGATCAATGTTACCTAAAGGAATACCCAGAAGTATCTTGCTAACCTCATTTGAGAAATTACTCTCATTATCACTTGTATCATAAGCAGTTACAGCAAAGTAATAGCTGATACCATCCTCAAGATTAGACAGCTTATATGTGATATCATTCCCGATGTCCAGATTAGTCCCGTAGACACCTGAAGATGTCCCATAATATAACTTATAACCTGCCAGGTCTGTCAAAGGTGATCCATCTTCGTTGCTTGTTGGGGGATCCCACATTAGAATTAATTCACCTGCTATTGCAATATGTTGGTTAATACCTGAGCATAGAATGAAGTAGAACACTACAAGACTCTTCCATACAACCTTATTCTGAAATATTCTCATAGGTAAGCCGAACAACGGGGAGATTGATCCAACGGAGAAAGAAAAGCAATTTCCTTTATGTTTATGTTTTATAACTATGAAGAAAATACAAAGATGTATATACTATGATGTGATATTTACTTTACTGATTTGCAAGATAAAAGTCAAGTTAAAAGTCAAGTTCTAAAATAGGGGTTATAAATACCGGCTAAGGAGTTGACAGGCATATTAAAAGCTAATAGAATCCACTGATAAAATGATAAAGAAGATCGGTATCATATCAAAACCCCGCAAAAAAGATGCGGGACCTATACTTAGTAAATTGGTCCAGTGGCTCAAAGACAGGAACATCGAGCCTCTTATGGATCAGGAGACAGCAGGTCTGATAGATTTTGACAGCTCTCATAAAAAACCTGATATACCAGCCCTCTCAGATTTTATTATTGTTTTGGGAGGCGACGGCACCCTTATCAGTGTAGCCAGATTGATTGGCGGCAGGGGGACGCCTATCCTCGGCGTGAACCTCGGCAGCCTTGGATTCCTCACAGAAGTAACCCTCGATGAAGTCTACCCGCTGCTTGAGAAAATACTCTTAGGCGAAATGAGAATTGACGAAAGGTGGACCCTTGAAGTATCAGTACAAAGAGGCGACAGAGAGCTGACAAAGTACACGGTATTGAACGATGTAGTCATAAATAAAGGCGCATTAGCCAGAATGATCCTTATGGAGACTGTTATTGACGGAAAATATCTTAACACATACCGTGCAGATGGCTTGATAATATCTACGCCTACAGGTTCTACAGCATATTCACTTTCCGCAGGCGGTCCAATAATACACCCTAAAGTTGGTGCAATAATAATCAGCCCTATATGTCCCCATACGATTACAAACCGGCCAATCGTAGTACGCGACGATGTAATGGTTGAAGTCACTCTCCGCTCAGAAAATGAAGATGTACTTGTAACACTTGATGGCCAGGAGGGTTATCCGCTGCAGTATCTGGATAAAGTCGTTGTAAAAAAATCAACAAATTTTATACGGCTTATAACCTCACCGGACAAGGATTACTATGAGGTACTCAGGCAAAAATTGAGATGGGGAGTTTAGGATATTTATTTCGTCGCAACTGCCGGCTCTTTGCTCATGAGATACTCGTGCATGGCCTTTGATGCTACCTTTGCCTGTCCCATGGCCTTAATAACAGTTGCGCCACCCGTTATGATATCACCTGCCGCGTAAACACCATCCCTTGAGGTCTTACCTGTTGCAGAGTCAACAACGATAATACCCTTCTTGTTAGTCTCAAGACCTGGGGTAGTGTCTTTGATAATCGGATTAACTCCGAAACCAAGGGCCATAATAACAGTATCTACTTCTTCTATGTAGTTTGAACCCGGAATCGGCCTGGGGCTTCTCCTGCCCGAGGCATCAGGCTCACCGAGTTCCATTTTCATGCACTCCATGGACTTGACAAAATAATTATCATCTCCAATAAACCTGACAGGATTTGTAAGGAATTTAAAGTCAACCCCCTCCTGTTCCGCATGCTCCCTCTCACGCGGGAGACACGGGGCCTCCTCCCTGCTCCTCCTGTAGAAAACCGTCACACTTTCAGGATGAAGTCGTGCTGAAGTCCTTGCCGCATCCATAGCCGTATCACCGGCTCCTATAACCGCTATCTTCTTACCAAAGAATACAGGTGTCAGGCTGTCGGGGAAAAGGTCTGCACGCATAAGGTTGACACGTGTCAGGAATTCATTCGCAGAATAGACACCGCACATATTCTCTCCGGGAATGCCCATAAAATACGGGAGACCGGCGCCCGTGCCTATGAGAATCGCATCATACCCCTCTGCAAAGAGATCATCTACCGTCAGGGTCTTGCCAATGACTGCGTTGCATATAATCTCAACACCCATCTTCTTGAGCATATCTATCTCAGTATCTATAACATCTATAGGGAGTCTGAACCTTGGAATACCATAAACAAGAACACCGCCAGGCCTGTGAAGGGCTTCGAAGATCGTGACCTTATGACCGAGCCTTGCAAGCTCGCTTGCACCAGTAAGACCGGCAGGACCTGACCCAACCACTGCAACCCTTCTTCCGGTTGACGGCTCTACTTCCGGCACGTCAACTGATCCGCTCATCCTCTCATAGTCCGCCGCAAACCTCTCAAGCCTTCCTATGCCGACTGACGGACCTCTTTTGCCAATTACACATACGAGCTCACACTGCTCCTGCTGAGGGCAGACCCTCCCGCAGATAGCAGGCAGCAGATTATATTTCTTGAGTGTCTTTGCAGCTCCGATAAAGTCCCGTTCCTCTATCTTTTTAATAAACGCAGGAATGTCTATACCTACAGGGCAACCCTTAATACATGGGGCCTTACAATTATCAAGACATCTCATGGATTCAGATAGTGCAACTGCCTCTTCAAAACCGAGAGGCACTTCACTGAAGTTGTTGACCCTTGCACCAGGATCCTGCTCAGGCATATCCTGAAGCGGTATCTGCATACGTTCTTTATTGGATATTGTCCCGCTGCTCACTTGCACCCTCCCTTACAGGCGTAAAGCTCTGACGCCTTTTTCTCATAAGGCACATACATCTTCTGGCGGTAAACAAGCTCGTCGAAATTAACCTTATGGCCGTCAAAGTCAGGACCATCAACACAGGCAAACTTCGTTTCACCGCCAATCTCAACACGGCATGAGCCGCACATACCTGTCCCATCCACCATAATCGCATTAAGGCTGACATATGTAAGGATATTCAACGGCCTGGTCATCTCTGATACAGCCTTCATCATAGGCACAGGGCCTATAGCTGTTACCATATGCACAGGCTCCTTCTTTAATATCTCTGAAAGGACATCTATAACCAACCCTTTAACTCCAGAACTTCCATC
>Ga0209342_10005891_pt1 | contig 12497 bp, 19 predicted proteins | sample RifCSP16_2_FD_184023 | JGI IMG/M metagenome (GOLD analysis project Ga0209342, IMG submission 184023) | Soil microbial communities from Rifle, Colorado - Rifle CSP2_sed 16_2 (SPAdes) (version 2) | ecosystem: Environmental > Terrestrial > Deep subsurface > Rock core/Sediment | place: Rifle... | reverse complement strand
CCCGCCGATAAGCCCGGCAGACTGGGGCGAGCCTGACCCGGTGACGGTTGCGATCGATGACGACACCGTGCAAAACGTGGTGTCGGAGTTGTGTCAACTCGCGCGCCCGGGAACATCGTGGTTCGACGTATCGGACCTGGCTGCCATCACCACGCCGGTGCGCGCGCTCAAGATCGGCTCGGTCAGTAACGTCCGCTCTGCGCTGCAAGTGCTGGGTGCTGCATATCTTTTCGCCGCGGTCGGTGGCGACAAGGTTTATTTCCGCACGCTTGGCGGCTCGTCCGTGGCGACCATTCCGTGGGACGACCTGGGAGCCGATGGCAACGCGGACGCATTCACGCCGCGCCTTGTCAATGAACTGGAGGTGCCTGCCCAGGTCGCGCTCACATACAGCGCCGTCGAAAACGATTACCAGCCAGATACGCAACTCAGCGACCGACTGCTCAGTAGCCAGGTGAGCACCGAGATAGTCGAGCTGCCGCTCGCATTCACGGCCAGCGAGGCGAAATCGATCGCTGATGTGCAGTTGCTGCAGCGCGTGGTGAGCATGACGACGGCATCCATCGTCGTCGACAATTCGTACTCGTACCTGCAGGTGCACGACGTGATCGTGGTCGTGGACGAGGACGGCAACCAGTGGCGCATGCGCATCGGTCGCATCGAGCACGTCAACCAGACCATCAAGCTTGATCTGGCGCTTGATGACGCCAGCATCTACACCCAGGCCGGCCTGGCCACCGCCGGCACGCAGGGCCAGACCAGCGTCGGCGCGCCGGCATCGACCCGGCTGTATTTGCTCGACATCCCGCTGCTGCGCGACAATGACAACGTGCCCGGCTTTTACGTCGCGGTGCAGGGCAATGGCAGTAACTGGCACGGCGCGGGGTTGTACTACGCCAGCAACGACAGCAGCTATGCGCTGGTCACCACGATCGTCGGAGAGGCGCCAGTGGGCCGCGCCACCACCGCACTGGCCGCCTGGAGCGGCGGCGATGTGTGGGACGAGATCAGCACCGTCACGGTCGACGTAGGCACCGGCACCCTGGCCAGCGTCACGCGCGACAACATCCTGGAGAGCGACAGCGTCAACGCGGCAATCATCGGCTCGGAGCTGATCCAGTACCGCACGGCCACGCTGGTCGCCACCGGCATCTACACGCTCAGCGGTCTGTTGCGCGGGCGTCGCGGCACCGGCTGGGCGATGACCGGTCACGCGGCGGGCGACGTGTTTTGCGCGCTCACGTCCGCCGGTATGCGCTACGTCACGCTGCAGTCGTCGGAGCTGGGCAAGCTGCGCTACTACAAGGCGGCCAGCGCCGGGCAGCTCCTGAGCGCCGTCAGTTCGCAGACCATCACGCCGGCTGGTGTCAGCCTGGAGTGCATCGCTCCAGTGGACGCGCGGGTCAACCGCGCCGCCGCCGATCACGTCGTCACCTGGCGCCGTGGCACCCGCCTGTCGACGCGCCTGGTCGGGCCGCTGGCCATGAGCGCGCCACTGGGCGAGGAGTCCGAAAGCTACGAGGTCGACATTTTCGCCAGCGCTGCCGCGGCCACGGCCGGCACGCCGGTATTGCGCACCATCACCGCCAGCAGCCAGACCTGCACCTACACCAGCGCGCAGCGCACCACCGACGGCACCGGCAGCACCGTGGTCTACATGCGCATCTACCAGCTCAGCGCCACGGTCGGGCGCGGCTATCCACTCATCACCCAGGGCTAGAGCATGCAAAACATATCCGCCGCGCACGTCAGCGCCGAAGTGCCGATCAACGAAAATTTTGTCAACGTCAAGTGGTCCGAGCTGTTCGCCCGCGACCCGCTCACCACCACCGGGCTGACGTGGGGATACGTCGGCGGGCAGATGGTTGTCAACGGTGTGCCGACCACCGTCGCCAATGGCACGGTGACGCTGACCAACGCCACCAACTACGTCGGGCTGACCCAGGCCGGCACGGTCGTCGTCACCGCCACCACGCCCAACCCACTGCACGCGCCGCTGTACACCGTCGTCGCCAGTGCTGGTGCTGTGACCAGCTACACCGATACCCGCAGCGCCGCGCTGCTGGCCAGGCACGCGCACGGCATCGGCACGCAGGCCATGGCCGACGCCAACCAGACGCTGACTCAGGCGCTGGCTTTGTGCGACACGCTGGTGACCACCGGCGCTCTGACTGCCACGCGCGACCTGGTCGTGCCGCTGGTGCGGCGGCGCTGGGCGGTGCGCAACACCTGCACCGGCGGGTCGATACAGGTCATCGGCGCCAGCGGCACCGGCATCACCATCGCAGCCGGAACAACGGCGATCGTCGAGTGCGACGGGACCAACGTCAACCGGATCACGGCGGACGCGTAACAACACAACGATGGATGGCACGCATGAACGATTCAATTAGCGGACGACGTCTCAATGCCAAAGTCGCGGCCCGCAACTCCGGGCGCACGTCCGACAGACTGAACGGCGGTTACGACCATCTCGAAGGGCGGCAGGATCGACTCGAGGACCGGATGCAGAAGCTGGAACTGGACATCGTGCGCGAAATGGCGCAGATGGCAAGTGCGTGGCAAGCGTTGGCGAAGGCCGTGGATCAGTTGAGCACTCGAATAGTCACCCGGCCGGAGTTGGACGTAGTGCGTGCAGTTTCGTATTGCACTGCGATCAGCTTTATTGGTTGGATTGCATGGGAAGTCATGCGGGGGGCGGCATGATGTCCGATGGATTTTGGCAATCTCTGCACCTCGACATTCTGTGGCCGATCCTTGTGCCTCAGGTGGTCATGCTCGTGAAAATGTGGTGGGACGGAAAGCAAGCGCGCGCCGCGCAAGCGGCCAATGAGGCAGCTCGCACGCATCTGTCGGCAAAAATCGACGAAAACACGTTGGCCACCGTTGCCGTCAAGGATGCTGCAGAACGGAGCCAGAGCGAGGTTTCGCAATCATTCGTGGCAGGAATGCGAGCTGGCTACGAGAAGGGCATCCCAGTGGGCCGGCAGCAGGCTAGTGGGCCAATGCCGCTCGAACCGCTGGCCGACAAATGATCTGGCTGGATCAATGGAAGCTCGCGCGGCTCAAGGTCAAGCGCACAGAGCTGGAGCGCCTGAACCGCGAAGTGCGCGGGGCGCCTGGCAAAACAACGACAGCGACGGTCGAGGAAATGGGCCGGCTGAACCAAAAACTGATCGAGGTGCTGCTTGAGATTGAGAAATTGGAAGGGAAATGATGCTCACGAAAGACTTTGCGCTGTCCGAGTTCGTTTCCAGCGACACGGCGACCCGGCACGAGATCGACAACACGCCGCCGCCGATGGTGCTCGCCACTCTGACCAATGTGCTGATCCCGAAAATGCAGGCTGTGCGCGATCTGCTCGGCGTGTCGGTAATCGTCAAGTCGGGCTATCGCTGCCCGGCGCTCAATACCCTGGTGCGCGGATCGCCGACCAGCGACCACGTTACCGGCAACGCCGCCGACTTTGTCGCGCCGCGCTTCGGGACGCCGCGCCGTGTCTGTGAGTGGCTGATGCAGCACGCGAGCACGCTGCAGTACGACCAGCTGATCTACGAGGTCGGCTGGGTGCACGTCTCGTTCAGCGCCCGCCAGCGCAACCAGGTGTTGACGGCGCATTTTGCCGGCGGACGGGTGACGTACACGCGGGGCCTGGCGTGATCCCGCTCGCGTGGTTATCGGGCATTGCCCCGCGCCTGATTGCCGGCGCGGTCGTCGCTGCTGCAGTGCTGGCTGGATACAGGTGGATCGATCACCGCGGCCTGGCGCGTGGCCGCGCCGAGGTCCAGACGGCATGGGACGTCGACGTCGCTCGGCGTGCAGCTGCAGCTCTGGCGGCCGAGCAGAGCGCCCGCGCCACCGAGCAGGCGCTCAACGACAAAGTCCGAAAGGTATCCAATGCATACGCCATCGAAAAGACCCGCCGCGCTACTGCTGACCGCGCTGCTGCTGACAGCCTGCGCCGCCTCGGGGCCGCCCTCGCCGGCGACGATCGTGCGCCCGGCGCAGATCCCGCCGCCACCGGCCGAGCTGATGACGATCCCCGAGACGGCATCATTGCCGAATGTGCCGACGCTCTTGGACGAGTGGACAGCGCGTATCGAGCGCTGGCAAGTCAGACTGAAGCTCTGCAGGGATACACCCGAGAGGTGTGTCTGAGGGCGGAAAATATTTCCGACGAGCGGTAAATAAGTCGTTGATATACACGTGTAAACGTGTATGATAGACGCATCGGCAGCAAAACAGCAGCCGACCGGCGCCTCCCGGGAGTGGGGCAGGAGAAAATCATGACAACCAAATCCGAATACCTGGCCATCATCCGCACCGGCATCAATGCCGTGTCGCACAGCTCGGACTCCACGGCCATGTCGCCGTTTGGCGAGGCCTGCTACAACGACAACAGCATTCCGGAGCTGCTCGACGCGCTCAAACTCCGGGCTGCGGACAAAACCGACTGCCGGACGTGGGAGATCACTCCTACTCAATGGCGTAGTGGAATCGTTGAGGCTCTGGAGGAACGAGCATTCGATTTCGAGGAATCTAACGGTCTGACATGACCAACCACCCAAACCGCTCCTGGCGCACCCGCATGCACGCGGCGTGCGCCGAGTACCTGGCTCGGTGGCGCTGGCGCCAGGAAGAATTCTCGCTGACCTCCGACAACGAGTTGCGCATGCTGATGACGGAGGCATACGTGACCGGCTACGAGGCTGGCCGGGCGTCGGTGCAGCGCAAGGCAACCACCACATGACCGCCGGCCAATTCGCTGCTCTGGCCCAGCTCCTGCGCCTGCGCGCCGGAGCCGCACAGGACGCAGCACGCATGGTGCTGGTCGACGGCCACGCGCCTGGCGAGGTCGCCGCGCTGACCGGACTGAGCCCGGCGAGCGTGAGCAATGCAGTCAGCCGGATGCGCCGGGGCCTGGATTTGGCCAAGGTCGCAGCAACGGCCCCGCCGGCCTGATCGCTGGACCGTGGCGGGGCGATTGGTAGCCCGCTGGCTACTACCCTACAGCCCACAGGCCAGCGCGGCTTGTGGGCTTTTTTATGGCCTCGATCATTGGGTTGACGCCGACGAATCGACAGACGCGGCCGTCTGGTAAAAATCTGGCAAATTGATAGGAAACCATGATTCCCATGGACGCCAGAAAGGGCGGTTCCCCAGGCACGTACAATCGGCGGGCGCGTTTCAAGGGCTTGCATGGAGGATTGCAAATCCGATTAGCCCGGTTCGACTCCGGGTCGCGCCTCCAGTATTCATGCGGGTTTCGCGCTATTAACACCGTAGCACTCCAGTAGCGTATGGAAAAATCATGCCGCCTTGCGCCCGATTGAGTTGATGGCGATGGCCAGTTTGCCGACGCTGTGGTGTGCGTAGCGCTTGGTCGATTGCGCGGACTTGTGCCCCAGCACAGCGCCCACCGTGTAGACCTCGACCCCTGACTCGATCATCGCCGTGGCCGCGCTGTGGCGCAGGTCATGGAATCGCAGCCACCGCATGCCAGTGGTGGTCCTGGCCTTGTCCCAGTGGTAATGCATCTTGAACCGCGATGGCCAGGTGTAGCGTAGGCACGCCGTCAGCTTGCGGTGGATCGGGACGATGCGCGGGTCGCCGTTCTTGCTGTCGCGCAGGACGAACGCCGTGCCGATGACCTCGGCGGTGCGGATCTCGCCCAGGCGCATGCCGGAGTAGAACGCGATGCGGATGGCGGCGCGAGTCGCGCGGTCCTGGCACGCTCTGGCGATCTGCAGCATTTCCCGGCGTCCGATGTATTTGTCGCGGGCGTTGTTGACGCTCGGCACGACGACGCCGGCAGCCGGGTCGCTGGTTCCCATACCGTGGTGCTTCCAGCCGTAGCGACACGCAGCGGTCAGGTAGCGCAGCTTGTTCTTGATGGTGGCCGGCTTGAGCGGGCGATCGGGCGTCGATGCGCGCAGCCTGATGGCCTTGCAAACGTCGCTCAGGGCGCTCAACGGTCGCCCGACGTAGTAGGGCATCAGCTCCTGCAATTCCATCGCGTAGCCGCGGCCGTGCTTGAGCTGTGGGCAGCGTTCGGACACGTAGGTGGCGACGGCTTCCTCGATCAGGTGGTCAACGCCTTCGACGCGTGTGGCAATGGCGTAGAGCTTGGCTGATTCCTGCCGGTCAAAAGCGTCGGCCTGGGCTTGATTCCAAGCGCGCGGAAGGACTTTTGTAGAGCGGACTCGTCGGCCTTCAATCGTGCGGGAGAAGTCGAACACGAAGCAACCGCGCGTTTTGTCTCGATATATCGACATGATGCCTGGTACTCCAAAACGTCCGATTGGTCGAAAATAATACGCTTGCCGATTCTGGTGCATGGAATTGGCCCGGCCGGCGCAGCAAGGGCGTACACCTTGCCGGCGCTCACGCCGAGCATCTTGGCAGCATTGGCAGCGGTGATGGCGCTCATATCAACCCTTTCTCACCCGCCAGCCATTCGCTGATGAATATGCTGGTGATGGTGCCGAGCTGGTCCTCGCACTGGTCTCGGATCTGCGACTTGGGAATCCATACCTCGGTCTTGCCATCGAACACCAGCAACGCCTTGGGCGTTTCGGCGCGGACCTCGACCTCGATCTCGACGTCCTTGCTCATGCGCCTCTCCTGTAAACCTTGGTGATTGAGCCAGCGATAACGTGGCCGCGATCGCGCAGCACGTTGGCAACCAGGGTCCGGTCGTGGTGGCTGTGCGAAGACTGCCGCAGCAGCCCGAAATAGCTGTTGGCCGACTGGTGCAGCTCGGTGGCCGGCATGTCTTGTAGCCGGTCCAGCGCGAGGTTGAGCGTGCGCCGGCGGGTGATGCGCCTCCATGGCTTGACTACGTGACCCACGAAGTCGATCCCACGCTCCACGGGCTGCAGGATGGTCTTGCGCGGGTTCAGCGCCAGGTGCAGCTCTGCGAGTTTGCTTTCGATCGAGGCTTGTGCCCGTTTCAGCCATTGGGCGCTGTCGTGTAGCAGGATGAAATCGTCAACGTAGCGCACGTAGTGCGGGGCGCGCACCTGGTGCTTGACGTGCTGGTCCAGATCGTCCAGCAGCACGTTGGCGAAGAACTGGCTGGACAGGTTCCCGATCGGCAGGCCGTGGCCGTCAGGCGCATTGAACAGGCGCTTATGGGGTGGCACCATGGCCAGCTCGCGCCGATTGCCACGCAGCTCGACGTCGCCCCGCGGGTCGTGCATCAGGATCACTTCGGCCAGCGACATCCACCAGGGTTCGGCAATTCGGCGGCGCAGCTGCTCCAGCAGCACCGCCTTGTCGATGCTCACGAAGAAGTTGGCCAGGTCGCACTTGAGGTAGTAGGCCGCCCTGCTCCAGTTGTTGGTCTGGCTGCGCACCTGGTGCTCCAGCCGGCGCGCGGCGTACAGGGTGCCGCGGCCCGGGATGCAGGCGCAGCTGTCGGCCGTGAACCGCGCATGGAAGCCCGGCGCGATCTGGTTGTACAGCAGGTGGTGCACGATGCGATCGCCAAACCTGGCGGCCCACACCTCGCGCGGCTTGGGGTGGGTGATGACAAAGCAGATCGAGCGCCCAGGCCGATATGCGCCGCTGGCGAGTTCCTCGTGGAGCTGCAGCAGGTTGTGTTCGAGCTGGGCCTCGAAGGCCAGTGCACTCGCGCTATTGCGCTTCGTGCGCCGGCAGTCCAGGTAGGCCTGGACCAGTGCGGAGAACAGGTGTGGATCTGCGGACGGCAACAGCACCACCTTCGTAGCTCTTGTGATTGTTGTTCTGGTTGCCGTTGTTGAAGTTGCAATTCCAGGCGTAGGAGGCGTAACCATCGCGCTTTCCACACCGCCACTCCGAAGGCCTGGGCCGATCAGAGAGGTGGCTGCACCGGACCTGGCCCGCGCGATAGCGGCGGTCTCCGTGGCGTGCATGTCGGTGGCCTCGTGGGCCAGCGGCGCGACCAGATTCACTATGCGCACGGGCATGAGGGCCTTGACCGTCATGCTGCAGGCGCCCTGTTCGACGACTTGAGCCAACCGCCGGCTTGCTTGCCGATGCTGCCCAGCAGTTCCACCGACTCGGCCCACAGCTTCGGTGCTAGATAGCGGCTGTCGTGGCTCACCCGCAGCAGCACGGTGACCGCGCGCTGGCGCTTCAGCAGCTCCTGGATGTACTCCGCGCGCGCCTCGTGCTGGCTGGCATTGGCCAGCGCCATGAGGTCCAGCATGTCGACGCAGTGCTGGGTGACCTTGTCGCCCAGGATGCGCTTGATGCTGCGGGGCATCTGCTCCTGCACCCGGACGGCCAGGCTCAGCAGCCGCACACCCGTGCGGTAAATCGGGAGCTCTGTGTGAAGTGCCATGGTCAGCGGTCAGCTCAAAAAGGATTGAAGGACCGAAGGCTCAAACTCTGCGGACGGCAACAGCACCACCTTCGTAGCTCTTGAGACCGTCGCCCTGGTCGCCGTCGTCGAAGTTGCAAAGCCAGGCGTAGGAGGCGTCGCTTTCATGCTCCTCGCAGGACCAGTGCCAGCCAGGCTGCAGGTGCGGTTTGCAGTTGGCGAACAGCAATGCCTGTTCCTGCCGGGTGGGCAGTGCACCGCCTTCGGCCTCGGCCCACTCCAGCGCGGCTTTCCAGGTCATGCCCTGCTCGGCCTTGGCGGCCATCAGCACCAGGTGCGCCCGGTGCTGGCCATTGGCATCCAGCACGGCGCCGGCATAGTGCTCGCCGGGTGCCAGCTCGATCGAGTCCTCCAAGATCTGGATGGTGGTGGTCTGCACAGGCGTGGCGAGCAAGTGCGCGATCATGCTGGCCAGCTCGGTCTGCTTGGCCTGAATCAGTTCGATGGTGACGGCGGTCATCGTGTTCTCCGAGAGTGAAAAAAGGATTGAAGGATCAAGCGACGAGTGGAATCTGGCGGACGGCAACAGCACCACCTTCGTAGCTCTTGCGATCGTTGAACTGGTAGCCGTAGTCGAAGCGGCAACGCCAGGCGTAGGAGGCGTCGACCTCGTCGCTGGTCCAATGCCACCGTGGCGTCAGGGCGCTCTTGACATTGGCGAACAGCAGCGCGGCGACGGGGCGCGACGGCAGCTCGCCACCCTGCTTCTTGGCCCATGCCTTGGCTTTGGTCCAGGTTAGGTCCGTGCCAGCGCCGGGCAGCAGGATCACCGCGCAGTGGGTGCCGTCGGGCTTGGTGGTCAGGCCGGCAAAAATGCCGCCGTCGAGGTCGCTGCCGATCGCAGGCAGGCTGGCCAGCCGCAGCTCGGCGGTGGGGGCGATGGTATTCATGTGTGGTAGATCTCCGTGAATGCCGCGCTTGACAAGGGCGCGCGGCTAGCCCTTTGGTTACCCGGCCAGCGCCTGCTCCGGCGTCATGCCGGCCGCGTCGCACATGGGCACCTCTACCCCATAGTGTTTGGCCGCCTGCAGCAGGTTCTCCGGCTGCTGTTTCAGCGAATAGGAATTGACCTGCACGTCATGCACCAGGGCACAGTCCAGGCAGAACCGGCCCAGGGCGTCGACGTCCATGTTGCCGAAGTGTTTGCCTAGGTCGACGTGGTGCTTGAACCCGTACAGCTGAGCCAGGACCTGCCGGTCGGAGTACTCGACGCCGGCCCAGGCCACGCGTGCGATCAGCTGCAGGTCGAACGCGGTGCGAGGCACCTGGGCGGCCGCATCGCGCACGCTGGCCAGCAGCGCCAGGTGGCGATCGGTCAGCGCCTTGGCCTTGGCCTCGTTCTCGGCGCGGGCCTTGGCGTCGCGCTTGCGTGCTTCGTCGAACCTGTTCTGCGCCTTGGCGTGCTGCTCCACCTTGGCGCCAGCGTCGGCCAGGTCGGCGCGCTTAACGGCCTGGATGGTTGTGCCATCACGGGGGTTCTGGATGGTAACCACCGTGGGCGGCGCCTGTTCGACGCCAGCGACCTGGCGCGGGTTCTTCTTGAGCTTGGCCAGCTCTGCGCGCACTTCGCTCAGCGCGATGTAGGCGCCCTTGACATTGCCCTGCGCGTCGACCGCCGCCATCGCGGCCGAGCCGGCCACGACGGTGGCGCCCTTGACCTCGAGCGCGCGGCGCTGGTTGGCCAGGTGCGCCTTCTTTTTCTCGGCAAAGCAGTCCGGGTCGGTGCAGATGTCTGCGCTGCCGTGCTGGCTCTTGCCCCACTTGTACAGCGGCTCGTCGCGCTCGATCATGTCGCCATACAGCTCGGGCGTCTGGCCGCTGCGTTTGGGGCAGGTGGTGCAGGCGCCGGCCAGCTCAAGCAGCACCGCGTCGGCGGTGTCGAAGATCGCCGTTTTCAGATCCAGCGTGAACTTCTCGAGCAGCTCGTCGCGCACCCGGCGAAACGAGCGCGTGGTGGCGTGGGGGAACGTCTCCAGCGCTACGGCCAGCGCACGCACCTGGTGCTTGGCGGGGATGCGCGCAATCTGTTCGGCCGTGCTCGTGCTGAGCTTGCCGTCCAGCAGGGCCTTGGCCGCATCGGGCACCAGAGCGGCCAGCTTGAGCCGGTTGTACACGTGCGTGCGGCTCTTGCCGATGCGCGCGGCCAGCTGGTCCTTGTTGACGCCGTGGGTCTCGATGAACGCGGCGTAACCGCGGGCTTCGTCCATGGCGGTCAGATCCTCGCGCTGCAGGTTCTCGATGGCCTGCAGCTGCGCGCTGTCGGCGTCGCTCAGCGTGCGGATCATCGCCGGTATGCTGTCCAGCCCCGCGGCCTGCGCGGCCAGCCAGCGCCGGTGACCGAACACCAGTTCGTAGTGTTCATGGGAAAACGGATCTTCGCCGGGCTGCAAGGGCAACGGCCGCAGCAGCACGGGCTCGAGCACACCCACCTGGCGCACGGACTCGGCCAGCTCGGCGTCGGCCGCCGCGTTGTGGATCTGGCGCGGGTTAAACGGGCTGGCCTGGATGTCGGCCAGCGGCACGGCCACGATCTCGGAGATCTCGTTGTCGTGGATCGGGGCGGTGGCGATCGTGGTGGAGGCGGTCGTCTCGGCCTGTTCGGCAACCGCGGTGCCTGCATCGGCGGTGTATTCAGTCATTGGCATGGTGATCCTTTGGTTAGAAAATAAACGGCCGCTCTGGAAACGCCACGCGCGCCACCGCGCTGGTGCCGTCTCTGGTCGGTCGATAGGTGGCTGGTGTCCGCCTGCCTTGCAGCGCGACGCCACCCATGTCGGTCACGCGCCCGTCGCGGTAATGCAGGCGGTCACCGATGCGGCTGGGCAGCTCCAGGCAGGCCTGGGCGCCGGATCGCGGTGGCGGCGTGGCCAGGTCGGCGGATGACGCGGCGCAACGGACCAGGCCACGGGTCAGCGCCTGCAGGTCGTGCGTGGCGGTGCCGGCCAGGAGCAGGGCGCGGCGTTGCGATTCGCTGTGCACGGGCTGCGCGATTTTCAGCGCGGGCCGGTCGCGGATGCGCGCGGCGGCATCCTCGCCGGCGTCGGTCAGGCCGATCGTCTCGTCGGCGAATTCGATTTCGCCGCGCTGCACCAGCCGCTCGATCAGGCGCTCCATGTCGAGGTGATGGTCGGGATGCTTGTCGGTGAGGTATTCGCCCAACGCGGCGATGGTGTATTCGCGCAGCTGCAGCGCGAGCAGCGCGGCCTCCAGCAACACGCGGCTGGTGCGGTGGGGCACCTGTACGGGCTGCGCAGCGAGTCCCGGAGTCGAGGCGGTGATCGGGCCGCGCTTCATGCGGCCACCTGCGCGCTCTGTTCCTGCAGCACTTCGAGCAGCTTGGCCATGTAGTGCTGGCCCTTGGCGATTTCCAGCGCGCCCTCGTCCTTGGCGCCCATGCGCATCAGGTATTTGAGGACGCCGCCGCGATAGAAGCCGATGCGCTGCTCCAGCGGCCAGTCGTCGACCACGTCCCAGGGCTGCACGGCCATCTGTTTGTAGTGCGTGCCGCCGACCTGGCGCAGGCTGGCGGGCGAGTGCGCGAACGTCACGACGCCGGTATTCGGATTGAGCGCAGCATCGTGGGCGGCGTGGAATTCCGCCGCGATTTGCCCGAGCGTGCGCTTGTTGCGTGGTTTTTTGGGTGTGCTGGTCATGTCGGTCAGCCGCGCAGCGTGTGCCGCGTCACGCCGTTGATGCGCACGATATCGCCCTGCGTGTATCCGCTCTCCGGCGTGTGCTCGATCCGCGGTGCTTCGACGGGGGGTGTGAGGAACTGGCTGGTTTCCTGCCCGGTCACTTTGAGAAACTCGATTTCCACGCGTGCGCTGTCGATCAACGCGTCGGCGACTTTTGCGATGGTGCGGGCACGGTCGAGGTCCATCGGGTTTTCTCGGTCGCGCAGATCGTCCAGCACGGCCATCAGGTGGCTGCGCATGGCGGTCATGCTGGGCGCCGGTGTGTCGGGTGTGGTAGTGCTCATGGTGTCGGTTGCTCCTGCGCTTGGCGCGCGATGCGGTTGATGTGGCGGGTGATGACGCCCTTGAGCTGGATCAGTCGGCCCAGCTCGGGGTGTTTGCTGCGTGGGTGGTTGCGCCGGGCGTTCTCCGCGCGGGTGATGCACTCCAATATG
>Ga0209342_10005890_pt1 | contig 12497 bp, 6 predicted proteins | sample RifCSP16_2_FD_184023 | JGI IMG/M metagenome (GOLD analysis project Ga0209342, IMG submission 184023) | Soil microbial communities from Rifle, Colorado - Rifle CSP2_sed 16_2 (SPAdes) (version 2) | ecosystem: Environmental > Terrestrial > Deep subsurface > Rock core/Sediment | place: Rifle... | reverse complement strand
GAGCCGAGTCGGGCGGAAGAGTCTACGTCGTTGCCGACGACTCACCCCTCCGCGCGCTCGAGATTCTCGACCCGTTCCTCGGGCGGGACGCGGCATCGCGAGCGATGAAGCTCCTTTTGCCCCACTACAGCGAGGAGCGGGCTTCTGAGCTCTGGGCGAAGCTCGAGGGCCCGCTGGGAGCGGAAGAAGCGCTTCGTGTAGTCCGTCGATTGAAGGTCTTGCTCGCGCGAGCTGTCCCGGAAGGCGAGATCCGGGAAGCGCTCGACGAGTACATCGCCCAGGCGTCACCTCCCGAGGCGGCCGCGATGGAGGTCGCATCGAGCGAGGTGCCCGCGGCTTCCGTCGACGGGGTCTTCGAGGCGGTTCGGAGCGGCAACGCCGAAGCCGTCCGGGCTCTGCTTTCTTCCGGGACGGACCCCAACGCGAGAGGCGGCGACGGCAAGACCGCGCTCATGCTCGCGGCGGAAATGGGACGGGCCGGGGCCGTTCAGGTCCTCCTCGAATCCGGCGCGAAACCCGACGTTCAGACGCTTCAAGGAACGACCGCCCTCGGGCTCGCCGCCAGGAACCATCATGGTGAAATTGTGAGGCTTCTCCTCCGAGCCGGCGCGAGCCCGAAGCTGAAGGACACTCACGGCGTGACCGCTCTCATGGAGACCGTCGACGCGAGCACCGCCCGAGCTCTGATTCGCGGCGGAGCCGACGTGAACGCCGCCGACGACAAAGGGCTCACACCGATGATGCGTTTGATCGCGGCGGAGAGCTCTCGCTCCCCCTCAGGGGCGCGGGCTGAAACACTTCAGTCTCTCCTGACCGCGGGGGCCGACGTCCGCGCGCGCGACCGGGAGGGGAGGACGGCGCTCATCTGGGCCATCAAGGGCACGCCGTCGAGCAAGAGCGATCCCCAGCTGATTGCGATGTTGATCGAGGCCGGATCGGAGCTCGAAGCGCATGACCGCGAGGGTGGGACCCCTCTGGTCTACGCCGCGGTCCGTGGCGATACCAAGAGCGCTCGCCTCCTCGTCGACGCCGGAGCCGACGTCAACGCTCGAATGGGAAACTTGTCCTCCATCGACATCGCGCTCCGCTACGGCCACTCGGAAATCGTGACTCTTCTTCTCCGAGCCGGCGCCCGGCGCTGATCGGGTTCGATCTTCATCCTGGAGCGTACTCGAAGTCGAACGGTCGTCCGGCTACGGCGCGGGACTCGCGGACGCGCGAACCAGATGCGCGCGGAACCACTCGATCGCCATGGCGATCGCTTCGGCGCGCTTGCCGCGATAGATGTCGTAGTGGGTGATGCCGGGAAAGACGTGGTACTTCGCCGCGACTTTGTCTTTCACCGTCTCGTAGACCTTCCGCCCGTGCTCGTCGATGTCGAAGAGCTCCTCGTTTCCCGCATCGAGGATGAGGATGGGAGCCCGGATTTTAGGAGCGACCGAGCGCGGGCTGTAGCGCGCCATGCGCGCCGAATCGGGGTGGCCCCGTAGCTCGCCCAAGGGCGGGGCATCGATCGGAGCCGGGAAGAGCTCGCCCCGGGCTCTTCGAATCTCCTGGCGGTGGGCTTCCTCGAGCCCGCCGGGCATCGCCTCGACGAAGCCCGCCGAGTCCATCACCGGCACCTGGGCGACGACGGCTTTCACCCGGGGGTCGTGGGATCCGATCCAGACGGCGTGGCCTCCGGAGTAGCTCGAGCCCCAGTAGCCGATGCGCTCGGAGTCGACGATCTCCTCACCCTCGATGAAGTGAAGGGCGCTCACGATGTCCTCGATCTGGTCCCACGGGTCGACGACTTCCCGAACGGAGGTGACCTCGTCCTCGACGACGACGAGGCGGCTGTCGCTCTCGCCCCAGCCGCGGTAGTCGAAGGTGAGGACGACGAATCCTTCGGCGGCGAAGTAGGGTGCATACGCTTCGTTGAGGTGTCGGGCGAGCCCGCCCCAGCCGTGCGACATCACGATGGCGGGGAGCTTTTGACCTTGCGAGAGCTCGGTGGGATAGAAAAGGTTGCCCGAGAGTCTCGTGCCGTCGCTCCAGATATCGACGGAACGCACTGCGACCTCCGGCGCTCTCTCCTCCTTCTTATCCCCGGAGCGAACGAAGAAGACGAGATCCAGAATCTGTTTCGCGCTGAGGTCTTGCCAGAGGTTCGAAGGCATCGGAGAGCCGGGGAGCGCCACGATTCGAGAGATCTGCTCCTTCCCGAGCCGCCGGAGCGCGGGAGGCTCGGACGAGAGATCGTGGACGCGGAGGTAGGCCTCGCCATCGTCTTCCTCGACTCCGGAAAAGCTCTCTCCACTTGTCGTTTCGATGCGGGCGAAGCGTTTGCCGGTCTCGACCTCCGCCGCGGGCTCGAGGATGTCCCTCAGGATCTCGACGGGCCGCTTCTCGCTCGCTCGCGTCAGGTCGGGGCCGGGGAGGTCGTCGCGTCCGAATCGGTGGCAGGCGGCGCAGCGACCCTCGTAGAAGAGAGCTCTCCCGGACGCGAGGTCCCACGGAGCTTCGCCGACAGCGGGTCGAACGTCGCCGGAGCCCGACTCCGTTTCCGTCGAGATCGACAAGATGAACGTCACGAGCGAATCGAGCTCTTCCGCCGAGAGGCGGTCACCGAAGGGAGGCATCGAGGTGTCGGGAATGCCGTCGACGATCGACCTCCTCAGGTCGCTCTCGTTCCACGATCGTCCCCGGAGCGCGGGGGCACGCCCCTCGCCGCCGTCCGCCCCGTGGCAGTAAGGAATCGAGCAGTTCTGTCCGAAGAGGGCTCGGCCGACGGCACGTTCCTGCGCGCCGAGCCCGCCCGCGAGCAGATGGATGGCGGCGACGGCGAGAAACACGTCAGTCCTCCGGAAGGGTGAAGGCGAAGAGCGTCGCTCCCGCGGTGAGGGCTTCGGTCTCGGGCCAAATGTTTGGATACCACGCCGAGGCGAGTGAGCCCCACCCCGACGGGGTCACGATGTACTGTTTGCCGCCCACGGCGTAGCTGATGGGCGAGCCCCGGTGGCCGGCGCCGGTGTTGAAGCGAAAGAGCTCCGTTCCCCGCTCCCCGTCGAGAGCGTAGAACCAACCTTCGGGGTCGCCATAGAAGACGAGGCCTCCGCCCGTCGAAAGAACGGAAGCGAGGAGCGGGTACTTCGAGGGCCGGCTCCACTTCAAAGCACCCGTCACCGGATCGTGAGCGGCGAGCCGCGACGTGATTTCCCGATCGGGAGGAGGCACGACCTTCCCGAACTCGCCCCCGAGGAAAACCTCACCCATGCGAGGCTCCTGTTCCCGCGCGAGGACCATGGAGCACCACTCGATGGCGGTATTGAAGAGGAGCTTCGTTTCCGGGCTGTAGCTCGCCTGGTTCCAGCTCCGGGCCCCGACGGCGTTGGGGCAGATGAGCTTCGCCTCCCCGACGACCGGCTCGTTCCGGTTCTGGGGCATGCCGTTCTCGTCGAGACCGCTCGTCCAGTTGATCGTCTCCGAGAACGCCCAGGCGGCGACGAACTTCCCGTTGGTCCGATCGATGACGTACATGTAGCCGCCCTTGTTGGGATGGACCAGGAGCTTCCTCTCGCGTTCATCGAGGACGGTGTCGACGAGGATGCTCTCGTAGGCGCTGTCGTAGTCCCAGAGGTCATGCGGAATCTCCTGGAAGTACCAGACGACCTCGCCGGTGTCGGGATCGAGCGCCACGATGCAATCGGTGTAAAGGTTCTCACCCTTTCTCGCCGCTCCGTAGAGGTCGGCGGCGGGGTTCCCGATGCCCCAGTAGAGGAGGTCGAGCCCGGGATCGTAGGAGCCCGTCATCCAGGCGGCGCCCCCTCCATATTTCCAGCTGTCTCCCGCCCAGGTCTCGTTCCCCTTCTCGCCGGGTCCGGGAATGGTGTTGAACCTCCAGCGGAGCTTTCCCGTCTTCCCGTCGAAAGCGACGATGTGCCCCCGATGAGCCGAGTCTCCGCCGGTCGAGCCCACGATGACCATGTCCTTCACGACGATCGGGGCGCCGGTGATGTTGCAGCCGAAATAGGAGCTGTCCTCGACGTTGACCTTGAACGCCTCCTCACCCGTCTTCGCGTCGAGGGCGACGACGAAGTTATCGACCGTTCCGAAGTACAAGTGGCCGTGGCCGAGGGCGACGCCCCGGTTCTGGTGCCCGTAGGCGAGGTTCTTCTCGGGAACGGGGTAGAAGTAGTGCCACAACCTTTCGCCGGTAGCCGCGTCGAGGGCGAACACCCGGTTCTTCGGACCGATGACGTAGAGGACACCGTCGGCTACGAGAGGGGTCGCCTGGAGCCCGAAGTCGACTACGCCCAGCTGGAACGCCCAGGCGACCTTCAGCCGTTTCACATTCGAGGCGTCGATCTGATCGAGAGGGCTGAATCGCCAGGCCTGGTAGTTCCCGCCGTAAGTCAGCCAGTTCTCCGGCTCGGCCGCGGCCCTCTCGATCCGGGCGGCGGTGACTTCCTGGCTTTCGATTGGCGCCGCCGCGAGAACCGTCCCACAGGCGAGGAGCGAAAGAGACCATCGCGACCATCCCATCCGATTCCTCCTCCTCGAGCGAATCGGGGATTCTACCAGGATAAGCAGGCTCTGAGTCCTGAGAGCACAGGGAGTCGCCACAGGTCCGGCGCCTTTGGTACCATTTCCACCCAGGGAGGAAAGGCGTGGCTTTCCAACGCGGCGACCGGGTGAGCTGCTACGAGATTCTGGATCCGCTCGCCTCCGGCGGCATGGGAGAGCTCTATCGGGCGCACGACACCAGGCTCGGGCGGGATGTCGCGCTCAAAGTGCTTCGCGGCGACATTGCCTCCGATCCCAATCGACGGCGGCGCTTCGAGCGTGAAGCGCGCTCCGCCTCAGCCCTGAATCATCCCAACATCGTCACTGTTTTCGATATCGGCGAGGGTCCCGGCGGAAGTCCGTTCCTGGTCATGGAGCTCGTCGAAGGCGTGACGCTCCGGGAGCTCACGGGCAGGGGAGCTCTGCCTCTCGATCGACTCGTTGGGATCGGTGTCCAGCTTGCCGATGGGCTCGCTCGGGCCCACGGCGCCGGCATCGTGCACCGGGACCTCAAGCCCGAGAACATCATGGTGACCGGAGACGGTCTCGTGAAAATCCTGGATTTCGGTCTCGCGAAGGCGGTGACCTTGCCAAGAGAAGGCTCCTCCCTCGCGACGCGCGATCGCGAGGGCACCGCGGACGGCGTCATCCTGGGCACCGTCGGCTACATGGCGCCCGAGCAGGCCTCGGGTCACGACGTGGATGCTCGCGCCGATCAGTTTTCCCTCGGCGCCATCCTTTACGAAATGGCGTCGGGAGAGCGCGCCTTCGCCAGAGATACCGCGGTGCAAACCCTCGCCGCGCTCATCGACGCCGAGCCGGAGCCTCTGGCGCCAACTCTGCCACCCTCCTTCGTCGGGATCGTGGAGCGTCTTCTTCGCAAGAGGCCGAGCGAGCGCTTCCCCTCCAGCAGCGACGTTCTGGCAGCGCTCCGTCTCTTGAGCGATGGAGAGTTGAGATCGAAAGGGACGAGCTGTCCTCGGTGTGGATCCGACGTGCCTGCCGGTAACCGATTCTGCGGTCGATGTGGCTCTGCCGTCGGGGAGGCGGCGATGGCGAGTTCCGTTTCGCCCGAGGGCATGGAGCGCAAGCAGGTGACGGTGGTGCACACTACGTTGAGCGGCTATTCGGGCATGCTCGATCAGCTCACCTCCGGCGAGCTCGAACGTTGGACGATGGAATTGGAGAAGACAGCGCGGGAGGTCTTCTTCGGGCACGGCGGCTCGTTGCAGCGCTTCGGGCCGGAGGCGATCGTCGCCGTCTTCGGGATTCCGACCGCGCAGGAGGACGATTGCCTTCGGGCCGCTCGCGCCGCGAGGGCGCTCCACGCCCGCGCTCTGGATCTGACTCGCGCAGTCCAGCAGCGGATAACACGGCCGATTGCGCTTCATACCGGCGTCGACACCGGTTCGGTCATCATCCAGGGAACGGAGGGTCTGCGGATCGCGGGCGAAGTCCTTCACGTGGCGGAGCAGCTCAGCCAGCAGGCCGATGGGTTCGAGATCCTGACCACCCGTGAAACCGAACGGATGTTAGCACCGTTTTTCGACACGGAGACGAGAGACTCCATTCGAATCCAGGGACGGGATCAGCCTGTAGCCAGCTACCGGATCGGGGCCGAGTCCGGAGCTCGCTCCCGTTTCGAGGCCGGGCAAAAGCTCGGTCTCACCGCCTTCGCCGGGCGCGAGGAAGAGCTGGCCGTTCAAAAAAGATCCTTCGAGGCGGCGCTCGCCGGAGTGGGACAGTTGGTGGCGATCGTTGGCGACACGGGGATCGGAAAGAGCCGGCTCCTCCACGAGTTTCGGCGCTCGCTCGCGAACGACCCTCGCGCGCGCATCCTCGAAGGCCGGTGCGATCCCCATGGGAGCGCCACCCCGTTCCTGCCGTTCCAGGAAATCTTGCGGGGTGTTCTCGATCTGTCCGAATCGTCCTCTTGTGCCGCGGAAGACGTGGTCGCTCGCGTCGTCGACATCGACCCGAGCCTCGATCAATTCATTCCCTTCTATCTTCAGCTCCTGTCGACCCCGAGCGAAAGCCATCCCTTCCCGACGCATCTCGAGGCCGAGGACTTGCGCCTCGCCACCCTCCAAGCTCTCGTTGGGGCCCTCGCTCTCGCCGCGAGACGGCGGCCGCTGGTGCTCGTTCTCGAAGATTGGCACTGGGCCGATGAGGGCTCCCGCCTGGTGTTGAAGCAGCTCGTGGGCCTCCTTTCGACCCATCCCGTCCTCGTTCTCGTCACCTTCCGCCGCGAGTACGAGCCCGACTGGGGGAATCCCGATCACTACCACCTCATCGATCTGGGGCCTTTGTCCGCTTCACCTTCATTGAGATTGATGCAATCGGTTTTTGGCGTCGACCACGTTCCGGAGGAAGTTGCCGACCTGCTCCACGGGCGTACCCAGGGAAACCCTTTCTTCCTGGAAGAGATTTGCCGCGCGCTGGTGGAGGAGGGCCGGATCCGCGTCGAGGAGGGACGCATTCGCTTCGAGGGTTCCCTTCGAGAGGTGAACTTGCCGACGACGGTTTCGGCAGTGATTCGCAGCCGTTTCGACCGCCTCGACAAAGGGGCTCAAGAGATGTTGCGGCTCGCCTCGGTCGTGGGGCGTGACTTTTCCCGCCGTCTTCTCGAGCGCGCCCACACCGGCAAAGGCGATATCGCAGATCTACTCTCGCGCTTGACCGCGCTCGGCCTTGTCCAGCAGACGGGCATCCTTCCAGAGCCCACGTTTCGGTTCAAGCAGGTGCTCACCCAGGAAGTCGTCTACGAGAGCCTCCTGCAGCATCAGCGCCGCACGCTTCATGGAGCGGTGGCGGAAGCGATGGAGGAGCTCTACGTCGACCGGAAGCACGAGCTCGCGGAGATTCTGTTGCGCCATTTCAGCTCCGCCGGGAAGTGGGAGAAGGCGATTCATTACGGTCGGCTGGCGTCGGAGCGAGCGGCTCTCCTGCAGAGATTCCGGGAGGCTCTGGCCATTCTCGACGATGCCATCTCCTGGTGGTCTCGGCTTCCGGACGAGGGCCGGGAGCCCGCCACGGTCGTCGAGCTTCTCCTGGAAAAGGAGGCATGCGCGGACAGCCTCGGCCAGCGAGAGCTCCAGAAAGCGACGCTCGAAGAGCTTCTGGCGATTCTCGAGCCCGAGGGAGACTCGGCGCGCCTGGCGGTCGTGTACCAGCGGCAAGGAGAGCTCCTGGGTATCCTCGACCGATACGAGGACGCCGAAGAGAGCATCTCGCGTTCCCTTTCGATCCGAAGAAGGATTGGGGATCCCGGGGAAGAAGTGAAGTCGTTGAGAAGTCTTGCCTTTCTTCGCGGGATCTCGAAGAGGTTCGACGAGGCCAAGGCCCTCAACGAGCGAGCGCTCGAGATCGACCGCATGAACGGAAACATCGCTGGAGTCCGCATCGACTTACACAATCTGGCGGCAGTCCATCAGAGCCTCGGGGATTTCGAAGCGGCGGTGCGCTGTCTCGAGCAGGTTCTGGATCTTCCCGGGTTCCAGGATGCCGGCTTCCGCTGCACGACACTCCATCTTCTCTACGTCCTCCACCGAGCGATGGGTGAGAGGCAGAAGGCGCTCGATTGCCTCGAGGAATCGAAGCAGATTCTCGGGGATCGCTTCATTCCTCGTCACGCATGCGCGAATCGACAATATCGGGCTAGCTATTATCTGGACGAGGGCCGCATCGACCTGGCCCTTGCCTTGATGCGAGAAGCGCTTCACATCGCACGAGTCGCGGATTCCGTCCTGGCCAAGACGCATACTCTGCCCGCGCTGGTGCAGGTTCTCATCGCGCGCGGAAGTCATGAGGAAGCCCTCCCCTACGCGCTCGAAGGGGCAGAAGCCCTGGCGGTCTTCGGCGACCGCCGTGCCGCGGGGGATTTCCTGGCCATCGCCGCGGATATCTGCGAGCGCACCGGGCGCAACGAAGAAGCGGGGAAGGAGTGGCACCGAGTCCTCGCGATTCGCCGGGCGATGGAAGATGCTCGCGGCGAGATCGAGGCGCTCGAGGGGCTCGCCCGGGTGTCGCGAGTCGCGGATCCGGAGTCGGCTCGAGCCTACTATCGGGAGATCCTGGAACGCGCCGAGTCCGGCGGCTTCGAATCGAAGCGAGGAGAGATCCTCAACTCCCTGGGAGTTCTGGCGTGGGAGAGCGGAGACTTCGAAGAAGCGCTACGGCAGTATCAAGCGGCGCTTGCGATCTTCGAGCGATTGGGAGAAAAGGCGCGCGCTGGCTTTTTGCTCAACAGTATCGCGGCGACCTTGAAGAGCCTCGGACGGCCGGGCGAGGCGAAGGACCGACTCAACGAAGCGCTGAGAATCCACCGCGAGTCCGGCGAGCAGCTCCTCGAAGGCCACGCTCTCGCTCTCTTGGGGGACATTCTCAAAGGGGAGGGCCGGCTCCAGGACGCTTACCACCAGTATCGGTGCTCTCTCGAGATCCGCCGCGCCATCGGCGATCGAAAGGGCGAAGCCTGGATGCTCCTCGCGGTAGCCGAGACTCAGGCTGCGATGGGCTCACGCGGCGAGGCTCCGGAGCTCGTGTATCTCGCCACCGAGATCGCCACCGACCTGAAGATTGCCGAGCTTTCGGAAGCTTGCCGCAAGGTGTTAGAATCTCTCCGCTAACGGAATCCAAGGAGGCCCAATGCCGCGGTACATCATCGAACGAAACGTGGATTTGAGCTCGCTCACCGACGAGGAGTTCCACGCCGTAGGGGTGAAGTCCATCGAGGTTGCCAAGGAGCTCCCGGGTCTGCGTTGGATTCGCAGCTACGTCTCCGAGAAGGAAGGCAAGATCTACTGCGAGTACGAGGCCCCCAACCCGGAGTTGATTCTGGAACACTCTCGACGGCTGGGCGTCCCCGCGGACAAGATCTCGGAGATCAAGATGGAAGTGAGCCCGGAAATGTTCCGGTGATGGGCACGGCTGGGATTCAAAGCCTTGACACCGCGTCCCTCATCGCGTAAGAGGCATCAGTACTCACCACCAGCGCAGCCGGCATTTCCGGGGACCGCCCGTGTGGCGGGTACGAACCTGACTCACCCGGAGTTCATCCGCTTGCTGCACGTCGCGGAGGACAGCCCTCGTGAGGCGAAAGCTGCCTTCACGGCGGCTGGAGGCGATCGGCTTCTCGGATCGCGCCTGGATACGTCAGCGTCCCGCTCAGAACGCGAAGAACGGCCACTCGGGATCGAGCCCCATCATCCACTGACCGATCGACTCGTATTTGCTCGCATTGGTGAAGCCGTGCTGCGTGATGACGTGGACGTCCCGGAAATGCTTCTGGAACGGCTGCTCCTGCCGGATGCCCGACGCGCCGACGGCGGCATGCACGAGGTCCACGGCTTCTGCTGACGCCAGAATGGCGTGCGTCGTGGCGAGTTGGGCTTTCATCTTGCCCTGCATGGTGATCCACCGTCCCGCCTGTGCCTCGGCCCACAACTCCTCAAACGTTGCGTAGAGGTACGCCCGCGCGGCCTCGAGCTTGGCTTCCGCCTGCGCGATCTGTGATTGCACGACTCCCCGGTCACGCAGGGTCTTGGTCACGTAGGCAGGCACCTTCTTCTTGGCGACCTCGACGAACTCCTTGATGGCGGCCCCGGCGATCCCGGTCGCGGAGGGTGCCAGCGCGGCGATGGCCGGCCAGATGGTCAGCCGGTAGAGCGGCCCGCGGTAGGCCTCGCCCGGCGTCTCGATCGGCACAAACGGCACGGCTCGGCTCGCCGGCAAAAAGACGTCAGTCATGACTACGTCGTGACTCCCCGTGCCGCACATCCCGAGCGTGTTCCAGTTGTCGATGATTTGTGCTTCGTTCGCTCTACAGACCGTCATGAGCTGAAGCGGCATGCCATCGGGCCCGAGCCGCGGTTGCCCCTCGTCGACGATGTTCGCCAGCCCGATGAACCACCGAGCTTGGTGCGCGCCGCTCACGAACGGCGTCCGGCCGGTCACGCGATAGCCGCCATCGCACGGCACCGCTTGCCGGACAGGGTTGAACGCGCCGGCGGGGATCGCCTCTGGATCGCCGAAGACTTCCTGCGCGCTCTCCGGGAACCACCCACCGAAAGTCTCGATCGCGTTGGCGATCTGCAGGTTCCAGGCGGCCGCGCTGTCGATCCAGGCGATCTCCTCGACGACGTGGAACGCCGTCATCGGGTCGACCTCCAGGCCGCCCAACGCCTTCGGTCGCCACATCCGGTACAGCCCGGCGTCACGCATGGCCCCGGCCACCGCCGTCGACAGCCGGCGCTCGCGCTCCGCTTCGTCCGCGTGCTGTCGGATGATCGGCTCGAGCGCGCGAACCGTGTTCAGAAGAGTCTCACGAGTGGACATGCAGTTTCCCTATCATCGAACCAAACGCGGAATGTCAACGCTCACCGAAAAGAGCGTGAAGCTGGAGCGTCCGTCGAACATGAGGTATTGCACGGGTCCATCGCCGACGTCAACCGTGGATTCGCAGCTACGTCTCCGAGAAGGAAGGCAAGATCTACTGCGAGTACGAGGCGCCCAACCCGGAGTTGATTCTGTAGCACTTTCGACGGCTGGGCGTCCCCGCTGACAAGATCCCGGAGATCAAGATGGAGGTGAGCCCGGAAATGTTTCGATGATCAGTTTCTCCACGGTTCGGTAGTGGGCCAGGCGCTCCGGGACCATCGGGTCGATTAGAAAACGACGGCTTGCCCCTCGTCAATCGGCTCGTGACCGGCGTGGAATCACGACGTGGTTCGTCGAGCCCGCTTCGCGCGCCTTCGACCTGATCCCAGCTCCACCGCGGTGTTCTTTCGGGAATCCCACTCGAGAAGCCGTCCCTTGAACAGCCGGGCTACCCCGGCCGGCTCGGCCTGGTAGTTTCCGGTAAGGTCCTGATTCAGAACCATGAAGCGGTCGAAGCGCTGGAGGAGCCTGAGCTCGTTCGTCTCGGTGTACTGCAGCACGTCGGTCGGCGCCTCGCGTCGGTGCCGTTTGGCCAGAGTGACGAAGAGATGCGCGTATCTTCCCATGGCCTCGCGCTGGCCGCTGCCTCCCGGGCCGCCCTGGGCATAGGAGATGGTCTCGCCGTCATCGACGAAGAACCACTGCTGAAAGGGGTTTCGGGGGTCCCAGAAGCAAAACGGCTCCGGCATGGAGTAGACCCGGCGAAGCTCGGTCTCGGCCCGGGGAAGGAAGATCTCGAGGCGGCGCTTCTCCCAAGCCTTCCGAAACGCGGCGGGCGATAGCTCGCGTTCCTCGTCCGAGGTCTCGTCGTACTCGAAGCGGGTTTCTTCGCGGAGCTCCTCCACGATCTCGGGGATGTGACTGTTCTTCTGGGCTTCCCAGACGAGATCGATGAGCTTGCGCTTGAAGCTTCCGTCGTCACGGACGGCGCTCTTTTCCCAGAGAGGGATTCCTTTCTTGCGAAGCAGACGAACCGCCTCTTTCTCGCTGAAGTAGCGGTTGATGATCCGCTTTCGCGCTTCCTCCTCGACCTCGCTTACAAGGATATGGTTCGTCTTTCGCACGTATCGCGGCTCATCGAGGAGCTCGCCCTTCAGGGGAGCGATGAGGATGAGGATCGAAGCGAACCGGGAGTCACCCCGGGCGAGCTCCGCGGCGCGCCGATCGTGGTCGACCGCGAAAGGGTCGGCGCTCCCGGCGGCGGGCCGGATGGGGCGGTCGAAGCGGAAATCGACGACGATTCGGCGCTTCGAGAGGCCAAGGCGGTACATCTCGGTCTTCGGTCTCCCAGCTTAACACCGGCTCTTCTCCGCGCGAGCTCTCTCTTCCGCGTCGCACCGACATCCTGGGAGCCCGCGTCACCACCACCTGTCGTGTGTTACCATTTTCCTAAGCCGAAACAATTGATGGGAGCCGTGGTGGGGAGCGGCTCCTCACTGGGAGAGTCCCATGCCGACGAAGCGCTTCCCCTTGGAGCCGGGAGGACCCGACAGGCTTGAGATCGAGTGGGAGGG
>Ga0209342_10005888_pt1 | contig 12499 bp, 9 predicted proteins | sample RifCSP16_2_FD_184023 | JGI IMG/M metagenome (GOLD analysis project Ga0209342, IMG submission 184023) | Soil microbial communities from Rifle, Colorado - Rifle CSP2_sed 16_2 (SPAdes) (version 2) | ecosystem: Environmental > Terrestrial > Deep subsurface > Rock core/Sediment | place: Rifle... | reverse complement strand
CTTTCTGTGCAAGCAATCGGCTAAAACGTTCTGCTTGTGAGAGACCATAATAGGTGCAACGTCGTGCTCCAACGATAGCAAGCGCTATAACATCGGTTTCAAGGATGTTGCCTTTGACATAAAGGACGAGTGGCGGGTCGTAGATGGTTTTGAGGTGTTTCGGGTATTGGTTGCTGGTATGTGGTATGATTTGAACGTTCTTTTCTTTCGCTAAATTGATTTCAGTGGTGATATCAATTGTTCTGGATGTCTCAATGATAGCTGTAGCTAGCTTTGGGCCTATGCCGGGTACGGACTCTAATTCTGCCCTTGGGGCATCGAGGATTGCCTCTGAAGAACCGAATCGTTCTATAAGCGCCTGGTATGTCCTTGTTCCAATGCCCCTGGTCATGTGCAGGCGCAGGAGGGCCTCAAATTCTGTCAATGTTTACCTCTTGTGACGATAATCAGGATTTTCGATTTCAGGAAAGGTATTACAATATACCTTTTTTTCGATAAAGATTTTGACGATATTTGGATCAAGGTGATTTTTTCCAGCCTCGTTCTGTAAGATTTCCAGTGTCTCTGGTAATGAAAGGGCCTTTTTGTAAGGCCTGTCGAAGGACATGAGGGCGTCAAAGATGTCTGCAACGGCAATGATACGGCCAAAGGTATTTAACTGCTCTGCCTCCAAACCATAGGGATACCCTGTCCCATCGAGTCGTTCATGATGCATGGCTGCGATGCTTGGGATGTTTTTATATTCTTTTGAAAAGTAGATTTCTTCAAGTATCTCTTTTGTATACTGGGAATGCTGATTCATCTTGTTTCTTTCTTCAGAGGTCAGTTTGTCAGGTTTTAAAAGTACATCGTCACGCACTCCAATTTTACCTACATCATGAAGGGTTGCCGCATAATTGAGCATCTTGAGATCGTTTTTTGTCAGACCGAGGATCTTTCCTATGTCAACCGATAGTCTGGCGACGCGTTCGGAATGTCCGGCCGTAACAGGGTCGCGGCGGTCGATCGATGCAGACAGTGCCTTGATGGCGCTCAGAAAGGTCTTTTCTCTTTCTTCGTGCAAACGTGCGTTTTCAATTGCCGTAGCGGCATAAGCGGCGTAAGTTCTGAAAAGCCACTCGTCATATTCAGTAAACAGGCCGGTCTTTTTATTAAGCACCTGGAGCACTCCAATTATCTCACCTTCGCGGTTCTTCATGGGGACACAGAGGACAGTCCTGGTGATATAACCTGTTTGTATATCCGTCTCCTTATTGAACAGAGGATTTCTATAAGCGTCTTCAATATTTACCGTCTTCCCGGTTTCGGCAACGTGTCCGGCGATACCCATGCCGACGGGAAGACGGATTTCTTTAATTCCGGATTGCTGGGCAATAAAACTGACCAGTTCATTTCTTTCGCGATCTACAAGATACAGGGTACTCCTGTCGGCATTCATTGTCTTTGTGGTTTCTTCCATAATGAGACCAAGCAATGAACTCAGGTCGGTCTTTTCGATCATGGTAAGAGAGATATCCAAAAGCCTGGCTAGGTCTTTACTCTTTTCAGTATCTGCAAGGGTATTTGTCATTATTATTCCCTTAAATTAAATACGAAGCTGCTGCGCGACCCTAGTCATGGGGGAATCTTAGCCGTTTTTCAACACTGAGTCAATAATTAAGTATGGTATCCCCGGAGTCATGCGTACCTGTTTCATCATGATAGGTTATTTTCTCAAGAGAGAAGGTATTACGAATAATATACTGTGCCAGTGGAAATTTTTATCAACTTTTCGACAATTTTCACCATCGCTATCGTATCCAACTCACAATACTCTTCAAGATATTTACGCACTGTCTTTCGTTCTTTTTCAGTAACACCTTCTCCATACGTCACTCGTAGATATTCATTGCTTGCTGTTCCACCATCGGCGATCTCCATCCCGTCATATCCTTTTCCTGTAAGTGCAGGGAAGACAGATTTGATCGATGCGCTTCCCTCTTGTTTGTAGTGATAGTAGTAGAAGGCTTTGAAAGGATTCAACAGATCAACTGTTCGGGCTTGTATCTTCTGATTCCACTCCCGGTAAGCCGGAAATACTTCGCACGCTTTGTTGAGTTTATCTTTTTCAAAGGGTGCGTTGTATGCAACAATCGATCCTTTCATGCCGAGGTGTTTTTTCAATAACTTTAATAATTCGGGACGTGGATCGTCTTTGCCTTCTGCCAAATAACTGATGTGCTCAAGTTTACTATTTGGTGATGCTTGGATATGAAGCGAGAACTGAAAAGGAATCTGTTGATACGGCTTTACATGGTTAAACATCGGGATTGCCGTTCCAATAGTCTCAAAATCAAGATAATATAAGGGATGAGCAAGTGTATTTAAGAATGACTGTATTCCCTCTTTATCTACATACGCTCTTTTTGACCGAAGACTCTGTATCTGAATCTTTTGTTTATCGGATAGCGTGATGGAATCATCGAACTTCAGAATATCGGTGACACCATCATTTATCAGTGAAAAGGCCTTCTCTGTTTTGAAGCGAGATAACGTCAACGGATTGTGTCTTGGCAAATAATCAAAGCATTTTTCTTGCAGCGGACATTCGTAAGGATCGTTACAATGTAAACCGATTTCAATTTTGGGATATTTTTTTGCTGCAATTACTTTGATCATTTTTTCCAATCGCTCTTCAACTTCGGGAAGTAATTTTTTCACATCCGACGTAACCTCTTCAAGGACAAATAACTTTCGAGGATCGATTTCTCCTTTGCGGACGTACTCATTATTGATGTGCAGAAGATAACATCGTTTGACCTCAAGTCCGGTTCCTTGATAGGTATACCACTGCAAAGAGAGGTCGTAAAGATTAATGTCTTTCACCTGGGTTGAACTTTTTACTTCTATAATTTCCCAAGCGTTTCTTCCTACTGGATTTAGAATATCTGCGCGGGCGAAAGCGTTTTTATAACGAAATGCGGCCTCAAAAAGCGGTAGGCGTTTGGAGATTAACTGTTTAGATTGCTCAATGACCTTTTCAAAAGCGATGATACCTTCAGCCACTTCTATTCCGGTTGGATAGAGTTTTTTTGCGTATTCACCGACTAAATGTCCTTGGTCGAATAGCGCTTGCGTGCCTGCATCTGCTTCCGGGATCTCTTCTTTTGCGTTGTAGTAATGCCAGAGGAGTTTATGGCACTGAATACCGGAGAGGTATTTTGTTTTGGAGATGAAGGGTGAGTTATTCATAACGCAAAAATGTTAATTATCTATCTTTCAAATTAATTGTATCATATAAATTAGCAGGATTGAATCGTTCTGCTTTAGTATACATCTCTACTGCGAATCGAAATGTTAATACTCTACCATCGCTAAATTCAAAATGTAAAAATCCTTATTATTCATCATTCGAAAATCGTATTTGTTTGACTATATTATGTCGCCCCCTCTACATTTTTACAGCGAATTATACGGTAGCGCTTACTCGGGAGCAAAACTCGGCGCTGCCTTCTCTAGTTTTTCGCGTATAGCAACATCCTTCGGTAGTTTCTCAAGCGCCTCTTCGTTCAACAATTCGCCGAACAAGTGGGCATTAAGATTTTCCCTGCGTTTTTTCGATATTCCGTATTGAAAAGAATCATAAGTCCCTTTAAAAACAACCGGAATGACTGTTATTTTTGGCATATCACCCTGCTTATCTTTGTTCCATTCTTTGGCTTTCTCCTCCCATAAACTATCTATCCTATCCACACGTCCAATCTGTTGCTCAATTATGCCGGGATTCCATTCCGAATGAAACTGGACGACTATGCGACATGCTTTATGCAAGTTCAATCCTTCCCGTCCAACTTGACTTTGAGCGATAAGAACCTTAGGGAAAGCGTTTTTATCATTAAATTGTGATTGGAGTACTCGTCGAGTTTCCATTTTTACACCACCATAAAGCATACGGGCAAACATACCGAAGCGGCCTGACAAATGATCAAGTTCATCTTTGAGAAGTTTATTTAGCGCCTCTTCGGATACAGTATCAGCAAGATTATCTAATTCGATTAACTTTTTTATTTCTTCTTCGTCACCAGTGAAATAATCAGGCCTGGCCCATGCTAATTTTGGCTGACGCTTATGGTCTGGTTCATTCTCATTATCCAAATAACTTTCTAAATACTCACACCAGATGTACAGCGCCTTCGTCTTTGTATCGTTTTTTTTGTCTTGTTTAAATTCCGTGTCGTTACAAATTATATCATTGACAAGACGTTGCCGCAAAAGTTTTACCACATCATCTTCAGCATTTTCAATTTTTTTAATTGCCGCATCGCCCGGCAGTGTTGCTACAAATTTTTTATCAATATGGGTCGTCAATTTGTCTCGTAGATCTTCGTAGCTCTTGCCGCCTTTCTCAATTGCAGATTTCAATTCATCTTCCGATGAATATTTTCTTGAAAGACGCGACTTCATTCGCGGGTATTCCGCCCAAATACCCCCAAGATTATCTATACAGGTATCTTTGCCTGGAATCGGAGGTTCATCGTTAGACTTCTTGCGGTCGAGGAGGCGCAAAACAGTTCTACGATTCAGAACATCACAAAGCGATTTCATCGGATCAAGAAACGTGCCAAAGACCAGCACTTTTTCCTGCTCTTTTTCCTGCTTCAATTGACCATTATCATCCCAGAGAATTTCCTCAATTTTATCCGCGGTTTTTCTGATTCGTGGATGCCCTGCAGGGTCGGCATTGTTTGATTTCAGAACATGCTTCCAATACTGAATACGACAAAGTTTTCCCTGAATATAACTTTGGCGGTTATATTCATTATTATCGTCTATCTTTTTAAGCTCATTATTTTCACAATATTTATTAATAGCCTCATCGAGTATTTGTTGATCGTTACTTTCATCTTTTTCATTCCCATCCGTCTCTTTGTTTGTTGAATCAGCGTCCGATGTGCTAATCTTTCCCGCTGCGTAACGACTGTCGGCGATTTTCAATCGGCCTAGTAGTTTGTTCAAGTCTTTATCATCAGTGAGGCAACCTTTCGCAGCCTTACCAATTGCTTCCAAAGCAAAAACAGAGGGTTTCCATTCGTCTTCAATCTCTCTATAATCAATCCATATTGGTTCCCGCTCACGGTGAGGGTGAGCTTTTTCTTTGCACAGATCTTCCCCAATCAATTCGCGCATTTCCTTTTGTTTTGTACGCATACGGCGAGTGACATAAGGTTTTAGTTTTTCGACAAAATCCTCACTAGCGGTTATCAGCCTCTCTATTATAGCAATATTGTCGGGGTGCCTATTTGCCTCTGTGTGTGCATTTACAAAACGGTCAACAAAATCTTCTGGATAATTGTTTGATTCACCTATCCGGGTGAATATTTCCTTCCACTGGCCAGCATTTAATTCCATTGGTGTTGCAGTCAGGGCAATCCTTTTGGCGTCATCGTTCAGTCCTATTATATCCCTAAGGATAGTGCCGAGCCTTTTAGGGTCATCTTCAACATCACGATTTTTGTGGGCTTCGTCAATGATAAGAAGGTCAATAGAGCCAAGTAATTTATTAATCATTTTTAGCCAGAGCGGCACTTCTTCTTTAAAGTATTCTTTGGTTTGTGCAGATTCCAGACTACGAAATGACAAATCATCATTATCAAACAGAGATATTGCATTTTCCTTCAAATAGTTGGCAGCCTTGTTTATTTGAGGTAACTCATTACAGTCAATATCTTTTTTAATTTTGATAAGGCAGTCAGGAGCGTTGCCTTCTTTATTTTTAGACGGGCAATATGCGCCACCTATACATTCTTCATTGCCCTTATATAGCTTCTTAACAAACTGCCAGTATCTATTACTCTTATGTTTTCCATTCTTATCCTCTATTAGCGCCTTTACAAGAACAGGCAACATATACCGCCGAGGCCTGGCATCATATCTAAGCAGCGGCGGACCAAACTGATGCGAAATCAACAACCATCGCCCAGCATTTTGCCTCAAAGGGAATTCAAGGCTGTTATCCTCGAAAAGCGAATAATACGAACGAAGCATGATCGGATCATTTTTTTTATTGTTTCCGCTTTTCGTATCAGTTCCTTTATTGCCTATGCTTTTAAGAAATTCTTCCCATTCTTTCTTCCACTGGTAAATCAAACCTGGCGGAACCACTACAGCCACTGAACCACCGGCCCCCATCACTGCCAGTATAGCGGCCATAGCAATACGGGTTTTACCCATCCCAACCTCATCAGCAATCAGGATACCGGTTTGTTGTTTAAGGCGATTAGACATCCATCTAATAGTATTCTCTTGTCCAAACTTCCATTTGCTTGTTTGTTCTGCCAAGTCGGTCATTTCTTTTATCGCTTTATGCCAGTCCATCACTATACTCCTTTTTTTCCACAAGTACCTTTAGGTTTTTTAAACCCCATTTATTAATGACTTCTTCAATGAATTGTTTGTATTCCGGAGTTGGTTCAACAGGAGCAAATCCCAGTTCTTCTTTGAGCGGGTCCAAAAAGTTGCGATCAAGCGACAATAAGTCTTCAATTGTCTTTTTCTCCATTACTTCAATAAGCGTTCGTTGAAGATGAGCAATCCAGTCCGTCATTTGCCACGGTCTGATTTGCTGGTTTTGCTCTGCTATAGTTTCAACAAGTGCAGTAGCAGAATGGAGCGGCGAATCTTTATATTGATTTCGCAATTCAGAGAAATCCTCGACGGTATGGTTTGGTACACCACCCGCCTGGCACTCTTCCATAAGGTCATCCACATTGTCATCTTCCTCTTCGTCTTCATAAACCGCGGGAAAACTCCGAATTGCATCAAGAATTTCCGGCATAGATTTTGGCTGCGGAGGCGGTGAATAAAAATCACCATTTTTGTTGAATACAGGGATGTCCCATTCATAAGGCTTACCCTCCCGTTTCGCCGTCAGCTTGATCTTAAAAGAATTCACATCCTCCTTCTCCAGCCGCACTTCTTTTTGATCACTATGAATAAGTAAGTTGTTTATTGTAACTGCTTCCCAGCCGGCATCCGGGTCATCCCAATCCCATTTTAACAGTTGTGTTTCTCTATTCCACACGCATGATATTATCGGCGGCGAGAGTTGAATTTCTGCTGATTCCTGTTCTGATTCTTCACAGTCAGGGTTCTCCTTAATTGAATTCGGATCAAGCCAGTAATCAGAATCAATACCGAGTTTTTTACAAAGGTCTTTCTCTTTTATGGAGTCATTCACTGCCAAAAATACCCCTGCCTCGATATTGCCGTTGGTCCCGGGACCTAGCGCAAAACCCTGCTTGCTTAGGTTGGCTGACCCAAGGTAGAGAAGGCCATTTGAGTAACTATCGTTCCGCTTATTCGCAATAAAAATATATTTTGCATGAAAAGATGCATCATTTTTATCTGGATGCTTTGGCTGACATAAAGACCATGTGAGATCGCTATCCGGAGTATTTTTTATCCATTCTCCCACAGCGCCTGATGTTCCTGGATTAATTACAAGCCATTTACTTTTCTCTTTGATGTTCCGATTTAATAAAATATCCACAATTCCTTTAACAACTTCTGGTTCTTCAGGTTCTTTTAGTAAGTTCTTCTTATCCGCCTGTTCAAAAAAACCCGAACCGCAGCATATAAAATTACGACGCGCCTTATTTTCATTAACAAATTTGATAAACTGCGCTCTCATCGAGTTTTCGCCAAAAATATCACTTTTTTTCTTCACCTTAGCATCATGTAAGTTAGAAACAAATCGGGGTGGATAGCCTCTATTAGGGGGAATGACATTCTTTGAAATGACATCCAAAAATTTTGTTATGCGTTCTCTAATTGCTTTCTCACTGTAATAGCCTCCGCTCCCTTTACTTCCCAGCAGCTTCTGCCAAAAATCAACCGCTTCACAAATATCGGAAGCCTCTTGTTTTTGGTTTTCACTGCTTGATGTGTCGTAATCGCAATACCACACCAGATTGATGCTGTTGTTGACGGCTTCTCTTGTCCAGTTGCCGGTATAAACGATTAGTCGATAATAATCCGGTGGTTCTTTGACAGATTCGCCAAAACCTAACAGCGCAACCTTTGCGTGCTGAAGCTTAGTTTTTTCCTCCCACTTCCGCTTTTCAGGAAATGCCCAACAAAGGCCTGGTAAACTAGTAATTGGTTTGTTATGGGGGTCTAGAAAAAGCGCCATATAAATATGTCCCGAATGCATGCGCTCATTTTTCCGCAGCCCAGAAAACCGGTCTAAAATACTATCCACAAACTCATCATCCGCTGAGAGCGCGCACAGCAGTCCAAATACACCTTTGCGCTTTTCATCAGGGGAGCAGAACAACTCTAATAGAGATTGTCTTTCATTGTTCTCGGCACTCATTGACAGTTCCTCCATAGTTCAAATAGCTGACGGACTTTGTATTCAGTTGAGGATTCTTCCGTTCCTGCAAATTCATCACGTTTTTCATTTCCAGCGCCTTCATCCATTTCTTTGCGTCTTGAAAAAAGAGGGCCTTTTTCAATTTTGTTTCCTTCTGCGGATTTCAGAATAACACCATCTCGTGTAATCACTTTTAAAAGTAATTTCTCGTCATTATCACACGAGAGAATCTCATTCATAAAATTAGCAGCATCCGCGTGTCCCTTTTTCGACTTATTCGCACATTCCAGGAATCTCTTTGCAGCAGAGCGCAATTCCTTCGGCAATTTCTCCGGCATTTTATCCACTTTGTCGGCTAATTTTCCAACAACCCGTATGTTGTCTTTATCGATTATTTTAGCGCATTCATAAATCAATTCACGGCCAGTTTTAAGAAGTTCATCAAACGCTTGCGCCGTTTCAATTTCAAATACCTGATCGGGCTGAAGATTCTTTTTTACACTATCTAAATCCAGTTCATCATTTACTTTATTGCAATTACCAAATGCTTTAATCAAGTGTGCTCTGCGCCCGCTGTCTGCCAAAGAATCGTTTGCAGTTGCCATAAGGCGAACCAGAGTAATCTGTTTTTCCTCATCTGTTACACCATCTCTCCATAAACCATCAACAATAATGCCTCCCGGATTTCCAATTTCATCGCCACTAATCCAGTCTTTAATAGATTCCCCGACGCTTTTACCTCCTCGTCCACCTTTTTTCTGACTTAAAAATGCTCCGGCAAGGCGTGATCCGTTCTCAGTCAATTCCATTGAATTAAACCGACTTCCTTCAGTTAATCCAAGACCGGAAAGAGCGCGAACAGTTGATGAACGAAACGGGATACGGACATAATACTTAGGTTGTGAAAGCTCCTTAAAACTCCATGCATCCTGATCTTTATATTTATCAAATGCCCTTTTACCGCGTATACCTTGAGGATTCCCATCCGGATGTTTATTCCACGCCAACTTACATGCCAGAGCCTCAATCGCATTGGCAATCTTTACCGGTTTATGGTAATGTATCTCTTGTGCAAGTCGGATTCCGGCCACCGCCCACGATAACTGACGGATAAACCAAACTCCACCGATACCCGGCACTATCAGTTCGCGATAATAACGAATGGCTTTATTCAGGTTCAGATTTAAAAGGGCACGCTGCGTTTCAAACTCTTCCATTTCCGGAATGAACCAGTTAGTCATTATTAAAATCCTTTCTATTGATACAATTCAAGGGGGTTACACTTGTTGCATTGATTCTTTTCTACAGGCTTACTTAATAAATGTATTACTTCTGTCATCTTTGCCTTCTCCTTTTTATCGTTTACAACATGCTGTTGAAAACCTGGTATCAGAACCAATGCGCATTATACCAACATTACGGTTCAATCGAGGACGATTGAACCAGCGAAGACCAGTAAAGTCGCTGCCAGAGGCGACTTGATTTAATCATTTTCTATTACTACCCTACCCGTTACCGCCCCTTCCTTACTATACACCGCCATCTTGCCATCTCTGACAACAGCGCGATTCTTTATTTTGCCACTACCATCGTATATAGTTATTTTGTTGTTCTTAATGACAATGCGTTCCTGTAACTTGCCTTCTTTGCTGTACATTGTTATCGTGCTTTTTTTGGAAGAAATCAGGCAGTCATCGGTATTGCCGTGGGTGATATTACCTATATTACCAAGTGCCACTACGCATACGAGTGTAAATATCAGTACCCACATAATATTCATAATTAATTCCTTAAATTATTCCGTTTAAGCCACCATTAACAAGGGGAGATTCAGGGGGTTGTGTTTTTTGGGCTATTCCCCATTTTCATGAGGACAAGCTTACAACCCCGTAGCCCCCTTTTTTAAGGGGGATTTTTTGTCTGCCACTACCAAGAACCCGCCTAATTAAAATGAAAATTTCTATACCATTAAATTAGGTCTTCAGCAGCTATGAAAATACAAACAACCCCCACCCTTGATGGGAGGGGTAAGGGGCATATGTGTTAAGTTAAGGAAATAATAAGATTCAATAAGTAGTAATGATACAACAAGATGCAATCACTATAAAGAGAAAAAAGAACACTATAAATCCTAAATTTTGCTATCACTGATTTTATAATAATTGCAGTTTTTGTAAAGATAATTTGCGAATTATTGATTTATTGTTTACCGATGCTGGGAAAAACTACAGGAGTTTAATGGTAATTATAGCAAAATAATTAAAAGCGGGTATTGACAACCCGCTTTTTTATGGTAAAATAGCCGATAGCCGTGATAATGCTATCGGTATTATTTGAAACAGGAGGAGATTATGACTGGAGAGGAAAAACGTATTATTCAGTTAAAAGAAAGATTATTTAATTTGGGGGCCGTACTCCCTGGAAGCCTTAGCAAGCAGTGGAATGTGTGTGGTTCGGCTGGATGTAAATGTAAGAATCCTGATCGCCCTGTTAAACATGGGCCTTATTACCAGTTGAGTTACACGTTAAAGGGCAAGAGTTCTACCGCATTTGTGAAAAAAGCCGCTCTGAAAGAAGTCCGTGCCAGGATTAAACGTTACAGAGAATTCAGGGAATTGTGCGACACGCTGGTTGAGGCATACGTTGTTGAGTTCCGCAAACACGGTATTGAGGAGGATCAATCATGATTACAGAAAAGACGCTCTGCAGTGCATTTAAAAAAAACCCTGTCTCGGATGGCAAAGGCAACAGGGTTTATGAAAAGGAAAAGGAAGTTTAGCGCATTTGAATTTGTTCTGTTGATGGTGGTTGGACAGATGGCAATGGTTCATCCGTCCTTGTCAGGTATGGTGGAAGCGGTCCGGGTCAAGATAAGCAGGGTTGCATTGCATTTGCGGTTCACAGCCCAAGCCGCGGAGTTCCTTCTGGCGTGCCTGAAAATGGTTCTTGAATATTCAGTTCGTCCAGCCAGAATCACGCCCACTGCCCTTATTGCTTTCAAGCGGGCACACATTTTTGATAGTTCTAGCTGGGATATTAATCCCGGTCTGAAACAGGTCTTGCCCGGTTTCGGCGGTGGAGCATCGGACGCTAATTGCAAATTGCAGGCTGGCTATGAGTACAAAAGTGGCAGCCTTGGCTTTTTTACGGTCACTGAAGGCATTAAACCTGATCAGGCATATAGCAATCGTCTGGTCGATTTCGTTGAGAAAGACGACCTGATGTTGACCGATCTCGGTTATTTCAAATTAAGTGTGTTTCAACAACTCATAGCAAAAGGCGCATATTTCCTTTCAAGACTTCTTATAGGAACGACTTTACGCAATGCTGGCACATCGGAGAAATTCGACTTGGGTGCAACACTTCGCAACTTTGTCGGCAATGTGCTGGAAATACACGTCATCATGGGTAACGACAAACACCCTGTGCCATGTCGTCTGATCGGACTGCGGGTTACGAAGCAGGTGGCAAATGCCAGACGCAGAAAGTTGCTCAAAGAGGCCAAAAAAAAAGGCCGTACGCCAAGCAAAAATCATCTGGCATTGTGCGATTGGACTCTGTTTGTGACCAATGCATCATCTGAAATACTGCCGGTCAATATCGCTCTCTCACTTTACCGCCTCAGGTGGCAAATCGAACTGGTTTTCAAACAACTTAAGGGCGTTCTTCGCGTTCATTCATCCAATACTGCCAAGCAATATCGCCTGAAATGCGAGATATACGGAAAGCTTATCATGGCGGTACTTATCCATGGTATCCATTCATCTTTAAATGCTACTATGTGGACCACAAGAAATAGGGAAGTCAGCTTCGACAAACTCTACAAACGCATCCAGGAACGCGCCTTCTCTCTCCTTCAAAATATGCTCCTTACCGTTGTCACGGCAGTAAAACAGTTTCTTCGTGAAATCAACCGCCTTGCCATCGCTTGTATTAAAACCAGACAACCTTCACGAAAAACCACTCTCGAATTATTGGAGGATACACATGCTCTTTCGTTGCCTTAACTTAACACGTATGCCCCCTACCTCTCTTGTTTAAGTCGTACTTATGTCGTACCTAATCATAAAAATATATAAAAACAGGTAAAAGCAAACAGAAAATGAATTTCCCTGAATGCCTTAAGATTGCTGAGAATATCAAACA
>Ga0209342_10005886_pt1 | contig 12500 bp, 12 predicted proteins | sample RifCSP16_2_FD_184023 | JGI IMG/M metagenome (GOLD analysis project Ga0209342, IMG submission 184023) | Soil microbial communities from Rifle, Colorado - Rifle CSP2_sed 16_2 (SPAdes) (version 2) | ecosystem: Environmental > Terrestrial > Deep subsurface > Rock core/Sediment | place: Rifle... | reverse complement strand
ACAGTTTCACCTAAAACTTTTTCGGTAGTTTGAATTATCAAATCGGCAATCTGAGATTTAAGTTCTCCAAAAGTTTCTTCCTTCTTTCTCTCGATTTCGGCAGAAGCTTCACTCAATATTTTTTGAGCTTGATCTTTACTTTCCTTAATCACCTGGTCCTTTAATTTTTCAGCATAGATTCTTCCCTGCTCAATTATTTTTTTAGATTCTTCTTCAGCTTTCGAAAGGTTTGCCTGATTCTCATAAAGTATTCTTTGTGCTTCATCCTTAGCTTTCTCTGCCTTTTCAAGAGATTCCTTAATCGCAGTTTCTCTTTGATCTAAGGCAGTCAGAATTGGTTTCCAGGCAAACTTTTTGAGAATTAAAAGAAGCAGTATAAAAGTGACAGCAGTCCAAACAACTAATCCTGGATTGATATCAATTAAACTGCCGCTTCCGCCTTCAGAACTTAAAGCCAACAGAGCAAAAGTACTCGTTGCAAGCATGATAGGTTACCTTTAATTATTAAAAGTTATTTACGCTTTTACTGCGAGAAGAATACAAACAACGAGAGCAAAGAATGCAACGCCTTCGATTAAAGCTGCCGCAATAATCATTGCTGTTCTGATTGCACCAGCAGCTTCAGGCTGTCTTCCCATTGCTTCTAATGCTGCACTTGCAAGTTTACCGATTCCTAATCCGGCTCCTAATACTGCTATGCTTGCGCCAATACCAGCACCTAAATATCCTAATTCCATTTTATTACTCCTTTTTTTGATATGAATGATTAATGATCTTGATGAACTGCCATCCCAATAAATAGTGAGGATAACATTGTAAAAATATATGCTTGAATTAATGCAACTAACATTTCCAAAAAATAAATGAATAATGCAAAACCTATTGAAACAGGTGCAAAGTAAATTGTCTTCATAATAAAAATTAATCCGATAAGCGAAAGAATAACAACATGGCCGGCGGTCATGTTTGCAAAAAGACGAATACACAATGCAAATGGTTTTGTGAAGAGACCAAAAATTTCGACAAGTACAATAAGCGGTAAAAGGGCAACAGGCATTCCCGGTGGAATAAGGCCTTTAAAATAACCGATGAATCCATGGTTGATAATTCCACCAATCTGTGTGGTAAAAAAAGTAAATGCCGCTAATGTTGCTGTGACAGCTATGTTACTTGTGACTGTTGCTGTAAAAGGAATTAATCCAAGAAAATTGCTGTAAAGAATAAAGAAGAAAGCTGTAAGCAAATACGGTAAAAACTTTTCGTAACCGTGACCGATCGTTGGTTTCACAATTTCATCACGAACAAATACGACAATTGTCTCAATGAAGTTGGTAAATCCGTGTGGAATAAGTGACTTCTTATAGCTTTTTGAAACTGCAACAAAAGTTAAAATTAATAGGGCAGCAACAATCCATAAAAACACAACATGCCGGGTAATTGAGATATCAAGCCCTAACAATTGTAAATGAGGAAGATAAATTTTTCCGAAAGGTTCAAAGTCCAGGTAATTTCCGTCCATAACATGATGCAAAATCCAATCACCACCGTTGCCGGAATGTTTAACGGTATCTTGAACAACAGTTTGGATAGTATCAGGGCTAAAAAACATTAAAATTTGCTTAATTTTGACGAATGTTTAGGTAAATGATCTCAACTAATAAGTAAAAAATGTAAAAAAATAGGATTGAAAATATAAAACTTATCCGATTTAATTCCAAAAAAAGCATTGCTAAAACTACCATGATCAACGTGGTAAGAAAACGAATCACCATTCCACCAAACAATCTTTGAAAAAACATCTTTTCAGGTTTATTAATACCGCTTTTAATCGAAATTATCCCTAAGCCGGCATTAAATGTAGTGATTGCTCCTGCAAGCATGAAAGATTTGAAAAACTCTTCAGAAAAAAAATTCAGCAAGTACAGAATTATTATTAATAGAAAAGTGAGAACAAGAAAAGCAGATGCAAATAGAAAAAGCTTTTTAAGGGATGTCATTTATCAAGTCTCGTAACTGACTTAATGAAATGATACATCCCTGTAAATATTCCTAAAAAGGAAAAAAGCAAAGTTAAATAAGGTGAAGTATTAAATTTTCCATCGAGCCAAATACCAACAAATACCATCAGAACTATTGTAGCTGCGAGCTGAATCCCTAAGCCAAGATATGGAGCGTAATCTTTAAATAGATTTGAGTCGGAAGAATTTTTATCTTTTTTGTCCTCAATCATCGCCGATAGAAGATGTACCAGCAGCACCCGAGCTTAATCCTTTATCTGACATTTTGCTGCTGCCATCAAAAATAGCTCCTGCTTCGACAACCAAAATTTTTGTTACGATATCACCCTTCAACACAGCTTTTGATTCAAGCACAACTTTTTCCCTCGAATTAATGCTGCCGATAACTTTGCCGCCGATACTAATAACTTCGGCTGTAATTTCGCCTGTTATTTCTCCGGTTTCTCCAACCGTAACATTTCCATTGGCGGTTATATCACCGTTAATAGCACCATCAATTCTTATGTTGCCGTTACTTGACAATTTTCCCTCTAGTACAACTCCTGCCCCAATTATTGTAACTTCATCTTTCCCAATGTTATCGTTTTTGTACTTCATCAATTTAGTTCTCCTTGTTAGTTAATAAAAAGCTTTTGAGGATTTAATGGTTGACCATTTTTCCAAATTTCAAAATGAAGATGCGGACCATGTGATTTATGTCCTGTATTTCCGCTGAGCGCTATCATGTCACTCTGAATAATTTTCTCTCTCTTATGTTTTAATAACGACGAACAATGTTTGTACACCGAAATATAATCATTTGGATGAATAATTATAATCATATAACCATCATCTACTGTATAATCCGAAAAAATGACATAACCGCTTGCCGCCGCATAAATTGGCGTTCCAGTTTTTGCAACAATATCTATACCGTAATGCCCTTCTTCCGGATTGAATTCACGGCTGACAAATCCGTTTATAGGTCGTGAGAAAAAGTTGTCGTTTTTGCCAGACGGGAAAATGTTATTCCAAATCTTCTGAAATATAAATAGAACGTTTCCTTCAACCTTCTTTTTTAATTTTTGGGTATTGGTTTTTACCGAATCATTTGAAGGTATTAAGAGATTAGAATCACCGAGCATTATGGCATATCTCAGTCTATCGTTTGTCGTCTTTAACTCTTCAATTTCTTTTGAAAGAAAAAGCAATTTCTTATTCAGCTCATGAAATTTTTCCTGTTCTTCTATTTGATAATAATAATCTTCGGAGTAAAATATTTTATTTAATGGCGTTAAGTTGATTATCAAAAAACCAGCAACAAACAGCACAAGTGAATAAAGGATTAAAATTGCCAATAATTTCTTAGCCGAAAGGTTATACTTTGAACTTTCAGATGAGGGTTTATCTGAAAATGTAATTATTAGTAAGCTTTTAATATTTATTAAATCTTTAAGTTTCATTTTATTTACAAAAAAACATTCACAAGAAAAACCTTACTTATACTTTTTCACCAATTCATCAAATTTAACTCTGCCTTCACGAAGTAAAACCAGATCATTTCCCGTCAAATCTATTAAAGTTGACACTTTATCAAAATACTTTTTATTGGAATAAAATATTCCAGAAACTTCTGAAGAGAATTCTTGCTTTATTATTTCGGGATGCTTGATGGGAAGAGAGCCTGTTCTATTTACGCTGGTAGAAATGATAGGCATGCGCAATTCAGCAGCAAGTTTTTGACAGAAGCGATGATTCGGAATTCGAAATGCTGCAGTGTTAATTTGCAATATGCTGCTTGTTTTCTTGTTTAAGTTGAGGACAACAGATACCGGATTTGGCCAAATTGAGACAAGAAAATCCAAATGCTTTTCAGAATTAAGCTCAACGTATTTGGAAAGCGTATCAATACTATCAATCAATAAAATATAATTCTTTCCCTCATGCCTGCCTTTTATTTCATTTACCTTCTCCAGTGCCTCTTCGTTAAATGGATTAGCACCTAAACCATAGATGGTATCTGTTGGATATACAAACACGCCGCCTTCAAGATAAATTTTTTTTGCGTTTATAATTGAATTTTCAAATTCGTCTTCAACACAAATGAAATCAATATTTTTTGTACTATTCACTGATCAGCTCTTCCATTTTAGAGATAATAATTTTGGAATCTAATTTATAACCACAATCAAAAGTAGAAATAGGACATTTTTCGTACCCGTGAATTCCGCAAGGTTTGCAGCTTAAATCGTTAAAACTAATGTACGAACTTTTATTATTATAAGGATAAAAACCGAACTCCGGAATTGTAGAACAATAAATTGTTAGAACCGGAATATCAGCACTCATGGCTAAATGAGTTGGTGCACTATCGTTGGTTAATAAAAGCTTTACTCTTTTGAGAAGTTCAATTGATTCGATGATTGAAAAAAGACCGGCAGTTGAAAAAACTTCACCATTATATCCAACCGAAAGTCTTTCACACAATTCCTTATCTAATTCTCCGCCAATAATTAAGACATTATAAGATTGGCCGACAAAGTGTCTGATTATTTCGTTAAAGTTCTCTTCAGGATATTTCTTTGTTTCCCAAATACTGCCGGGAGCAATAGCAATCAGCTTATCTTTAATATTTTTCTCTGATATAAATTGTGCGATTTTATGACGCGATGATTCTTCTACTTTTACTTGAGGAATTATTTTCCAGCTCTCAGGAGAATATTCGTAACCGATTAAATCTAAATTCCGCTGTACTTCATGAATATTCGTTTTATAGTCAATTATATTTTTGTACACATGAAATAATGATGAATTTGAAAAACCATAAGTGTCTCGAACACCGGATTGCATCACAATAAATGATGTTCTAAACGATCTGTGCGGAGAAAATATTTTTACGTAATTGCGCTTCTTAAGTTCAGCGGTAAATTTGTAAAGTCTGAGAACGGATTTATGAACTTTCTTTTTATCCATCACCAAAACTTCACTCACAAAGGGAGAGGCGGCAAATATTTCTTGCGTTGAAGGAATACACAAAACATCAATTCCATTTGATGGAAATTTTTCTTTCAACTTTTCAATCATTGGCAGCGCTAAAATTGCATCACCAATAAAAGCAGTTTGGATAACTAAAATCTTTTCCATCTCGTTTAATACTTCCAAATATTATGCATCCACAGCCATTGCTCCGGATGCTTTCTTATAACAGACTCTAACAATGCCATGTGTCTTTGACTTACTTCCTGGATTTTTTTTTCTTCATCACCCAGAAGATTTTCCATGCTGATTTCTGATATTCGTGCTGTATAAGAATAATCCGGTTGTCTAATAGTCAACCCGTATAAAATGGGTGCTTTGGTTTTTATAGCAAGCTGCGCAGGTCCTGGATAAATTGCGGATTGCTGCCCGAAAAAATTCACCCGCATGCCATCAGCCGGACCTCTCTGATCAGCAACCATTGCAACAATATTTTTGGCTTTCAACTCAGCATAAATTTTTCTTATTGATGCACCCAATGGAACAATTTTATTAATCCACCGTGTTCGCCCACGATTAAGATAAGCATCAACATAAGGATTCCTTTGTGATTTAACCACAACATGAAATGGAACATTAATCTTTGTACTTACGGACAATGCAATGTATTCCCAATTTCCAAAATGCCCGGATAATAGAATCAGCCCATTATTGCGTTCATAGTACTCCTTAACTAGCTCAGCATCCTCACAATAAATTGCATTTTCAATTTGCTCTCTTGTCATGAAAGGAATGAACATAATTTCCACCAATGTAATCGAAAAACTTTTGTAGCTGCCAAAGGCGATCTTTTTTATTTCACTTTCAGAGTATTCGGGAAAAGCTTTGTGAAGATTTTTTAATGTGACCTGCTTACGAATTGGAATTATGTAATAAAATATGAATGCAATTAATATTGATAATCGCCGCGATACCTTTAATCCTAAAAGTCTTACAATACCGGCAAGCATTATAAAAAGAAAATACTCTAAAATATTTTTCATCAATGAGTCTACTCTAAAAAGTTATATTTAAAGTAAAAAAGTTCCGAATTTGTTTATATTCATAAAGTAAAATTGCATGGAAGACCTTTTTAGATACGCCTCATAAATAAGAATGGAATAGTTTATAAGTCGAGATAAAAGTTATTTCCGACTCAAAACTAATTATTTGGATGGACTTCTAATAATCAAAAAGAATAGAGATCACAAGAAGAAATTTAAAATGTTGTAATCCTCCTAAGCCAATTATCATCGCGCAGTTCACCGCGGAGAGTTGAATGCAACAGCGTATAATCAGAAAATCCTGTCAAGTCACCAAAAACAAATATCACACCGCCTTCTAATTCGTTATAGTACCAAATCTCGTATGGTTTGGTATCAACTTGATTTGGATATCGTTCTATTTCACTCGGCTCACCATAAATTATGTAAACACGACCTCTATCCGATTTCCATCCGACTCGCGATAGTGAACCATATTTTTGATTACTCAGAGTGACCTTACTTAAATAAAGTTTGTAAAATTCATTTTCCTGAGTAGATGGATCATTATCTTTATCTTTCCAAAAATTGTAAAGGAATTCCCTTTTACCTTCAGTTGTGTTGATCTTATCGTACTTATCAACTTCCGCTGAGGATGCAATATATTTGGACTTGTTAAACAAGTCATCCAACTCTTCATCAGCCATAACTCCAAACTCACTTGCAAATACACCGGAAACTTGTCCGGTCATGGAATCTGTTATTGCAATCGAAGGATTAAAGACATAGAATCTCTTTGATGATGACACACCATAATTAGACGCACTGTCTATGAGAGCAATAACGAAAGTATAAGTATCAGTGGGATATTTATTTACAACTATAGAACCAACTTCCACTCTCGAATCATATGATTTGCTGATAGGTTTGGATTTGGAAAATACGACTTTACCTTTACTATTATAAACGGAGGAGATTAGCTTAAGCGATTCGGATCCGTTTAGTTTGAGTAAGTTATACAATTCCGAATAGTAAAAAACAACCGGTTGGTTTTCGCCGAATACGGAACTTGGAATTGGATAAATTTCCATGCTGTTTTTATAAAAGATCGTTTCCTTGTTAGGACTATCCTGAATGATTCTTGAGGCAAGCTGAATATCACTAATAGAAATATGATCAGTGATAAATCGTCCGGCATTTAAATATTCAGTATAAACTCTCTGATTCTTCTCATCCCTAACATCTCTTCCACCTATCGTACACTTATAAGCCGCATGAGGTATAATAAATCCGACAACCCCAATAAGATATCTACTTCCCGCGTCTCCAGAATCAGAAACCTGATGCGCAACTCTCCACTCCTTGTCAACAATTTTTTGCCCGGAACTCGTATCTTCAATAGAGATTTGCAATATACCTTCAACCAGATTCATAGTATCTGATGAAGAAACTTTCATTGAACTCTGATTAAAAGAATAATAAAACTCCAGGTAGTTTGAGGTGGAATCATAACCAAATTGTGCGTAGTCAAAGTCAAATAGGTTTTGAGCATTTGTTGAGACGAATATTATTAAAAAGAAAGGGAGAATTTTTTTAATCATAGCTAATTTCAAATATTAATTTACTTTACGCAAAAGTGAAGAATACAAACCCAGTTCCTAACGCATAGTACTAAAAACCAAAGGAACTGGGTTTGTTTGCGAATTTTTATCGTTACCTTGCGTAAAGTGAGTTATTAAATAAAAAGGCGTCTATTGATTTACAATAGACGCCTGAAAATGATCTTGGGTGAACAATTTAGAAACCTAATTTAACTGTAAACATATGATTTGCATCAAAATAATCAACTGATCGAAATGCATAATCTACCACAATATCAACGCCTGTACGGAGAACGATACCAACCCCAAATGTAGGTCCCCAAATATTTTGGTTTGTATCATCTGCATTTTCACTTACATAGGTATACCCACCACGGATAAAAAACAAATCATCAAAATTAAATTCACCGGCTATTTTGTATTCATCATTCGCAAAATTATTATTCTGAAATGAAGAGGCAAAAATAGCTTTATAAGATTCATCAAATCTATAACTGTATGCTACACCAAACTCAAGTTGTGAGGGTAATTCGAACGACGCAGCGTCAATTTTGTAAAACTGAGGACCTCTCAACCCGGTAGGATCTTCCGCTGTTCTGAGGAGGTCTTCACCATCATATTTAATTTGAGAACCTAAATTTTTAAGTACAACTCCCATTTTTAGCCCTTCAACTCCGGCTAAACCATCATATTGAATTCCTGCATCGAATGAAAAGCCTGAAGCAGAAGTTCTTATAATACTTTCAGAAATAATGTTCAAATTTACACCAACTCTAATTCTATCCGTCAGTGAATTTGAATAAGTAACTCCACCAACAAAGAAAGAAGGAGAGAAGGTAGTTCCGGTACCATATGGATTGTCAACAGTCGTAACTGGGATATCACCAAAATCAAGTGTACGTATATTAAAAGCAATTGCTCCTAAATCACCAAGATTAACACCTACAGCAGCAAATGAAAACCCAATATCAGCAATATAACTCATGTAGGAAAACATTGCTTCGGTTCCAAGTTCGGAGCCACCAAATCCAGCAGGATTATAAAAAATTGCATCCAATCCAGTAATACCTGAAATGTAAGCTCCGCTCATCGCAAGCCCTCTGGCACTTACCGGAATTAATAATTCCTGAGCACCAGCAGTTCCGTTCCTTGGTCCACCACCAGCAAATACATTGGTAGTTAATATGGTGACAGTTAGAAAAAAAGTCAAAATAATAGTCAATTTTTTTATCATTTTTTAATCTCCTTTATTATTAGCTACATTGTGCATTAAAATAAGGGGAAGAAATACTTCCCCTAATTTGTTAGATTCTATCAATGTATTGCGTTTCTTGAATTACGGCCAGCTTCAAAATTTTCGTACCAATGCCCGGCATTTCGATATACGCTATATACATCCCGCTGGCAACAGGTAATCCATCTCTATTTCTAAGATCCCAATCAACATATTGAGAGGATTCATCTTTTTCAATTTCCCTAATAAATACACCAGCCAATGATACTATTTTAATCGTAGCTTTGCTGGGCATTCCAGTAAATCTCATGTATCTTTGGTATTTACTAGTTTCGATTCCCTGCGCACCAAAGTAAGGATTGGGAAATACTGTAATCTTATCAAGATTCTGTTTACCAGAAATGGGATCCTGAACGGTAGATTTCGGAATCGTGATTCTGAATTTATCGCCACCCTGATTTCCAGATAAACCTTTCCATGTTGTAAGTCCAATTATAGTACCAGGGGCTGGCAAATCACCTTCAATAATTAGCTGACCAAATTTGTGAACTTTCAAATTAGTAGACGTAGCTCCTGACTTGATTGGTAAATTTGTTGGATCGAATCCTTGAGGACGCACATCATATGCATAAATTTCTTCCCATTTACCATCTGATTTGTGTGTCCATTTATTATCATAGACTGCTCTATCCGGAACACTTTGATCATAGTCTAGAATCTTTATAGCTAATTGATAATCATCTGCAGGATCTAAATAATCTCTGCCTACGTTCCAAACAGTAAAAGGTAATGTTAACGAATTTCCCACTGAATCAAGTGCTAAGGAATCATCTTTTGCAACTACTCCTGAAAATCCAGGTTTATGACCACTTAAATAGTATTGTGAAGAACCGGTAAATCTTATTTCGTAGTTGTTATAATCAATACCCTGATCTTTTACTAACGATTGCCAATTGTACTTCAAGTTACCACCTGCTAAAATTTTCCATGCTCCAGTCGAGTTGAATTGACTGTCAACCACTACAGGTGGATTAAGAATATTTCCACCGGGGCCTGCACGCTCAACAACATTCTTAACCCGGAATTGTTGCTTTCCAGATAATTCCTGAATTTTGTTAAGTCCCGTATTATCTACAGTAGCGAGAAGTCCATCAAAAACAAATTTATTTCTTAAGCTATCACTTCCAAATGATGTCAAACCAGTAAAAAGCGTATCCGATTTCGACATATTTATTATCGAGTAAGAAGTGTCTCCAACTGCCTGTCCGCCGACAACGGATACTTCATATTCATCGCCGGTTAAAGCAAGTGGATCAATGAGCCAGAATTTTATATCTCCGTCTCCACTGCCAGATGTTTGAGTAGCTAAACGATATGCGCCGCTTTCATCAGTAAGAACTACATCTATTGCCTGTCTTCCAGGTCGCACCTCAATTATTTGAGGTGGGTTTTCGAGATACTTTGGGTCACTGTTTGGAGAATATCCAAAAGCCGTAACTCCAAAATAATAAGGACGAGCATTTACTAAAGGAACATTATTAATCTTATCCTCTCTTGTCCGATAAAAATGAGCTGCACCTTCGTTTGGTAATTCGAATACCGGAATTTCAACTTGAGTACCTCCAATTATGGTTATTTGAGTAACCAAATTGACGTCATCTTCTATATCTGTTGATCCTAATAACGTCGGATTCGCGCCAGCTAAATCGCTGAATTGCCAAACTCTATAACCTTGAAATGTATATGTGGTATCTGAAAGTCCTCTATTAAGAATTAATGGGTCAATTTCATTGTAACTCTCGCTGTTTGGCTTCCAGTAAAGTGTGACTTCACCATCATCGGCGAATGCACTTATTTGTGGTGCAACAGGTGAAGGAGTTAATTTAAAATCTAGATCGTAAGCAATTTGAGCGGCACCATCTTTTCGCTTCAATTCTGTTATACTATTCAAGTTACTAGTTCCTCTGCCAATTACAATACCCACTACAACTTCTTGAGTATCGCCAGGTGCCATATTAAACGGACCGGAAGCCATAACATGTCTCCTATCACCTGGTATGGGTCCACCAGGCCAACCAGATCCTTCATACCAACCTGTCTTAGCTACTGGATCACCAGGCAGCACGAATTTGACTTCTTTCCCTGTATTAGGATCAATAAATGGATCACCATTCCAAACATAACCGGTGAGATAATAATAAAACTGAACCGAACCCGCTGCTAGACCTAGATCAGGATCCTGATATGGTGAAGTATTATCATTTATATAAAATGAAAAAGCCGTCATAGGTAGATTTCTAAATCCTTTTCTCCATGAACTTAAAAACTTTGCACTATCAGTAGGAGTTGCAGGTACGATTGGACCTTGAAAGAAATCATAACCAACTGCTGGCGGGTTTGCACCGTAGTAACCAACATCATTATTGTCTGCATTATATGTGTAGCCAAGACTCAAAACAGTATCACATCCTGTATAATCATCATTTGCGTCTCCCATATCAGTATCTGACCAATAAGCTAAATATACATCCTTTAGGGTTAATGATCCTTTATTAATAAGCAGATATTTTTTAAAGACCATATCGCCAAGATCGCCAGTTCTATTGAATGCAAAAACAGTCATTTGCTGTTCCAATCCCATTGGGAGGGTACCGTATGTATAAGTAGATCTTGAAGCATCCATATCGTTTGATACGCACCATAAAACTTGATCACCCACAAAATCCGGGCGATCAACTCCAGGTGTATATTGTCCATTGCCATCAACATCAACATAAGGAGCACCATCTTGCATTGGCCACTCATTGTAATCTTTTTCTAATGCATCTCTTTCAGGACCGGGAGGAAGACTTTCCCAACCTTTTCTTATCTTAAATATTCTATACCTTGAGTTTGATGGATCGTCAGCAGTACCATCTGGAAGAATTTTTCCAGCTTGAAGTCCGTATCTGTAAGTTGATCCATTAACACGGATTTCACGACCAATTTTTGCACCCCAGATCAAGCCATCTTCAAAAATAGCTGTGATTGTAGCTTCTCTACCTCCTGGCCAGTAGAACCCTGAAGCATCTGTTCGGGGGTCATGAGAACCCATTCCGTTATTCGCTACCCACATATAACATTGGTTAATATCAATAGCGTTGGAATTATCATTAGTAGTAACTTTAGAGACTCGTTTTGTTTTTTCTTTGTCACTAGGTGAAAAACCTAAAGACAACAACCCTCCTACCAGAATGAAAAGTACAAAATAAAGTGTTCCATTATTTTTCATTTTTCTCTCCACTTATTCTATAATAATTAATAATCTAACCTAATGCCCAACCTTATCTGTCTCGGAGGACCAAAGTTATCGGGGTCGTAAATTGAAGCCAGGTAAAGTTGTTTGTATAATTCAGCAGCTGCCACGCCTCTAGAATTCTTTAAATTTTTATAAATATTGCTTCCTTCCGGGCTGGCAAGATATCCATCATCAGTTGCATCGCCGCTTGTACCGAAAACCCCAACGATATTCTTAGTATCAAGAAGATTAATTACCCACAAATAAACATTTAAATCCAATGGTCCGAGAGAAAATGATTTATCAAGTCTTCCATCTAATTGAAAATTCCATGGGGTAACAGATGCGTTCAAAGCCTCTAAAGGTTGTCTGGAATTTCCAAATCCAGTAAAT
>Ga0209342_10005885_pt1 | contig 12500 bp, 11 predicted proteins | sample RifCSP16_2_FD_184023 | JGI IMG/M metagenome (GOLD analysis project Ga0209342, IMG submission 184023) | Soil microbial communities from Rifle, Colorado - Rifle CSP2_sed 16_2 (SPAdes) (version 2) | ecosystem: Environmental > Terrestrial > Deep subsurface > Rock core/Sediment | place: Rifle... | reverse complement strand
CGTCGGCGGTATCGTCATCCGATAGACCGAGATCAGCACGCCCACATAGGCCGCGCTCTGCACGAAAAAATTGCCCGCCGCGCCGGAAAAAACAATCAACGCTCCGCCCAAAGATGGACCGATCACCTTGGTCAGGTTGAACGCGGCCGAATTGAGCGCCACCGCGTTGGCCAGATCTTCCCGCGGCACCAGCGCCGGGACCAAACTTTGCCGCACCGGATCGACGAATGCCCAGGTCACGCCGGTGATCACGGTGAAGGCGAAAAGATGCCAAACCATGAGATAGCCCGACGCAACGAGCAATCCCATGCTGACGGCGGTGATGATAAGGATATATTGGGTCGTGAGAATGAGTCTCCGTCGATCCATGCGATCGGCGGCGACTCCGGCGATGGGACTCGCCACCAAAAACGGCAAGGCGCGGATCCCATTAAGCATGCCGAGCAAGACCGAAGATCCGGTTAGATCATAAAGTAACCAGCCAAGGGTCACCTGTTGGATCCATTGCCCCGCGCTCATGAACAACGTGCCGGTCCAGAGGTAGCGGTAGTCGGCGTGGCGCAGAGATGAGAACGTTCTCAGCCGGAAACGGCGCGGAACTGCCGCGACCGCGGCGCCTTCTTCCAGCGTAAGGGAGCGTGCAATTACGACCATACCAATTTAGGATAGATTGTTATATCCCACCAGTGTAAAACATGGGAGCGTTGCAGCCGTTGTTCAAGTTTTAATTTTTCGTTGCCACAAACTGTTACGCCTTTCTCGTATGGCGTATCCAGCAACTGCACCACAGTGCGCATCCCCTTCCAGAAGAAATGCCCAGCTCGATTTAATACCGTCTCCACAGTGCTGAGCAGATATCCGTTCCATGACCTCTCCAGACCAGCCCAATAACGCTCAATTCCATTGTATTTGCTGTGATAGGGAGGGTAGTAGACAAGTCGTATGCGAAGCCCTGTCATATCGGCAAATTCTGTCATACGGAGAAGGAATTGACTGCGGTGCCCGTTGCATTCCGGTCCGTTATCCAAATTGATGACAAGCTGTTTCACGCCGGAGAGTTCCTGCTTTCTCTCCCCCCACCACAGAAGAAAACCGTCAACCATAAAGTCGCTGGTTTTGTAGTTGGTACCGAAAAACAAGAACGATCTGCCGGTGACCGGTTCCAGAATGCCGCCAGGTACCAATTTTTCTTTGGGGCACATATCATGATCCAATGCTTTGACAGCTACAGCACCACGCGAACGCCCACCTCTGGAGTATTCGCCAACATGTACGATCGCCTTTGTGTCTATGCTGATTCTCATGGTTTCAGGGTCCGCATCTGCCAGCGCGTTCACTTGCCTGACATTTTCAAAGATGGCGTCGGTTTCTGCTGTTTTTTTTGGACCTTGGTTTTGACCACTGTGCGCAAGCGGTATTCTTGACGGATCAGGATGTTGGAAATCGTGCGCACGGTCGGTAAGGATTCCGCTGACCACCCTTTCTCCACAAGAGCATCGTACACTGCCTTAGCAGTCATGTTCGTATACAGCAAGGTTGTACGCAGACTGGATTCAGATTCACTATGCGGATCCATGATGGCGTGTATGTCGGCCAGTAGAATAGGGTTCTTCTCTTCTGTTTTAGGTTTGACTCGGGTGGATATGTCGTTCACGCACGAAATGCCGGTTTGAAATTCATTGATGCCCACTTCAACAGCGGTCCGACTCCAACCAAACACATTCTCGGCAACGCGATGCTTGCCATCGAGCAGCAATAGCGTTACATCACCCATCGCACACCGTCGCGCTGGCCAAGGAATCAAGTCAACCAAACGCGAAATTAAGTCCACCATTTCCGCAGACACACCATTGCGTGCCAGGGTCGTTGTCTTCATACGCATCGCCTCCGTTTATGCGGTATGAAAACATTATAAATGGTATTTTAGTAAATTCCCACTCCCTAACAGGTTCTTGCAAATCAATCTTCCTTGTCGAGCGCGCCGCGGCGATGATCTCTCATCTCCCGGCGAAAGAGCGCTCGCAAGGGACGCAGAAGGTAGGCAGAAAATACTTCTGGCGTTGGGAGGCTAGAAAATCGGCAGACGACGGCTAATTTGCTCTGCCGATGAATTTAGCATCATCCAGGCGAATAAATCCAGGCGGATTGCCTTGTTTAGACCTCACTTCAAGCCAATCGCCGTTGGAGCGCACGACGTTGATGCGTGTTCCCGGGCCGATTTGCGACAGCACGCGCGACGACCCTGACGGATCTTCGTACACTGACGTCGCCCTGATGGTTTCGTAAACCCCGGCTTCCGCCGCCCGGCGCGTTGGTGCCGGTACGGGCTGGGGGGCCGGATCGGGCGGTCGCGAAGCCGTTTGCCGCGCGGGCTGAGACCGGCTGGAGGCCAGACGGTCCACTTCCCGGTTGGTCAGGCCGAGCCGCACGCGCACCGAAGCCAACTCCTTCTGGCTTTCTTCGAGCTTGGCTTTTAGCTCGCTTAGTTGCCCGGTTTGCTCGGTGAGCGTCTGGCGGGTTTTTGCTGCTTCGGCTTCCAATGTTGAAATCTTCTGCTCTTTCTCTTGCAGTTCTTTGAGCTTTACCTCCAGCAGCAGTTGGGACTCGCTACGTCCCCGTTGCCCGACGACGAGATAAACGCCCAGCGCAAGGGCCGCAACGCCCGCCATCAGTACGATTTTCGCCAGCATAGAGACGCGCGACCCCTTAGGTGCCGGTTGAGAAGCCATAGATTCTCCTTCCCGCGTGGGCCACTGCGGCGTTACGGTCGATTCGAGATCCGCCTTGCAGTAAGGACATTTGGTCGCGCCTATGCCGACGCTATTGGCACAGTGAGGACATAATCGTACTGCCTCCGCCATGAGTCACCTCTCGTCATTCTTGTGTCCATCGACCCCTCGACCCGGACCTCGGCCACGGCCTACGGCCCCTCGCTCGGGATTTCGCCTGGAAATCGAGGGGTCGTCCTGAGCGAGCAAAGCGACTCGAAGGGCGAGGGCATCGCCTTGAATCGAGCAGCTAATCCGTGGACATATCAGCCCTATTTTGAAACCGATTAAACCAATGGTCAAGCCCATCGACCATTAGACGCGCGCCAGGCCGACTTATTACGCCTTGCCGGGAACTTACCCTTAGGCTATAGAACCCGTGGAGGACTCTAAACGATGGCGTTAATCATCAGCAAACCGCAAACCCGCAAATTGATCGATATGCCGACTGCGCTAAAATGCGTCGACAAGATGTTTCACGACCGCGCCGCCGGCAAAGTGCGCAGCGTCCCGCGCCGCCGGCTCAAGGGCAGCGAAAAACAGCTCAACATGATGGCCGCGTGGCATGCGGACTATGATCTCATCTGCCTGCGCTCCTACGCCGGCGAGGCCAATACGATAACGCTTTACAACGGCCGCAGCGGAGGCATCCAGGCGATCATCAACATGGGCTACTTGAGCAGCCTGCGCACCGGCGCCGCCACGGGCGTAGCGGCGAAATATCTCGCGCCGAGCAACACCAAAACCCTGGGCGTCATCGGTCCCGGTTGGCAGGCCACGTTTCAAGTGGAAGCCATCGCCCACGCCTGTCCCATTGAACGCGTCGTCGTCTGGGGCCGCACCCCAAAACGACGTAAGGCTTTCATTAAGCAGATGAGCAAGATCGTCAAAGCCGACTGGCGCGAGGCCGCTTCCGTCAGCGAGGCGGAGGGCGAAGCCGATATCCTCGTGGTCTCAACGGACTCCGCAATACCGGTCGCGCTTGGCGCGCGTCTCAAAGAGGAAGTCCTGGTCGCGTCCATCGGCGCCAACGCGGCGGTCAAGCATGAAGTTTCCATAGATCTCATCCGCCATATGAATTATATCGTTACCGATGACCTGCCAACCGCCAGGATCGACAGCGGCGATCTCATCGCGGCTTCCGAGTTCGGCATCCTACGCTGGGACAGCATCGTGCCGTTGGACCGCGTCGTGGGCCACGGCGCGCCGCACCCCCGCCCCAAACGGATTCTTTTCCAATCCAACGGCATCGCCGACGAGGACCTCGCCGTCGGCCGCTATGTGCTGGAGCAAGCTAAAAGGAGGAAGCTCAAAGTAAGGCGAGTCACGGAGATCTAACCGGTCGAATTCAAATTTATGCGCTCTTAGTGCGCACGACAAGATCCACGTCGCAATCTAAGATTTGCACCTCAGAACAACAATCCGAAACCCTTTGTTTGGACCGCTAAAGCTGAAGATATTATCGCTAAGTATCGCCGCGCCAAAGCTGTCCTCGATAAAGCACAAACAGCGTGAGACACTACACTAGATGCTAGATGGATACGTGACCCTAGATGGATGCGTCGAGAGGGAAAACTATGAACTTGCTTTCCGGCACCGAAGGCAACTGCTGCGGGGCCGTCCTGGCTGCGGTCGCTCAACATGCCGATTTTATTTCAGCGCGACGGGAGACGGTCGGCGCCTACGAGTTTTTCGAATAGCTTGATCGCGTCAGGATCGCGCGGGACCTCTCTAATCCAGCGGGAGTTCTCCGTCCGCAAAGGTGGGGGTCAGAGCAAGGTCGTCCGGTAACAGATGATCCCCGTCAGGGCGTGGAGTTTTGCAATCGGTTGAGCGGTGTTTCGCTTTCTCACCCGCGGATTATGGCCGGAACCGAGGTCCTGACAATGAGTAATCTCATCAGAACCCATCCCGCTCTACGCTGAAATATTTTAGTCAACGACTCGAAAATAACAGTAAAGGGTGCGAGATCACGGTTTCAAAAGGTGTTTCGCAATACTGCGGATACCCCTGCGAATATATCGGGTCGAAGGACGCTTAATAACTGTTCGAACAAATCGGCCGCACGCCGCAACGACGTTTGCGCAAATACGACAAGCGCCAGTGTCGTTTGGGAATCCCAGGGACCGCGTGAGAAAACATCGGACATCAAGAAGAGCCGCGGCGAGATCTTTCAGAGCACGTTATGAGAAAAATCAGCTACGGAAACGCATGGCGGAAATCACGGACCCGGCGGCACGATCCGGCCAAGATGCGGATGGTGTTGCTCTGCCAAAATTGTCTGGAAAAGAAAACCTGAGCTGGCGTCTGCAAAAAACAAAATTAAGACTATGTCCCAGGAGTTTCTACCCCTCTGACCCTCAATTTCCCTACGATCACTTCACCTCGACGAGGGCGACGCCATTCACTGTGCTGGTGGCCAGCACCGGGTTGCCGTCGAGCGTAACGTCCATCTTGCGCACGATGTAGCCGCCGGAGGGAATCACCCAGGTCTGGAACTTCTGCGTCTTCGGGTCGAAGCGCACGACCGTGTTCGGCTTGGTCCCGGATTCGCTGTACCAGATGACGTCCTTCGAAGCGACGATGCCGTAGGGCTCGGATTTCGGCCCGCCGGGCGATTGCCACTCGGTCACTTGACCAGTCGCGGGGTCGAGACGGCCCAGATAGCCGCGCGGGAAGTCCGAGTACCAGACGACGTCGTCGCTGGTGAAAGCCATGCGCCGCGGACGCGCCCTCGCATCCGGCAACGTGTATTCGCGGATCTCCATCGTCTTGGGATCGATGCGCGCAATCTTGTTGGTTCCGAACAGGACAACGAATGGAACGCCCTTTGAATTTACCATGATGCCGTAGGGGCGGGAACGTGGCGTCGGCGCGGTTACGAGCTTGATCTCGCCGCTGCTTGAATCGAGGCGTCCGATCATGTTGGATTGCTGCAGCGTGAACCACAGGATCCCGCTCTGATCGAAGGCGAGCGAGTGCGGGTCCTTCGCGTTCGGGTCCGGCATCTTGTATTCGGTCACGGCGCCCGTTTTTGGATCGAGCTTGCCGACGATCGATGCGTTATTTCCCGTAAACCAGATATTACCGTTCTTATCCTCGACCAGCCCGTGCGGCGCGGTGAGCGGCGTCTTGAGCGGATACTCTTTGACCTGACCTGTCTTCGGATCGACTCGTCCGAGCCTATTGGTCATCTGCCCGGTGTACCAGATGGCGCCGTCCCGGGTGGCGAGCGGGTCGTGTGGCCGCGAGCCCGGTATCGGCACCTGCCACTCCTTGATGTCGATCCGCGCCGGCCCAGGGATGATGTTGGCGACGGGCTTCGGCTTTTCCGGAAAATTCTTGGCCAGATAGTCGGTGACGAGGTTGATCTGATCGGGCGGAATCGGGACGCCGAAATTGAGCATCATTCTGATAGCGGTGTGCCAATACGCCTGAGGGTAGCCTGAAGCAACAACGCGGCGGAGCCCGTGACAGCCGCTGCAATAGTTCATGACGGCTTCCTTGCCGGGCCCGTCGGGCAGGTTCGGCGGCGTCTGGCTGTGGGCGGGTAGGCTTGAGCATAGGACAGCGGCGGTGAGCGCGAGCAGAAACGATTTCGTCAACATGGGTTTCTCCCAAAGAACTGCGCAAATACTGTCAAAGGGGTCTCAAAGGGCTCCAGTCTACGCTTGGCTCGACCTGCCAATCTTCTGAGTTTAAGAGCCATGAATACAATAACCTGGCTAGGGAGAGCCAGTCCGGGCGATGGTGTGCGAGCAAAGATGTGACGGGATCGAAGGACCCAGCCAAAATCAACTGCCCGTAAAATAGGGCGAACTAGTGATTGGTGTCAAGTCCAAAAGAGGCCCGGAGTCGGACGGACGCGGCCCTCTGGATTTTAGATTCGTCGCCGCTTGCGGTTCAGGAAAGATTGTCACGAGTGTCGTGCCTAAACCCACGTACCGCCGCACATAAGCCGCGCACGATAGTTGCGTATTTACGCAATTGCGCAAATACGGCAAGCGTCAGCGTCGTTTGGGAACCCCAGGGACCGCGTGAGAAAACATCGGACATTAAGAACAGCGGCAGCGAAATCTTTCAGAGCGCGCTACGAGAATAATCATTTGCGGAAACCCGCGGCGTGAATCACGGATTGCGCGGGACCATCCTACGTCGAAGTAGACAGCGATGCTCTGCCGCGATTCGCTCGCAATGAAAGCGTGACCCGCGCGGCGATAGTTGCGTAGTTGCGCAATTGCGCAAGTACGCAACATCAGCTTCGATTGGCAATATCCGAGCTTGTGCCGGCGAACATCAAAGGCGAAAAACGCACGAACGACCCGATCGCGGAGATTGGGAAAAGTAAATTCTTTTGCAGAAGCGCGCGGCGTGAATCACGGATTGAGCGGCAACATCCGACCAAGAGCGGACGGCGACGCTGTGAGAAGATTGTCGAGAAAGGAAAACCTGACCGGCAATCTCTTACCAGAGCAAAAAGCCAAAAGCAGACTTGACCCCCGCGAGACCCCCGCGACCATACGCAAAACGTTAGTACGACACACCGAACATGTCGATCTCTCACCACCGGCTGCGACTAGAACGTGCTCGACTTTCACCACGGGCTGCTATATGAGGGATTTTGTGGTAGCGCTCACGGCGCGCCCGGCGTGCGTGGAAGCGTATATGGTCAACCCTCTCCCGTGTCCTCGGCAGTGGGGGCCACAGATCTACCGTTTTGCCGCGGACCTGGAGGCTAAGCTTAGTTTGAGAGAGGAGGCAGAAACATGAAGATCGGAAGGCTCTTTGCGGTGGTCGGAATGGCTCTTGTGGGGACCATCTTGTCCCAGCTGGGGGTAGACGCAGCCACGGCGCTGCAAACGGTGGCGGTGGCCACCAGTGCCACCGGTCAGTCTGGCTACCTTGCCGAGCTGATCGAGGTCAAAGGGATTGCAAGGGAGCACGGGCTGAAAATCAACAATATGATGATGGACTTCACTGAGGCCGGCAACGCGCTGAGGTTGGGGCGGGCCGTGGCTGGCATGATGCAGCCTAGTACGGCACTGAACCTGAGGAAAAGCGGCACCGACGTCAGACTGTTCGTGGCCCAGGTCTGGTCCGGCAACGCATTCGTGGTGCGGAAGGATGCGCCGTATAAAAGCCTTGCAGACCTCAAGGGAAAGAAGATCGGCAACTTCTCCCGGGTAACCGGGGCGTACTTCTTTTCTGCGGTCATAGCCAAGGAGAGTGGCCTGGATATCGAGAAAGACTTCAAGGCTGTCCCGTCGGAAACCGGTGCGTTACTGGCCTTGTTGGAACGTGGAGAAGTAGAGGCGATCAACATGTTCGAGCCCCATGTTGCGAGGCTGGTTCTCTCCGGAAAGTATCGAGTACTGGTGGATTTCGACAGCGAACTTCAGAGGATCTTTGGCACGCCGCCCCTTAAGACCGGGTTCGCTGTTCTGAAGGAGACTGCGGAAAAGCAACCGGAGCTGGTGAAGGCCATTCGTGCGGCCTATATCGCCGGAATCAAGGTGGTCAAGTCTGGCCAGGACAAGGAGTTCTTTGGGTCCAAGGCGAAGGAATTCTTCGGTTTGAACACGCCCGAGGAAGTGGCCGCCGGCATGAAGCGGAACCGGGAGAACTTCGCGGACGTCTGGGGGCCAGCCTTCTTCGAGGGGCAAAACAAGATCTTGCAAAAGGGGATCGCGCTGGGCTTGCTGCCAGACGGCGGCAATTTAAACGACTTGTGGATAAAGTAGAGGCTGAACTGAATTTCAGTTTCGCCGTCAGCGTGTCAGTCGGTTACTCTGACAGCGCGAATTTTGCTGTCGCTTAGGGTGCGCCGGCGGTTTGAGTACGACCTGGTGCTGGATGGATGAGCCCTTCGCCAGCGTGGATGAACTCACGGCTCGGCAGTTGCGCGAGACCACTCGCCGCCTGTGCGAGCAGCTCCACCGAACCGTGCTGTTTGTCACCCATAGTCTCCCCGAAGCCGCCTATAATGAGTGATTTTGTGGTAGCGCTCACGGCGCGCCCGGCGTGCGTGGAAGCGTATATGGTCAACCCTTTCCCGTGTCCTCGGCAGTGGGGGCCACAGATCTACCGTTTTGCCGCGGACCTGGAGGCTAAGCTTAGGGCACGTGATGCGGGCGGATGACGTTCACGCCATCGCCGTAGAATCCTTCTCGTCCCCAGTGTTCGGTGTATTGTTCCTTCGTTTCAGCCGTAAAACCTCCGCGCGTGGAGCCCCACGGCCTTACGGCCGTGGCACCTCTCCACACGCTTCGTCGGGCGGAACCCTCCGAAGCGTACCCTCCTTCGCCAAGGCTACGGAGGGTACCCACCTCGCATTCATCCACGGGTTTACACCCGTGGCTTTCTGCGAAGGAGGGTAAAGTTAGCTAGGCACGTAGAATTGAACTGTGACTGCGCCATTCAACTGTCTTTTTGAATCGTCAACGAAAACTCGCCTTTGCGAATGTACACGTGGCCCAGCTTCTTCTTGCCTAGCTCTTCGACCAGCCGAACCAAGGGCTTTCGCGCGTCGAGATACTCTTTGCGCGGCGGCGCTTTTTTTAGCGCATCGACGAACTCCGGCCCAGCGTAGAAGCGCAGCAATAATTCCTCATCGGATAAATGCGCGCCGCCATATTGCTTTCGGACTTCGCCGAGCGACGGTTCCGGATAAACGGTCTTTTCAATCTCGCGCGCCCGCCCCCGGTCAAGGATCTTGGCTTTGACCGCCGCGTCCATCGCATCGCTGCCCTCTTTACCCCACAGCCCTAACGCATATTGGATCACCTGATCGGTGGCTTCTTTGTACCTTTCTCCGACCATGACGTTGATCGCCGCCTGGCTACCGACGAATTGGGCGAACGGCGTGACCATAATCGGATAACCCAATTCGGCGCGCACTTGGGAGATTTCTTCGAGCACTTCCTCGAATTTCTCTTCTTTGCCCATGACCTTAAGTTGGTGGCGCAGGTTGGAAATCATGCCACCGGGGACCTGGTGGCCGTACCAGGCTTGGTCGTATTCGCGCGGTGCGCCCACCGGCAGACCCTGTTCTTTGGCAATCCGCGAGAAGTGATCGCGCACCGCCAGCAGCACATCGGTATTCACCAAAGGCTGGTAACCCAATGCGCGCAGATTGCTGGCCACGTTAAAGACCGATGGCTGAGACGAGCCGTTGGCCAACGGCGGGATCGCCGTGTGGACAATGCGCACCCCTTCTTTAACCGCTTCGAGCAAGTTGAAGGGCGCCAACCCATTGTTGCAGTGAGCATGGAACTCCAACGGGATCTCGCCGAGGTTTTGTTTGATCAGCCGCACCAGCGTGCGCGCGCGCTCCGGCGTCAACATGCCGCCGACGTCTTTGAAACAGACGCGATAGGGTTTGCATGACGCGGCGTCGCGCGCCTTTTGCACGTAGTATTCGTCGGTATGACGCGGCGAGATCGCGTAGATCAAGTTCATCACCGTGTCCATGCCGAGTTTTTTGAGTTCGATGGCTTCTTTGCCCAGGAGCTCGAAATTATTCCAGGCATTGGATGTCCGGGTCAGATCGATGCCGTATTTGACAACGGTTTGAATCACCAGCCGGCGGATGCATTCGGGAATAAACTCAAAGCCGCTGTGTAGCCCGCCGTGATACCGAAGCCGGGTGTTTTTAATCTCCTTGGTGCCCAAGCGCAGCCAATCCCAGGGATCTTCCTTGTGTTCACGAACGAATTTCTTAAAGCGCAAGCTCAAGAAAAACTCCATCGAGTCAAAGCCCGCCTCGTCCAAATGGCGCAACGCCGGCAACATCATGCCGGTGGTCATGCCATACGCCCACAAGCTGATATCGCCGTCGCGCAGTGTCGTGTCGACTATTCGAACCTCTTCCATCAATCACCTCAAGGGGACTTATACCGCAGCAAACGACTTAGTAAAAACAAAAAGTCCATCGAACTTTGCTGTAAAACTTCTCCCGCCGTCAGAGATGCAGTGCACGAAACCACAACAGCTAACGCTTGCTGTTTTCTCGCATGACACACTGCGCCGCACCGCGATCAGCGAACTTTTGCCCAGCGACCGGAATAAATTCCCATTCATAGCTCTTGGGGTGCAGGGTAAATTTAATCACTCCATGCGCGCTACTACTGCAAACTTCGCTGTTGGCCTTGATCGCGCCGATATTGTAGAGCGGCGCGCCACCGGTGCCGGCGACAAACTGACGAACGCCCGTGGGATTGGCTTAGCCGTCGGCGTCCTGGCGCGCAAACCTTTCGTAGATGTGATCGTGACCTGCGATCCCGACACTCGCCCCGTGACCCGGTTTGCGTTTGCTCATAGTGCTGAGTAAAATTACTCACTATAATGAGCGAATCGCCAAACCCTTCCTTCCAGCGTGACTACGCCGTCCCGCTTGCCACCCGGCTGCGTGAGCCTCGGCGATTTCTGCAGGTACTGGCCGGGCCGCGCCAGGTGGGCAAGACCACGATGGTGCAGCAGGTGCTGGCGGATTTCGAGGGGCGCAGCGTCTTTGTCTCCGCGGACGAGCCCGCGTTGCGCGACACCGCCTGGGTGGCCGCACAATGGGAGCGTGCCCGCCTCGTGGCCAAGGACGCCGGGAAGCCCGGCGCGGTGTTGGTGCTCGACGAAGTGCAGAAGATCCCCGATTGGTCGGAGGTGGTGAAGCGCCTCTGGGACGAGGACACCCGCACTCGCATTCCACTGCGCATAGTCCTGCTCGGCTCGGCCCCACTGTTAGTGCAGCGTGGGCTGTCGGAAAGCCTCGCCGGGCGTTTCGAGATCCTGCACTTGCCGCATTGGTCCTTTGCCGAGATGCGCGCGGCCTTCGGCTATTCGCTGGAGCAGTACCTCTACTTCGGGGGCTATCCCGGCGCGGCGCCGCTGGCGGACGATCCGCCGCGCTGGCGGCGCTACCTGCTCGATGCGCTGGTGGAGACGACCATCGCGCGCGACTTGTTGTTGCTCACCCGCGTGGACAAACCCGCGCTCCTGCGGCGGTTGTTTGAACTTGGGTGTCGCTATTCGGGTCAGGTGCTCTCCTACACCAAGATGCTTGGCCAGCTCCATGATGCCGGTAACACCACCACCTTGGCGCACTATCTGGAGCTGCTGGCCGGCGCCGGGATGATCACGGGCCTGCCCAAGTTCGCCGGCGCGGCCGTGCGCAGCCGCGGCTCCAGCCCCAAGCTGCAGGTCTTCAACACGGCGCTGCTGACCGCCCTGTCCGGCCTCACGCCCTCGGAGGCCCGCGCCGACCGCGAATTCTGGGGGCGTCTCACCGAATCTGCCGTGGGCGCGCACCTGGCCAATGCGGCAGCGTGCGGCCTGTGCCAGTTGTTCTACTGGCGCGAGGGCAACCGGGAAGTGGACTTCGTGGTGCGCGCGGGCCGCATGCTGGTGGCGATCGAGGTGAAAAGCGGCCGGGCCCCTGTTGCGCATTCCGGTTTGGCGGCGTTCAAGGAGGCATTCAAGCCGAAGCGCACGATGCTCGTCGGCGGCGATGGCACCCCGGTGGAAGAGTTCCTGTCGCGGCCGGTTACAGACTGGCTGCAACCCTGAGAGTGTGTGAAAAAAAGGACTCGCCGTTCGACTAAGCTCAGGGCCTGAGTTTATCGAAGGAGCGAACGGAAATTACATTGATAACATTGACAAGTTTCCGTTCGTGCTGAGGCTCTCGAAGCATGAACGGATTTTTTCACACACTCTCAGTCCGCTGCGGAAACGTGTGGCGTG
>Ga0209342_10005883_pt1 | contig 12501 bp, 10 predicted proteins | sample RifCSP16_2_FD_184023 | JGI IMG/M metagenome (GOLD analysis project Ga0209342, IMG submission 184023) | Soil microbial communities from Rifle, Colorado - Rifle CSP2_sed 16_2 (SPAdes) (version 2) | ecosystem: Environmental > Terrestrial > Deep subsurface > Rock core/Sediment | place: Rifle... | reverse complement strand
GCGGCGTTCTCTTACCAACCGGGTGATGGCGCCGCACTCGCCGCGGGACTTCGTCGCTGGTGGGTGGATCGAGACCGCCTCGAGGCGGCGCGCCGCGCAGCCTGGCGGTGGGGAGAGCGAGAGTACAACTGGGACGCGGAGAAGGACAAGTTCCTGGATCTGGTTGCGGCCGTGCTGGGACACCATTCGACTGCGGCAATGGCTGCGTCCTGAGCGGAATGGGCAGGGCCATCCGCGATGTCCATTCGCTTGATCACCCGCTCCATCTGGGCGAACCCCGGGAATCGGGGCCGTCGGCTGCAGAAGACTCTCGCCGCGGTGGCCTGGCAGATCCGCAAGCGGACCGTCGGGAGCACCCGCCTTCTCCGGCTTCCCAACGGGATGTTGTTTCGAGCACACCCGGACTGCGTCGTGTCTTCGGCGCTCATCTATGCGAATTGGCCCGAGTATCGGGAGTTGATGTTTCTCCGGAGTTCCCTGAGCCGCGGTGAAGTGCTCCTCGACGTGGGCGCCAACGTGGGACATATCTCACTCCTCCTGGCCGACTGCGTCGGCCCCGCCAACATCTTCGCGTTCGAACCGGCGCCGACTGCATTCGAGCGACTGACGGAGAACTGGCGGCTCAACGGCTGGGACACGCTACGGCTCGTCCAGGCAGCCGTGGGCGGAGAGCCGGGCTGGGCGTACGTCGATGATGTCCCCCACCCGACGACGACGAACCGCGTTTACGCCACCGCGCTCGCGGATTCATCGGTGAGGGTGCCTCTCGTGCGGCTCGATGATTTTCGTGAACACCTAAAAGGCCGACCCGTTGGGCTGCTCAAGATCGACGTGGAGGGATTCGAGGGTTCTGTTCTTCGTGGTGCCTACCGGCTGCTTCTCGAGGATCGCCCGCGCATCGTGATGTTCGAATCCCTGGATGCTCAGCCCACGCCCGCAGTCGAGACCATCCTGAAGGAAGCGGATTACGTGATCTTTCAGCTCGATTCGGGGGGGCGTCCCGATTTCTCCACATTGTCGAATCAGAACCTCTTCGCCATCCCCGCCGAACTCCGAGGTTCGCTCGCCGGATGATCGATGCACCCAGGAGGCTGCTCATCGTTTCGCCGCATTTTCCGCCGATCAACGCCGCGGACATGCACCGGGTTCGCATCAGCCTGCCGTTCTTCCGCGAGTTCGGTTGGGAGCCGGTGGTACTTGCGGTGGAGGCTGACGCCGTCGAGGGGGTGAGAGACCCGCTCCTCTGCCAGACCGTACCTGCGGACGTGCTGCTGCGATCGGTCGGAGCGCTTCCAGCCGCCTGGACACGCCGGGTCGGCGTCAGCAGTCTCGCCGTGCGGGCCTTGCCTTTCCTGTACTCGGCCGGAACTCGACTCATTCTCGAAGGCGGCATCGACCTGGTCTACTTCTCAACCACCCAGTTCCTCCTGATGCCGCTCGGTCGGGTCTGGAAGCGGCGCCACGGCGTGCCATTCGTGATCGATATGCAGGATCTCTGGCTCGCCGAGTATCACGCGCTCGAGCCCCAGTTGGAGCGACTGCCAAAGCGCGCTCTCATGCGACGTCTGCACGGGATCCTGGAGCCCTGGACCATGCGAGAGGTAGACGGGCTCATCGCAGTGTCTCCCGGCTACATCGAGATTCTCCAGTCCCGCTATCCGTGGCTCGAGAGCCGGCCCGCGGACGTCCTGCCGTTTGGGGCGGCGGAGGAAGATCTCCGGGTGCTGCGTAGCAACCCCCAGCCAAACAGGCTCTTTCGTCCGGGCGACGGTGCGCTCCATGGCGTCTACGTGGGTCGCGGTGGTTCCGACATGGCTCCCGCGTTGAGGATTGCCTTCGGCGCGCTGGCGCGCGGGCTCCACGAGCGCCCTGACCTGTTCGAAAAGGTCCACCTTCACTTCGTGGGTACTTCCTACGCCACCGGCGATCGGGCGTCGAAGAGCATCGAGCCGCTGGCGGCGGAGGCGGGTGTCTCGGTGCGGGTAACGGAGCACACCGCACGGGTTCCCTACTTCGAGGCGCTGCAGCTCCTGGTGGACGCCGACTTCCTTTTCGTTCCGGGTTCGGATGATCCCATGTACTCTCCCTCGAAGATCTACCCCTACGTCCTTGCCCGCCGTCCTCTGATTGGGGCTTTCTGCGCGGGCAGCCCAGCGGTGGAAGTCATCCGCGGCCTGAAGGCCGGAGAGGTCGTGGAGTTCGAAGTTGGAGGCGGTCTGGGGTCCGCGGTGATGCGCTTCCAGCGGCTGTGGACCTCTCTGCTGGAGGGCCTCCACGACAGCCCGGAATGCCCGGAACTCGATCGCGACGCGTTCGGCCCGTACACCGCCCGAGAGATGACGCGCCGGCAGTGCGCTCTCTTCGACAAGGTTCTCGCCGAAGCGCGCGGGGCGGACGGCGTCGAGGCGATGGCTCGGAGGGCTCAGGCATGACCGGACAGGCCGCAGCCCACATACCGGAACTGAAAATACCGCTGGCACGATCGGCCGAGCCTGTCTCCTGCCCCCAAGACCTGCGTGGCACCCGCATCCTGGTCGTCATGCCCTCAATTCCAGTCCTCGGGATGGAGCGGGCGAACCTCCAGATCATGACGATGATGCGGGAGCGAGGCGCCGACGTGCTGTTCGTGGTGAACGCGCTCCCCGGCGAGAAGGTCGCAAGGGAAGTCGAGCGAATCGGGTTTGCCTGGGCCGCTGCCCCGGTGACCGAGCGGCCGCGCATCCCTCGGACCCCGCAAGAGGGGTTTGCCTTGATGGCGGCCTGGGCGAAGGGTGCGCGCGCCATCAGCCGGATCTATCGGAAGTACCGGCCGACTCACATTCACCTGACCAGCCTCGCTTATGTTCTCTACGCCGCTCCGACGCTTCTTGGCGCCCGAAGCCACGTCGTTTTCCGGCTGCCGAACCCGCCGGATCGCCATCTGTCCCGGCGAAAGCGAGCCGTCTCCAATGCGCTCTGGAGGCGGATTGTGGATCCCCTCTGCGATACCATCGTCTGCAACTCGCGTTTCTCGTACGAAGAGCTCTGCGCCACGGGGCTACAGGGTGGGAAGCTGAAGATCATTCACAACTGCGTCGCTGGCCGTCCGTCCGGGATCAATAGAGATGCACCGACCCTCGATCCCGCGCATTTCAACATCGTCTTCGTGGGCCAGCTGACGCCAGCCAAGGGGATCGAGGCTCTGTTGTGCGCCGCCCGGGACCTGGTCGGCGAGCACGGAGAGATGCGGTTCTATCTCGCGGGATGGCGCAGTCCCTACGCCGAGGGCCTGGCGCGGGACATTGAAGACAGGGGACTCGGTTCCAGCATTCGCTTCATCGGCGAGATCGAAGACGTCCTCGGTCTCCTGGCGAAGGCGGATCTCCACGTCTGTCCTTCGATCTTCGAAGATCCGTTTCCAAACGTGGTGTTGGAGGCCAAGAGTCAGGGAGTGCCGTCCGTGGTTTTCTCGTCCGGCGGGATCCCGGAGCTCGTGCGGCATGGCGTCGATGGATACGTCTGTGCAGAGAAGACTGCGGACGCCCTCCGTCAGGGTATCCTCTACTTCCTCAGGGATCGGGATGCCCTGCGTTCCGCAGGTGACGCGGCTCGGCAGTCGCTGACCCGCTTTTCGCCGGAGAGGATCTCGTCGCAATGGGCGGCCGTGTTCCACGCTTCGGGAGTCCCAAGCGAGTGACCCTTCCCAACCTGATCGGCCTGGGTGCCCCGAAGGCGGGGACCACCTGGCTGTTCCGCTGCCTGAGCGAACACCCTGAAGTCTTCATGGCGCCGAGAAAGGAGACGAACTTCTTCCATGCCGAGACGATCGAAGGCAGGCTCGGGGAATATCAGGAGTACTTCACGGGGGCTCAGAGCTTTCGAGTTGTCGGAGAGATCTCGGTCCGCTATTTTCATTCGCCACGAGCGCCCGAGCGCATCAAACGGCACATACCCAGCGCGCGGCTGTTCGTTTCATTGCGCAATCCAATCGAGCAGGTCTATTCCCACTACTGGCACCTGCACCGCCAGAACTTCCATGAGTACGACCGGAGCCTTGTGCCGTCAACCTTCGAAGAGGCGCTGGAACGCTATCAGGAACGGCTCGTGGAACCGGCTTACTGCAGCCGTGCTCTCGCCCGCTGGCTCGAATACTTTGACCGCTCTCAGATCCACGTCATCCTCTTCGATGACATCAGCGCTCGACCAGCGTCGGTTCTCGCAGAGCTGTACGCATTCGCCGGAGTCAACGGCTCTTTCCAGCCGGCCTCTATGACGCAGGTGGATTCGGATGTCCGCCGCGGCGTCTCGCCCCGGAGCCCGTTCCATGACCGCGCCCACCGGTTCCTGTATCAACACCTTGCGCGGCGCCTGTACTACCGGCTCAAGCTTACCCTTGGCCTCCAGCGCGCGGTTCGCCTGGCGGAGTCGCTGCGGGCGCGGCAGCTCATGGAAGCGCTCTTCTACCGTAGCGGCTATCCCCCGATGAGCGAGCGTACCCGGGCCGCTCTCCGCGAGCGATTCTCGGAAGAGGTGCAGCAGCTCTCGCGGCTGATCGGCCGGGACTTGAGTCACTGGAAGTAGGGTCGAATCGTGTTTCCCAAGCCGGTCCCCTTCGCGAGGTATTCGGATTCTGGCGCGTATCACTGGGTCGAGTGTGACCGTCGGTCGTCCAGCTACAACCCGCCGCTGCGCGCGCGGTACGAAGCGGTATTGAGGCGGGTGGCGGCTGCGAAGCGGGTGCTGGACGTCGGGTGTGGTGACGGGTATCTGATGGGACTGCTCAGCACCGGCTGCGAGCGCGTGTTTGGCGTCGATCCCGAGCAGCGTGGCGTCGCGCTCGCGTCGGCACAACTGCGCTCGTTCGGGAACTGCCATGTCGCGCGGGCGAGCTGCTATGCGCTGCCGTTTCGGCCGGAATCCTTCGATGTCGTGCTTCTGGCCGACGTGATCGAGCATCTGGAATACCCGGCACTCTGCCTCCAGGAGCTGCGCCGCGTGCTTGTGCCCGGCGGGATGGCGTTCGTGACGACGCCTCTCGGCCGACCGGAGCGGAAGGTGGGATGGAACCACGTCAAGGAGTACACCGGCCCTGAGCTGGCGGAACTGTTGGGTCATCAGTTTGCGTCGGTCCGGGTGACGTATCTGTGGCCCAGAACCTGGTTTAGGCTCTATTCCACCCCCATCGGCTGGCGCGGAATCCGGTGGCTGTGCCGGCTGCTTGATGTAAACCCTTTCCGGCGGGAGGGCATGGAGCCGAAACGTTATGAACAGATCCTCGCGGTCTGTCGGTGAGCAGTGGCGACCCCCCTTCGCCTCGGGATCCTGGTTAGCCATCCGATTCAATACTATTCGCCGTGGTTCCGCTTCCTGGCGAATCGGCTGGACCTCGAAGTCTTTTACGCACACCGTCAGGACGCCGGCGGACAGGCGGAGGCCGGATTCGGAGTGGCGTTCGAGTGGGACACGCCGGTGCTCGAAGGGTATCCGTATCGCTGGCTTCACAACGTGGCGCGGAGTCCCGGCGTCGGTTCATTCGGCGGTTGCGACACGCCGGAGATGTACCGGATCCTCGCACGCGAGCGATTCGACGCGTTCCTTGTCATCGGCTGGAACCACAAGAGCGCGATCCAGGCGATCCTCGCCTGCCGGCAGAACGGCGTACCCGTGCTGATGCGGGGGGATTCTCAGCTCCGTACGAAGCGGAGCTCGTGGCGCCGGACCATGAAGTACCTACCGTACAGATACCTGCTTCCACGCCTCGACGCGCACCTGTACGTAGGGCAGAGAAATCTGGAATATCTGCGCCATTATGGCGTGCCTGATGAGCGGTTGTTCTTTGCGCCGCACTGCGTGGACAACGCCTTCTTCATCTCGCGGGCCGAGTGTGCCAGGCGCGACGGGACTCGCCTGAACCTGCGACGCAGTTTAGGGATCGCCCCAGACGACTTTCTCGCCCTGTTCGTGGGGAAGCTGATCGAGAAGAAGCGCGCCGCAGACTTCATCGCCGCCTGCGGCAGGATTGAGGCCACATCCCCGGGCCGGAGGCTCCACGGTGTGCTGGTGGGCGATGGGCCGCTGCGCGGGCGGCTCGAGACGTTGGCCCGGCCGTGGGCCGAACGGATCCACTTCGCCGGGTTCCACAATCAAAGCGAGTTGCCCGCCTGGTACGCTGCTGCCGACGCCTTGCTGCTCTGCTCCGACGCCAGTGAAACGTGGGGCCTTGTGGTCAACGAAGCGATGGCCTGCGGGTTGCCGGTCGTAGCCAGCGAGGCTGCTGGATGTTCTCCCGACCTGATCGAGCCTGGTCGGACCGGATATACCTATCCGCTCGGTGACGTCCAGGCGATAGCAGCGCGTCTCTGCGACATGGATCGGGCGGCTCGCCGGGATCCTGCTGAACTTCAACGCAGCCTGGCGGAGAAAATGGCGAAGTACGATTTTGACCGCGCCGCACAAGGGCTCGAGGCAGCGGTGACGGCCGTAGCCGCACGCAAAGGCGGCAGCTCGTGAGAAGCGGCGCGGCAGTTGCAGCCGCGGAGGCTCAGCAAGCCAGATGCGATCTCGTTTTCGCAATGACGACCAGCTCCGAGGAAGCTGGCGGCATAGCGGCTGTCAACCGCATGCTGATCCCCGCGCTGGTAGAACTGGCCGATGAGCGGGACTTGCGAATCGCGATTCTCAGCATGCAGGGCACGGACGTTGATCGTCCAAAGGAGCTTCCTGCCCGGCACTTCTACCGCGGTTTTGGCAGCCGCCGGAGCCTGTTTGCGCTCGAACTGCTGCGATGGTCGAAAGTCAGACCAATCTTTCTGTTCGAACGTGTCGGCTTGGCGCGCGCGCTGTTGCCGCTCGCTGTTGCCAGACTCGCCAGGACGGTGATCTTTGCGCACGGATCCGAGAACTGGCAATCGGTACGGTGGATGGACTCGTGGTCCATCCGTCTGAGCGACTTGATCGTCACCAACTCACACTTCACTCTGCGGAAAATGCGGCAGCGATTTCCGCGCCTGCGGGGAGCAGCCTGCCCGCTCGGCCTCTCGACGTCTTTCCCGCTGCGCGCGGAGCCGGCGGCCCTGCCCTCGATCCCCCTTGTCTACGAGGCCTGCGACCGCCGAGCCCACGAGCTCGGCGGTCGCGTGCTACTGCTGACCGGCCGCCTTCATCCGAGCGAGCGAAAAAAGGGGCACGACCTCCTGATCAGCGTCCTCCCGCGAGTCCTGGTCCGACATCCGAACGTGCAGCTGGTCTTCGCTGGTCCGGGCAGCGATCGTTCGCATATTGGGCGTCTTGCATACGAGGCGCGGGTCGCCTCGTCCGTGTTTGCTCCCGGATTTCTCGAGACACCCGCGTTGGAGCGCCTGTACGAGCAATGCTATGCCTTCGTCATGCCCAGCAGACAGGAGGGCTTTGGGCTGGTCTATCTGGAGGCGATGAACTGTGCCAAGGCGTGCGTCGGGTGTTTCGGCGATGGCGCCGAAGACGTAATCGTCGACGGCAAGACAGGATACCTGCTGCGCGATCCCAAGGACCTTGACGAGCTGCTGACCGTGCTGTTGAAGCTGCTCGACGATGCGGAGCATACGAAGTCGCTTGGCAGGAACGGCTTCGATCGTCTGAACACGCACTTCACCCTCGATCAGTTCCGCAACCGGTTCAAGCGCATACTGGCGCGGGCGCTCGAGAATCCGAGAATGACCCTCGCAGCCGCTGATGGAGAGTCCGCCGATGCGGCGGGCAGGACATCCCCGCGATCCACAGAGACACAAGAGGTCGGCGAACCTCACAGTGAAGTTGGCGGAAGGGCCGGAAGCGATCGGTGAGTTCCGCTTCAATCCTGGAACGAATGTCGCCAGCAGAGATCAAGCGCCAGGTGCTTCGTATGTACATGGCGCATCCGTACCCGCAATGGACGAAGGAGGAGCGCCGCGATCATTTCGCCGGGACCCTGACGCAGTTCCGTTTTCTCGGGCTTGCCGATTTCATGTCGGGCGCGAGGTTTCTCGATGTGGGTTGCGGGACCGGAAACCGAACCATGAAGGTAGCCCGGCATTACGGCGTCAGGAAGTACGTGGGCGTCGACCACTCCAGGGCCTCGCTGAAGATCGCCCAGTGCGTCGCCAAGGAGGAGGAATTCGACCGGTTCGTTGGCATAGAAAGTGACCTGTTCGACCTTCCGTTTCCCGACGATTCCTTCGACATTGTGCTTTCCCAGGGCGTCCTGCACCACACACCCAATCCTCTTCGAGGTCTTCAGGAGTTGGTTCGGGTCTGCCGGCCGGGCGGACTTATCGCTCTCTATCTGTACAACAAGTGGAATCACTGGCGGCACAACATCCAGAAGAACAAGGTGAGCCGTCTGGCGGGACCAGATTTCGAGCGGCGATTCCATATGGCCCATCGTCTGTACGGACGCAAGCCGATCGAAGAGATGACCCCTGAGCAGATTGCGACCTTCTACGACCAGTATTGTCATCCTCACAAGAGCGACCACACAGTCGGAGAGACGCTGCGGTGGTTTGACCAGTTGGGTCTCACGTACTGGGGCAGCTATCCCCCAATGCGTTTTGGAGACCTCCTCGCTGCCGCCCAGCACAGAGGGAAACTGCTCACCGAATCTCCGACGATGTACAGCGCGCTCGGGAGAATGCTGGTGAGCACGGCGCTGAAGCTGCCATCCGTTGAAATCGGCAAGCCACCCTTCAGGCGTCCCACCCTGCTGCACGCGATCATCTTTCAGATGGGGTACGCCTGCCAGGGATCGAGCGGCGCGTATTCAGGCGGTCCCGGATTCTCGGTGCGGAAACCTTCATAGACCATGTGCGGAATCGCTGGCATTTATAATCTGGACGGGGCGCCCGTCGATGTGCACGTGTTGACGCGCATGACGGACGTGCAGCGCCATCGCGGTCCGGATGACCAGGGGTTTGGTCTCTTTTCCCTGCGCGCGGGCCGCTCGACGCCCTGCTCGCCATCCCAGGGTTCCGCCGACTCTGGACTGTGGGAGGGCGGACTCGGGGTCAATCGTCTGAGCATTCTTGATCTGTCGCTCGAAGGCCATCAGCCCATGGCAACCGCCGATGGCTCGGTGCTGATCGCTTACAACGGAGAAACCTACAACGCCTTCGATCTTCGGCCGGGCCTGGAGGACGAGGGGGTCCGCTTCCGCAGCCGCACCGACACGGAGGTGCTGCTGTATCTGTATCAGCGACACGGGCTGGAGGAAATGCTGCGGCGCCTCAACGGCATGTTCGCATTCTGTCTGGTCGATCTGCGCGAGGCGCGGCTGTACCTGGTGCGCGATCGGCTGGGCGTCAAGCCTCTCTACTGGTGGTCGAACGGACGGGTGTTGCTGTTTGCCTCAGAGCTCAAAGCCCTGCTCGAGCATCCCGCGTTCGCCCCGGAGCTGGAACCGACCCGACTCGATGAACACTTCCTGTTCCGCTATGAGGCGGGGAACGGCTGCCTTCTGAAGGGGGTTCGGCAACTCGAACCGGGACAGTGGCTCAGCCTCAAGGACCAGCGACTGACCACCGGCAAGTACTGGCGCGTGCCGGATTCGGACAGTGCGATCCAACTCGGTCGCGACGAGACTGCCGATCGCCTCGAAGCGCATCTCGAACGCAGTGTCCGAATGCAGCTGCTCAGCGACGTGAAGGTCGGCTGCCAGTTATCGGGCGGGGTGGACTCGTCGCTGGTCACGCTCCTCGCAGCACGGCATTCCCCGGGAAGCCTGGACGGTTTCTCGATCGTTTTCGACGACCGCCAGGTGAGCGAGGAGGCGTGGATCGACGAGGCAGCGGGTGTGGCCGGCGTCGACTATCACAAGTACACCTTGGACGGGCACGCGTTCACCGATCGGCTGGAAGCGGCGACCTGGCACATGGACCAGCCGCTGAACCATCCCAATTCCGTGGGCATCTTCTATCTCGCCGAGCAGGCCCGGCGGCACATCACGGTGTTTCTGACCGGCGAAGGGGCCGATGAGCTGTTCGGAGGGTACACGCGGTTCCTGTACGCCACGCTGAGGCCAAGAATCCAGCCCTGGGCGCGCCTGCTCGGCTGGCTGCCCTACATTGGCGAAAGGCTGCACACCCGCTTCAACGGCCAGCCGGCCGATGGCGTGGACTGGTTCATCCTGCAGTCGGCGTTCCTGGATCCGGCGCAGTTCATGGCGCTCCGGCCCGACGCGCGTCTCGAGGAAGTGCTCGCCAGCCGCCGGGCGATCTTCGAGCAGTCTTCCGGGGATCATCTGGCCCGATGCCTCAATTACGAGCTCCGCACCTACCTGGTGGATCTCCTCGTTCGGCAGGACAAAATGACCATGGCTCACTCCATCGAGAACAGGGTTCCCTATCTGGATCATGAACTGGTCGAGTTTGTCCGGTCGCTGCCGCCGTCGCGATTGGTGTCGGATCGCCTGGCCAGATGGCGCCCCCGCACTGGCAACACAAAGGTACTGCTCAAGGACGTGGCGCGCCGCCATTTTCGAGCGAGATTCGTGTACCGGTCGAAAGAGGGATTCCCCCTGCCGCTGCAGGCATTCTTCCTGAGCGCCCCATTCAGGTCTGTGATGGAGGAACGGTTGCTGCCGGGCATCCGCAAGCGGGGAGTGACGGACGCGAAAGTGGTCGGCCGGTGGTGGAAGAGCCTTTTGCAGGGCGAGGCGCAGAATGTGGAGGCACTGTGGATCTGCGCCGCGTTCGAGCTGTGGGCACAGCGCTTCCTGGATCACGCTGGAGCAGGGAGCGTGGTGCCAGCCCGCCCGCCGTCCGTGATTCGAACCTGACGGCCGACTCTCCCGCCGTGATGACCTTGCCTGCGGCCCCGCGTTTCCTGCGAGCGACAGCCACGGCCCGCCGGTTCGCTGGCGCTCGAAACAACGTCCAGCGCTGGCGTTCGCCCGATCCCGGCGAGGTCGCGTCGTTCCAGCTCGACCGCCTCCGCGCTGTGTGGGCCGACGTCGTGAAGAACGTTCCGTATTACCAGCGTCTGGTGGCCAACGGCGCCGCCCCGCGTGCGATCGAATCGCTTACGCAATTCAGGAGCGGTGTGCCGCTGCTCCGGCGCGAGGACGTGATCGCTGCGCCTGAGTTGTTCGTTCGCACCGACCGGTTTCCAGATGCGTTCATGACGACGGCCGGTTCCACGGGAAACCCGTTGCGGTTCGGCGTCTACCGCCAGGAATCCGAGCCGCCGGCGTCCGACATGCTGACGGCGCGCATCGCGAACGGCCTCGAAGAGGGTGACCGGGTTTTTCTCCTCTGGGGACATTCGCACCTGCTCGGTACGGGACTGCGCGGCCTGGGTAAGCACGGTGTCCGCACAATCAAGGACTGGGTGCTTGGCTACCGGCGCGCGAACGCCTATCGTCTCGATCCGTCGAGCGCGCGATCGCACATGCACGCAATCTTGAGCTTCCGGCCGCACGTGCTGATTGCGTACAGCAACGCGTTGGACCTCCTCGTGCGGCATAACCACGAACTGCGGGCCGATGCGCGGGCGCTTGGGCTCCGGTTCGTGGTGGCCACGGCGGAGGTGCTGCCCTCCCCTGACACCCGCCTGATCGTGGAGGACTTCTTCGGGTGTCCGCTCGCGATGGAATACGGCGGCGTCGAGTTCGCGGCTGTCGCGCATACCGATTCCGACGGCCTGTACCGCGTCTATTGGTGGAACGTTCTGGTCGAGGCGGTCGTCGAGAGCGCCGCTGAGGAAACACAGATTGCGGTGACGGCGCTCTACCCTCGTTGCTTTCCGATCGTCAGGTACCTGCCCGGCGACGAGCTCGGCGGCGTGCATCGCCTGCCGGAGGGATCCGTGATCGCGTTTGACGAGATGCGAGGCCGCCACAACGATGTCGTCCGGCTCGAGGACGGCACGGTCATCCATAGCGTGGCACTCTTCCACTCGATTCATCAGGAACCGGGCGTGTACAACATCCAGCTCGTGCTCGAACCCGGAACCATCCGCATCGTTCTGGTGGCCGCCGATCGGGATCCAGCGAGGCTGGCGCGCATCCGCCATCGCCTCCGATCGCTGAGTCCCGCGCTGGCGGCGGCGCCGATCGAGGTGGTCGCCGATCTCGTGACCAATCGCGCAGGCAAGCGCCGGTGGATCGTCGATCGACGTGGTGAGAACACCCCTGCCGTGAGAGGCCCGGCATGAGCACGATGGCGAGGCTGCCTTCCGCCGAGACGCTTGCCGCCGGCATGTAGCCTTCAGTACGTCGAGTATCACTGGACACGGTTCGGGTGGACGCTGGACGCTTCGCTGCACTGGCGCTCGAGCCCGTGAGGCTCGGGTGCGGAGTCGCATCCACCCGGTGGCGCCACGCGACTTCGCCCCGCGCTTTTCACGGCGCTCATCGGATGCGTCGATCATGCACATGAGAGCAGTCGTCCATTTTTGCCGGTTTCTCTTAAGTCTGGATCAGCCGCGCTCGCAGCTCACGGCAGCTGAGCTCGACGTGCTGCTCAAGTACGCTCGAGGCGCGAAGATCGCGGTCGAGATTGGCTGCGCGGAAGG
>Ga0209342_10005882_pt1 | contig 12504 bp, 13 predicted proteins | sample RifCSP16_2_FD_184023 | JGI IMG/M metagenome (GOLD analysis project Ga0209342, IMG submission 184023) | Soil microbial communities from Rifle, Colorado - Rifle CSP2_sed 16_2 (SPAdes) (version 2) | ecosystem: Environmental > Terrestrial > Deep subsurface > Rock core/Sediment | place: Rifle... | reverse complement strand
GGAGAAATCGACGTCGCGCAGCACCGGCGTGAAGATCGGCAGCACGATCAGGCAGATCTCGATCCAGTCGAAGAAGAAGCCGAGGAGGAACACCAGCACCATCAGGAACGCCATGATCTCCCACGGCGTGTCGATGCCGATCGCCTTCAGGATCTCGGTGACGATGTCGTCGCCGCCGAGCGACCGGAAGACGTAGGAGAACAGCGTCGCGCCGAAGAAGATGAAGAACACCAGCGCGTTGGTGAGCCCCGCGCTCTGGATCACCTCGCGCACCGTCTGCATGTTGAGGCGCCCGTTCATCCACGCGAGCAGGATGGCGCCCAGCGAGCCGACGCCGGCTGCCTCCGTGGGCGTCGCCCAGCCGCCGAAGATCGACCCGAGCACCAGCGTGATCAGGAACGCCGGCGGGAAGAAGCTCTTCAGCAGCATGCCCCAGAACTCGGCGTGCGACTTCGGGCCGATGTCCGCCGGCAGGGGCGGCGCCCACGCCGGCCGCACGGCCGACACCGTGCCGATGTAGAGGAGGTACAGCCCCGACAGGGCCAGCCCGGGGAGCACCGCGGCCGCGAACAGCGTGCCGACCGAGACCGACAGCAGGTCGCCCATGAGCACGAGCATGATCGAGGGCGGGATCAGGATCCCGAGCGTGCCGGCCGCGGCGATCGTGCCGACCATGAGCTCCTTCTGGTAGCCCCGCGCGAGCATCGCCGGCAGCGCGACGAGCGTGAGCATCACCACCGACGCCGCGACGATGCCGGTGGTCGCGGCCATGATCGTTCCCATCAGCGTGACCGACATCGCGAGTCCCCCCGGCACCCGACGGGTGAGCACCTGCAGGGCGTGCAGCAAGGCGTTCGCGACGCCGCTGCGCTCGAGCATGGTGCCCATGAAGATGAACATCGGCACCGCGACGACGATCGGGTTCGCGGCGACCGACCCGTAGAGCCGCGAGATCAGGTTGTAGAACTGCACCGGCTGGAAGACGTCGAGCGCGATGCCGATCACGCCGAAGAAGATGGCGATCCCGCCGAGCACGAACGCGACCGGGTAGCCGGAGAACAGGAAGATCGCGAGCGCGGCGAACAGGAAGATCGCGAGGTGGTGGGCGATCCAGTCGAGCATCGGCGCCGCCCGTCAGTGCGCCTTCGCCCCGGCGAAGGCGCTGCGCGGCCGCAGATGCGCCGGGCCGAAGAGGTAGACGACGAGGCGCGCCATGACCGACAGCACCGCGGCGAGGAGCAGCACCAACCCGAGGAACAGGAACGTCTTCGGCACGAAGCGGTATGGCAGGCCGCTCGCCGACTCGGAGTGCTCGTTCAGCTTCACCGCGAGCCAGGCGAAATCGCCGGACAGGTAGATCGCGAGCAGGCAGTACGGCAGGGCGAACACGACGCAGCCGACGAGCTCGATCCAGGCCTGGGTGCGCGGCCTGGCGGCGGCGAGCGCGATGTCGACCCGCACGTGCGCGTTCCTCACGTACGCGAAGCCGATCCAGAAGGAGAAGAGCGCCGCGTGACAGTGCCACTCGAGCTCCTGCAGGCGCGTCGAGCCGAAGCCCGGCAGCTGGAAGCCGAACTTCCGCGTGATGACGTCGAAGACGATGACGAACGTCGCGACGAAGAAGATCCAGCCGGCGGCGCTGGCGATCGCCTGCAGAGCCGCGTTGATGCGGTCGCTCAGCGCGAGCAGCGCTCCATCGCGCGTTCAGCCTCGTCCGGGCGGGCGAAAAAAAGAAGGAGCGCGGCTCGCGCCGCCGCTCCTTCCGGTGGGCGCTACTTCAAGTAGCCGTACTCGCGCCAGATGTCGTAGTCGGCGCGGAACTTGGCGTAGGACTCGTAGACCTTCTTGAACTGCGCGTTCTTCGCCGACTCCTCGGCGATAACCTCTTTCCAGGCCTTGTCCATCGCCGCCATGATCTCGGGGGACCAGCGCCTGACCTGGACGCCGTGCTTCTCCTGCATCTCGCGGATGGCCTTGAACTGGGTCGCCTCGCCGAGGGCGATCCCCTCGCGGATGTTGTCGCCGCAGCTCGTCTCGATGATCGCCCGGTGGGGCTCCGACAGCGAATCCCACTTCTTCTTGTTGACGTACAGGTCGAGGAACGTCGCCTGCTGGTGCCAGCCAGGGAAGTAGTAGAACTTCGCGACCTGGTAGAAGCCGAACTTCATGTCGGCGGTCGGGACCGAGAACTCGGTGGCGTCGATGGTGCCGAGCTGGAGCGCCTGGAAGATGTCGCCGGGCAGCAGCAGCTGGGTGGACACGCCGAGCTTCTCCATGACCTTCGCGCCGAGGCCGAAGAACCGCATCTTCAGGCCCTTCAGGTCGGCGACGGTCTTGATCTCCTTGCGGAACCAGCCGGAGGCCTCCGGCGGGATGAACCCGCACGGGATGTTGTAGATGCCGTGCTTGCCGAACATCTCGCGCGCGAACTGGAGGCCGCCGCCGTAGTACATCCAGGCGAGGTACTCGCCGGCGCCGGGCCCGAATGGCACCGTCGAGAACATGTTGAACGTGGTGTCCACGCTGGAGAAGAACCCGGCACCCGAGAATGCGGCGTCCACCGAGCCCTGGCCGGCGGCCTGGATCGCCTGCCCCGCCGGGACCAGCGCCCCCGGCTCGTGGATCTTGAGCTCGATCGCGCCGCCGGTCGACCGCTCGATCTTCTTCGCCGCGCTCGGCGCCGCCTCGCCGAGCAGCGGCAGCGTGGTGGGGAAGACGGTTTGGACGTTGATGCGGGCCTTCTGCTGGGCGAGCCCCGCCCCGGAGACGGTGATTGCAGCCGCAGACGCCGCGGCCAGAACGAGAAACCGCTTCATGATCTCCTCCTTCGTCGCGTGGATTGCGTCATTTGTTCGGCGTTCGTTGCGCCGTTTGTGGCATTACAGACGACTTGCCACCGGTTGTCCAGCCGGGCCCGGGCGTCTCATACGATGAGCCGCCGGCTCACTCCGGAACGTCGATCCCGTGGTACAACCAGTCCGCCTCCCACGGGTTGTCCGGATCGCGCTTCGCGAGCAGCTCGTTCCGCAGCATGCGTGCACCGCCGCCGGCGTGGATGTATGCGCCGAAGAAGCGCGCCGAGAGCACCACCCGGGCGGTGCGGTTCATCCGCTGCTCCTGGTAGGCGAGGAACGCGCCGTTGAAGTCGTCGCCGTGGCGGACGACCTGGGCGGCGAGGACCACGGCGTCCTCGATCGCCATGCACGCGCCCTGCGCCAGGTATTGCAGCGTCGGATGCGCCGCATCCCCGAGCAACGTAACCCGGCCCTTGGTCCAGTTCGTCACCGGCTCGCGGTCGTGCAGCACCCAGTTCCGCTCGCGCGACATGTAGCGGAGCATGTCGCGCACGCGCGGCGTGCACTGGGCGAAGATCTCCTCCAGTTCCGCGGGATCGCCGGGGTTCGGCTCGCCGCGCTTGAAGCGGCCGCTCTCGATCGTCGCCACGTTGTTCATCACCGTCCCGCCGCGGAGGCGATACTGCACGAGGTGCAGGTTGTGGCCGATGTAGATCACCATCGAGTCGAGGTAGCTGCGGTCGATGATCTCCTCGGTCGGCACGAGCCCGCGATAGACGAAGTGGCCGGCGAGCCGCGGCGCGCCGTCGCCGACCACCGCGCTCCGGGTCGGGGACCAGAGGCCGTCGGCGCCGATGAGCGCGACGCCTTCGTACGCCGAGCCGTCCTCGCAGGTGACCAGGACGCGGCTGCCGTCCTGCGCGAAGCTTGCGAGCCCCTTCGACGCCGCGAGCGCGATCTCGTCGCGCTCGCGGCAGGCCTCCAGGATCGAACCGTGCAGGTCGCGCCGGTGGACGACGAAGTACGGGTGCGTGAACCGCGCGCGGAACTTCGGGCCGAGGTTGATGCGCGAGAGCTCGTTCCCCGTGATCCCGTCGGCGAGCACCAGCGCGTCGGGATAGACGACGTGGGGCGCCATCCGCTCGAAAACGCCCAGCCGGTCGAGGATCGGGTAGACGTTCGGCCCCATCTGGATGCCGTAGCCGATCTCGCCGAACTCGGCGGCCTTTTCGAGCACCCGGACGCGGCGCCCCTTGAGCGCCAGCGCGAGCGCGGCGGCGAGACCGCCGATGCCGCCGCCGGCGATCAGGATCTCGGGTTGCGCACTGTCGGCCATCGGTCGATTCTCCTGCCGCGTGTCCATCGCTGCTACATCTTGAGCACCGCCGGGAGCCACAGGGCGATCGCCGGGAACGCGATGAGGAGCACGAGCAGCGCCGCGTCGGCGGTCAGGAAGTTCATCGCGCCGCGGAAGATCGTCCACAGCGGCAGGTCGGGGATCTGCGAGCGGATGACGAACACGTTGAGGCCCACCGGCGGGGGGATCAGCCCCGCCTCGGCGAGCACGGTGACGAAGATGCCGAACCAGACCGCGTCGTACCCGAGGTTCATCACCAGCGGCAGCACCACCGGCACCGTGATGAGGATCATGCTCACCGACTCGAGAAAGCAGCCCAGCACCAGATACATGAGGACCATCGCCGCGAGCACCGCCGTGCCGGGCAGCGCGAGCGACTCCACCCACGCGACCAGCTCCGTCGGCAGCCGGGTGAGGACGATGAAGCGGGAGAAGATGAACGCGCCGATGATGATGAAGAACAGCATCGCGCTGGTGTACACGGTCTCCAGCAGCGCGTCGCGGAAGCCGCGCCAGCGCATCTGCCCCGAGCCGAACGCGATGACGATCGCCGCCGCGGCCGCCACCGCGGCCGCCTCGGTCGGGGAGAACCAGCCGAGGTAGATGCCGACCACCGCGAGCGAGAACAGCACCGCGAGCTTCCACATGCCGACGGCGGCCCGGAGCCGGTCGGCGAGCGGCATCGACGGCGTGGCGGGCATCCAGTCCGGGCGCAGGCGCGCGATGACGACGATGACGACGACGTGCAGCGCCGCGAGCAGCAGGCCCGGGAGCAGGGCCGCGGCGAACAGCCTGGCGACCGACTGCTCGGCGGCGAGCGCGTAGATCACGAGAATGACCGACGGCGGGATGAGGATGCCGAGCGTGCCGCCGGAGGCGACCGCGCCCGAAGCGATGCTCAGGTTGTAGCCGTACCGCTGCATCTCGGGGATCGCCACGCGGGACATGGTCGCGGCGGTGGCCATCGACGAGCCGCAGATGCTGGAGAACGCCGCCGACGCGCCGATCGTCGCCGAGGCGAGCGCGCCGCGAAAGCCCGAGAACACCGCGTTCGCGGCGCCGAACAGCTCCTGGGACATGTTCGCCCGGGACGCGACCACGCCCATCAGGATGAACAGCGGCACGACCGACAGCGAGTAGGCGCTCGCGAGCTCGAACGGCACCGTGCCGAACATCACCAGCGCGCTGCGCCAGCCGTCGACGCCGGCGTAGCCGAGGACGCCGACCGCCGCGAGCGCCACGGCCACCGGCACCCGCGCGAGGACGAGCGCGAGCAGCGCCGCCACCCCGAGCAGGCCCACGAGCTGGCCGCTCAATGGACTACCCTCGCGCGTCCCGCGCTCGGGACGCCCTTGGGGCGGCCCGGCGGGCTCACACGCTGGGGCCCTTGCGGAAGAGCATCACGAAGGCGGCCGCAGCGGAGGCGAACACGCCGATGAGGACCGGGATCCAGTACAGGATCCGCGGGATGGAGAGGTCGGACGTGACGTCGCCGAACTCGAAGATGTCGACCGCCCGCGGGATCATGTACCAGCCCATCGCGGCGAGCACGACGAACGACACGACGGCGGCGACCCGGCGCAGCAGCGGCACCGCGCGCGGGACGGCGTGGTCGATCACGTCGACGACGACGTGCTGGTCGCGCAGGAACACCGCGGGCAGCGCCGCGAAGATGCTGCAGGCGAGCAGCAGCTCGACCAGCTCCAGCGCCCCGTGGATCGGCCGGCTGACCGCGGCGCGCAGCGCCACGTCCGTGACGGTCAGCGCGACCATGCCGAGCGCGAAGACCGCGGCGACATAGCCGCAGGCCTTGGCGACGACGTCAAGAAACCGGGACATGGGCGGTACGCGACGCGCGCCCGTAGGCCGCGCGTCGCGGGGCTTCCGTGCGGAGCACTACTCCCAGAAGTTCTTCGACGTCTTGGCGTGCTTCTCGGAGAGCGCTTTCATCTGGTCGTAGACCGCTCGCGCCGGGAGCTTCTTGTCCTCGAGCTCCTTGATCTTGGAGAACGTGACCTGGCTCCCGATCCGGCGGAACTTCGCGTTCTCCTCGGGCGAGAGCTTGATCACCTCGGCGCCGCCCTCGACGATCAGCTTCTTGCCGGGCACGTCGAGCGCGTCCCAGGCCTCGCCGACCTCCTTCTCGACCCCGACCATGCTGTCGTCGACGAGCTTCTTGAGATCGGGCGGCAGCCGGTCGTAGAACTGCGGATTCATCCCCACGCCGAAGCTCGAGACGTAGGAGTACATCTCGGTGGAGTACTTGAGGATGCCGCCGAGCTTGAAGGCGATGCCGGCGCCGCCGTAGTCGATGAACGTGCCGTCGATGCCGCCCTTCTGCAGCTGCTCGGCGATCTCGGTCGGCTGCACGCCGGCGGGCGTGCCGCCGAGCGCGCCGATGAAGTCGCGGATCGTGGGCGAGGCGAAGCGGATCCGCATCCCCTTCATGTCCTCGGTCGTCCGGATCGGCTTCTTGGTCGTGAACACGTTGCCCGGCTGATGGGTGAGCAGCAGCAGCACCTTCACGCCGCGGTGCTCGGCGTCGAGGTACTTCGCGCGCAGCTCCCGGTCGTTCAGCGTCTTCGTGCCGATCTCGGCGCTGCCGACGAGGTAGGGCAGCTGGATCAGCTCGGTGAGCGGGAAGCGCCCCGGCGTCGCGCCGTGCAGGAACCAGCTCACCTCGGCCTGGCCGGTGCGCGCGAAGTCGTAGTGCTGCGGCGTCGGGCCCATCTGCGCGCCGGGGAAGCGCTTCACGGTGATCCGGCCGTTCGAGCGCTTCTCGAGCCCGTCCGACCACTTGATCAGCCACTTCGACATGGCGTGCTGGTCGCCGACGAAGTAGGCGACCTTCATCTCGTACTTCTGCTGCGCATGCGCCGCGGTGGCCAGCGCCGCGGCGGCGGCCAGCCCGAGCGAGGCGCGAAGTAACAGGCGTGCCATCGTCACCCTCCTCCTGGAAAAATCGTGGCCGATTATAGGCCCGCGGCCCGGGCGTTCCTCACGCGGTCGCGCGCGCTTCCTCGAGCAACGGCATGCTCGCGAGCCAACGCTCGACCTCCTGCGGATCGCTGAACAGCGTCGCGAGCTCGGCGCGCGCCTCCTCCGGGGTCTGCAGCACCGACTCGACGACGCCAAGCTCGGCGGGCGCGCGGCTGGTCGCGAACTCGAGCCGGATGCCGTTCGGGTCGAAGAGGTACGCCGACCAGAACCGGCCGCCGAGCGACACCGGGCCGATCACGTTCACGCCGTGCGAGCGCACGCGCTCGACGAGCGCGTCGAACCGGTCGGCGGGGACGTGGAACGCGAGGTGCTGCATGCCGCCGGGCAGATCGCGGTTCTGCCGCGCGAGGCCCTTCGGGTACTCGAAGAACGCGAGCAGCGAATCTCCGCCCATGTTGAAGAAGTAGTGCCGCAGGTTCGCGTAGGGCGGCTGGCCGCGGTCGCGCTCGTACGGCACGCGGCGCACGTGCACGAGCTGCATCCCGAGCACGCGGGTATAGAAGTCCATCGTCGTCGGCAGGTCCTCGGTGACGAGCGCGAGGTGGTCGACGCCGCGCGTCGGGACGGGCGCAAGCGTTGTCGGCTGCTTCATGACGGGCTCTCCAGCTGCTTGAGGAACGGACCGATCGCCGCGAGGAAGCCGTCCGGATTGTCGCCGGCGATGTTGTGGCCGCCCGGGACCTCGACTAGGCGCAGGCGCACATTCGCCCCCTTGACCTTCTCCGCGGTCTCCGGCGCGAACATGTCGGACTGCGCGCCGCGCATCACGAGCGCCGGGCACGCGAGCTCGCCCAGCACCTGCCACATGTCGACGCCGAGCTTCGGCCGCTCGCCGGTCTCCTTCACGCGCCGGAACTGGTCGCGGAAGTGCAGGTCGCGCTTGAGCTGGAGCCCGCCGGGTACCGCGCGCAGATACGCCTCGAAGCGCGCGCGCTTCGCCTTTCCCGCCGGCGATTCCGGGTCGACGCCGAGGTAGCGCATTGCCGCGCCCACGCTCGGAAAGACATCCGGCTGCGCCGCGACGGTGTCGATGACCCGCTTCGCGCCCGGCGGCGCGTTCTCGGGCGAATAATCGACCAGCACCAGGCCGGCCGCGCGCGCGGGGTTCTTGACCGCGCAATACGCGGCGTTGCGGCCGCCCATCGAGTGCCCGACGAGCACCGCGTTTCGCCAGCCGAGGTGATCCAGCAGCGCGACGATGTCGCCGGCCATCGCGGGCACGCCGTAGTCGCGGGCGGCGCTCCAGGTCGAGTCGCCGAAGCCGCGCATGTCCATCGCGACGACCTCGCGATCGGCGGCGAGCACGCCCGCAACGTCGATCCAGTCATACGAGAAGTAGGACAGCCCGTGAATGATGAGGACCGGCGTGCGCCCCGGCTTCCCGAAGCGGCGGTAGGCGAGCGTCACGTCGCCCGATGGGCAGGTGCCGGTCTGATGCGGCGTCGGCATGCGGTGCGTCTCGTCGGCGGGGAAGGGCAATCTACGTCCGGCGCGCGCGCCTGTCTACGGCCGCTCGCGCTCCGGCCGCGGGCTGCCCAGGGGCAGTGGGGCGGGAAGTTTCCCACACGCGCCGTTTGACGCAGCGCGCCATTCCCCTCTAGAATCGCGCGGTTTTGCAGGTGGCGGCCATCGACCATGCGACTGCTGCGTAGCCGGCCGATTCGCGTGGCGCTAGGGTGGCAGGGAGGCGCCGCACTCGCTCTGACGGCCATCGGGTGGGTGGCCGCTGGACCCCATGCAGGTTGGTCCGCGCTACTCGGCGCGCTGGTGGGAATCGTAGCCGTGGTCATCTCCGCAGCGGTCGGGTCGATCGGCGGGACGGGCTCCGCCGGGCTCGCGCTGCTGGCGGTACTCCGCGCCGAGGCGGTGAAGATCGCACTGATCGTCGTACTGCTCTGGCTCGTGCTAAAGATCTACAAGGACGCGTCGGTCGTGTGGTTCATCGGTTCGTTTCTGGTCTCCATCTTGATCCTTGTCTTGGCCCCGCTCGTCCGCGACCAATAGCCTGAGACGCGATGGCCGCCGAACAGCTCACGCCGACGTCGTACATCCAGCACCACCTCACCTTCAACACGAAGGCGGTCGGCGAGGGCGGCTTCTGGGCGGTGAACGTCGACACGGTGCTCACCTCGGTCATGCTCGGCGTGATTGGTCTCGGCTTCCTTTGGTGGGTCGTGCGCGGCGCGACCTCCGGAGTGCCCGACAAGCGCCAGGCCTTCGCCGAGCTCTGCGTCAACTTCGTCGACGACCAGGTGAAGCAGATCTTCACCCAGGGCGATCGCCATGCGTTCGTCGCGCCGGCAGCACTCACCGTGTTCGTGTGGGTCCTGCTGATGAACGCGATGGACTTCATCCCAGTCGACTGGATCGCGTGGTTCACGGAAACCGTCCTGCACCAGCACGCCTGGAGGCCGGTGCCTACGGCCGACGTCAACACGACCTTCGCGCTCGCGCTGTCGGTGTGGCTGCTGATGATCTACTTCCACATCAAGACCAAGGGGCTCGGCGGGTGGATCCACGAGCTTTTCTGCTCGCCGTTCGGCGCAAACCCGCTGCTGTGGCCGGCGAATCTGCTCTTCAACGCCGTCGAGTACATCTCCAAGCCGTTGTCCCACGCGTTGCGGCTGTACGGGAACATGTACGCGGGCGAGATCATCTTCATCCTGCTGTGGATCTGGGCGGCGAACGGGATCGCCGGCACGTTCTTCAGCTCGATCCTCGCCACCGGCTGGGCGATCTTCCACATCCTGATCGTCGTGCTCCAGGCGTTCATCTTCATGATGCTCACCGTGGTCTACCTCCAGATGGGCCACGAGCACCACTGACGCTCCGGGCCCGGCTTCGACCATCCTCTGACCGAAAAGGGAAGCAAACAAATGGACAAACTCCAAATGCTCGCCATGATCCAGGCCTACACCGGCGTGGGCATCGGCCTCATGATCGGCCTGGGCGCCGCGGGCGCGTGCATCGGGGTCGGCATCATGTGCAGCCGCTTCCTCGAGGGCGCCGCGCGCCAGCCGGAGCTCATTCCAACGCTGCAGGTCAAGGTCTTCCTCCTGCTCGGCCTGATCGACGCGTCGTTCATCATCGGCGTCGGCCTCGCGATGCTGTTCGCCTTCGGGAACCCGCTGCTCGCGGTGGTCCAGGGCGCCGGCTGAGGCGCGGTGCGGCGAGCGGCCGTGCTCCGGGGGGAGTCGCCATGAACATCAATCTGACGATCGTTGCCCAGGCCGTCACCTTCGCGCTGTTCATCTGGTTCACCGCCAGGTTCATCTGGCCGTTCCTGATCCGGGCCATCGAAGCGCGCCAGAAGGAGGTCGCCGACGGGCTGGCCGCCGCCGAGCGCGGCCGCACCGAGCTCGCCGAGGCGTCGAAGCGGGCGGAGGCCGCGCTCGCCGAGGCGCGCAATCGGGCCCAGGAGCTCATCGCCGCCGCCGAGAAGCGCGCGGTGCAGATGGTCGACGAGGCGAAGGGCACGGCGAAAGCCGAAGGCGATCGCCTGATCGCCGGGGCCAGGGCTGAGATCGCGCAGGAAGTCGCGCGCGCCAGAGAAGCGCTGCGCGACAAGGTCGCGGAGCTCGCCGTCGCCGGCGCCGAGAAGATCCTGCGCCGCGAGGTCGACATCAAGGCCCACGCCCAGATGCTCGCGGGTCTGAAGGCGGAGCTGAAGTAGCCCCATGGCCGAGCTCGCCACGATCGCGCGGCCGTACGCCGAAGCGGCCTTCGAGGTGGCCGACGCCACGGGGAAGCTCGCCGCTTGGGCGGACGCGCTTGCCCGCCTCGCGGCCGTGGCCTCGGACCCCGAGGTCCTGCAGCTCGTCGGCGACCCGGGCGTGACGCCCGACGCCGTCTACGGCGTGATCGCCGGCGCGGCCGGCGAGCTGCCGGTCGAGGCCCAGAATTTTCTGCGCGTCCTCATCGCGAACGGGCGCGTCGCGGTGCTGCCGGAGGTGTACAGCCACTTCGAAGCGCTCAAGAACGAGCGCGAGGGCATCGTCGACGCCGGGATCGCGAGCGCCTTCCCGCTCGACAAGGCGCAGACGGCCGAGCTCGTGACCGGGCTCGAAGCGCGGTTCAAGCGCAAAGTCCGGCCGCACGTGTCGGTCGACAAGGAGCTCATCGGCGGCGTCAAGGTCGCGGTGGGCGACGAGGTGATCGACGGGTCGGTGCGCGGCAAGCTCGCCGCCATGGCCGCCGCGCTCGCGAAGGTGTGATGACAAACCTCAACGCAGAGGCGCCAAGGCGCAAAGGAACACGAAGGAAACTTGCTCGTCCTTCCTTGCGACCCTCTGCGTCTTTGCGTTGAAGTCTTTTCGTAGGAGCCAACATGCAGCAACAACTCAGCCCCGCCGAGATCTCGGACCTCATCAAGAGCAAGATCCAGAGCCTCGCGCTCGCGGCGGACGTCCGCACCCAGGGCACGATCGTGTCGGTGACCGACGGCATCTGCCGCATCCACGGGCTCTCGAGCGTCATGCAGGGGGAGATGCTCGAGTTCCCGAAGAACACCTTCGGCCTCGCGCTCAACCTCGAGCGCGACTCGGTCGGCGCGGTCGTGATGGGCGAGTACGAGCACCTCTCCGAGGGCGATACGGTCAAGTGCACCGGCAAGATCCTCTCGGTGCCGGTCGGCCCGGAGCTGATCGGCCGGGTGGTGAACTCGCTCGGCGAGCCGATCGACGGCAAGGGGCCGGTCAACGCGAAGCTGAGCGACGTCATCGAGAAGGTGGCGCCGGGCGTGATCTGGCGGCAGTCGGTGTCGCAGCCGGTGCAGACCGGGCTCAAGGCGATCGACGCGATGGTGCCGATCGGTCGCGGGCAGCGCGAGCTCATCATCGGCGACCGGCAGACCGGCAAGACCGCGGTCGCGATCGACACGATCATCAACCAGAAGGGCAAGGATCTCTTCTGCGTGTACGTGGCGATCGGGCAGAAGGCCTCCACGATCGCGAACGTCGTGCGCAAGCTCGAGGAGCACGGCGCGATGGCCTACACCATCGTCGTCGCGGCCTCGGCGTCCGAGTCCGCGGCGATGCAGTACATCGCGCCCTACTCCGGCTGCACGATGGGCGAGTACTTCCGCGACCGCGGCCAGGACGCGCTCATCATCTACGACGACCTGACCAAGCAGGCGTGGGCGTACCGCCAGATCTCGCTGCTGCTGCGCCGCCCGCCCGGGCGCGAGGCGTATCCGGGCGACGTCTTCTACCTGCACTCGCGGCTGCTCGAGCGCGGCGCGCGCGTGAACCCGGACTTCGTCGACCGGTACACGAAGGGCAAGGTCAAGGGCAAGACCGGCTCGCTCACGGCGCTGCCGATCATCGAGACCCAGGCGGGCGATGTCACCGCGTT